>ENA-ORMO01000190-ORMO01000190.1-human-gut-metagenome-genome-assembly--contig:-NODE-190-length-91441-cov-21.460081_pt1 | contig 91441 bp, 100 predicted proteins | sample MGYA00242106_ERZ509001 | MGnify/ENA primary metagenome ERZ509001 (study PRJEB26280, sample SAMEA2338736) | human gut metagenome | biome: human gut; feature: human-associated habitat; material: faeces...
TGTTTCGTCCTAATCGGTCAAGCTCTGTGACGATCAGCACATCACCACTTTCAAGGATTTCATCTTTAAGCATTTGATAGCGTGGCCTGTTGAAATTCTTTCCTGTCTGTTGGTCTGTGTAGACCTTGCCCTTATACAGAGAAATTGCATTATCAGCACAGTATTTTGTAAGTTCAGCAATTCCTCTGTCTAAGTGCTGGTCCTTTGTACTTGTTCTGTGATAAGCAACATATTTCATTTGGTGTCCTCCTGTTCCTCTGAACTATACGAACATCTGTTCGATGATTATATTATATCTAGCAAGTTTCAAAAAGTACACACTTCTTTTGAGAATTATCAAAAGTTTTTCTGTATGCTTTTCGATACTCTTTTGATGTTTCTTTTCGATAGGTTCAAAAAGTATAAATTCTGATACCATATCAGCAGGCCACCGCACTATACAGCCTTTTGGTTTGGCTGATTCTCTGATTCCTTGTGCCATAGTTGCAATTTTCTTTTTGTGTCATAAGTTCCAGATTCTCAATGCAGTTATTCTCTTTGTCCTCGTCCTTATGATTCACTTGCAAGCCTTTAGGGATAAGCCCCTTATGTGCCATATAAACAAGCCTATGCACAAGCATATATTTTTTCCGTCCTTCGTCATTGTAGAGAGTAACCACCAAATAACTGCCTTTGATGTTGTTCTTATTTGAAGGCTCAATGAGTTTGTCACGCTTTACACTGTAAATACGCCCATCATCTGATATGAGATACTTTGAAAATCCTTTAGCCTGTTCCCATATTATCGGTTGACCGTCCTTTCTTGTTGTTGGTATAGTACACATAACATTTGCTCCTTACTCCTGGTCGCCGGTATTGAGATACTCAATAAACTTGTCTACATTTACAAGATACTTATTGCCGGACTTGATATATATGATTTTGTTCTGTTTGCACATCTGCCAAAGTGCTTTATATGAAATACCACATTCATCAGCAAGGGTCTGAATAGGCACCATACGAGGAAACTTAATCTCTTTAATGTTAAATGTGGCTTCGTTATTCTCAATTTTAGTTGCAGTATTTGCATTTCTCATTTTGTATTCTCCCTTTCGATTAGGGACACGAATACAAATTCATCTGAATTATTGCACCGTTGTCCATGATATTTGTGTTTGCTCCGTCTGGACAACTGGACTAATCTTTAGTGACCGATTTATATTATTCTCAATTTCATATATCCTCTGGAAGTCTCTGGTTGACTTCTGGTGGACTTTTATCCTATACCATAGGAATACATTACCTAATGACTTCTAATTCAATCTGGATAACTCTGGATTATTCTGGATTTATCCTGTTATGCTGTCTGTTCCTCTGGATTCCATGCGGAAGGCTTCTTAAAAGCATTGACCTGTTTCTCAATGTTTCTAAGGTGGAAGCCTTGCAGATAAACAGAAGCAAGAGCCTGTTCAGCGTCTTTCAGTTCAGATTCTTTCAATCTGTCAAATGCTTGTTCAGCAGTAGACTTGCTACCCTCAAATGCTCGTTCCCTTACCTTTGCAGATACCATATCAGCATAAGCAGGATATTTGAGCAGTTCCAAAACCGCCTTACTACCGATAACACCAGAATTGATAGAATCATTCAGAATCTTGGTAATGCGGTTTGCATGGTTGCTGTTCATCACTTTAGGCATTTGATACATGAGCTGAAGTGCTTTGCTCTGTACCGCCTGTGAATCGTCCTTTTCATTTGCATAGTCATATCCACGATTGCGGATTTCTTCAACCTTGCTGTTCATACGCTCATACACAAAAGCATTTTCGGCAACCATATCTTGCAATTTGCTCTGGAGTTTGCCATAGACTTCATTAACCATGTTCTTATCAACACGCTTATACACAGAAATAAAATCCTTGACACTTGCAACCAGAGAACGAACATCATCAACGGTTTTTGCCTTTGCGATCTGCTCAAACAGTTTATTGTAGTTCTCAACGATAGTCAGCCCATTGTTGGCAACTGTATTGATTTTAGCCATTGTTTTAATCCTCCTCTAAATCATCATCTGGGGCATTGTTCCATTCTTGCTCCCAATCTTCATCATCTTCATTTTGTTTTCCGTATGGCACAACCTCAATCACAATAGGAGTTGTTTCCTCTGTACCGTCTAAAAGAAAAGCAGTATTAGCACCATAAGCCTTGTCAATGATGTACCTACAAGCATTAAAACGGTCCTTGTTGTACCTGTCATTGGCAATCTGGATTATGCTTTGCAGAGCATCAACGGTAGAGGATTTCAGCAACCTTTGAAATTGCTCCCTTTGTGATTTCTGCTCTGCTGTCTGTCGGGGTCTGCCCTGTGGGTTGCCCGATTTGCCTTTTTCAAACGGCATATAGAATCACACTCCCTTACATATCATAGATGTTCACGCTCCTTGTATCTGGATTCCAGTTCTCTATGAATTTCTGTTTTACATGGTCGGTTGCCAGTTGGGATAAAATATCCTGTTTTTCTTGAATCTCTGCTTTGAGAGATTGAATCAGCATATCATACGCTTGCTTGCCTGTTCGTGGCCTGTGCTTTAAGTGTATATCTGCTGATAGTCTTTCAATCTGCATTATTGCACCCCCTTTGTTGTATTTGCATTGATAGCAGTAGTGGTATCTGTCTCATATAATTATGGACAAGGTTTGATTTTTGCTTTTTGCTCAAATGGCCTGTGAAATGGCTTTTACACCACTATAAATGATGTTTTATGCCATGATTTTGAGATTTCCACTTTTTCAAGTTTGGGGCCGTAGGGTAACAGAATATATATCCTTTTGGCCCTTATTTAACCCAAAGAATTGTGCATGAGTTTTAGTGTTTTCAGCACATCAGAGGGAATACCAAACTTTCCATTGTTGCGGTAGTATGATACCATTCGTTTAGAATTGTCTGGCATTTTCCTAAACGCATACCACTTTTTCAATGCCTTGCGTAACACCTCAATATCTACAATCAGTTCTTTGTGCTTAATCAATGTATTGCTGATTTCATTTCCAGAATCAGATTGTGTTAAACTCTCAAATACATCTTGCACACAGGCATTCAACATAGGAGTAATGCTCTTTTTGCATATCTCGTCAAATGTTACTTGATACTGGTCAATCAGAGTTTTGATTGCTTTCCTTGTGAGAATATCCTCTAACGATTTCTTGTTTGAGTACATACGGTCAAGCATTCTATCAAGGAAAACCAGTTCAACACGCACCATGTTTGACTCAACTTTCAGATTGCCCGCTTGTCTCTGTTGAAATGTCTTATCATACACTTTTAACACCCATTCATGGGGCTTGGTTGTAGTGATTCCTCGTTCTGGCTTTCTGTGTGTTTTTCCGCTTGGGTCAGTTTCCTTGTAAACCGTAACCTTAGCAAAAGATTTCTCAAACAACCTAATCACATCTTTAGGCTTGCAGTTTCCAACACACTTTATCGTTAGATTACACTCCATTTTGGTAACGCTCATCATTGAAAGAAATTCATCTGAATACTTATCCTTTAAGTGATTTTGCAGATACAACCTCATGTGTTCAATGACTTGGTTTCTTACCAATTCGATTTTGATACAATCTGATAATTGAAAAGGCTGCACATTGTTGGGTCTGATTGCATTTGGCAGATTGACATAGGCAGATAATTTACCACCCCAACAAGAGATTTTCATAATATCATTTCCAGATTCGTTCTTTAGGTTTTCCTCTGGAAGATTTATACTCTCTAACCCTTTAATTGTAAGTTGCAGTTGAAAGTTCATTCCGTCTGCACCTTGCATTTTCTTTTGTCCCATATTCACACCTCACTCATTGTTTTCTTTATATCTTTAATCAGTGAAGCGGTTTCTTTGATAATTGCTTCGATTAAAGCAAAGTAGTTTTCAGCATAGTAGTTTCTTTCATCAGTCGTTGCTCCGTTCATATTCAATACCTCACATTCTTTGCTCACATATATTCGTCAATGCTGTTCACATCAATACTGTTCAAGATTTCTCTGAGTTTGATAAGTTCGTCCTTAGAGAAAGTAATACCACGCAAAGGGTACTGCAATCCGTCTGTATCAGATACTCGCCATGCTCTAATATCAAACACAGGCTGTCTATCACTCCACTTTACAATGGTTACTTCCTTTGAGAATCCTCGAAAACCCACCATAATAGTGCCAATGTGTTCTTTAACTTCATACTCGGTAACCTTACCAGCATTACACGCAAACTCGTGTTTAGTTCCTTTGTTATTCATTTTCCTTGTTCCTTTCATGTGATTTTAGGCAACAAAAAAGAGAAGCCAGTTAAACCTCGTCTAAGGTAACTTCGCTTCTCTAAGCATTCAAATTATTAAATTATCTGGCCTTTTTCGACCTATATATATTATATCACAAGTCTTGAAATTTGTACATAGGTTTTTGAAACTTTTTTTCCTTATTTTTCCCCAATCTGTTTTTAGGTCATTTTTATATATAATCCCCAGATTAACCAGAATAACCCCAGATTGATTTTAATTTGGTTACCTATATTTTATATATCCTAATCCTTAAAGTCAATTCTGGATTATCTGGTAACTTCTGATGATACCCCTTAAACAAACAGTATTAGAATAGTATTCTGCTCATTTATTTTTGGCCTATTTTAACCTCAAAAACACATCAAAAAAATCGGAACTCATTTGTTCAGTTTCAAAGATGGTAGTATGAGAATAAAATCCTAAAAAGCCTTTATTTATAATACTTTGAAGGACTTTTGTATGTTCAAAAGAAAGGAACTCAAACCCATGCTTTTGACTTATTGCGTATGCTCATAGTATAATGCTTATTGAACAAACAAGAATAATCTATGAAAAATTAAAAAAGCAGTTTGAGAAGAAAGAGTTTACTTCTCAGGCTATCAGCCCGCCGATTGTCATAACATTATCCATGCGCGAGGCAGAAGTACTGGAGCGATTCAAAGAACAATTTACGAAGCTAGGTTTCGAAATTGAGCACTTTGGTGGCGCAGAATACAGTATCTGCGGAGTTCCGGGTAATCTTTACCGGCTGAATACCAGGGATGTATTGATTGAAATGTTAGACGAGCTTACCGATGGCATATCCGAGCGGGCAACGACGGATGTTATTTTAGATAAAATCGCATCCATGTCCTGCAAAGCTGCAGTAAAGGGAAGCCAGAGACTGAGCCTGCCGGAAATGGAACAGCTTATGAAAGATTTGATGAAGCTTGATAATCCATATAATTGTCCACATGGAAGACCAACGATTATTGCCATGTCAAAATATGAAATTGAGAAAAAATTCAAGCGGATTGTGTAGGAAAAGATGATGAAGAAACCAATTGTAGTACTGACAGGTCCTACTGCAGTAGGAAAAACAGAATTATCCATTCAGCTTGCAAAGGCCATTGGCGGAGAGATTATCTCCGCCGATTCCATGCAGGTGTATAAATATATGGATATAGGTTCCGCAAAAATCACACCGGAAGAAATGGATGGTGTACGTCATTATCTGGTGGATGAATTAGAGCCTTTCGATGAATTTCATGTGGTAAAATTTCAGGAATATGCCAAAAAATATTTAAATGAAATATATGCCCACGGAAAGATTCCGATTATTGCCGGCGGCACCGGATTTTATATCCAGGCGCTGTTAAATGATATTGATTTTACGGAACAGGAAAGTGACAGTGCATACCGGAAAGAGTTGGAAGCGCTGGCAGAAGAACATGGCAATCAGTATCTTCATGACCGGTTAAAGGAAGTGGACCCGGAATCTGCCGAAGCCATCCATCCGAATAACAGAAAACGCGTCATCCGTGCGTTGGAATTCTATCAGGAGACCGGTAGAAAAATTTCTGAGCATAATGCAAAAGAGCAGATGCGGACTTCACCTTATAATTTTGCCTATTTTGTATTAAATGATGAGCGCAGCCACTTATACAAAAGAATCGATGCCAGAGTAGATAAAATGATAGAAGATGGACTGGAAGCAGAAGTCCGCCGCTTAAAGGAAATGGGCTGCACCAAAGATATGGTGGCAATGCAGGGAATTGGCTATAAAGAAATGTTATCCTATCTTGATGGCGGTTATTCTTTGGAAGAAGCAGTTTATATTATCAAGCGGGAAACAAGACATTTCGCAAAACGGCAGATTACATGGTTTAAACGGGAACGGGATGTCATCTGGCTTAACAAAAATGAGTTTGATTATAAAAATGAGGCAATTCTTGCATACATGATAAAGATACTTAAGGAAAAAGCTATTATTTCTTAAGTTTTTATTCATACAAAAAGAAAGAGAACATTATATGATAGACTTGCTGTAATTTAGGAAGGAATTGCAGCCGGAAAGACGAGGAAAATGATGAGAGAAGAAATGATTGAAAAGAAATATGAAGAAATGGGTATCAGCAAAGAAGTATACCTTTTTGGGAAAAAGATAGAGGATGAATTAAAAGAACGTTTTGCAGCAATTGATGCAACAGCAGAATATAATCAGATGAAAGTAATTGATGCCATGCAGAAAAACAGAGTTTCCGCAGAATGCTTTGCCATGTCCAATGGATATGGATATAACGATCTGGGAAGAGATACACTGGAAAAAGTATACGCAAGCTGTTTCCATGGAGAAGATGCTCTGGTCCGTCCGCAGATTACCTGCGGAACCCATGCACTGGCACTGGCATTGATGTCAAATTTAAGACCGGGGGACGAATTATTATCACCGGTAGGAAAACCGTACGATACTTTAGAGGAAGTTATCGGTATCCGACCATCCAAAGGCTCACTGGCAGAATATGGCATTACTTATCGCCAGGTAGATTTACTTTCCGATGGCAGCTTTGATTATGAGAATATCAAAAAAGCAATCAATGAGAAAACACATCTTGTGACCATTCAGCGTTCCAAGGGATACCAGACAAGACCTACCTTATCCGTAGAGCGGATTGGAGAACTGATTTCCTTTATCAAATCCATAAAACCGGACGTTATCTGTATGGTAGATAACTGCTACGGTGAATTTGTAGAAGAAAGAGAACCACTGGATGTAGGAGCAGACATGATTGTAGGTTCCTTGATTAAGAATCCGGGGGGCGGACTGGCACCAATCGGCGGCTATATTGTCGGCAAAAAAGAATGTGTGGAAAATGCAGCATACCGCCTGACTTCTCCGGGTCTCGGCAAAGAAGTGGGTGCTTCCTTAAATGTAATTTCTTCTTTCTATCAGGGACTGTTTCAGGCACCGGTAGTTACAGCAGGTGCATTAAAGGGTGCAATTTTTGCTGCAAATATCTACGAAAGACTGGGCTTTGCCGTTGTACCGAATGGCACAGAGAGCCGTCACGATATTATTCAGGCAGTTACCTTAAACAGCCCGGAAGGTCTGATTGCATTCTGCAAAGGAATTCAGGCTGCAGCGCCGGTGGACAGCTATGTAACACCGGAGCCATGGGCAATGCCGGGCTATGACAGTGATGTCATTATGGCTGCCGGGGCATTTGTACAGGGTTCCTCCATTGAATTAAGTGCCGATGGTCCATTAAGAGAGCCGTATGCCGTATATTTTCAGGGTGGACTGACCTGGTATCATGCAAAACTTGGAATCCTGATGTCTTTACAAAAACTTTATGAACAGAAACTTGTTAATGAAGATATGATGTGTTAATATAAAATATATGCCTTTTTGGAAGAAATGGGTTACCGGTGAGAGTAGAAAGAGGTTATAATATGACAGCAAAAAATCTGCCAGTCTCCGAACAGCCCTATGAAAAGTGCTTGAAATCCGGGGCGGCATCCCTATCGGATGCAGAGCTTTTAGCGGTAATTATCCGCTGTGGCACAAATGGAAGTTCTTCAACAGAAGTAGCAAAGCATGTATTGAGCAAACGCACCGGAAATCTTTTAGGGCTTTATCAGATGAGTCTTAAGGAATTACAGGAGGTTCCGGGTATCGGGAAAGTAAAAGCAATCCAGTTAAAGTGTATTGCAGAGCTTTCAAAGCGGATTGCACAGACCGGACGCCAGCAGGCAGTTGTAATGCAGAGTGCTTTTTCCGTAGCAGACTATTATATGGAGCAGCTTCGGCATGAAGAAAAAGAACATCTGATGCTTTGCATGTTTGATACGAAGTGTCATCTGATTGCAGATTCCATTCTTTCAATTGGCACAGTAAATGCCTCACTGATTTCCCCGAGGGAGATTTTCTTGAAAGCATTTGAATATCATGCAGTACATATGATTTTAGTGCATAATCATCCCAGCGGAAATCCGCTACCAAGCAGGCAGGACATTGAAGTTACCAGAAAGATAGTGGAAGGCGGCAGGCTTCTTGGAATTGAGCTTGCTGATCATATTATTATTGGTGATAAAAAATATTTTAGTTTTAAAGAACAGGAAATGCTATGATTTCCGGAGGGAGAAAGAAATGTCGAATAACATTTATGGAATTGATCTTGGAACCTCTAATATGAAGGTATATTGCAAGGCAACTGGGAAAATACTAAATGAAAAAAATACGATTGCCATCATAAATAAGAATCAGATGTATGCTTATGGTGATGCAGCGTATGCAATGTATGAGAAGGCACCGGAGCAGATTCAGGTTTCTTTTCCGATTATCTGTGGTGTTATTGCAGATTTTAATAATATGCAGACCATGATACAGGAATTTTTAGAAAAACACGCAAAGGGCAAGACCCGTGGTGCAGAATTTATCGTTGCGGTACCAACAGATATTACGGAAGTTGAGAAAAAAGCTTTCTTTGATATCTTTTATAAGAGCAAAATGAAACCGAAGTCTGTCCTTTTATGTGAGAAGCCATTGGCTGATGCTGTTGGTTTGGGACTTGATGTCAATGAGCCGACCGGAGCCATGATTGTAGATATCGGAGCAGATACCACAGAAATTTCAGTAATTTCCCTGGGTGGACTTGTATTAAGTGACTTACTGCATTTTGGTGGAAACCGCATTGATGACTCCATCAGCAGTTATATCAAAAAGAACTTTAATCTTGTGATCGGGCGCAAAACTGCTAAGACTTTAAAAGAAGAACTTGGTTCCGGTACACCTGGCATGGAAAAGAGTATGGTTATAGTTGGCCGTGACGTAGTCAGTGGTCTGCCGATTGAGATGGAGATTACTGCAGAAGTCATTTATGCTGCAATTAAGGATAATCTTAATTCTATCTGTAACTCTATTAAAATGATTTTGGAGAAGACTCCGCCTGAACTTGCAAAAGATATTATTCATTCCGGTATTTATATTACCGGTGGCGGTTCTAAAATACATAATCTGGATAAATTATTTACTGAGATTACCAATATAAAGGTAAATTCCTGCGAGAATCCGGAAGAATGTGCAGTTCGAGGATTGAATAAGATTGTTTCAGATGAGAAATATAAACATTTAGGATTCAGTATGAAATCCAAAATATATAAATAGAGGCATAAAATGAGACGTAGACCAAAACATCAAATTCCAACAAAGTATATATTATTGTCCATGACCGCATTATGTATTCTGGCAATGTATGTCAGTTTTTCATTGAATCTTGGTGGCGGACCGTTGAATTCGATTGCCGGTGCAATTTTTGAACCAATGCAGAAGGGAATCAATTATGCTGGTACATGGCTTTCTGACAAGGCAGATAATTTAAAAAATCTGAATGACGTCATGGAAGAAAACGAACAGTTGAAGGGACAGGTAGAAGAACTGACCAACGAATTAAACACCATTAAATTAGAACAGTATGAACTGGATAATTTAAGGGAACTGTTAGCTTTAGACCAGCAGTATTCGGATTACAAGAAAACCGGAGCAAATGTTATCGGAAAGGATCCAGGCAACTGGTTTTCCGTCTTCACCATTGACAAAGGCTCCAAAGATGGAATTGAAGTAGATATGAATGTTATTGCCGGAAACGGACTGGTAGGAATTGTTATTGATGTGGGACCACATTATGCAAAGGTGCGTTCTGTGATTGATGATTCTGCCAAGGTATACGGCATGATATTAAATACGTCAGATAACTGTATCATAAATGGTAATCTTCAGAGTATGAATGAAGACCAGGTAATCGAGTTCTCCGGATTAAACGACAGTGAGAACAAGGTTCAGATAGGAGATCAGATTGTAACTTCCAATGTCAGTGACAAATATCTGCAGGGCATTCTGGTTGGATATGTCAGCAGTATTTCGGAAGATTCCAACCACCTGACCAAATCAGGAACCATTACTCCGGCAGTTGACTTTGAACATCTTCAGCAGGTTTTGGTTATACTTGACAAAAAGGAAACGGGGTCTGATTGATGAGAAGAAAAATCACCGTTACATTAATTATTATTGTATGCTTTTTATTGCAAAGCACATTATTTAAGGCGTTATCCTTTGCGTCTATTTCCCCGAATCTTTTGATTGTGGTCTGTGCATCTTTTGGATTTATGCGCGGAAGAAAAGAAGGGATATTTATCGGTTTCTTCAGTGGACTGCTGATAGATATCTTTTTTGGGGAGATGATTGGATTTTATGCCCTTTTATATATGTATGCAGGCTTCTTAAACGGATGCTTTAAGAAGATGTTTTACCCGGACGATATTAAGCTTCCAATGCTTTTGATTGCCGGAAGTGATTTATCTTATAATCTGTTTATCTACTTTTTCCGGTTTTTATTCCGCAAGCAGTTTGCAATTGGATATTATATGTTACACATTATCATACCGGAACTTGTATACACGCTTTTGATTTCTGTGGTTTTATATTTCATTATTTTGAAAATTAACCAGCGGTTAGAGCGTATTGAAAAAAGGAGTGCAGCGAAATTTGTTTGATACACTGAAAGAAATACTTCATAAAGTTGCAAAATCAAGAATATTTGTACTCTGCGTTGTCATGATTCTTTTGTCATCGACTCTGATAGGCAGACTATTTTACCTTCAGATTATCAAAGGTGAAGAGTATCAGGATAATTACAGTTTAAAAATCCAGAAACCACGTATCTTAAATGGTTCCCGTGGCAATATTTATGACCGTAATGGTAATCTTTTAGCCTACAACGAACTGGCAAACAGCGTAACCATTGAGGATAACGGTTCTTATGACAAGACTTCAGAAAAGAATGAGGCTCTTAATACAGAACTTTACAATATTATCAAAGAGCTGGATAAAAACGGCGATGTCATTGAAAATGATTTTGAAATCGGACTGGATGATGACGGGAACTATTATTATACGGTAGAGGGAACCACATTAAAGCGTTTCCTTGCTGACACTTATGGACATTCTTCTGCGGATGATTTAGCCTATAATAAGAAGCTGAAATATAACGAAGCAGAAGCAACCCCAAAGCAGGTAATGGATTACCTTTGCAGATCCAGTAAACAGAATGGCTATGATTTATCAGAAGATGATTATGCCAGAGAAGACTTATACCGGATTGTGGTATTGCGTTGTGCCATTGCAGAAAACAGCTATCAGAAATACATTTCCACAACCATTGCCCAAAATGTTAGTGATGAAACCGTAGCATATATTACAGAAAATATGAATGCATTGCAGGGTGTGGATATCTCGGAAGATACCATCCGAAAATATGTAGACAGCGAGTATTTTTCCCATATTATCGGATATACCGGAAAGATTTCCCAGGAAGAATATGATGAATTATCTGCTGATAATGATGAGTATTCTTTAAATGATGTCATTGGAAAATCCGGAATTGAGCAGGTTATGGACGAAACACTGCAGGGTAAAAAGGGCAGTGAAACCGTTTATGTCGACAGTCTCGGAAAAGTAATGGAGACAACCGAACGGATTGAGCCACAGGCCGGAAATGACGTTTATCTTTCTATTGATAAAGATTTGCAGGAAGCGGTTTATAATCTTTTGGAACAGGAAATTGCCGGAATCTTATATTCTAAAATTGTGAATATCAAAGAATATAATACCGCAGCCGGAACAGCGTCCGATATTCTGATTCCAATTGATGATGTGTATTTTGCATTGATTAATAATAATGTATTGGATTTAAACCACTTTAGTGCTGAAGATGCTTCCGATGTGGAAAAACAGATTTTCAGTGCCTTTGGAAGTAAACAGCAAACGGTATTATCCCAGGTGGAAAGCAGCCTTAGCAGTTCAGCAGCAACTCCAGTGGATGAGTTGCCGGAGGAAATGCAGGATTATATGACCTATATTCCGAAAATGCTGGTCAATAATAAAATTTTGCTTACAGATTCCATTGATAAATCGGATGAAACCTATAAAAATTATGCAGGTAATAAAATCAGTGTAAATGAATATTTAAATTATGCCATCAGCCAGAAATGGATTGATATCACGAAATTTTCCGTAGACGAGAAGTATTCTGATTCTTCCGAAATCTATGATGCACTGGTCAGCTATATTGTAGAAGAACTGGCATCAGATAAGGGATTTTCAAAGATTATGTATAAGTACATGATTCACGATGACCTGATTAATGGAACACAGCTTTGTCTTGCACTTTTTGACCAAAAAGTGTTAAACTATGATGACACGGCAGTAAGCGGGTTACAGTCCGGCAGCATCAGTGCCTTTAATTTTATAAAAGAAAAGGTGAAGAATCTTGAAATCACACCGGCACAGCTTGCACTGGATCCTTGTTCCGGCTCCTGTGTCATTACAGATGTAAAGACCGGCGAACTGTTAGCCTGTGTTACTTATCCGGGCTATGATACCAACCGTCTGGCAAATACAGTAGACAGTAATTATTATAATTTGCTGTATCAGGATTTATCAAATCCGTTCTATAATAATGCAACACAGCAGATGACGGCACCTGGTTCTACCTTTAAGATGGTTACTGCAACAGCAGGACTTACTGAGGGTATTATTTCACCTGGTACAACTATTTTGGATAAAGGACAGTTTGAAGAAGTGGCAAATGGACCAAAATGTTGGATTTATCCAAGCAGTCATGGTTCCATCAATGTTTCAGAGGCATTAAGAGATTCCTGTAACTATTTCTTTTATAAAGTTGGTTACGATTTAAGTATGGTAAATGGAACTTATAATGAAGACCATGGTGTGGAAATGATTAATAAATACTCATCCATGTATGGTCTTGATTCTAAAACCGGAATTGAAATTGCAGAAAGTAAACCGAAGCAGACCACAGAGTTCCCGATTACTTCTGCAATCGGACAGAGTAACAACAGTTTTACTACGGTACAGTTATCCCGTTACGTAACCGCAGTTGCAAACAGTGGAACCGTATATAATTATACCCTGTTAAAACAGGTTACAGATTCCGATGGTAATGTATTAGAAACCTATGAACCGACCGTAAAGAACACGATAGACAACATTTCAGAGAGTACCTGGGATGCCATTCATTCCGGTATGAAGATGGTGGTAGAAACCCATGAGCAGTTTGATGGACTTACTGTGGATTCTGCCGGTAAAACGGGTACCGCACAGCAGGTACCAACCAGACCAAACCATGCGTTATATGTAGGATATGCACCATATAATGATCCTGAGATTTCCATTGCAACCCGTATTGCATACGGATATACATCAGCCAATACTGCAGAACTTGCTGCATCAGTATATAAATATTATTTCCATTTGGAGGATACATCTACCTTGTTAGATGGTCAGGCAGAAGATGTTGGAGCTGCTGCCAATGCCTTTAATGATTAAATGTCAGGAGGGAAGTATATGTCGCAACCAGTTGTTTTAAAGAGTAATCCCCATGGAATCAATCTGATTTTAGATGATAGAATTCCATTTCAGGAGCTATTAGACGAGATACTTCATAAATTTAAAGAATCCGACAAATTCTTTAAAAATGCCAGAATTGCCTTGTCTTTTGAGGGCAGGGAATTAAGTCAGGAAGAAGAACTTGCAATCGTTGATTTGATCAGTCGAAATACCAGCATTGATGTGGTATGTATTTTAGATAATAATTCCCTGCGGGATGAAATCTGTGCCCGAAAGATTCAGGAATTTGATGAAAGCCAGTCTGGAAGAACCGGTGAATTCTATAAGGGAACACTGCGAAGTGGACAGGTCATTGAATGTAAGACAAGCATTGTTGTACTTGGCGATGTGAACCCAGGTGCAAAAATTATTGCAAAAGGAAATATTGTGGTATTAGGCTCGCTTCGTGGCAATGCCTATGCTGGAGCGGCAGGAGATGAGCATACCTTTGTAGCTGCCCTTGATATGGACCCGGTACAGATTAAAATAGGTAATGTAATTGGAAGAAGCTCTGACCGCGGACCACTGAGTGCCATTAAGAACCGGCGGAAGACTTTAGAACCGCAGGTAGCTGTTGTTATGGATGATTCCATACTAATCGAACCGATTACAAGTGGATTATTAATGAATATATAAGATTTAGGAGGAAGAATAAATCATGAGCGAAGTAATTGTTATTACATCAGGAAAAGGCGGTGTTGGTAAGACAACAACTACTGCAAATGTAGGAACCGGTCTTGCACAGTTAAATAAAAAAGTAGTATTGATTGATACCGATATCGGATTACGTAACCTTGATGTAGTTATGGGTCTTGAGAACCGTATTGTATACAATCTGGTAGATGTTGTAGAAGGCAACTGCAGAATCAAACAGGCATTAATCAAAGATAAGAAATATCCGAACCTTTTCTTATTACCGTCTGCCCAGACCAGAGATAAAACCTCTGTTACACCGGAGCAGATGCAGAAATTAGTAGAAGAATTAAGAGAAGAATTTGATTACATATTATTAGACTGCCCGGCTGGAATCGAGCAGGGATTTAAAAATGCAATTGCAGGAGCAGACCGTGCACTAGTTGTTACCACACCGGAGGTATCTGCAATCCGTGATGCAGACCGTATCATTGGTCTTTTAGAGGCAAATGAGATTAAGAAAATCGAGTTAATCGTAAATCGACTGCGTATGGATATGGTAAAACGTGGCGATATGATGTCCATTGAAGATGTTCATGAGATTCTTGCTATCGATTTAATCGGTGCAGTTCCGGATGACGAACAGATTGTAATCTCAACCAACCAGGGTGAGCCGTTAGTAGGCTCTGACAGCCTTGCCGGACAGGCATATTTAAATATCTGTAAACGTATCATGGGAGAAGAAGTACCGCTTCTTGACTTAGAGTCTAAAAATGGCGTATGGTCTAAATTCGTAAGTTTATTTAAGAAAAACTAGGGGGATAATAATTATGGGATTCATGGATTTTTTTAAGAAAAAGAATTCCGGTAATGTAGCGAAAGACCGTCTGAAATTATTGTTGATTTCAGACCGTGCTGACTGCTCACCGGATGTAATGGAAAATATCAAAAACGATATTATCCAGGTAATATCAAAGTATATGGAAATTGATGCGGAAGGGCTTGATATTCAGATTACCCAGACCGAATCAGATGGTAACAACGGAACTGTTCCGGCATTGTTTGCAAATATTCCGATTAAGGATTTGAAGCATTCCGGAAAATAACAGACTTCAGATTGGATGTAGTGATTTATGTTAAAACAATACCGCTTAAGAGACTACCGTTTCCGACTGGTATTTTATGTGGTGGCACTGACCATCATTGGAATTATGGTAGTTGGCAGTGCAAAGCCTTCCGTACAGAATAAGCAGATTGCAGGATTAATCTTAGGTCTGATTGTAATGGTTGGTATATCGCTGATTGATTACAATTTTATATTGAAATTCAGTTGGCTATTCTATTTTGTTAATGTGGCTTTATTGGCAGCTATCTTTGTCATTGGAGAAAAGACAAAAGGAGCTCGCCGCTGGCTGAAGCTTGGAATCCGCTTTCAGCCTTCCGAATTAGGCAAAATCCTGTTAGTTTTGTTTTTTGCCTATTATCTAAGTAAAAATAAAGATAAACTGAATAATATCCGGACGCTGTTTTGCACGCTGGTATTGGCAGCAGTACCACTTCTTCTGATTTTTAAGGAGCCGGATCTTTCTACCACAATTGTTACAGCATTAATTTTTGCATCCCTCTTGTTTATTGCCGGATTAAGTTATAAAATAGTAATGGGTGTGCTGGCAGTGGCGGTTCCGTCACTGGTTGCGGTCTTAACGCTGGTATTACAGCCGGGGCAGAAACTTTTGACAGGAAATCAGGCACTTCGTATTTTAGGCTGGCTGGAACCCGATAAATATCCTAACATTGCATATCAGCAGCAGAACTCGATTATGGCAGTGGGCTCCGGACAACTCTGGGGCAAGGGACTTAATAATACGAATATTGTTTCTGTTAAAAACGGTAACTTTATATCAGAACCACAGACAGACTTTATTTTTTCTATAGTAGGTGAAGAGATGGGCTTTATCGGCAGTGTTATTATTATCGTATTACTGTTTCTTATTACCATAGAATGTCTGTTGGTTGCAAGACGTGCAAAAGACATGGCAGGCCGGTTGATTGCCAGCGGAATTGCTGCATTGATTGGTTTCCAGAGTTTTGTAAATATATGCGTTGTCACAGGTTTGATGCCAAACACCGGACTTCCACTTCCTTTTGTAAGCTATGGATTAACATCGTTAGTCACGCTGTTTGCGGGAATTGGTCTGGTACTGAATGTAGGGCTTCAGCCTAGAAAATATGGACAGGGGGACTAAACGAATGAATATCGGTTTGATTGCACACGACGCGAAGAAAAAGCTTATGCAGAATTTTTGTATTGCATACCGGGGAATTCTTTGTAAAAATGAACTTTTTGCAACGGGAACTACCGGAAGACTAATTGAGGAAGTAGCAAATCTGAATGTCCACAAATATCTCGCAGGTCATTTAGGCGGTGCACAGCAGCTTGGTGCACAGATTGAGCATAACGAGATTGACCTTGTGATTTTCCTGCGTGATCCATTATCACAGAAGTCACATGAGCCGGATGTAAACAGTGTAGTTCGTTTATGCGATATACACAATATTCCGCTGGCAACAAATCTTGCTACTGCAGAGCTTTTGATTAAATCATTAGACAGAGGAGACCTTGAGTGGCGTGAAATGTATAAATAAACGTGTACTGGCAGGTCTGCTTGTTGTATGTGTGTTCGTATCTGTAACGGGTTGTGGGAAAGCCAAAAGCGTTGTAGAGAATGGCTATCCGGTATATGGAGAAAGCAGCAGCGTAAATGTGCTATCCGGTGCAGAGGATACGGTCAGCTCTTATTTTGGTGCCAATTTATGTGTTGGCGGAACTGAAAATATCGGGCAGGAATCCGTAGAACATAACAGTGTGGCAGAGGCCGCCGGAGTATTTAACACGGCAACTAATACAATTACATATGCCCAGAATATATATGAGCGGATGTATCCGGCCAGTACAACAAAGATACTGACCGCTTATCTTGCTATCAAATATGGAAATCTCAGTGATGTGGTAACAATCAGTGACAATGCCGTAAATCTGGCATCTGATTCTTCTAAATGCGGATTGCAGGCGGGAGACCAGATGACTTTACAGGATTTACTTTATGGTCTGATGCTGCGAAGCGGAAATGATGCAGCCATTGCAATTGCAGAACATATTTCCGGTTCCGTAGAAGCTTTTGTGGATTTGATGAATCAGGAAGCACAGCAACTTGGTGCAACCGGTTCTCATTTTATGAATCCAAATGGACTGCCGGATGAGAATCATTATACAACCGTTTATGATTTGTATCTGATTTTCCAAAAGGCATTACAGGACGAGACCTTTTACCAGCTGATTTCTACCAGCTCCTATACCACCAATTATACAGCGGCAGATGGCAGTGCTAAGACCCAGGACTGGAGCAGTACCAATCAGTATAAAACCGGTGAATCCAAATTACCGGATGGATTTACACTGGTGGGCGGGAAGACAGGAACCACCGGGGACGCAGGATTCTGTCTTGTGTTACTTACGGATAATGCCGGTGGACAACCGGTGATATCCATTGTATTAAAGGCAGACTGTAAATCCAATCTGTATCTTATGATGAATGAAATACTTGCCGGATGTGGTAACTAGGCATTGTATAAAGCAGCAACATATTATATAATGAATTTATATAGTTCTTCATTGAAGAAAATAATGTCTGGGAGGAAATGCGATGATTGAAATAATTGCAGGAGAAAAGGGTAAAGGAAAGACAAAAGTATTACTGGATAAGGTAAACGAAGCTGTAAAAACAGTCTGTGGCAACATTGTATATCTGGATAAGAGCCAGAAACATATGTATGAGCTGGACAATAAAGTCAGACTTGTCAATGTTGCAGATTTTCCAATATCCAATTGTGATGAGTTTTTAGGTTTTATATGTGGTATCGTTTCATCTGATCATGATTTACATGAGATGTATCTGGATAGTTTTCTTACGATTTCCGGTATGAAGGACGAAGAATTTACCCATGCTATTGAAAAACTTGATGTCATCAGTGAGAAGTATAAAGTTAAATTTATTTTAAGTATTTCTATGGATGCTTCAAAACTTCCAGAATGTGCAAAAGCAAAAGTAGTTGCAGCACTTTAAAAATGCCTGAATTGGCAGTAAAAGCGGTGTCTTAAGTCCTTAAAATGCTTAAGACACCTTTTTTACTAAGCCTGTTCGATAGAGCGGATTCGTCCGTAGGCAGAAAGCAGATAAAGACCGCTGATTCCGACAAGTGCATAGATAATACGGGAAAGCCAGCTCATATTACCAAACAGAAATGCCACCAGGTCAAATCGGAAGAATCCGATGAGTCCCCAGTTGATGGCTCCAATGATTACAAGTGTTAGTAATGTATAATCTAATCCTTTTGAACTCATAGTCAAAGTCCTCCTTTACTATGTAGTATGGTGCAAAGTGGATGACATTATACATCAATTTCTATTTATTCTTTATAAAGGCGGAACGATTGTGGCTGAAACAAAAAAGATTGTAAAGTATCGAAAACCATTTCATTTAAATATAGAGATTGTCATTTTTGTCATTATTCTTGTATATATTCTTTTTTATGTATTTTCTTATTTCACTGAAAAACACATTGGAATATATGAAGTGACCCAGGGTACAATTGCCGAGAATAATACTTATACCGGATTGATTGTAAGGTCAGAAAGTGTTTATACTTCCGACTATAGTGGTACCTTTAATTATTACATTGCAGACAATGCCCAGGCTGGCTGGAACAATATTATCTGTTCTGTGGATGAGACAGGCTCTGTCAGTGATCAGTTGGCGGCTGCAGCTGCTTCAGATACCACGGGGCTTGACAGTGATTATTTTAAAAATCTGAAGTCCAATGTATCACAGTTTACCCAGTCCTATGATTCATTGTCTTTTTATCATGTATATGATTTTAAAGAAAATGTAAGCTCTCAGGTCATGGAATCGGTAAATATGAGCGCATTATCCGATTTGACAGCATCCGGGGCAACGGCAAGTGATACCTTCCATATCAGTTATGCCCAGACTCCGGGGCTGATTGCTTATTATACCGATGGCTATGAAAATATCACGACAGATAATTTTACGGCAGATGATATTCAGCCGCTGGATTATAAGAAGACAACCATTAAAAATAACAGTACGATTGCTGCAGGTGACCCGATTTATAAGCAGATTACCAGTGAAAACTGGAATATCATTCTTCCGGTCCAGAAAGCAACCTATGACCGGTTAACAGACAGCAATGTTATTGAAATCAAATTTAAAAAAGACAATACGAGCTGCTGGGTGAATTATGAATTAACAGCCCAGGGGAATGATTATTATGTGATATTATCTCTGCATAATAACATGGTTCGCTTTGCAGGAGACCGTTTTACCGATGTGGAATTACTGCTGACAGAGCGAAGTGGACTTAAGATTCCAAATTCTTCCATCACGGAAAAGGCGTTCTATACTGTTCCGAAGGAATATTTTACCCGTGGAGGCGATTCTAACTCCTTAGGCTTATATGTAAGGGACAGTAAGACCAATGCTGTTAATTTCGTTGCAACAGCTATTTTCCAGGAATCCGAAACGGATTATTATATTGACGAAGAAGAAATTACTGCCGGCAGTATCATTCAAAAGCCGGATTCCAACGATACTTTTGAGGTGCAGGCGCAGTCCACACTTCAGGGTGTATACAATGTCAACAAGGGATATGCGGTATTCAAGCAGATTGATATTTTGTATCAGAATGAAGAATATACCATTGTAAAGGCTGGAACAGATTTTGGAATCTCCATTTATGATCACATTGCATTAGAGGGCGATGCTGTTTCCGAGGATGATTTGATTAATTAATATTGTTAAAAAAGTAACATTATCATAAAATGATATCATGAGATTAAGAGGTGTGTAAAATGCTGAAAGAAAACTTAAAAGAAGTGCAGGAAAATATTTTAAAGGCATGTGAAAAGTCCGGAAGGAATCCGGAAGATGTAACATTGATTGCTGTCAGCAAGACCAAGCCGGTACCAATGCTGCAGGAAATTTACGATGAAAACATCCGTGACTTTGGGGAAAATAAAGTGCAGGAGCTGGTAGAAAAATATGATGAGCTTCCACAGGATATCAAATGGCATATGATTGGTCATTTACAGAGAAATAAAGTGAAATATATCGTTGATAAGGTCTGCCTGATTCATTCTGTAGATTCTTACCGTCTCGCTGAAGAAATTAATATTCAGGCAAAGAAGAAAAATATCACAGTTCCGATTCTTGTGGAAGTCAATATTGCTGAAGAAAGCAGCAAATTTGGTATTCATGCAGAGGATGCCATTGCACTGGTAGAACAGATTGCACAGCTTGAAAATGTACGGATAAAAGGACTTATGACCATTGCTCCGTTGGTAGAAAATCCAGAAGATAACCGTCAATATTTTCGGAATATCCGCCAATTATCTGTTGACATAGCCGCAAAAAACATTGATAATGTATCTATGAATGTCCTGTCCATGGGTATGACAGGAGATTATATGGTTGCCATTGAGGAAGGTGCTACAATGGTTCGTGTCGGTACCGGAATTTTTGGCGAAAGAAATTATAATAAATAAGTAGTTAGGAGAATGAACAATGGGTCTTTTTGATAAATTTATGGATGTTATGCGTTTGAACTCAGATGATGATTTCTATGATGACGATTATTATGATGATGAGGAAGAAGAAAAGCCAAAGAAAAAGCTTTTCCATAAGCATGAGGAAGAGGATGACGATTTCGATGAGCCTGTTGTAAAGGAGAAACCAAAGGCAGTCAGCAAGATTACTCCAATGCGCAGCAGCCGGAAGCAGAATGGTAATATGGCAGTCTGTGTGATTAAGCCAACCTCTTTTGAGGATGCAAGAGAGATTACTGAGACTCTTCTTATGAACCGTACCGTTGTATTGAATGTAGAGGGTCTGGATGTTGAGATTGCCCAGAGAATTATTGACTTTACCTCTGGTTCCTGTTATGCAATCAATGGAAATTTGCAGAAGATATCCAATTATATCTTTATTATTACACCGGAATCTGTTGATATTTCAGGTGACTTCCAGGAGATTTTAGACAGCTTCTCCGGTTCGTCCATTCAGACAGATTTTCGTTAATAGTATTACAATCAAAATATATGATGTGATATAGTTATGATGCAGGATGAACAATTAATAAAAAAACGCTTCCTGGACTTGTTCCAGCAGGCACAACGCAAGGGGATTGTCTGTTTCAGCGATTTTCTTACCCTGAATGAACAGAATATCTTAAATAGCTGCGCCGGATCATTGGGAATTACCTATGAATTATCGGGCGGCTGTTTTTATGCAGAGCGTCAGATAGCAGCTTTTCTTCCTGATGCTCTTTATTATGAATGGAGTTATCCGATTAAATGTATTGAAATTGCACCGGCTTATCCGAAATTTGCAGATACAATTTCCCACCGTGATGTATTGGGAGCTTTGATGAATCTTGACATTGCAAGAGAGAAGCTTGGAGACATTCTGATAAAGGATAATAAGGCTTACCTTTTTGTAAAAAGGGAAATTGCCGATTACATAGCCGAGGAACTTCAACAGGTATGTCATACTATAGTACATTGTGTTTTAGAAGAACCATCAGCTATGGCAGTGGAGCCAGAATTAAAAGAATTTGAAAAAATTGTGGCATCGAATCGCTTAGATAGTGTGATAGCTGCCATGAGCGGAAAATCAAGAAGCCAGTCGGTTGTGCTGATACAATCCGGTAAAATTTTTATCAATGGTGCAGAGTGTTTACATAACACATACTTATGTAAACAAAATGATGTGATTTCCATCCGCGGCACCGGAAAATTTATTTTTGATGGGGAAATTGGCACCACAAAGAAAAGTAAGATGAAAATCCGTTTCCGGCAGTATGTTTGATTAATGATGAAAATCCACTTCCGGCAGTATGTTTCATAAAAAAGACGAAAGGCGATAGATTTATGAATAAGAAAATTATGTATATAATTACTATATTGAGTACAGCAGTATTGCTTTTTCTCGACCAGATAGCAAAATATTTAGCCGTTCTTCATCTCAAAGGACAGGCTGCAATTCCAATTATTAAGAACGTTTTTGAATTGCAGTATCTTGAAAATCAGGGGGCAGCCTTTGGTATTATGCAGGGAAAGAAAACTTTTTTTGTGATTGGGACATTGATTTTCCTTGTAATAGTGGTAATTCTTTATCATAATATTCCACTGACGAAGAGATTTACACCAATCCGCATTGTTGCTGTACTGATTGTTGCCGGTGCTATTGGAAATATGATTGACCGTGTTGTACACCAGTATGTCATTGATTTCTTTTATTTTAAGCTAATTAATTTTCCAATTTTTAATGTGGCAGATATTTATGTGGTAGTAGCATGTATTCTCTTTATTCTGCTGATGCTGTTTTATTATAAGGAAGCGGAATTAGGTCAGATTTTCCCATTTATGAAGAACAAAAAAGCGGAAGAGTAGGGGGAAATTTCTTTTATGCATAATGAAACTTTTGAAGTTACGGATGAATATGAAGAGGAACGTCTGGATAAGTTTCTGGCTGCTATCTACCCGGAACAGTCCAGAAGTTTCTTTCAGAAATTGATAAAGGATGGTTTGGTATCAGTTAATGATGTGCCGCAATCAAAAGCAAATTATCGGATGCATATAGAAGATATGGTTTCTGTGACCATACCAGATGCGGTAAAGACAACCATTTTACCAGAAGCTATTCCATTAGACATCTTGTATGAAGATGATGATGTAATTATCATTAATAAACCCAAAGATATGGTTGTACATCCATGTCCCGGACATTACAGCGGAACGCTTGTAAATGCAATCATGTACCATTGCAGGGAAAATCTTTCCGGAATCAATGGTGAAATCCGGCCAGGCATCGTTCATCGAATTGATAAGGATACCACCGGTTCACTGATTATATGCAAAAATGACCAGAGCCATCGTCTGATTGCAGAACAGATTAAAGTGCATTCCGTTAACCGGCTGTATCGTGGCATTGTAAAAGGCATTGTAAAAGAAGATTCCGGCACCATTGAAGGCGCAATCGGACGTCATCCAAAAGACCGTAAGAAAATGGCAATTAATGAACGAAATGGGAAAACCGCAATTACCCATTACCGTGTTATAGAGCGTCTAAAAGATGCAACTTATATGGAATTCAAACTGGAAACGGGACGTACCCATCAGATTCGTGTTCACATGGCAAGTATTGGTCATCCCTTACTGGGCGATACCGTATATGGCAGTCTGAAGAATCCATATCATCTGCAAGGACAGACCCTTCATGCTTATATCATTGGATTTGTGCATCCGACAACCGGAGAATATGTTGAGTTTAAAGCACCTATTCCGGAATATTTTGAAGATCTTTTAAATAAATTGAGGAAAAATTAATTCAGGATTCTTCTTCAATTTTTTATGCTTTCTCCGGTATTATTTTCAGTAATATTTAGTGATTGACTGTGTTTAATTTTAAAAAATCTTATTTATTTTCAGAAAATACTAGGAATAGTGCACTAAATATGTTATAATTCATCTATCAAGTTATATATTTTGCATAAAGAGGTGATTGCTATGGGAAATAATGTTGTTATAACCATCGGACGTGAATTTGGAAGTGGCGGAAGAGAAATTGGCAAGAAAGTTGCAGATCGTCTCGGCATAAAGTTTTATGATAAAGAGCTTTTACAGGAAGCTGCAAAAGAAAGCGGTTTCTGCCGTGAAATTTTTGAAAATCAGGACGAAAAGCCAACGAACAGTTTCTTATATTCTTTAGTTATGGATACATATTCCATAAATGGCTATTCATCCGCACCGTTTTTGGATATGCCGTTAAATCACAAAGTATTTTTAGCACAGTTTGAAACCATTAAGAAAATTGCTGAAAAAGAATCCTGTGTCATTGTTGGTCGCTGCGCCGACTATGCACTGGCAGAAAATCCAAACTGCATCAATGTATTTATTCATGCTGACAAGGAATTCCGGACAAAACGTGTAGCTGCGGAATTGCAGGTAAATGAATCCAAAGCAAAGGATGCAATCCAGAAAAAGGATAAACAGCGTGCCAGCTACTACAATTACTATACCAGCAAGAAATGGGGCGACTCAAGAAGCTATCATCTGACCTTAGACAGCAGCGCTCTTGGCATTGATAAATGTGTAGAAATGATTTTACAGTATCGTGCATTATATCTTATGAAATAAGAACCAAAAAGCGCATGAACTTTTAAAGTATTTCAAAAGAAACTTTAGAGTTCATGCACTTTTTATTTTTCATTCATATTTTTCCCTCATTTGCTATAAAGCAGAACTGCCAAAGGGGATAAAAAGCTCTGAAACAGCCATAAGGGAATGCCTGTGTAAGTCAAAGGCATTTATGCGTGCATCGGTGCTAACCGGCTTAAAATGGCAGCAATTATTCGTAAAAGCTGTGTTTTGCGAATAGATACTTCACTACCACTATATATACCATATCAACGCACAAAGCAGACTTTACATCAAGTCTTTTGAATCTAATATAATTGTAAATGGACCGTCATTCAGCAAAGTTATCTTCATATCAGCTCCAAAGGCCCCAGTTTGTACATCCGGAACTTCGTCACGACATTTTCCAATGATATATTCATATAATTCATTAGCTTTTTCTGGATTACCTGCATTTACAAAGGACGGTCGATTTCCCTTACGGCAATCTGCATATAATGTAAATTGTGAAACTAACAAGAGGGATCCATTTACATCCTTTAGACTTAAATTTGTCTTGCCATTCTCATCTGCAAAAATCCTTAATCCCAATAGCTTTTTAACTAATTTATCTGCAATTTCTTCATTATCATCCTCAGCAATTCCGATTAATACCAGGTAGCCATTCTGAATGGAACCAATAATTTTCTGTTCAACTTCAACTTTGGCATGTGTAACACGCTGTATTACGAATTTCATTCATCTAATTCCTTTCTTTACATATTCTTATCCTATTATATATGTAAAGACATGGATTTTCCAGTAGTTTTCATGTATAATGTATTCGTAAAACACAAAACTTGGAGGCTATTCATGAAACTTCAAAAATTATATAGTTATACTAGAAAGGCAATTGATGATTTTCAGATGATTAAAGAAAATGATTCTATTGCGGTTGGTATTTCCGGAGGAAAAGACAGTCTTACGCTGCTATATGCCCTGGCTGGTCTACGCAGATTTTATCCGGTGCACTACTCTCTTACTGCCATAACAGTTGATTTGGGATATCCGGATTTTGATTTAACAGAAATCAAAGCATTGTGTCAGAAGCTGGATGTGCCATATCATATTATTCCAACACAGATTGGGGCAATTATAAAAGAGCAGAACAAAAAGAATAGCCCCTGCTCTCTTTGTGCAAAGCTTCGTAAAGGAGCATTGAATCAGGCGGTCATTGAGCTTGGCTGCAACAAAGTTGCTTATGCGCATCATAAGGATGATATCATAGAAACGATGCTGCTTTCTCTTATGTTTGAAGGAAGATTTTATGCATTTCCACCGCTTACACATCTCGACCGTAGTAATCTTGATGTTATCCGGCCGTTGATGTATGTTCCGGAAGTCGATGTAATTGGTTTTAAAAATCATTACAATCTTCCTATAGTCAAAAATCCATGTGCATTTGACGGAAAAACGCAGCGCCAATATGCCAAGGATTTATTACAGCAGCTTAATAAGGAGCATCCTGGTGTAAAGAACCGTTTATTTACAGCAATTATAAATGGGAATATTCCCGATTGGAGGGCAATCAGCTAATGAATGAAAAAGCATATTATGAATCGGTAAATACAAAAAATGAATTAAAGTTACGTGAACTTCAGAAGGAGCTGCCCCCCTTCTGCCGAGAGTTTTTTATCGGAATGAAGGCGTCTGTTTCGTCCCGGACCCTATTGGCTTATGCATATGATTTAGGTATATTTTTTGATTTTATACATCAGAATAATCCCATTTGTGCGAAAAAGCCGGTAAATGAATTCACTATCGATTTGTTAGACCAGATTTCGCCTATGGATATTGAGGAATATCTTGATTATTTAAGGGTTTATGAAAAAGATGGTGTTGCGCATACCAATGATGAAAGAGGCATTTCACGTAAACTGGCAAGCTTACGAAGCTTTTATAATTACTATTTCTGTAAAGAAATGATAACAAAAAATCCTGCACAGCTTGTCCGGATGCCAAAAAAACACGAAAAAACCATAACGAGACTTGATGTAGATGAAGTTGCTATGCTGTTAGATGAAGTTGAATCTGGTGAAAAATTAACCGAACGCCAGCAAAAGTTTCATGAGCAGACCAAATGTCGTGACCTTGCAATTATGACATTGCTTTTAGGAACAGGAATCCGTGTTTCTGAATGTGTGGGACTTGATATCACAGATGTAGACTTTCGTAACAACGGAATCAAAGTACATCGAAAAGGTGGTGCAGAAGTCGTTGTATACTTCGGTGATGAGGTTCGCACTGCTCTTTTGAATTATCTGGAAGAAAGAAATACGATTGAGGCTGTGGAAGGAAGTACAAATGCACTCTTCCTTTCCCTGCAGAAGAAACGAATCGGTGTCCGGGCAGTAGAAAATCTGGTAAAAAAATACTCGAAATTAATTACCACGATGAAGAATATTACACCGCATAAACTGAGAAGTACCTATGGAACGTCACTATATCGCGAAACAGGCGATATTTACCTGGTGGCTGATGTCTTAGGCCATAAAGATGTAAATACCACGAAAAAGCATTATGCGGCCTTAGAGGATGAACGTCGAAGAACTGCTCCAAAATATATTCATTTGCGGGATGAATAAAAATAAGCATTCTTATCATTATATTATAATTAATATTTTATAAGAAAAACAGTTTCCCTTCCGGTATTATAAAAGTAGAAATATATTTATAATCACCAGAAGGGAAACTGTTTTAATATAAGATAATAAAAGGAATCTTATAAAATACTTGATATCTTATCCTGAATCCGCTGTTTTACTAATTCGGCAATTTCTTTGGATTTCATATCTTTATACTCTTCGTAATAAATCGGCTCCAAATAATGAACCTGTGTAGTAATCGGCCACAGATAAAAACTGTTAAAGACTTTGTAGGAATCAATCAGCGCAATTGGTACAATTGGTACATGTGCTTTTATTGCAGATTTAAAACTACCCGCTTTGAAATCACAGACACGATTACGGTTATTGAATTCGTAACCACCTTCCAGAAAAAGAATGTATTTCTTTCCGTTCTTTACATCTTCTGAAACTTCGGTAATAATTTTCAAAGCCTGACGGACATTATCTTTTATTAAACGCTTACCCTGAAGTAAGTCAACAAATTCACTTACCAGAATGGTATGAGATTTTGCTTCGTCCATAACAAGGGAACATGGTTCCTTATGAGTGCTTATGATACCAAGAGCATCATATTTACCCTGATGATTCGGATACATAACATATCCACCTTCTTTTGGAAGATTTTCTTCGCCATAGGCTACAGTCTTGATTTTACCGGAACGCTTCATTAAATAAATGACATGACGAACCAGTTTATATCGTTCTTCTTCCGAATATTTTTCCGGATGATCTGCCCACTTTCTCATTTTCGGTATAATATATGGGGCTCGAAAAAGATTCATTAGAATAACATATATAAAACGTAACATTTTCTAACTCCTTGATATTTTAATCTTGTACTATGCGTAAAATAATACATAACTATTATACCACATTCCAAAAATTCGACAACTATTCTTTCTTTTCTGATAAATTTTTATTTTAAATTTCTTAGCATATTATGCTGCAATCACTTTAAGGACTGCTTCTGCCAGCTTCTGATGTCCCTCTTCATTTAAATGTTCTCTATCAGCACTGCTTGGTGCTGCAATATCAGATGCAGCGAGAAAATCGCAGTTATATTTTAGGGCAATTCTTTGATAAACGGATTTTAATTTTTTAGATACTTCAACAGATTTTTGATTAAATTCAGGATCAAACTCCGGCTCCCAAACTCCTTCACCTAATTGGATTGGAGAAATTAACAAAATACGGGTATCTGAATCAATTTTCCGAATCTGTTTTAATAATTGTTCTATTCCAAGTCCAATTACTTCTGCTGATGCATTATATAAGCTTTTGCAGTCATTCGTTCCTAACATAAGAACAACCCGGTCAATTGGAGCGTGGCTTTCTAACAGTGTCGGAAGTAAGGCAGCCCCCTTCCGTCCCTCTCTTAGCTCATCTTCAAAGACGGTGGTTCTACCGCATAAACCTTCTTCTATAATACGATAACCTTTTTCATATAAATGTTGTTCTAAAAGACCTGTCCATCTGGTATCACGTCCATATCTCTCTTTTGTGCCTGGAATTAAACCGTAAGTATTTGAATCGCCAAAGCATAATATTTCTTTCATAGTAAACCTCCATTTGTCTAAAACAATGTAATTTGATATATGTAGTTGAAAATAATACTTTTTCTATTTTCCTACTATATTAATATGGTTACTATGAAAAGTCAATATAAAATTAAAAATAATATTTAAAATAGCATTAAAACAAAATCTCTTCTTGCATATCTTATTTATCCAGAAAGGTATCTAATTTATCTAAAAGCGGTCTGTGTTCTGTCATATCTGAAATCCTATTTAAATTCACTGGAAGAATAAGAAACAGTAAGGTACTCTCCCGCATGGATGGTATCACTGGTCAACTGGTTCATATCTTTTACTTCTTCGATATAGGATGCATAATCGGCGTCATCACCGGCATATTGCTGGGCAATCGTCCAGAGAGTATCCCCTTTCTGTACTTCAATGCTGGTATAATATTTATAGGTATTTACCTCATTGGAAGCTTTGCTCTGTGAAGAAGCAAGCAGGTTGCTTCCTAAAATAACACCAAGGATGGTTAAAAGCACTGCCAGAAAAGAAATAATAAGATATCTTTGAATCTGGCACACATATGCTCTGTTTCTTCTTCCGTTTGCACGAATTGCCATCGTACGATTCGATGTATACTGAGTTCCATCCATATCTCTGCGTCTGTTGTCTATTTTATTTCCCCTTCCGTAGTATTCTTTATATTCGTTGTATCCATATACTCTATTATCACGATTCATTGTTCTATCTCCTTTCGAACGTCTGTTGCGAACATTTGTTTATATATGCATTATATATAGGGAACATTCGTTTGTCAAGAAGAAAAGCGAACAAATTTTCGGAATATGTGTTTGCTTTTTCTGTGAACATATGTTAGACTTAGAACATAAAAAGGAGGTAATGAGATGGCATACGGAAAAATCAGTTCAAAACAAAAGGAAATTCTTGAATATATTAAACAGGAAATTTTAAATAAAGGATACCCACCTGCTGTTCGTGAAATTTGTGAAGCAGTTAATCTGAAATCAACTTCTTCGGTTCATTCTCATCTGGAAACTCTTGAGAAGAATGGATATATCAGACGTGACCCTACGAAGCCAAGGGCAATTGAGATCATTGATGACAGCTTTAATTTAACCAGACGTGAGGTTGTTAATGTTCCTATGGTAGGAAGTGTTGCTGCAGGACAGCCGATTCTTGCAGTAGAAAATATTACCAGCTATTTTCCTATTCCGGCAGAGTTTATGCCAAATGCAGAAAGCTTTATGCTTCGAGTTAAGGGAGAAAGTATGATTAATGCAGGTATTTTCAACGGGGATAATGTTCTTGTAAAGCGTCAGTCTACTGCATCTAATGGTGATATTGTGGTTGCTCTTGTAGATGATTCTGCAACGGTTAAGACCTTTTATAAGGAGGATGGTTATTATCGTCTGCAGCCAGAAAATGATTCCATGGATCCAATTATTGTGAAAGAATGTTCTATTCTCGGAAAGGTATTCGGCGTATTCCGTTTCCTGGCTTAGTAATAATTTCAGGCTTATTAAGTAAGTATATTTTAAAAAGAAGGCGCTACCATACAGACTGTGTTTGTACGATAGTGCCTTCCTGATATGCACATCTTATTATATAACTTTTTATATATACCTTTTCATAATATACTTCTTAACTATATATTTCTTAAAGTTCTTCCGGGTCAATATCTTTTCCATCTCTCCAGATGCGCTCTAAATCGTAGAAGAGACGATCTTCTTTTGAGAAGATATGAATGATAATATCACTGTAGTCCATCAGAATCCAGCTGGAACGCTGATTTCCTTCAATCTGTTTTGCATGATAACCGGCTTTATATAACTGTTCATCTACGCTGTCCTGCATAGCCTGTAACTGGTTGGCATTGCTTCCACTGGCGATAATAAAATAATCTGCGATAACAGATATTTCACTGATATCAATAATACGGATATCTTCTGCCTTCTTTTCCGATAAAGCCTGATATGCAAGTTTCGCCATTTCTTTCGACTGTTTATTCATGAGAACCTCCTGTATAGTAATGATATGTTTCAAGTGTCATTGGATCGATATTTTTATCATTTTTACTGCCATTGAGATAATGAATAGTATCACATAAAATCATTTTCAGTGCTTCATCTAAATCTTCAAAGGCTGTTTTTCTGATTTCTTTTAGGTTTGCTGCTTTATCCCGTTTTGGTTCGATATAATCAGCAATAAATACGATTTTATCCAGTGTATTCATTGCCGGTGCCCCGGTGGTATGAACAGAAATTGCATGAAGAATCTCTTCGTCCTCTACTTCATATAATACTCTGGCAAGAAATGCACCGACTTTAGCATGAAGTAAAAAAGGATTATCCTTTTCCACCTGCGTGACAGGAATGTTATTCTTCACACAGATTTTTAATTTCTTTTCGTTTGGAATACATTTGGCACAATCGTGAAGCAGACCTGCAAGCTGAGCCTTTTCCATATCATAACCATTTGCCATGGCAAGACAGGCTGAAGTATACATGACCCCTAAAGTATGCTCATAACGGTCTTTATCCAATTCCTTTTTTAATGTTTTTTTTATCTTATTTAATCTTTCGTTCATTGGTGTCTGACCTTCATCCTCCTGATATAAACACTGATGGGCAATATATTCTTCCACTTCCGGTGTGACAAGGTAACGTATCGGTTCCCCTTTTTCTACCCGCTCCCGGATATTATGAGAAGAAACGGAAACATTTGGTGTGATAATCGGCCTTATATCTGCCTCATAGAGCCGCTTTAACTCTGCAGCCTTATTCTTTATCCGGTTCATATCCAAATCGTCTCTGATGGCAACTAAAAGCGTTGCAAGACGGCAAATTTCTGCCGGCTCCATCCATTTATCCAGATAATCAAGGGAATCTGCTCCCATAATGAAATAGAGTTCCCAGTCCGGATAGGTCCGATGAAGCTCCTGCAGCGTCAGATACGTATAACTGGTACGGGCTGCATTAATCTCCATGGCCGAAAAATAAAAATCCGGATTATTTTTAATCGACAGGCGAATCATTTCCAGCCGATGGGCAGACTGTTCAATCTCTTTATCATCCTTATGAGGCGAATGTCCCGTTGGAATAAAAAGAATCTGGTCTAAATGATATTGTGTTACCGCATTCTGTGCAATAATCAGATGCCCGATATGAATCGGATCAAAGGTTCCACCAATAATTCCAATACGCACTTTCTTCAATCTTCTACCACCCTTCCAAGGTATAAAAGCTTTCGTTTATAACAATTCAATCTTTGGATGTTTCTTTGATTTACGGTAAAGAACGATTTTTTTACCAGTTACCGCAACCACCTGTGCATGCGTACGCTCTGCAATCATTTCGCCTAATTTGCGAGGATCATCTGCACAGTTTTTTAATACAGAAATCTTGATTAATTCCCGTTTTTCAATAGCATCATCTATTGCAGAAATAATTTCCGGTGTAAGAGATGCCTTTCCAATCTGGAAAATTGGATTTATCGTACTTGCCATTCCTCTTAAATGGGAACGCTGCTTACTCGTTAATTCCATAATGATTTACTCCTTATAATAATCAAATTCAAGTCCATACATACGGACGGTATCGCCTTCCTGAATACCTTTTGCCTCTAATTCCTTTAAGATACCCTGTTCTTTTAAGAATTTCTGGAAGAAAAGGAAACCTTTCTCAGAATCAATATTGGTGTAACCCAGCATTTTATCAATCTTAGGACCTTCTACAACATAAGCACCATCTTCCGGATCAACCTCAATGGTATAAGGTTCACCCTCTAATGCTCTCGAATCCGGGAAGAATTCCTGCTCATAGATAACCGGTGTATCGTCCATTTCATCTAAAAGACTTTTCACATAAAACATTAACTCACGTACACCCTGACGGCTGACCGCAGAAATTGGAAACACTTTAATGCCGGATGGTTCAAAGGTTTCTTTTAATTTCTCAATTATTTCATTATTGCCTTCATAAATAGCATCAATTTTATTGGCTGCAATAACCTGAGGTTTCTTTAACAATTCAGGGTTAAAGGATTCCAGCTCCTGATTGATGGCATGAATATCTGCAATCGGATCTCTGCCTTCTGTTCCGGCAGCATCCACAACATGAATGATAACCTTGGTTCGCTCTATATGCTTTAAGAATTCATGTCCAAGACCGATTCCTTCGGATGCCCCTTCAATCAGCCCCGGAATATCAGCCATGACAAAGCCGGCACCTTCGCCTAAATCAACAACACCAAGAATCGGATTTAAAGTTGTAAAATGATAATTTGCAATCTTTGGTGTTGCATTGGTGGAACTGGATAATAAAGTTGATTTTCCCACATTTGGGAAGCCGACTAAACCAACGTCAGCAATTACTTTAAGTTCCAGTCGAACTTCAAGTTCCAATGCTTCCTGCCCCGGCTGTGCATATTTCGGTGCCTGCATGGAAGAGGTTGCAAAATGCTGATTGCCAAGTCCACCCTTTCCACCGGTTAAAATAATCTGTCTTTTATTCTCACCGGACATATCTGCAATTACCTTATCGGTAGCTGCATCACGGATAATGGTTCCGGCAGGAACATGGATGACAAGGTCTTCACCCTTTTTTCCGTGGCAGTTTCGTTTTTTTCCTTCTTCTCCGTTTTCTGCAGCCCATTTGTGTTTATGACGGAAATCATTTAATGTATTCATGCTGTCATCTACTTCAAAGATGATATCGCCACCTTTTCCACCATCGCCACCGTCCGGGCCGCCATCCGGAACATATTTTTCACGGCGGAAGCTCACATGACCGTTGCCGCCTTTTCCTGATTTTATAATAATTTTTGCACTATCGGCAAACATAATTTTCTACCTCATTATTGATTGTGATTAAATATCAGTTACTGTAATCAAATGATAACTTTAATTGTTTCTAAATTACTTCAAGTTAAAATATAGTTTCCTATAAGTGAAAATAGACCCGGCGCTTTCGTGTCGGGTCTATCATGCATCTTATTCGTTTGTTGCTACTGGATAAACAGAAGCCTGTTTCTTATCTCTGCCTTTTCTTTCAAATCTAAGAACACCGTCTGTTAATGCGAATAAAGTATCATCTCCGCCGATACCAACGTTAACGCCTGGATGAATCTTTGTTCCACGCTGTCTGTATAAAATGTTACCAGCCTTAACGAACTGTCCGTCTGCTCTTTTTGCACCTAATCTCTTGGATTCAGAATCTCTACCGTTCTTAGTAGAACCAACTCCCTTTTTATGAGCAAAAAACTGAAGGTTCATATTCAACATGTTCTACACCTCCTTGAAGTTTAAAATGATGTAATCATTTCCATAATTGTTTTGTATTCCCTGTAAGCCTAAAACCATTGTGTCCAAAAGTAACTTTGCATCATGTCCTGCCGGCTGCTCAAAAGATACGGAAATCAATCCGGTCTCTTCGTCCTGATTGGTCTTGAACTGTTCTTTTGTGAACATTCCAAGGGCATTGATTGTATTAATCACAAGAACCGAAATTCCTGCACATACAATATCCTCTCCGGCATCTGCATATTCAGCATGTCCGACACAGGAAAAAGCAAGATACTCTTGTTTCTGGTTTCGAAAAATCGTTATCTTTGTCATAACAATTTCCTATCGATTACGCATTAATTTTTTCGATTTTCACCTGTGTGAACGCCTGTCTATGACCGTTCTTCTTGTGATAGCCGGTTTTTCTCTTATACTTGTAAACGATAACTTTCTTAGCTCTGCCTTCTTTTACTACAGAAGCTTCTACAGTTGCGTTAGCTGCGTCTGCACCAACTTTTAATCCGTTGTCAGATACTGCTAAAACCTGATCGAAAGTTACTTTCTCACCAGCCTCAACACCAAGCTTTTCAATGGTAATGATATCGCCTTCAGATACTTTGTACTGTTTACCACCTGTTGCTATAATTGCGTACATATGGCACCTCCTATTATCATTACTCGCCAGTTGTGGTGCTATCCTTACGATAGACTTATACCTCACTGTGCGGCATACTGTTGTATCATAGCACACGAATTATGATTCGTCAACTATTTCACGCTATAATTTTAATTATTTTTCAGGTACCATTATTCTTCAGGTACTTTCCGGGTATTGTATTCAGATATTTCTTTGCATATCTTGATATATACCTTGATGTGGCTTTTGCAGCTGCTATCATCTTAGCTGAGCCACCTGCTCCAAAAGGTTCTTACGCTCCTTCTTCCGGGTCAGCTCCACTAAGCCAAGCTTTGTAATATCCACAAGCCGTACCGGAACCGGGTCTTCTTTTAAGGATAACCGGAACCGATGCATCAGCTCTTTTCTTTGCTCTTCTTTTGCCATATTGATGAAATCCACAATGACAATTCCTGAAATATTACGAAGCCGGAGCTGTCTTGAAATCTCTGCAGCAGCTTCTAAATTAATCTTATAATAATATTCTTCTGCATTTTTTCCGGAAGTATTCTTTCCACTGTTTACATCGATAACTGTCAGAGCTTCCGTTGGCTGAATGATAAGATAAGCACCAGACTTCATCCAGACCCGTTCCGATATTGCACGCTGTATCTGCGTCTCAAAGGAATAAAGGGTTCCTAATGAAATGGCATCATTTTCATAGAACCGTATCTTAGATAAAATATCAGGATTTCCGGCATAAAGCTGTTGAAGCTCTTCATAGATATTCTTATCATCCGTAATAATTTCACCAAGCTCTTCCTGGTAAAGGTGATTAATGGCATTTTCATAAAATTTCTTTGGTGGCATCAGAATGCTGTAACAGGTACGGAAATGAAAAGTTGCAGCTAACTTCTGATAGTCAGATAAAAGTTTCCGGTATTCTGTTTCTAATTCTTCCGGAGAAGCTCCTGCCGCATTGGTTCTTACGATAAGACTATGCGGCTTTCTTTTTTCTTCCTGTCCGGCATTCTGCTTTGTATCGGTAACTGCTTCTTTTTCAAAAAGCTGCATCTGTTCGAAAAGCTGTACCTGACTGCTTAACCTTTCTTTTTCATCCGCACTTAATTTAGAAGAAATAGCAAGGGGACGTTTTTCATTTGTCAGGACAAAATATTTTCCGGTAAGGGAAAGCTTGGTATCTGCAATGGGATACTTGGTCTTGATCGCCTCTTTGGTAATCTGCACCACAAGTTCATCCCCTTCGGTCAGCTTTCCGCTTCTGCACTGCTTCGAAAACCAGGCATCTTTTATATGTGCTGTTTCCAGATAACAGGTTACTCCCTTTGCAATGTCCACAAAAGCGGCATCTAAGTTCGCGGCAATCTTTTTTACCCTGGCAATACAAATTATTCCCGGTACAACCTGATTTTCTTCGGATAACGGATGAAATGCAATTTCCCTAAACTTGTCCTTTTCATCTAACAGTGCTGTAAAATAGGAGTCGCCTACATAATGCTGCCTTGTAATGATAAATTTATTCAAGAATGTCATCTCCCATTTCATCCAATGCAATCAGAGTGCCGTCTTCTTTTCGGGCATATACGTCCACACGATGAATCTGAAACTGCATTTCGTTATAAGGAAGTTCCAGATACCGGTAAAAGGCTTCTAACAAAAGCTCTGGTTTTACATTATCTACGCTTCCTGTAGATACTTTAAGATAAAAGAATGGACAGCCATCTGCTTCCTCAACCTGAAAATCATATACCAGCTGCTTTAAGTCCATGACTTTTTCGCTTTTTTTCGTCTTTTTCGTAACCAGAATCTCCGGAGCATCTTCATAAAATGCTTTTACTTTACCTTTCAGTTCATCCAAAGTGAATGGACAATTTCCGTTATCCTTATAAAATACGTTATAGTCCGCTGCTGCAACAATGGACATCGCTGTTTTTGCATGCTCTGGCAGCATCCGGTAAGATACGATTTCAACACCTTCCACCATGGTATCATTTAAAGCCTTAACGGATTCAATTGAACTTCTGGTAGAATGTACTTCAATATCAAGATATTCTCCATCACTGGTGATTCCAACTCCCAGCGGTGCCGCAAAAGACATAATCTGATGCGGGGAAAATCCCTCGGAATATGCAATATCAATCTCAGCACGACGCATTGCTTTCTGGAAATAACGCATCATATCAAGGTGTCCGATAAATTTCATTACACCATATTTTCGAAATTTAATTCTTATTTTCAAAACAGACACCTCCCTTAAACTGAGCAGCTCCACAGCCCTGACACTGCATCCGGCAGTTTGGAGTCACTTCTTCTTTTCTGGCACGTTCCCATTCGCGGATTAAGAACTTTTTCGAAACGCCATCATCAATAAAATCCCATGGGAAAATTTCATCCAGAGGACGTTCCCGCATGGTATAGAAATCGGTATCAATGCCACATTCCGCAAAAGCCTCTACCCAGCGGTTATTATCAAAAAATTCCGTCCAGGCATCAAAGATACCACCTTTTTCATAAACCTTAAGCAAGGCAGGGGCGATCCGGCGGTCTCCTCTTGCAAGAATACCCTCTAATACCGTAACATCTGCTTCATGCCAGTTATACTTGATGCTCTTGCGGTTTAACTGTTCTTTTACAGCATCATTTACCACCTTGGCTCTGCCAAGATAGCTGTCCTTATCATACATTCTCGCCCACTGGAATGGAGTAAATGGCTTTGGTACAAAGAAAGAGGTGCTGATAGTAATCTGACATTTTCCATTCCGCTCTTCCTTTGGAATCTCATAATAACGGACTGCAATTTTATTGGCAAGTTCTGCTATGGCACGCATATCATCTTCCGTCTCGGTCGGAAGTCCTAGCATGAAATAAAGCTTTACTTTATTCCAGCCGCCTTCAAACGCCATTCCGGCACCATTTAAAATCACCTCTTCCGTCAGTCCTTTATTAATAACATTACGAAGACGCTGGGAACCGGCTTCCGGAGCAAAGGTAAGGCTGCTCTTTCTGATATCCTGCACTTTTCCCATAACATCTAAGGAAAATGCATCGATACGAAGAGATGGCAGAGAAATATTTACGCCTTTATCCTTAAAGTTATCAATCAGGAAATTAACCAGTTCTTCCAGTTGCGAATAATCACTGGAACTTAAAGAACTTAAAGAAATCTCTTCATGTCCGGTATTCTTTAACATTTCGTAAGCATAATGTTTTAAGACTTCTACATCTTTTTCACGGACCGGACGGTAAATCATTCCTGCCTGACAGAAACGGCAGCCGCGGATACAGCCACGCTGAATCTCTAATACCACACGATCCTGGGTTGCTTTAATAAAAGGAACAACCGGTTTCTCCGGGTAAACAGAATGAGACATATCCATCTGAATCTGTTTCTTTACCGTTGCCGGCACATCCTCATATTTTGGTGTAAAGGATGCAATCGTTCCATCTTCTTTATAAGCCACCTCATACATGGAAGGCACATAGATGCCAGGAATAGACGCTGCACGGCGTAAGAATTCCTTTCTGCTGACCTTTTCTTTCCTGCACTGCTTATACAGCGTAAATAATTCCGTATAAGAAATTTCGCCTTCTCCGATATAGAACAAATCAAAGAAATCTGCAATCGGCTCCGGATTATAGCTGCAAGGACCGCCACCGATTACAATCGGGTCATCTTCTTTTCGCTCAGAAGACAGCATGGCAATCTGGGATAAATCAAGAATCTGTAAAATATTGGTATAGCACATCTCATACTGGATGGTAATACCAAGGAAATCAAAATCCTTAATCGGCTCCTGACTTTCCAGTGCAAATAAAGGAATATTTTTTTCTTTCATAATCTTGTGTAAATCCGGCCACGGAGAATAAACCCGTTCACAGTATACATCATCCCGTTTATTAAACATATCATATAAAATCTGAATGCCCAGGTGAGACATTCCGATTTCATAGACATCCGGAAAGCACATTGCAAAACGGATGTCAACATCCTTCGGATTCTTCTTTACCATGTTCAGCTCGTTTCCGATATAACGGGCCGGTTTATCAATTGTTAAAAGTATTTCATCACTTAATGCTAAAGTGTTCATCTGGTACCTCAATCATTCTTAAATATCATAATCCGATTTGTGAAAAAAAATAACGCTTATTTATTTTTTGCAAAATCCGAAATCATCATAACATACTTTTGCAGTTTTGTATAATCATAGTTTTCTTCTAATTGCCGGTACATCCATTTGGTATCTTTTTCACCGGCAGTTCCCGGAAAAGGAAGCTTTCCTTTATCACATAAAACAAACACCACAAAAAGGCAAATACAAAGCAGCCATTTTACTTTCCAAATGGCTGCTTTTCCTGTGTTTATTAACTCCTCGTCCGTGTCTTTCCGTGATTCCGAAAAAGAATTTCTGGCACGAAGAATATATTCCCGTCTGTTTGCAATATAATCCTGTTCCAAATAAATCGCACCTTTCTGCATATCATCGCCTGATTGTTGTTCTGCTGTAATCTATGCAGAAAGTGCAGGAACTATGTATGTTATCTCTGGGCAAGTTCCTGGGTAACATCCTCCCATGTTACGCCTTTTTCTACCATCAATACCATTGCATGATAAAGGAAATCTGAAATTTCATAAATAATCTCTTCCGGTTCCGGATTCTTTGCGGCAATGACAATCTCGGTTGCTTCTTCGCCGACCTTCTTTAAAATCTTATCAATCCCCTTATCGAAAAGGTAGTTGGTATAAGAGCCTTCCTTTGGATGAATCTTACGATCCGCAATAATGGAGTAGACATCCTCAAATACCTGCAGCGGATTTTTCTCAGCATATTCTTTCTTGACAATTTCATTAAAAAAGCAGCTTGGTGCTCCGGTATGACATGCCACGCCAATCTGGGATACCTTTGCAAGAATGGTATCAAAGTCACAGTCTGCCGTTAAAGATTTCACATACTGGATATGACCACTGGTCTCACCCTTCATCCACAATGCCTTACGGCTGCGGCTGTAATAAGTCATCTTTCCGCTGGAAATGGTGGTATTGAACGCTTCTTCATTCATATAAGCTACCATAAGTACTTCATCGGTACGGTAATCCTGTACTACGACAGGTACCATTCCATCCGAATTCAATTTGAAATCACTCCATTTTAATGCCGGAGCAAAATTGTCCATACAGATTCCGCTGGCTGCAAATTCTGTCTTTAATTTCATGATATCCGTCCTTGTATCATTGATAAAAGCGCCACAGATTCCTCTGACATTTTCACGGTTTAATACATCCACCAGTGCATCCTTATCATAATTATCATACTGAACGACATATGGCAGATTTGTAATATTTTCTACTCCGTCCATCATGGATGGAGCAAGAACAATCATTTCATGGAAATATTCATCCAGTTCATCTTTGTGCTTGAATAAGAAATCAATATTCTTTACAGAAACTATCATACGGTCTTTTCCGAAACGTTTTGCACCTTCCTCCGCCAAAGACATGCTGACAGATTTGGCTCCGTTTAAAACAACCTGTTTACATCCGGCATAGATAAATTTCTTAATGTCTTCCAGACGGTTGATATTTCCACCTGCATAAATCGGAATCTCTACAGTACGGAAAATATCTTTTACCGTATGAATATTTTTCTCATGCTCTTCATCACCGGTTGATAAGTCATAAATTAAAATCTTATCAATTCCACTGTCATTATAAAGCTTGGTAAGTTCCTTTAAATCTCCTGCAGAACTAAGGTCACTCGGGCTCTTTACTGCCTCTCCGTTTTTCAGATAAATGATTGCTACTATATTCTTGTGTTTCATATGCTCACCTATAAACTGCCTTTCGTTGATAATATGTCGGTAATACGCGGGTCAATGATGGTTGCCTCATCCAATGCCTTTGCAAATGCTTTAAACATGGCTTCAATCATATGATGGTTATTTCCGCCTGTAATGACCTTAAGATGTAAATTCATTCCGGCGCTATAGGAAATGGCATAAAAGAATTCTTTTACCATTTCGGTATCCATATAACCTACGCGGTCTGTGGTAAATTCTGCATCAAAGGATAGATACGGTCTTCCGGATAAATCCACCGCACAAAGCACCAGTGTCTCATCCATGGGAAGCATACAGCTTCCAAAACGTTTGATACCCTTTTTGTCACCGACTGCTTTTTTAATGGCATTGCCAAGGACGATTCCGGTATCTTCAATGGTATGATGACAGTCCACCACCAGATCTCCGGTCACTTTGACATTTAAATCAAATAATCCATGTCTTGCAAAGCCATCTAACATATGGTCGAAAAATCCAATTCCGGTATCTACCTTTGCATCCCCTCTGCCGTCCAAATCAAAGGAAAGGTAAATATCTGTTTCTTTTGTTTTTCTTGTATATTCTGCAATACGTCTTTGTTCCATGAAACAAACCTCCGTTTAGTTTTCGTCTTCAAATCTTACTTTAACGGAATTTGCATGTGCCGTCAACTGTTCGCACTCTGCAAACTGGGCAATATCTTTATATACTTCCTCTAATGCTTCCCTGGAATAGGAAATAATGCTGGATTTCTTAATGAAATCATCTACGGATAATGCAGAGAAGAATTTTGCGGTTCCATTGGTTGGAAGAACATGGTTTGGTCCTGCAAAATAATCTCCAAGCGGTTCACTGCTGTATTCACCGATGAAAATTGCTCCGGCATTTCTTACCTTGGTCATAACTTCAAACGGATTCTTTGTTACAATTTCCATATGTTCGGATGCAATTTCATTTACTGCAGCAATGGCTTTCTCCATATTATCTGCAATTAAAATATATCCATAGTTATCTAAGGATTTCTGGATGATTTCTTTTCTGGAAAGCTGTGCAGTAAATTTTGCCGCTTCCTCAGAAACACGCTCTGCCAGTTCACGGCTTGTGGTAATCAAAATTGCGGAAGCCATTTCATCATGCTCTGCCTGGGATAAAAGGTCGGCTGCAACATATCTTGGATTGGCTGTTTCATCTGCTAATACTAAAATCTCACTTGGTCCGGCGATGGAGTCTATGCTGACATAACCAAATACGGCTTTTTTCGCTAAAGCTACATAAATATTTCCAGGGCCAACAATTTTATCTACTTTTGGAATGCTTTCGGTACCAAAGGCGAGAGCTGCAATTGCCTGTGCACCTCCTACTTTATAGATGCGGTCTGCACCGGCTTCTCTTGCTGCAACCAGTGTAGAAGGATTTACCTTACCATCTTTTCCAGGCGGTGTTGTCATAATAATTTCATCAACTCCGGCAACCTTGGCCGGAACAATATTCATCAGTACGGAAGAAGGATAAACGGCTTTTCCACCCGGTACATAAACACCGACACGGGCTAATGCGGTTACTTTCTGACCTAAGATAATACCTTTATCCTGGCTGTCAAACCAGCTGTTCTGACGCTGTTTTTCATGATAGGTGCGGATATTTACAAGAGATTTCCGGATGACTTCAAGGAGCTTCGGATCTACTGCATCATAAGCCTCCTTAATCTCTTCTTCTGTTACTAAAATATTATCTTTATTAATCGTTGCACCATCAAATCTCGCTGTATAGTCAAATAATGCAGCATCTCTGTTGGCACGTACCGTTTCAATGATTTCCTGTACGCTGGCTTCAAATTTGCCGTAGCTGTTGGGGCTTCTCTTTAAAAGATTCTCTAATATATTACCCTTTGTCTCTTCTGTCAACTCTAAAATACGCATGCTTATGCCTCCTTTAATACCGATTTTAAATCTGTAATTAATTTCGTAATCCGCTCATGTTCCATTTTCATACTAACCTGATTTACGACCATCCGGGCAGAAAGCGGACAAACTTCTTCTAATACTTCAAGTCCGTTTTCACGTAAGGTTGAGCCTGTCTCTACAATATCACATATTACCTCAGCAAGTCCAACAATCGGGGCAAGTTCGATGGAACCGTTTAATTTGATAATTTCTACAGTCTGATGTTTCTTATTATAAAAATAGTCTTTTGCAATGCGCGGATATTTGGTTGCCACACGGATCAGTTCGTGATGCTGTAATAATTCTTTGGATTCTTTGGGACCGCAGATACACATTCTGCATTTTCCAAAGCCCAAATCCAATACTTCATAAATATTTCTTGCTTCCTCTAAAATTGTATCCTTTCCCACAATACCGATATCTGCCGCACCATATTCTACATAAGTTGGTACATCCGGTCCCTTGGCAAGGAAGAAACGAAGCTTTAATTCTTCATTGACAAAAATAAGTTTTCTGGTATTCTTGTCTTTCATTTCTTCACAGGTAATGCCGATTTTTTCAAAAGTCTCTAAGGTTTTATTTGCCAGTCTTCCCTTACCTAATGCAAAGGTTAAATATCTCATATCTTCCATTTCTATTCTCCATCCATAAATGTCAGTTCTGCAATCTGATTTCGCAATGCATATGCTTCATAATCTGCTTTTGATTTATCCATTGCCCAGGCAATCAGTTCCACATTGCAGTCCTTTGCCCTCAGTGCAATGGCTTTCTCTACTGCTTCCCTGCGGTATTCCGGTTTATATACAATCAGCTGATTGTCATGTTTTACGGTAATCTCAATTTTCTGTCTTGAAATTGCTGCCATTAACTGGTCTACTACAATCGCAAATCCAATGGAAGCTGCATCTTTTCCAAAATAAGTAAGAAGCTTGTCATAACGACCACCCTTTACAATCGGTTCACCGCTTCCATAAGTATAACCGGCAAAAATTACTCCGGTATAATAATGATAGCTGCTTAACATACCAAATTCATAGGTCACATATTTGTCTACGTCATATACTTTAAGCACAGCATCTAAGTCTTCCAATCTGCGTATTGCTTTATAAACCTTTGGATAATCAGCCGCATAGGTCTTTGCTTCTTCAAAGGAAGCTGCATTATCATAAATGGTTCCAAGCATTCCGAATAATTCTTTTAAATTCTGATTCATGGAACAGTCGGAAATCTCTTCTTCCACGCCAAAGAAATTCTTATTAGCAATCAGTTCCCGGATAACTTCTTCCTGTTCTTCGGAAAGCCCTGCCGCTTCCATTAAGCCACGGAAGAATTCCACATGTCCCACACTAATCTGGAAATTCTTTAAACCACTGCTCTTTAATGCATCAATTGCCATAGCAATCATCTCTGCATCGCCATCTACGGTATCATCGCCGATTAACTCTGCACCAAGCTGGGTAGATTCCTTTAATCTTCCCTGATAGCTATGGTTATTGATAAAGGTATTTCCCATATAAGAAAGGCGGATTGGCATATCCTCATCCATAAAATATTTTGCGGCAGACCGTGCAATAGATGGTGTAATATCCGGTCTTAATACAAGGGTATTTCCTTCCCGATCAAAAAATTTATATAATTCGTTGGATGGAATGGTTCCAACTTCTTTTCCAAATATATCGAAAAATTCAAAGGTTGGTGTCTGAATACTGTGGTATCCGTGTCGTTTTAAAGCCTTATGCAGCCGATCCTGCAGCTCTAATTTTTTTTCACACTCTTCATTATAAATATCCCGGACACCCTCTGGTGTATGTAACAATTGATTTTTCATATAAACCTCCAGTTTTTCTCAAAACACTTTAGCGTGCTACCATGCTACCACGGTGAATTGCTTTTCCTAGTATATATTACCTGGAAATAATTGTCAATCCCTTAGCTCCAAATCTTTTTTCAAGCCTTCCAGATAAGGAACCAGGATTCCTGACTTCTTTGGCAGGAAAAATTCCGGATTTAATTCTTCTAACCGGAAGCTCTTCCGTCCGCCATTCTGGGCTCTCTCCCAGAATTCATAAAGCTGTCGGAATGGCATATAGTAAAATTCATCCCGTTGGGTATAAAATATCAGAATAAAGGAAATACCCTGCTGATTTTCAAAATCCTGCATAAACTGAATCTGGTGAGCATGCACATTGGCAAGAGGAAACGTATCGGTGTGACATTCCTTGGCATCAAAGCAGACCGGAATGCCCTGTACTGCCCCGATATAATCTACGGTACTTTTCTGGTCAAAATAGGCAAGGGTAATATGTCTTGTTTCTTTATCAATATTAATTGGTGTAATCGGTGTCGGAATTTTCTGTATCATTGCTAAATTATGCTCTGCATATTTTTCATTGGTCCGGTTGATAAATTCCTCTAACGTAGAACCTCTTAATCCTCTGGAATTCCAAGTTGGCATCAGAGTATACTTCCTTTCTTTTCTTCCGGCAGTGTGTAATAAATTTTATGTTCTTCGAGAATCCTTATTTTCTGATTCTTTACTTCTAATATATTTACACTGCAGTTTGGCTGGTGGCTGTTCCAGAAATCCTTGATTTCAAGTCCTTTTATGTATGCAAGAAATGCGCGGATGATTCCACCATGACAGCAGATGAGCACACGCTTCATTTTTTCTTCCAGCGGAAAAATTTCATGCTTTAAAAAGTCTTCCACCCGGGCAAGTAACGCTTCGTAGCTTTCGCCCTGTTCCGTGGCACGATACTGTTCCGGCGCATGAAATAAAGCATCAATATTTTTAAGGACCGGATTCCAGCTGAGATCAGCAAGCTTCTGCCCTTCCCCTTCTCCGAAGTTCATTTCACGGATACGTTCATCATAGGAAAGAGGGGTATCCGTTCCTCGCAGAATAATCTCTGCCGTCTGTCTGGCACGAATTAACGGACTGCAATAACAGTAGTCAAAAGTCAGTCCTTCTTTTTCGAATCCCTCTTTGGTCTTTTCGGCTAATTCCAGTCCGAATTCATTTAATGGAATGTCAAGGGTTCCCTGTATCAGTCCTTTTTTATTGTAATCGGTTTCTCCATGCCGCATCAGATATACTTTCATCTTACTTATTCATCCTTCCTGTAACATCCGCAGTCTTTCATTAAAAATAATTACTGCTCTGCGGCATTCTGATTTGCATAACAAACAGCCTTATTAAAATCATCCGGTGGAGCTGCTTCTACACATCTGCCATCTGCAAATATCATCCGGTAAGCATGTAAAAGCTGATGTTTTACGCCGGTGCGTTCCCGGTAAAAATGATTGATTTTTTCATTACCATATTTGCTGTCTCCGATAATCGGATGACCAATGGATGCTAAATGGGCACGGATCTGATGGCTGCGTCCGGTAATCAGATGCACCTGCAGCAGTGTGACATCCTGATATACTTCCAGTGGCTCATACTCGGTTTCGATACAGAGTGCATCCGCTGTTTTTTCCTTTGAAATAAATACCCGATTCTGCCTTTCATCCTTCATAAGATAACCCTTTAAATGCTGCGGTGCTGTAATGCATCCGGCTACCAGGCAGAGATAATATTTCTTTACGGTTCTTTTTTTCAATGTCTCGGATAAATCCTGCAATCCCTTTAACGTCTTTCCGGCTGTCAGAAGTCCTGAAGTATTGCGGTCAAGACGGTTGCAGACGGACGGACGGAAGGTCCGCAAATCCGTTTCCTTAAGAGCTCTGCTTTGAAGAAGATATCCGATAATATATTCGTTGGCAGAAATATCGGATGGCTGTGCCTTCTGTGACAGCATTCCTGCAGGTTTATTGATGATTAAAATATCTTCATCTTCATAAACGATATCCAGTGCTGTGGTTGGAAAACTTTCTTTTACCTCTGCTCCTGCAAACTTATCATAAGTTTCATCTGCTAAAAACAGCTTTACCTCATCTCTGGCATTCAGTTTTTCGGAGCCATCTGCCTTTTTTCCATTTAATACAATATTCTTTTTCCGAAGCATTTTATAGACAAAGCTTGACGGTGCTTCTTTTAAAAGCTTTTTTAAATATTTATCAAAACGTTGTCCTGCTTCATTTTCTTTAATGATAAATGTTTTCATAGCATATCCTTACTATTTCTTTTTATGAACGGTTCGAATCGTATGCTTCTTCTTCGTATTCTGACTGGAAATCTTTCCCGAAAATTTTTCTGTATTTCTGGAACTTCCAGCTTTATATTTTGTCTGATTTTGATTCGGTGTCCGCTTCGTCTTTTTCTTACCCGAAAATTCTTCTTTTGCAAGCTTTCTTGGACGGATGAGGCAATGGGCATCAAAGCCGATTAAATCCGTCCGGTTCGTCTTAACTAACGCTTCATGCACCAAATCATAATTTTCCGGATTACGATACTGTATCAGTGCTCGTTGCATGGCTTTCTCATGCGGATTGGTTGCTACATATACCGGCTCCATGGTCCGCGGGTCTAAACCCGTATAGTACATACAGGTCGATATGGTGGATGGGGTCGGATAGAAATCCTGCACCTGCTGAGGCATATAACCTAAATCTCTTAAATACTCAGCCAAATCTACTGCCTCCTGCAGGGTCGAACCCGGATGGGAGGACATCAGATATGGTACCAGATACTGTTTTAATCCTAACCGTTCATTCATATCATGATACTTGCGGACAAATTCATTATAAACGGAAACCGGAGGTTTTCCCATTTTCTGTAATACCGGGTCTGAAATATGCTCCGGTGCCACCTTTAGCTGTCCGCTGACATGATATTTACAAAGTTCTTCCAGAAAATTATTTTTCGTATCACATAAAAGATAGTCAAAACGGATACCGGAACGGACAAATACTTTTTTCACGCCTTTGATATTCCGTAATTTACGAAGAAGACTGATATAATCGCTATGGTCAGCAACAAGATTTTTACATGGTGTCGGGAACAGACATTGCCGGTTCTTGCAAACACCCTTTGTGAGCTGCTTCGTACATGCCGGTGCCCTGAAATTAGCAGTCGGACCACCTACATCATGGATATATCCTTTAAAATCCTTATCCTGTGTCATCTTCTTTGCTTCTGCAAGAATGGATTCATGACTTCTGGTCTGAATAATTCTGCCCTGATGAAAAGTTAAAGCACAAAAGCTGCAGCCACCAAAGCAGCCACGGTTACTGACCAGTGAAAATTTTACTTCTTCAATAGCCGGTACACCACCATCCTTTTCATAGATTGGATGATAGGTTCTCATATATGGAAGTGCGTAGATATCATCCATTTCCATCTGGGTCAATGGCTTTGCCGGAGGGTTCTGTACGACAAACATTTTCTCATCATAGGTTTCATAAATTCTTCTTGCCGTAAAAGGGTCTGTATTCTGATACTGCAGGTAAAAGCTCTTGGCATACGCTGTCTTGTCTTCTTTGATTTTATTAAAAGACGGCAATTCCAAGGCATCATAAATATCTTCTTTATTTCTGGTCTTAAAAACAGTTCCATCGATATAAGTAATATCCTTTACCGCAAGACCGGAAGCTAATGCATCTGCAATTTCAACAATGCTGTGCTCGCCCATTCCATAAGAAATCAAATCAGCACCGGAGTCCAAAAGAATGGAACGTTTTACCTTATTGGACCAGTAATCATAATGCCCCAGTCTTCTAAGGCTCGCTTCAATACCGCCAATAATAATTGGATTATGCTTATAGGTCTGCCGGATCAGATTGCAGTAACTTACCACCGCATAATCCGGGCGTTTTCCCATAACACCACCCGGTGTAAAGGCATCATGGGCACGTCTTTTTTTCGATACGGAATAATGGTTTACCATGGAATCCATATTACCTCCGGAAACCAAAAAACCAAGCCGTGGCTCTCCCAATATGGTTACGCTTTCCTTATCCCGGTAATCCGGCTGTGCAATGATACCCACGGTATAACCATGTGCCTGCAATATTCTGCTGATAATAGCATGTCCAAAGGAAGGATGGTCTACATATGCATCTCCGCATACATAGACGAAATCCAGCTGCTTTATCCCTGCTTCTTCCATGTCTTTTCTTGAAATTGGTAAAAAACCATTCTGCATCCTCTTATCCTTCCTTTAATGCCTGTAATTCTGACTTCGTCAATGGGCGATACGCTCCTGTTGCCAGAGTTTCATCCAGCTTTAAGCTTCCCATGGAAAGTCGTTTTAAATAAATGACCTTTTTTCCTGTTTTTTCAAACATCCGCTTAATCTGATGATATTTTCCTTCGGTAATAGTAACTTCAATTTCTGATTCTGAATCACTTTTTAAAATCACAAGTTCAGCAGGCTTTGTAAGGTTTTTCTCTCCGATATCAAGACCCTTCCGAAAAGCCGTAACATCTTCAGCAGTCACTTTTCCTTCTATTCTGGCATAATAAGTTTTTGCCACATGTTTCTTCGGAGATAAAAGCTCATGAGCCAACGCACCATCATTGGTGATAAGGAGCAGTCCTTCCGTATCCTTATCCAGTCTGCCTACCGGAAACAAATCTTTTCTTACAGCATCTTCTATAAAAGAAATTACAGTTGGAAAATGCTTATCTTCCGTGGCACTGACACAGCCGGCAGGCTTATTTAGCATATAATATTCCCACTGGGAATAATTAACCTTTTCGCCTTCGAGGTTAACAACATCCTTTTCCGGTGAAATCTTATATTCCGGACGTTTGATGATTTCTCCATTTACGGTAACACGTCCCTTGGAAATATAGGTTTTCACCTGGCTTCTGCTTCCCTTGCCCATTTCTGTTAAAAATTTATCTAATCTCAAATCTTTCATTCTGATACGTTCCTTTACTACTCTGATTTGGCAGACACCGCGATAACTTGAGAAGCTCGCAAAGCGTGTTTCTTATAATTCAAATCCTAATTTAAATCTTAATATTGATAATGTAATATTTTCTTCTCCTGATAGAGATATTGCAGGATGGAATAGGAATTTACACTAAACTCCTGTTTATTTTCATCATTTAAATAAATTCCAAAATGAAGATGCACATCAAAATTACCGGTGGTTCCTTCTGTCTTAGAATATCCGGTATCTCCCATAAATGCAATCAGCTCTCCAGCATGAACCTCGTCTCCGATGGAAAATCCTTCTGCATAATCCGACAGATGTGCATAGTAGAAATATGCTCCATGGGGACTCCGGATTCCGATACGATAACCCCCAAGTTCCAGCCAGCCCATCTGCTCTATGGTTCCATCGCAGACACTGATTACCGGGTAATTTCCCCGCTCATTGATATCTGCCATAATATCACAGCCTTCATGTCCTCTGTCTCCACCATAAGTGCGGCTCTGCATCCAGGTGTCTCCAAAAGTTACTTTTTTCTCTTCGTCCCAGATGGTATCCGGAACCGGAAAATAGACAATGTCAGACCAGATACTGTCTAAATAGGCTTCCTGCTTTTCAATTTCTTCTTTATGAAAATGCAGCAATCTTTTGTATACATCTTTCAGCTCGTTTTTTTCTGTTAAATCTGAAGCATAATATGCCAGAAGATACCGGGTAAATGTCATATCGTCCTGAGCCTCACCATCTTCAGACTCATATTCCCTGAATTTTAACACCGTTTCCGGAGAGACTTCCTGATTCCGAAGTTTCTGAATGAACTCCTGTTGTTCAAATGCTATATAAAAGGCTGCCCTCTTTTGAATCTGCTGTAACAGGCTGCAGTCTATAACCACCAGCAGGAAAAAGAGAATAATGACACAAATTTTCTTCTTCATAATAATTCGCATAAAAGTTATTTTATACAATATATTGAACTATGAAAAAAACTATTTCTCTTCTGATTCTTTTTTTGTGCTTAATATTATTATTTTTACATCCCATGCTTACGGTATCAGCCGCAGCAAATGGCCTTATGCTCTGGTATCAGAATATTCTGCCTGCATTGCTTCCTTTTGCCATTCTATCCAATATTCTGATTTCATCCGGGGTTTTTTATCATATTTCAGGAATCCTCTATCCATTCATCCATCTCCTGATTCCCTGCAGCAGAAATGCCTGTTTTCCACTTCTGTCAGGGTTTCTATTTGGTTTTCCTATGGGAAGCCGTATCTGTGCCCAGATGTTAGAAGAAAATCAATTGTCGAGGGATGAGGCTGTCATTCTCTTTGCCATCTGCAATAATATCAGTCCCATGTTCATTGCAAGCTATATTGTTCACGATACACTCCGGCAGGACGGTCTTTTATTACCGACACTTGGGATTCTCTATCTGCCGCCCCTGATTCTATGCCGCATTCTCTATGCTTTTCAGTGTAATAATCTAAGGCAAAAAGAAACGGCACCACGATTAAAATTAAACTTTTCAATCATCGATGCCGGTATCATGAACGGTTTTGAAATTCTTTGTAAACTCGGTGGATATATCATGCTCTTTTCGATTCTCTTAGAACAGATTACCTTTTATGTGCCACAAAAGCTCTTACAATTACCACTTTGTATTCCATTAGAAGTTACTAATGGAATCCGGCAGATTTCCGAAGAAGCTCTCTCTCCACAACTTGGTTATGCCTTAATTTTAAGTCTTACCTCTTTTGGCGGATTATGCGGCTTCGCCCAGACCTATTCCATGGTTGCAAGCCAGAAGCTTTCCATGAAATATTATCTGCTGGTCCGAATCAGTCTTGCATTCTGTGCTTTCCTTCTGGGGTACATGATATATCCGGCAGGATAAATACATATTACTCTTCCGGAATCTCATTTGCCGGTGCTTCCTGTGTGGCAGGCTCTGCTGCTGTTGTTTCCTGTTTTGCCTGTCCGGAAGAAGCATCTTCTTCCTCTGGAAGCAGTTCATTCCGGTTTGCCGTCACAACATCCAGACAACCCTGAAGGGTATGAATCAGATTATCATATCTTGCCTGTGAACCTTCAATGGCATGACTTAAAATTTCTTCAATATTCTTAAGACTGCTGTCCGTATACTGAATTGCACCCATACGGATATTATTGGCATCATTGGTTGCTTTATCAAGAATCTCCTGTGCCTGCTTGGTAGCAATCATAACAACCTCATTTGCCTGGGCATAAGCCTGTTGCATAATCTGGTGTTCACTGACAAGCTCGCTGGTCTGTACCTGTGCCTGAGCAATGATGGCATCTGCTTTTGCCTGGGCATCTGCCAGAATAGCTTCTTTGTTGCTGATAATCTTCTGATAACGCTTGATTTCTTCCGGCGTTTTCATTTTTAATTCCGTCAGAAGTTCTTCTAACTCATCCTTATTAACAACAATTTTTGTACTGGATAATGGCTGATATTTGCAATTATCAATATATTCTTCGATTTCTTCTATGATTTGTTCCATTCTGCTACTCATCGTCCACACTCCTTATTTTTTGATATTATATTTATCATAAATCCGCTCTATAAACTGTGGTGGGACAAAATGAGAAATATCGCCACCATAAGAAGCATATTCCTTTACAATTGTAGAGCTGAGATAGGAATATTTTACATTCGTTGTAAGAAATACCGTATCTATCTTTGGATTTACACGATGGTTCGACTGTGCAATCTGAAGTTCATATTCAAAGTCCGTTACCGCACGCAATCCTCTGACGATAATAGTTGCATCAATTTTTTCCATAAAGTCAACTAAAAGACCGTCAAAAGAAGCAACTGTTACATTCGGCATATCTTTTGTTATCTCTTTTAACATACTAACACGTTCATCTAAAGAAAACAACGAGTTTTTTGCACTGTTATTTAAAACTCCCACAACCAGCTCGTCCACTATTTTCGAAGCACGTTCAATCATGTCAACATGACCATTTGTGACCGGGTCAAAGCTGCCCGGATAGATTGCTTTTTTCATCATAGGTTATTCCTTTCTGGATATAAAGGCATGTAAATTTGTCTTATATTTTTTGCATTTATCAAGTGTAAAACCAAGCTCCTCAAGATACTCAAAACCAGTCTTTAGGGACGCTTCTACAATAATTACCGTATCTTCATCTACCAGGGTCGATTTAGAAAGCAGCATCAGCACATCCTTTTCCAGTTCCTGATTGTAAGGCGGATCCATGAAAATAATCTGGAATGTCCCTTTTCCTTCCAGACTCCGGATAGCTGCCATAACATCCATCTGCATTAAACGACACTGGTCATTAAATTGGGTAAAGTTAATATTATCCTGTATACATGCTGCTGCTTTTTTCCCACTTTCCACAAAAACAGCTTCTTTCGCTCCACGGCTGACAGCTTCCAATCCAATCTGTCCGCTTCCTGCAAACAAATCTAAGAACCGGCAGTCTGCAATCTCGTATTGCAGCATATTAAAAAGTGTTTCTTTAATACGGTCTGTTGTCGGTCTTGTGTCTATGCCTTCAATTGTTTTCAATGGAAGGCTTCTTCCTTTTCCGGCTATTATTCTCATTAAAATCCCTCTTTTATCAGTAAATCATCCAGTTCCTGCAATGCCGTCTCCACCGCATGCATACGCACTTCACTACGGTCTCCGGAAAATACATAACGCATAACTTTCACAAAATCATTTATTTTATAACCAATGTATACCAGTCCTACCGGGAACTTTTCACTTCCACCGCCGGGACCTGCAATACCGGTTACTGAGATTCCGACATTCGTACCTGCAACTTTTGTTACACCACGAACCATTTCTTCTGCTACTTCTTTACTTACTGCAGTGTGTTTCTGCAAGGTCTCTTCCGATACACCTAGTACTTTATGCTTTACCGCATCCGAGTAAGTGATATAAGATTCTTCCAGCACATCCGAAGCACCCGGCACATTAATCAAAGTTGCGGCTACAAGTCCTCCGGTACAGGATTCTGCGGCAGCAATGGATAAATGATTCTCCGCCAGCCGTTTTACAATTTTATCTTCCAGGTTTTCCTGTCTTTTTTCCATGGGAATCCTCTTTATTTCTGTTCTTTTAAAACAGCTCTGTTTTTCCAGAGATAATCAATTAGAGATACAACCGTTAATACCAGTGCAATATAAGTAAGTACGGTTCCTAATAACTGGAAGTAACAGTTATCAAAATTAAGAATCAATACAATGACCATAAGCATCTGGAATGTGGTCTTAAATTTGCCCCAGTAGCTGGCTGCAATTACAACGCCGTTATCAGCTGCTACCAGACGGAAACCACTGATGATAAACTCACGGCTGATAATTACGATTACAATCCAGGCTGCAAGCTGTCCGGTTTCAATCAGGCAGATCATTGCGGCACATACCAGCAGTTTATCCGCAAGCGGGTCCATAAATTTGCCGAAATCTGTCACAAGATTATACTTTCTTGCAATCTTCCCATCCAAAAGGTCTGTAAGACTTGCTACAATAAAGATTGCTACAGCAATATAATTTGCATAACCCGGACAAATCGGTGCCAACATAAACACTACAAAAAACGGAATCAAAATCACTCTGAAAATTGTTAATTTGTTTGGTAAATTCATGCTAATTCTCCTATCAAATCATATTCATAAGCTCCGGTTACTTTTACTTTGGCAAAGTCTCCGGTCATTAATGTTTCCTCTGTATTTACAAAAATATATCCGTCAATAGATGGTGCATCACGGTAGGTTCTTCCTACATAAGCATTCTCATCTGCAACTTTTCCTTCGATAAAAGCATAAAGTTCACGGTCAACCATATCTTCATTTTTCTCAAAAATAATTTCTTCCTGAAGCTCCATGACTTCCTGTTGCCACAGCTTCTTCTTCTCTTCCGGAATCTGATTTTCCATCTCAGCTGCTTTCGTTCCTTCTTCCGGAGAATAGGTAAATGCGCCCAGACGGTCAAATTTCATTTCCTGTACGAATTCCAACAGCTCTTTATGCTGCTCTTCTGTCTCTCCCGGGAAGCCACAGATTAAAGTGGTCCGGAGCGTAATATCCGGAATTTCTTTCCGCAGATGATGAATAATACGAACCAGGTCATCCTTATTGGTCTTTCTTCCCATTCTCTTTAATACATCTGAATTTGCATGCTGAATCGGAATATCCAGATAATGGCAGACTTTATCATTTCGTTTGATTGCTTCAATCAGTTCATCATCAATTTCTTCCGGATAACAGTAAAGAATACGAATCCAGTACAATCCCGGAATCTTGTTTAATTCATCTAAAAGCTGGTGCAGGGATTTTTTTCCATAGAGGTCAATTCCGTAAAGAGTGGTCTCCTGGGCTACCAGAATCAGTTCCTTTACACCGCCCTCTACCAGTTCTCTGGCTGTTGCTACCAGTTCTTCTATCGGAATACTGCGGTAGTTACCTCTGATATATGGAATGATGCAGTAAGTACAGCGTTTGTTACAGCCTTCTGCAATTTTTAAATGGGCATAATGTCCACCGGTGGTAACACATCGTTTGGTATGCAAGGTCGGAAGTCCTTCCAGTGAATTTAAATTGGTATAATGTTTTCCTGCCATAACTTCTTTCACAGCAGAAACAATATTATCATAGGAATTGGTTCCAAGAATTGCATCTACTTCCGGTATTTCTTCCTCAATCTCACTCCGGTAACGCTGGGCAAGGCACCCGGTTACAATCAATGCCTTTGCATGTCCGGTTTTCTTATATTCTGCCATTTCAAGTATTGTGTTAATACTCTCTTCTTTGGCATCATTGATAAAACAACAGGTATTAATTACTATCACATCTGCCTGCGTTTCATCATCTATAATGGTATATCCGGCATCACGAATCATACCAAGCATATATTCTGAATCTACCAGGTTCTTATCACACCCCAGTGATACAAAGAAAATATTCATTCATTCCTCCGTAACAGGAAAGAGTCCTGTATATATTTTTCTCTTACATGACGAAAGGGTTACCAAACCATGTTGGCAACCCCGCTATGCTACTCGTTATCTTCTGAAACAGCATCTTCTCCCATGATTTTTACCTTTCCGGTATAAAGCTCTTCTACTGCGATAGAAAGCGGTTTCTTTCCTTTGGCATTTTCAACCAATGGTTCATCTCCACCGATAATCTGTCTTGCTCTCTTTGCAGTAGCAATTACAATAGAATATCTGCTGTTTACGACCGGTTCTTCTCCGATTTCAACGTCGTTATTTACGACCTTCATTAACTCAACATAAGATGGATGTATCATAATTTATTCTCCTTTCGAAAAGCACTTCAGCTCTTCTCTGATTTTATTGATGAAATTTATATTACGTGATGCACAATCATGCTCGTTCTCAATGATGCTATGGATATTCTCCACACATGCAGGGACGGTATCGTTCACCACAATGTAATCATACTGATTCATAAACTCTGCTTCCTGGGATGCTCTGTTTAATCTTGCATTGATGGTTGCCATATCTTCAGTTCCACGGTTCACCAGGCGGTTCTTTAATTCATCCGCATCCGGTGGTGTTACAAAGATTAAGATGGTGTCCGGAAAACGTTTCTTTACGTCAAGTGCTCCCTGAATCTCTATCTCAAGAATTACATCTTTTCCAGCCTCTAACTGTTCATCTACATAGGCTTTTGGTGTACCATAATAATTTCCCACATAACAGGCATGCTCAATTAACGCATTGTCTGCTATCATCTGTTCAAATTCTTCTCTGGTACGAAAGAAATAATCAACACCATCCACTTCTCCGGGTCTCGGATTTCTCGTGGTAGCTGAAACAGATAATGCATACGTATCCTTGTACTCCGCCATCAGAGCTTTCATCACAGTGCCTTTGCCGGCACCGGAGAAACCGGATACTACGGTTAATATACCTTTTCTTTTCATTTACTATTCCTCACTCAGTTTATTTCCACTAATCTCGTTAAATCTGCCAGTCAGTGTATCCGGCTGTAACGCAGAAAGAACAATATATCCGGCGTTGGTAATAATCACCGCACGGGTACGTCTTCCCTGGGTTGCATCCACCACGCACTCTTCTTCTTTGGCTTTCTGAATCATGCGCTTGGCAGGTGCAGAATCCGGCTGAATCACAGCAACAATCTTATCTGTATTTACTACATTTCCAAATCCAATATTCATAAGTGCTGCCATTTTTCACCATTCCATTCTTACTACAGGGTTTACGGAAATCATTTATTCAATATTCTGAATCTGTTCGCGGACTTTTTCAATATCCGTTTTCAGATTAATACCGGTATCTGAAATTGCAAGATCACTTGCCTTGGAAAGAATCGTATTTGCTTCCCGGTTCATCTCCTGGGCAATGAAGTCAAGCTTCCTTCCAACGGTTCCACCGCCTGTTAAAGCAGCTTTCATCGCTTCAATATGGCTCTTTAAGCGGACAGTTTCTTCATCCACACATATTTTATCAGCAAATATTGTAACCTCCGTTGCAATTCTTGCATCATCCATCTGCTTATCTTCTAAGATTTCTTTTACCTTGGTTTCTAATCGCTCACGGTATTCTTTCATAACGATTGGAGAACGTTCTTCGATAAAGTCCACATAGCCAATCATTTCATCTAATTTATTCAGAAGGTCAGTTTTTAAATTCTCGCCTTCTTTTTCTCTTGTTTCAACAAATGCCTCACATGCATTACGCAATGTCTTCTCAAGAAGTGCCCAAAGTTCTTCTTCGTCATTATCCTGTTCTTCCATTATAAAAACATCCGGATAACGTGACAATGTGCTGACACGGATATCATTTTCCAGCTGGAAATGCTCTGCCATCTGCTGTAAATATTTTAAATATTCGCCAGCAAGTTCTTCGTTGTATTTCAGTGAGAAGTTGGCTTCGTTAAAATCTTCACAGGTAATGAAGATATCTACTTTTCCACGCTGTATGTATTCTTTGATTAAGTTACGCACGGCGCTTTCAAAGAAACTTAATTTTTTAGGAAGCTTAACATTTACATCCAGATAGCGGTGATTTACTGATTTAATCTCTACCGTTATCTTACGGTTGTCTTCCTCTATCTCACACCTGCCGAAGCCGGTCATACTTTTAATCATAGCTGCCTCCTAATGCATAGATATATGTATTATAGTAGAATTTTCTTTATTAGTCAAATTCAAAATGCCGTATTTATTGAAATTTTAGAAAGATTTCTTTATAATAAAATCCTGTAAAAGAATCTATTCTTTCCAAAGGAGGTCATATTATATGGCACTAGACGGAATTACCGTAGCTGCACTTACTGCAGAATTAAATCAGACAATTTTAAATGGACGAATCAGCAAAATAGCCCAGCCTGAGGCGGACGAGCTGCTGCTTACCATAAAGGCACCATCCGGCCAGTACCGGCTTTCTTTAAGTGCCAGTGCTTCCCTGCCTTATATCTATCTTACAGCTCAGAATAAAGTCAGTCCCATGACTGCACCAAATTTCTGCATGGTATTACGAAAACATATTGCCAACGGCCGGATTATTGCCATCAGTCAGCCCGGATTAGAACGAATCATCCGGATTACGGTCGAGCATTTGGATGAAATGGGCGACCTGAAAAAGAAAAACCTGATTATAGAATTAATGGGGAAATACAGCAATATTATTTTCTGTGATGAAAACGAACGCATCATTGACAGCATCAAACGGGTTCCATCCCAGATGAGTTCCGTCCGTGAAGTTCTGCCGGGAAGAGAATATTTTATCCCGGAGACCCAGGACAAGCGGAATCCCCTTGACTGTTCCTATGAACAGTTTTGTGAAAAGGCGTCTTCTCTTCCACTGCCACTTGCCAAAGCACTTACTTCTGCTTTTACCGGAATCAGTGGACAGGTTGCAGCAGAAATCTGTTACCGTGCTTCTTTAGATGCAGATACACCGATTAATACCTTAGAAGAAGACGCACTGCTGCACCTTTATCATAATTTCAGCTGGCTGATGGAGGATGTCGGAAACGCCAACTTCAAGCCATGTATTCTTTATAAAGGAGAAGAACCGGCAGAATATGCTGCCATCTTACCAACTCGCTATGAACATACGGAAGGCTATCACATTGAACCGGCAGATTCTATTTCCGCCGTATTAGAACAATTTTATGCCAGCCGCAGCCTCTACACCCGTATGCGTCAGAAATCTGTGGATTTGCGTAAAATTGTATCCACTCACTTAGAGCGAAGCAGTAAAAAACTGGATTTACAGTTAAAACAGTTAAAAGATACGGAAAAACGTGATAAATTTAAAGTATACGGCGAATTATTAAATACCTACGGCTATCAGGTTACCGAAGGAGCCAAATCAGTAGAGGTGCCAAATTACTATACCGGTGAAATGCTTACCATTCCTCTGGATGAAACACTTTCTCCACTGGACAATGCAAAAAAATATTTTGCCCGGTACAATAAATTAAAGCGTACCTTTGAAGCATTAAATACCCAGACCGAAGAAACCAAGACAGAAATAGCACACTTACAGACCATTCAGGCTGCGCTTGCCATTGCAGAATCCGAAGATGACCTTGCCCAGATCCGGGACGAGCTGGAAACCTATGGCTATATCCGCAGGAAAATGAACGGTAAGAAAAAACAGAAATTCAAAAGTAAACCATTCCATTATCGTTCCAGTGATGGCTTTGATATTTATGTTGGAAAAAATAATTTCCAGAATGACGAACTTACTTTTAAGGTTGCCAATGGAAATGACTGGTGGTTCCACGCCAAAGGAATGCCCGGCTCCCATGTTATTGTAAAAACCGAAGGCAGGGAGCTGCCGGATCGAACTTTCGAAGAGGCCGGCAGACTGGCAGGCTACTATTCTTCCGGCCGTGATAACGAAAAAATTGAAATCGATTATTTACAGCGTAAAAATGTAAAGAAACCAAACAGTGCTGTTGCCGGTTATGTCATTTACTATACAAATTATTCCCTGACAATTCACCCGGACATTTCCGGCATCGAAAAAATTTCAGAATAATTTAGTCACACATTTTTACTTCTTCCATATTATGAAGTGTAAGATAAATTTTGGAGGATTTGAAAATGAGTGATTTAGCTGCTACTGGCTGCGGATGTGGATGTAACGAAGGAAATAACTGCTGTTCTTTAATCTGGATTATCCTGTTGCTCTCCTGCTGTGGCAACAATGGATTTGGAGGATGTGGCAATGGATGCGGCAACGACAGCTGTATCTGGATTATTTTACTGTTGCTCTTCTGCGGCGGCTGTGGTGACAGCTTCGGATTTAACAACAACGGTTGTGGATGCTAATTCATCTGCAAAGCGGGGGCCTCTCAACGAGGTCCCTTTTTCACTTTACAGGAAATTGCTTTCCTGTAAAGTAAAAAATGCTCCGCGAGGATGCGCACTGCGGCATATAAGGTAGATGTCGCAAGCGACCGCCGCAGGCGCAAGAATGTGTCAAGACACATTCTTTGTTCTGTCATATCTTTGACCGCCTTTTTCCGGTGCGGTCAGTTTCTTCTTTTCCGCTTCTTTTTTCTTCATACACTCTTCATCTATTTCATATACTTCATTTCCGTCAATGATTAATTTTCCCATGCTGGCATCAAATCCTTTCCGGTTTCCATAAAAAAGTTCTACATTTTATTATATGCGTTAAAGTTATATTTTCCGCTGTTCTATCATAATTTAAAAGAAAAAGGATTATTTTATGGATTCTGAGTATAAACCAACCTTCTTTGACTCGCAGTTACAAAACCATCAGTTACAGATTATGAAAACCATGATTCCATATCTTTCCGCCAGTCAGCAGCGTCCCTTTGCGCTTCTCATCAAATATATGGAACTACAAAAAACAGCCCAGCTTTTTTCCAATGACGCCCTTACGATTCAGGAAGTCAGCAGTCATTCTCCACAGGAGCGGATGTTTCAGATGCTTACCGATATCAGCGAACAATGTACACCCGGCGAGAAAGAAAATATTGAAAACTTTTTAAATATGTATCAGATGCTGTCTGCTTATGATACCCTGTTTTCCTGATTTCATCACTTTATCATTTGTTATTTTATGGTTCCCTGTCAACTTGTTAAGAACGGAGGATTTTATGAATTTAGACTTTTTAAAAGGCAATCCTGCCTTAAATGATATTTCACCGGAAAAGCTGCAGTTTCTTATGGATTTTGCTTCTAATAACACCGATGTAAAGGATGCCAAATCCATGGCTTCCACGGTCATGAACGCCGCCAATAATGCCAAACAGAACGGCATGACTTTTTCCAATACCGAAACAACTTTATTAATTGAATTATTAAAGCAGAATATGTCCGAAGCAGAACGTGTAAAAGCAGATAAAATGCTGCAGATGATGCAGATGTTACAGAAAAAGAAAAAATAGTCTCTTATAACACAAGCGAGGATATGCCAAATGCACATCCTCGTTTGCGAAATATTTATTATGATTTTATCATTGCTTATTTCATTACAATATTAATGATTTTACCCGGTACATATATCTCTTTGATTACATTGCCGGTAAGCTTATCTGCAATTGCAGCTTTTCCTGCAGCAAGTGCATCCTCTTTGGAAGCATCTTTTGCAATGCTGACAACACCCTTTGTCTTGCCGTTAATCTGTACTGCAATTTCAACTTCATCATCTTCCATTGCATCTTTATCATACTCCGGCCATCTTTCTGCAAATACAGAAGTATCATGACCAAGCTCGCTCCACAGTTCTTCTGCAATATGTGGTGCAAACGGAGCAAGAAGAAGCACATAAGTTTCAAGTGTCTTTTTATCTACGCCACCCTTCTTGGAAAGGTCGATCAGTTTATTATTGTATTCCATGAATCCTGAAATTACAGTATTTAAGCTGAAGCTTTCCAGTCTCTGGGTGATATCATATACCAGTTTATGACGAATCTTAACCAGTTCTTTGGTCTCAGCAACATCTGCATCCTTCTGGCTCATTACAAGATTCCAGAATCTGGTGATGAAACGGTATACACCATCAATTCCACGATCATCCCACTCAGAATCCAATTCCGGTGGTCCAACAAACAGCTCATATAATCTTAAGGAGTCACAACCGTAGTCACGAACCAGATCATCCGGCGAAACGACATTTCCTTTGGATTTACTCATCTTGATACCATTCTTACCGGTAATCATACCCTGGTTAAACAGTTTGGTGAATGGCTCATCAAAGTCAATTACTCCGATATCATATAAGAATTTGGTATAGAAACGGGAATACAGAAGATGCAGTACTGCATGCTCTACACCACCGATATACATATCAACCGGAAGATATTTATCTGCTTTCTCGCGGCTTACTAATTCATCTTTGTTCTTGTTATCTACATAACGTAAGAAATACCAGGATGAACCTGCCCACTGAGGCATGGTATTGGTCTCACGTTTTGCAGGCTTACCACAGCAAGGACATGTGGTATTTACCCACTCCGTAATATCTGCCAACGGTGATTCTCCGGTACCTGTCGGCTGATAAGATTCAACCTCCGGCAACAGTAATGGAAGCTCTTCTTCCGGAACCGGAACTGCTCCACAATCCGGACAATGTACGATTGGGATTGGCTCGCCCCAGTAACGCTGGCGGGAGAATACCCAGTCTCTTAATTTATAGTTGGTTGTCTTCTTACCAAAGCCCATCTTTTCAATCATTTCCGGAGCTTCTTTTTTAAGAACGGATGATTCCATTCCATTCCAGTCACCAGAATTAATCATAATACCTTTTGCTTCGGTATATGCTTCGGTCATATTTTCAATTTCCTTACCATCTTTGGCAATAACCTGGATGATTGGAATATTGAATTTCTTTGCAAATTCAAAGTCACGGTCATCATGTGCAGGAACACACATAATTGCTCCGGTACCATAATCAGCTAATACATAATCAGAAAGCCAGATTGGAACCTTTGCACCATTCAGCGGATTAATTGCATAAGAACCGGTAAATACACCCGTCTTTTCTTTATCCTGCAAACGATCTACAGAAGATTTCAGGGATGACTGATAGATATAATCCTCTACTGCAGCTCTTGTCTCATCGGTTGCAAGCTCTTTTGCCAAAGCATGCTCCGGTGCAAGTACCATGAAGGTTGCTCCGTGAAGAGTATCCGGTCTTGTGGTATAAACAGTAATCTCTTTATCGCTTCCATCCACCTTAAAGTTGACTTCTGCTCCATTACTCTTACCAATCCAGTCAGTCTGCATTTTCTTAACCTTTTCCGGCCAGTCAAGTTTATCAAGGTCTGCAAGAAGACGGTCAGCATATTTGGTAATCTTAAGCATCCACTGCTTTAAGTTCTTCTTGGTAACATCAGCACCACAACGCTCACATTTACCATTTACAACTTCTTCATTGGCAAGACCAGTCTTACAGGATGGACACCAGTTAATTGGCATCTCTTTCTCATAAGCAAGTCCAGCTTTAAACATTTTTACAAAAATCCACTGTGTCCATTTGTAGAATTCAGGATCGGTGGTATTTACTTCCATATCCCAGTCATAGATTGCAGCAATTTCCTGAATCTGACGCTTGATATTCCTGATATTTTCAGCGGTAGATTTTTCCGGATGAACACCCATCTTAATTGCGTAGTTCTCTGCCGGAAGACCAAATGCATCCCATCCCATCGGGTGAATGACATAATATCCATGCATAAGCTTATAGCGGCTCCATACATCAGATATTACATAGCCTCTCCAGTGACCTACATGGAGTCCATTTCCGGATGGGTATGGAAACATATCCAGACAATAGTATTTCGGCTTCTTGCCATCATTTACGTTAATTGGCTTATCTTCCCAGACTTTACGCCATTTCTGCTCTACCGCTCTGTGATTATACGGTACTGTTGTTTGTGACATCTTCAATTCCTCCTAATTTAAACAGCTTTCGTCCATAAAATAAGGACATGCTGATAGAATGCCTTTTTAGAGACTTATACTCATAAAATTCTATCACATGCCCTCAATTTGTCAAGGAAAAATGGTATTTGTATCAATTGTAAGAATCCGGTCTATCGGACAAATGCTCTTCCCTTTTCCGTCTGTGCCTTCAAAATATTTCGAGCTTGCCGATTCAAACAGCACATAGATATTGCCGTCTGCATAATTAATTTCTTCGGAACATGGTGGCATTTCCACCTTAAGTTCCGGTGTCCGCGGCTTTGTATCCATTACATCTACATTCTGGTAAATCTTTAAATAGGATGAATTGCTTCTTCCATAGGATGTGCTTAAATACACTCTGTCCTGTTCATCAAAAGCAATTCCCTGCACCTTTTCCGGTATCTGGTAGCGCTGCTGTTCCATCAGTTCTCCATCCTGATATTTATAAGAAATCATAATGGATTTGAATAAGGCATTGTGGGTTGCTACCCAGAGAATTCCATCATGCCAGGTAATGCAGGATGGCATATTCGCTACACGGTATTCTTCAAACATTCCGGTGGCATCCACAAAAATCTTCGGTTTGGACTCTGCAATCTTTTTTATATAACTGTAACTAAGCCGCTCCAAAGACCTCGTATCCGAATGGCAGATCCAGACATTTCTTCCATCGTAGGTAAGTCCTCCAAGATGGCTGTTCTTTTTCATGCCAAGAGTAACCATATATTCTCCGGTCTCTTTGTCAAAGATATAAAGGGCTCCAAGGCTTTCCGAATCATCCGTATTATATGCCGTAATCATATAATAATCTTCGGTAATACAGATACCCTGCGGACACTGGTTGTCCGTGGATGTCATATTCTGTGCATAATCCTGTTCCCTGGTGGATGGCATTCCCGGAATATTTACATCATAGGCAAAGCTGAATCCACAATCCTTTAACATCCGGTCATTTCCGCTCATCTGTGATGCCGTGGAATATGGATACATTTCCACGCTGTAAGAAGAATCAATCTTCTTGGTCCATTTTGCGTATAAAGATACGTCTCCGAAATTATCAATGTTTATCTCTGTAATCTTATTCTGATAACTGCTTTCGGTATACCAGCCAGCGAAATTATATCCCGGTTTTTCCGGTATATCAAGGGTTAGAGGAAGTTCTTCTATAATATAGTTATAAGTCAAATCAGAAGAAGGGATTCCACCATTTAAGTAATAGGTGATATCATAATCTTCCTTTAATACATTGGCATCTTCCGGCTCCATGCTGTAATAAAGAGAGGTAGTGATTGGCAGAGAACGAAGTGCTTTTGCTTCTGAAAACTGCGAATTATCGAAAAACAGCGCAATAATCAAAACAATTGCAAAAAAAGTTCTTTTCTTTCCCATGTCACCACCACCTCTCTTTCGTCATCCGTTTGTCTTAACAGATATTTTTTCTCATTACACTTATCTCACTACACTATTTATCCTCTTCTGAAGCAAGCTTGGATGCCCGTTCTTCCATCTGTACCCTTGCGACTTCCTCCGGTGCCTGTTCGTATCTGGCAAACTGGTAGGAGAAATCTCCGCTTCCCTGTGTCATGGAACGAAGTCTTGTGCCATAACCATATAATTCAATATAAGGAATATCCGCTAAAATCTCGGTGGTTCCTTTGTTATCCGGTGTCATGCCAAGAACTCTTGCCCGCTTCTTATTTAAATCTCCCATTACATCTCCGGTATAAACGTCTGGTAATGTAATCTTAAGGCTGGCAATCGGTTCTAAAAGCACCGGCTTTGCTTCTAAGATTCCTTTCTTTAAGGCTTCTCTTGCAGCAACCTTAAATGCCATTTCCGAAGAATCTACTGCATGATAGGAACCGTCATAAAGCACTGCCTTGATACCAAGTACCGGATATGCCGCCAAAGGTCCTTTCTGCACGCCCTCCTGAAGCCCTTTTTCTACTGCAGGGAAGAAATTCTTCGGAACCGCTCCGCCAACCACTTCCTGCGAGAACTCATAGGCTTCCTCAAGATTTCCCGATGGTGAAAAACGCATCTTTACATGTCCATACTGGCCATGTCCACCAGACTGTTTCTTATATTTATATTCCACATCTGAGGTTCCTCGGATGGTTTCACGGAATGCAACCTTCGGACGGCTCAGTTCAATCTCTACTTTATACTTATTCTTTAAGGTTTCTACCAGAACCTCCAACTGCTGTTCCCCGATACCATAAATCAGTGTCTGGTGATTAGCACTGTCATTTACCGTCTTAATGGTTAAGTCTTCCTGCATGATTTTCTGCAGTGCCTGGGAAATTTTATCTTCATCACCTTTATTCTTTGCTTTATACCTCATGCCGGTATATGGCTCTGAAATACTTGTCCGGATAAAGAGTATCGGATTGGCTCTTGTAGACAGGGAATCGGTTGTCATAGCTCCGGAAAGCTTTGCTAATGCTCCGATATCTCCGGCATGAAGCTCCGGTACTTCCTGTGGTTTGCTGCCGCACATTACATAGAGCTTTCCAATTCTGCCTTCTGTATCCCGATGATGATTAAAAAGTAAATCATCGGTTTTTAACACACCGGAATTTACTTTTATCAGAGAATATTTTCCAATAAACGGGTCTACAATTGTTTTAAAAATATATGCTGATTTTGGCTTTGAGAAATCATAATCTGCGGAATATACTTCATTGCTCTTGGCATTAATTCCGGTACAGGAACGTTTATCCGGGCTTGGGAAGTATTTTATAATGTCATCTAACAAGGTATACATACCCTGTGCAAGAATGCTGGAACCCATGGAAACCGGAACCATGCTGGCATCCGCCACATTAACGCGAAGTGCCTGACGTATTTCGTTTTCTGAGAATTCATCACCATTAAAATACCGCTCCATGAATTCTTCACTGGTTTCTGCTACCGCTTCCATCAGGGCATCGGTACAGATTCCAAGGTTATTCTGGCTGTATTCCGGAATCTCACATTCTACTACTTCACCCTTATCATTCCATCTCTGGGCACTCTTACGAACCACATTGATATAGCCTACAAATTTCTCGTTTTCACGAATTGGCAGATGGAATGGTGCAATCCGCTTGCCATATAACTGCTGTAAATCTTCTACTACCTGCCGGAAGCTTGCATTATCAATATCCATCTCCGTTACAAATATCATTCTCGGAAGATTGTATTTCTCGCAGATGTCCCAGGCTTTCTTCGTACCAACTTCAATTCCGTTCTTGCCGGATACCACGATAATTGCTGCATCTGCGGCACTGACTGCTTCTTCCACTTCACCGACAAAGTCAAAATATCCCGGAGTATCTAAGAAATTAATCTTGGTATTATCCCAGATAACCGGAACAACCGAAGTATGGATGGAAAACTGTCTTTTGATTTCTTCTTTATCAAAATCACTGATAGTATTTCCATCAGAAATCTTTCCCATACGGGTTGTCATGCCGGATAAATATGCCATTGCTTCCACCAGACTGGTCTTTCCCGCTCCACCATGTCCTAAAAGCACGACGTTTCTGATTCTGTCCGTTGTAAATACTTCCATATATCATTCCTCCTGTACTATAGATTTATGTATATATTTTACTAAATCAAGTTATTTTCTTCAACTATATTATGTATTATACACAACATTTATGAATGAATTGTAAATGTGCAGTAAACATTTTGCACTATTTTTGATCATTTTATTGTGAAATTTTATATTTTCGCACGTTAAACTTTAACGCTTTAAAGTATTGACATTATATTCTGATTCCGTTATAGTATACATGCACCACCGGAGAGATACGGTTGCATTCCGTTTCTTCTCATATTATAATAGTCCGGTCAGGTGACATTTTTTTAAGTGAGGATTATAAATTATGATTATTGTTATGAAACCATCCGCTCTTCCACAGGATGTAGATAAAATTGTAGATGCAGTGGAAAAAGAAGGCTTAAAAACACATCTTTCCCATGGGGAAGAAGTTACCATTATCGGAGTTGTCGGTGATAAAACCAAATTAGATATTCAGCGCATTGAAGCCAGCCCTGAAGTAGAAAAGGTAGTTCCGATTACCGAAAGCTACAAGCTAGCCAATAAAAAGTTCCACCCACAGCCAACCAGTTTCAAGGTTAAAGATACCGTAATCGGTCCTGATACCATGACAATTATGGCAGGTCCCTGTGCCGTTGAAACAGAAGAACAGCTTCTTTGCATTGCCCGTGCAGTCAAGAAGGCAGGGGCAACCATTCTTCGTGGTGGTGCTTACAAGCCTCGTACTTCCCCATACTCTTTCCAGGGTCTTGAGGAAGAAGGTTTAAAATATATGAAGACCGCTTCCGATGAAACAGGTCTTGCAACCATTTGTGAAGTAACCAGTGCACATGCCGTAGAATCTGCTGTAAAATATGTCAGCATGCTTCAGGTCGGTGCCAGAAATATGCAGAACTTCGAATTATTAAAAGAAGTTGGCCGTGCCGGTCTTCCTGTCTTATTAAAGAGAGGTCTGTCTGCTACGATTGATGAATGGTTGAATGCAGCAGAATATATTATCTCTTCCGGAAGTCCAAACGTTGCTTTATGTGAACGTGGTATCCGTACTTTCGAGACTTCCACCAGAAATACCTTAGACTTAAGTGCAGTATGTGTCTTAAAGGAACGTACCCATCTTCCGGTCATCGTTGACCCAAGCCATGCAACCGGTGTCCGCTCTTTCGTTGAGCCGCTTGCTAAAGCCGGTATTGCCTGCGGTGCCGATGGTCTGATGATTGAAGTACATAATGACCCTGCACATGCACTTTCCGATGGTCCGCAGTCTCTGAACTTCGAACAGTTCGATTCTGTTATGGAACATATCAAACCATATATTTCCTTAAGCGGAAGGAGCTTAATGTAACATGGACTTTAAGAAAATCGGTTTTATTGGTCTTGGTCTTATCGGCGGTTCGCTGGCTAAGACCATAAAACGCATTTATCCGGAAACAGAACTGATTGCCACATCCGGTCATCTTTCTACCATAACTGCAGCTTTTGAGGACCATACTATTTCCAATGATACGCTGCTTGCAATGAAAGATTTCTCCGACTGTGATATTATCTTTCTCTGCTGTCCGGTACAGAAAAATATTGAATACATAAAAGAATTAAAGCCCTTTTTGAAAAAGGGCTGTATTCTTTCTGATGTAGGAAGTGTCAAGGGGGATATTCACGAAAGTATTACCGCCCTTGATTTAGAATCCTTTTTTATTGGCGGACATCCTATGGCAGGTTCTGAAAAGACCGGCTATCAGGCTGCAACCGCCTATTTATTGGAAAATGCTTATTATATTTTAACCCCGACTGCCAAAACTGATACCGCAGTGCTTCATGCGTTCCGGGATTATATTGCATCCTTAGGCTCAGTTCCTATGATTATGGATGCGAAAACCCATGACCATGCAACCGCTTCTATCAGTCATCTGCCGCATATTATTGCAGCAAGTCTTGTGAATCTGATTCGTGAAACCGATGATGAAAATGAGACGATGAAGACGATTGCAGCAGGCGGATTTAAAGATATTACAAGAATTGCATCCTCTTCTCCTGTAATGTGGCAGCATATCTGTGCCTCTAACCGGGAGCAGATTTTAACACTCATTGACCGCTATACGGAAGAATTAAATACCATGCGTAGTCTGATTGCTGAAAGAAAAGAAAAGGAAATCTATGATTTCTTCTCTCATGCCAAGGATTACCGGGATTCTATCACCATTACTTCTTCCGGTCCATTGCGTAAAGTCTTTGAATGTTATTGTGATCTGATTGATGAAGCCGGTGGAATTGCAACCATTGCTACGATTCTTGCCAGCAACAATATCAGTATTAAAAATATTGGAATTATCCATAACCGTGAATTTGAAAACGGTGTACTTCGTATTGAATTATATGAAGAAGAAGCACTTAACTGTGCCATTGCACTGCTTCGCAAATATCATTATACAGTTTATGAACGATAATATTTAGATAAAATATTGACAATATTTCAGAATACATCCAGAAAGGATTTTATTATGCAGATCAAAAAAGCCCATGCCTTACATGGAGAAATAAATATTCCGGGAGACAAATCCATTTCCCATCGTGCAATTATGTTTGGTTCGCTTTCCAACGGCACAACCGAAATCACCAATTTCTTAGAGGGTGCCGACTGTCTTTCTACGATTTCCTGCTTTCAGGAAATGGGCATTGAAATTGAACGGGAAAAAAGTCGTGTACTTGTCCATGGAAAAGGATTACACGGTCTAAAGGAGCCACAGCATATCTTAGACGCGGGGAACAGTGGAACTACTACCCGGCTGATTTCTGGTATCTTAGCCGGTAATCCATTTGTCAGCCAGTTAGATGGAGATAATTCCCTTCGCACCCGTCCCATGAAGCGTATCATGGAACCGCTTCGTCTCATGCAGGCAGATATCGAAAGTTTAAAGGATAACAACTGTGTTCCTTTAAAAATAACCGGACATGAATTACATGCCATTGATTATACTTCCAAGGTTGCATCTGCCCAGGTAAAATCCTGTATACTTTTAGCCGGTTTATATGCGGACGGAATTACCAGCGTAACGGAACCGGTACTCTCCCGCAACCACACAGAACTAATGCTTCGCTCGTTCGGCGCTAAAGTCACCTCTGAAGGAACAACTGCATCCATTGCACCGGATCCTGTTTTAAACGGACAGAAAGTGGAAGTTCCTGGAGATATTTCTTCGGCAGCCTATTTTATTGCGGCAGCGTTACTTACTCCTGGTTCCGAAATCTTAATCCGCAATGTTGGAGTCAATCCCACAAGAGACGGCATCTTAAAAGTTGCCAAAGCAATGGGCGGCTCCATCGAACGGCTGAATCCAAGAACCGCATCCGGTGAGCCGGTCTGCGACCTTCTGGTAAAAGGCAGTTCACTTCATGGTACCGTGGTGGAAGGGGAACTCATCCCGACTTTAATCGATGAAATCCCTGTGATTGCTGTTATGGCAGCCTTTGCAGAAGGAATCACCATTATCCGGGATGCTGCAGAACTTAAGGTAAAGGAAACCGACCGTATTCTTACGGTAACAGAAAACTTAAAGTTATTAGGCTGTGATGTTACCCCAACGGATGATGGCATGATTATTCACGGTGGAAAGACCTTACACACCGCAGCCATAGATGCAGGACTTGACCACCGGATTGCTATGAGCTTTGCCATTGCTGCGTTAAATATTGATGGTGGTATCGAATTAAAGCATTCCGAAATTGCAGAGGTTTCTTACCCTGATTTCTACAAAGATTTAGAGAAATTATCTATGTAAATCATATGTCAGATTATAAATCCACTAAAAAAAGCACCAAATCTGCTACAGGCAGTTTTGAAAACATTAAACCGCTTTCAGCCCTTTATTTTCAAGGGTTAAAAGCGGTTTTCATCAACACCTTTTATTCTGTAACTCAGTTTTTCTTTTAGACATCATTGAAAATCTGATAAATATCAATTTTTAATGCATCGGTATCTGACATTCCAACAAATACACAGCCATATTTATAGGTTCCGTCCCCCTTCGGGTCACATCTGACAATCTCAAGTACCGCATCAATGACCTCTTTCGTCCAGATCTGAATCTTGGTATCATAGTAGGTTCCAACTTTCAAATTCTGGTCAGAAACAAATCCGATTCCGGAACGTGAAATATCGGTAACTACCACATGAATAAATTTTAGAGTAGTAATATCATCCTGATCCAGACGTTCCAGCTGAACAGATACATCTAAATCCAATCGTTTATGTTTTCTTCTCTCGTCCATAGTCCTCTCCTTCTATCAAGATTAAAGCTAATAAAATTATTTTATCCTATATTTCGAATTCTGACAATAAGAAATTATTTTATCAGCATCGCGTCCCCAAAACTAAAGAAACGGTATTTTTCTTCTACTGCTTTCTTATAGGCAGCCAGAATATGTTCCCTGCCTGCAAGAGCAGACACCAACATCACAAGGGTAGACTGTGGCAGGTGGAAATTCGTAATCAGAGCATCTATAACTTTAAACTTATAGCCCGGATAGATAAAGATATCCGTCCAGCCGCTCTTTTCCCGTAAGGTGCCATCTTCTTCTGCTGCGGACTCTAAGGTTCTTGTACTGGTGGTTCCCACGGCAATTACCCGGTGGCCATTTGCTTTGGCACGATTGATTTTATCGGCTTCCGACTGTTCAATCCGGTAGAATTCCGAATGCATATGGTGCTCTTCGATGGTATCTACTTTTACCGGACGGAAAGTGCCAAGTCCCACATGAAGGGTAACTTCTGCTATATCTATGCCCATATCACGAATCTGCTGTAATAATTCCGGTGTAAAATGAAGTCCCGCTGTCGGGGCAGCGGCAGAACCATCATATTTGGCATATACTGTCTGATAACGGTTCTTATCCTTTAACTGATGGGTAATATAAGGCGGCAATGGCATCTGACCAAGCTGATCTAAAATCTCTTCAAAGATTCCATCATAGTGAAACTGAATCAGCCGGTTACCATCTTCTACGACCTCTAAGACTTCTCCGGTCAAAAGTCCCTCTCCAAAAGAAATCTTAACACCCGGCTTACATTTCTTTCCCGGTTTTACCAGCGTTTCCCAGATATCATTTTCTTTTCTCTTTAAAAGAAGAATCTCTATTTTGGCTTCCGTTCCCTCTTTGACTCCAAACAGTCTTGCCGGAATTACCTTGGTATTATTTAACACAAGACAGTCTCCCGGCTGCAGATAATCTACTACATCACGGAATATTTTATGTTCAATATCTCCTGTTTTCTTATCTAAGACCATGAGTCTGGAACTGGAACGATCCTCCAGAGGATCCTGCGCAATCAGTTCCTCCGGTAAATCGTAATCAAAATCTTTTACATCCATGTTTCTTTCCTCTATTTCTAAGCTCTCAGTTCAATCTTCATTGCTTCTAATGCTTTTACAATGCGGTTCATTGCTCCGCTTAAATCTGCTTCCTCTAAGTTCTTATCCTTTGCACGGAAGGTCAGTGAATAAGCAATAGATTTATAACCCGGTTTAATCTGGGCTCCTTCATAAATATCGAACAGTGTGTAGTTCTCTAAGTAAGCGCCGCCCTTGCTGTCGAATACTTTTTCGATATCTCCTGCAAGAATCTCTTTTGGAACAACCATACTGATATCACGGGTTGCTGCCGGGAATTTGGCAATACCTTCATATTTACGGTCAAAGGTTGTTTCATCCATAATAGATGGCATATCAATCACTGCAACGTATACTCTGTCTTTGATATTGTAATTAGCAGCTACAATCGGATGAACCTCTCCTAAGTAACCAATTACTTTACCATCATATACAATGTTTGCCTGACGGCCCGGATGCAGATAAGGTCTTCCGGACTTCGGATCATATTCAGCTTTCTTCGTCATTCCAACTTTATAGAAGAATTCTTCTACCACGCCCTTCATGGTAAAGAAATCACCTTCGCCATACATACCAAGGGTAAACTGCATTCTCTCGTCTGGAAGTTCAGTTACCGGTACACTCTTTGGCAGATAAATGTTTCCTAATTCATAGAGACGTACATCTTTATTTCTTCTGTTGTAGTTGGTTGATAAAGATGTCAGCATTCCATTTAAGGATGTGGTACGCATAATACTGAAATCTTCTCCCAAAGGGTTGGAAATTGTTACGGTCTGGCGTAATGGTGAATCTTCCGGAAGTAATAATTTATCAAATACCTTCGGGCTTTCGAAGGAATAATTCATGCCCTGTGAAAAACCGCAGAACTCTGCAATTTCTCTTGCAATTGCTTCGATTCTTAATTTATAGGATAACATTCCGGTAGTAGCTTCTCCGCTTGGCAGGGTTGTTGGAATGTTTGCATAACCAAAGAATCTTGCTACCTCTTCTGCAAGGTCTGCATCACACTCTAAGTCCTGTCTCCAGGATGGAACTAATACTTCATTGGTTTCTTTATCATAACCTAATTCCAGACGTTTAAAATAGGAAAGCATTTCTTCCGGCTTAATATTGGTTCCTAATAATTTATTGTATTTCTCCGGTTCAAAAGGAATCCGTCTGCCTTCTTTCTTATTCTCGTAAATATCAATGGCTCCGCCAACTACTTCACCAGCGCCTAATTCTTCGATTAACTGGCAGGCTCTGTTCATAGCTTCCATAGCAAGGTTCGGATCCAGACCTTTTTCAAATTTGGAAGACGCATCGGTACGAAGCCCGATTTTCTTACCGGAAAGGCGGATATTGGTTCCATCGAAGCATGCAGCTTCAAAAAGCATGGTTTTTACATTGTCTGTAATCATGGAATTCTCGCCACCCATAATACCTGCAATACCGATTGCTTTCCTGCCATCGCAAATCATCAGAACGTTTTCATCCAAAGTACGCTCCTGACCATCCAAAGTTGTAAATAATTCGCCTTTTCCGGCACGTCTTACAACAATCTCTTTTCCCTCGATGGTATCCCAGTCATATGCATGCATCGGCTGTCCGTATTCTTCCATAACATAGTTGGTAATGTCCACAATGTTATTGATTGGACGGATTCCCTGGGCTGCAAGTCTGCGCTGCATCCACTTTGGTGATGGAGCAATCTTAATATTCTTTACCACACGGGCGGTATAACGAGGACATAATTCTTTGTCTACTACATTTACTTTAATATAGTCATTGACATCCTCATCATTTCCGGTCTCAGTTACAACCGGCGGTACAAATTCTTTCTTAAAGGTTGCTGCTGCTTCTCTGGCAATTCCAAGGATTGAGAAACAGTCTACACGGTTGTTTGTAATCTCATATTCCACAATAGTATCGTCAAGGCCTAATGCTTTAATTGCATCATCACCCGGTTTTACCTCATCCTCTGCGAAGATGTAGATACCATATTCCGGAGCTTCCGGATACATATCACGGGTAGAACCAAGTTCTTCAATGGAGCACATCATTCCATTGGACTCAATTCCTCTTAATTTACCTTTTTTAATTTTGATGCCGCCTTCTGTCATCTTTCCATCATGTCCACCGGCAACACGTCCGCCATCTAATACAACCGGAACTTTATCTCCTTCTTTTACATTCGGAGCACCGGTTACAATCTGGATGTCCTCACCTGTTCCCACATCTACCTGACAGATGATTAACTTATCAGCATCCGGATGCGGCTCGATTTTCTTAATCTGTCCAACGACGATTTTCTCTAAATCGGCATCCATTTTCTTGTAAAATTCTACTTTTGAACCGGACAGAATCATTGCATCGGTATATTCCTGTGCATCTACATTAAGTCCCGGAACCAAAGCTTCTATCCATTTTAATGATGTATTCATATTGTTTCTCCTTCTATCAACTCTCTACTGTGTTCTTTTCTTTCCGACTACAGGAAGCATGTCCCTTCAACTTCCCTGTTCATTAAAACTGTCTTAAGAAACGGTCATCATTCTCATACAAGAGACGCATATCATCAATTTCATATTTCAATAAAGCAATACGCTCAAGACCAACTCCGAATGCAAATCCTGAATATTCTTCCGGATCAATACCGCTCATACGAAGCACCTTCGGATGAACCATTCCACAGCCTAAGATTTCAATCCATCCTTCTCCCTTACAGAAACGGCATCCTTTACCGCCACATTTAAAGCAGGTGACATCCATCTCTGCACTTGGCTCTGTAAATGGGAAGTGATGCGGACGGAATTTTACTTTGGTTTCCGGTCCGAACAGACGGGCTGCAAACTCCTGCAGCGTTCCCTTTAAATCTGCAAATGTAATATTCTTATCGATTACCATTCCCTCAATCTGGTGGAAAGATGGTGAATGGGTTGCATCTACTTCATCTGCACGGAATACTCTTCCCGGTGCAATCATACGGATTGGAAGCCTGCCTTTTTCCATGACACGGACCTGTACCGGTGAAGTCTGGGTACGAAGCACGATTTTATCATTAATATAGAATGTATCCTGCTCGTCTTTTGCAGGATGATTTGCCGGAATATTTAACGCTTCAAAGTTATAATAATCATATTCTACTTCCGGTCCTTCCACTACTTCATAGCCCATACCGGTAAAGATACGCTCTACTTCTTCCAATGCAATGGTATTCGGATGACAATGGCCGACACGGTTCTTTTTAGCCGGAAGTGTAACATCAATTACTTCATGTTTTAATTTCAATTCCATCTGGGCAGCTTCTAATTTCTGTTTTGTCTCATCCAATTTCTTTTCAATAGCTTCCCTGGTCTCGTTTACCAGCTGTCCTACCAGAGGTCTGTCCTCCGGTGCAACATCCTTCATTCCTTTTAATACTGCGGTGAGTTCACCTTTCTTTCCGAGAAATGCAACTCTGACATCATTCAGTTTGCCAAGTTCGCCGGATGATTCAATCTGATGAATTGCCTCTTCCCTGATTTTCTGCAGCTTTTCTTTCATAATAATATCTCCTTCTATCATTTTATTTCATTCATAAATAAACTACGAGAAACACGCTTTGCGAATTTTTCACGTAAAAAAACGCGAAGCATTTTCTTCCCATAGGGACGAAATTACTCCGCGGTACCACCCTGATTTCTAAATCATTAGACACTTATAAATACTTAACGCGTATCACGTCACAGACTACTAACATTCACCTGTGCAGCTTCCGTGCGAAATTCAATTACTGCCTTACCTTAAGGAAACTTTCAGCCGATGATTTCCTCTCTCTTTAAAAAGTACAATAACCTACTGAACACTTTCATTGCCTTTTACTTTTTCACTAAATGTTATAATACCACAGGGTTTCTAAAACTTCAAGTTATTTTTTATCCCGTTTCCGCTCCTTCTTCTGCTGTATGAATCCTGCAATATATTCGTCGAATACCACATTGAATTCCGCACATAACATCAGGATATACATACAAAAATACATCCACAACATAATTAATACCAATGTAGTCAGGCTTCCATACATGGAAAATCCATTAAAATAATTCACATAGATAGATAATCCGGCAGAAAACACACACCAGGCAATGGCACAAAGTACTGCACCCGGAAGCTGGGAACGAAAGGTTGCCTTACGGTTTGGTATCAATGTAAAAATCACTACAAAGAGAATGACTAACACCAGTATCATAATAAGGCTTCCACGTTCAAATATGAGGCTTACAATATGTGTCATTATCGGAATATGCTTCACCAGAAGATGTTCTAATGATTTGCCAAATACCAGTAATACCAGCGAGATTACAATAGCAATGACAAATACAATGGTATAAATAATCGCCCAGAAACGGAGAACAAACCAGTTTCTGGTCTCCACAATATCATTTACCACATTCAACCCATTTGCCATATACTGCACACCCTTGGCTGCCGACCACACTGCTGCGATGGCTGCAATTGATACGATTCCAAAGGATTTGGTATAGACTTCATTGATAATATTTACCAGGAACGGTGCAATATATTCAGGCATTGTTTCATTTACAATCTGTAAAATCATCCCTTCCGTTACCGGCGTGTACTGCAAAAGGGAACTGAATACCATAAGAAACGGGATGCTGGATAAGAGGATAAAAAATGCCGCCTGTGCTGCAAATGCATTGATATTATCCCGTTTACATTTATCTAAAAATGATTTTACATTTCCAATCAGTTTCCAGAGCAAACTTATGCACCCCCTTCTTCCTTCGTCATATTTTGTGGCTGATATAACTCAGTCAGTTCTGTATCCTGATAAAAATAATTTAATATCCTTTTATAATCAAAGCCCTGCCCGCAAAGCTTTTGTGCCCCATTCTGGCTCATGCCAATGCCATGACCGTAACCACCGCCGAGGACTGCATAAGTTCCATCCCCTTTTGCCTGTATACTGATATAAGCACTGGGCAGAATACTCATTTCCACACTGCTTCCATCCAAAAGGTTAATATTCGTAATACCACAGCCCAAAATTGCACGCATATTATATTCGGACTGTACGCTGACTGCACCATTCTGGAAATCAAGTTCCAGTTCTAAAATAACACCACTCTGATTGCGTTTTACCACCTTTATTGCCTGCAATGAGCCAAAGTTGCTGCAACTGTCTGTTTTTTCCGTCTTAGATGCATCTTTATAATAACTAATAGCCTCCGGCTGGTGCTCTTTTCTATCGGCTATCGTATGAAGCAATGTCTCATCTTTTCCCTGGAAATCAAGCACAGTATTCCAACGGAAATATTTCAAATCCGATTCATAGCAGGCACTGTCTACGTTACTGATATAATCCAAGAAGCTTTTTTCATCCGATAAATCAATGGGATTTTCTTCACTGCGCACCCAGACGCCCTGCAAATAACCATAAGCATCTTTATCAAGATTCCAGGCCTCGTAATCTCCGGTATGGCCATAGGATGTGGAATAATAATAAGTCTCTATAATATCACCTTTATAAGAAAGTACCTGACCTTTCGTCTCATCTACCGCAGCTACCGTTTCCGGCGTCTGATTCTGCTTATTATACACCTGAAAATTCACACTGTCATCTACATGTGCTCCATAAGCTTCATATTTATTGTGCATCATCTGGATATAAGCATAGCTTCTGGCACAGACAGCCTGTGCTTTTAAGGCTTCCATTCCATAAGAAGATGGAACCTCACTTGGGATAACGCCCTTTACATAGGATTCTAAATCCACTACATTTACCACTGTATATCCTTCCGGATACATACGAAGCTCCATGCTGCCTGCATAAGCCGGGGATATGCGATTGCCCTGATTGTCAGTAAAATAGAATGGCGATGTGCCATCCTCTGTGACTAATGAAACAGACGATGTTGTCAGTATATTGGCATAACAGGATGCTGTAATCACGCTTCCTGCTTCTAATACAGTTTCCGTTTCTCCATAATAAAGATGCACCGGCACATCCGATACCAATGATACATCAGAACGGAACATATTATCATTGTCTAATAACAAAACACGGATGTTTTCTATTTTAGCAGGCTCTGTCAAAAGAATGGCGCAGATCTGTTTTTCTGCCACTACAAATGTAATTTCCATGTTTTCCAGCATCAGTGCATCCATGGAGACTTCCCGGATTCCATCATAAGTTGCATATATTTTCATGGCTTCATCTATCGCAACTTGTCCATATCCCTTAATCTCCATTGCGGTATCTGTTTTTGATATCAGCTTTCCGGTAATGGTATCTTCCTTCCGGCTGATTTTATGTATCTCTTTTTCACTGAAAGAAATATCTGCTACGACATTTGATAATTCTTCATCGGTATCAACCGGCACCTGGTATTCTGTTCCCTGATAAAGAAATGTAAGATTTCCTTCTATATTTGAAATGAGATAGGCATTTTTCAATGCCACATCTTCTTTATCCTTTGCGGCGACCCCGATTACTTTATCCTCCAACAGATAAACACCATAACTGTGAAGCTTCTGATACCACTTTGGATTGGATGTAATGGCATAAGTGCCATCCTGTGTGGTAAGCTGCTTTTTTTCTTTTTTCAATACAAGAATGTCCTTTTTTAAGACAGACGTATCGGTATCAAGATAACTTAAAATTTCATCATATATAGCAAACCAGGCTGCCCGGTCAATGTTTTTTTTCGAATCATCCAAAGGAATATATTCTTTTAAATGAAGCAATTCCAGAATGCCACTTACATCATCATAGGTAAGTGTTCCCTGTTGCGGCAGTTTCTCAGCCCATTCGTCCTTGGAATAATAAGTAAACTGCAGCAGGGAGGGAATCTCATTCCGATAAACACATTGTTCGGAATATCCATTTTTCTCCCCTTTTGTATCCGTTATCAGAACCACAAGTATAAGAACCAGAAGTGCTCCACAAAACAGCAACAGATAATTACTTTTTTTACTTTTCACTTTTCGCATAATAACTCCTTTATTGCCTGTTGCAGAAAAGAAGCTGCTTTTCAGCAGCTTCTTTTTTCTCTTTTGTATTTTCGGTTCTTTTGTAAACATGCTTCTTTGGTATACTATATGTTTATCTTCCGTACCTTATGATTCTTTTGTACACAAAGATTCTTTCGTCTATTCATACCTTATCTTTAGCAAATATACCCAAAATGCCGTTTCCTGTATTTTGACTCCTAGCAAAGCTAGGTGGGTAACCTCAACCAATACTCTGCCTTCCACTGCAAACGGAGGCCTGACATCCTATTGGAAATATTGGAATCCCGTTTAAAGTAAATGTAGGTTCAAAATAACAGGCGTATCGAACATCCCAGGCATAAAACTATCTGCTTTTTGTAATTGTTATTATACTCTAATATGTGTCGTTTTTCAATGTAAAATTCCTGTCAAATTGTGGAACAATTTATGATTGCAGATCTTTTGGCGAAAAAGATGCCGGAAATAGTTCTTCTAATTTCATGACTTTAATGCCTCCAGCTCCATCTTCCATAATTACCTCAAACGTGCTTCCATCTACAAACTCTGTCAGTACCTGCCGGCAGACACCACAAGGTGTAAGAGGTTCTTCCCTGTCTCCCACTACAGCAATTGCCAGAAAATCTTTTTTCCCTTCCGATACCGCCTTAAAGACTGCTGTCCGCTCCGCACAGTTCGTGGGCGTAAAGGCTGCATTTTCAATATTACATCCGGTATAGATACTGCCATCCTTACAATAAAGGGCTGCACCTACATGAAAATTGGAATACGGTGCATAGGAATATTTTTTGGCTTCTTTTGCCGCTTCTAATAATTGTCTTTTGTCCGTCTCCATGACACTCACCTTTTCTAAATTATTTCTGTTTTACAATTTTTTCATTATCTTATCATTCTTCATTGCTCTTAATATCTGCTATCCCAGAATATCAACGGCAGAACTTGTGCCAAGCCGTGAACAGCCTGCCTTAATATAATTTTCCATATCTTCTTTGGTACGGATTCCTCCGGCCGCCTTAATCTTAACCTCCGCTCCAATGTGTTCTTTCATTAATAATACATCTTCCATGGTAGCACCTGCCGTTCCAAATCCGGTGGATGTCTTGATAAAATCTGCTCCGGCATTGGTTACCGCATGGCACATGGCAATCTTTTCTTCTTTTGTAAGATAACAGGTTTCGATAATAACCTTTAAGATTTTATCTCCTGTTGCCTCTTTTAAAAGACGGATTTCCTCTTCTACTTTATGATATGCCCCATTCTTTACATCGCAAATATTAATTACCATATCAATTTCTTCTGCGCCGTCTTCCAATGCTTTCTTTGTCTCTGCCAGCTTTCCTTCAGTATTCGTATATCCTAACGGAAATCCTACTACGGTACAGATTTTGATTTTATCGCCGTAAGTTTCTTTTACCCGGCTGATGTAACAGCTTGGGATACAGACTGATGCGGTATGGTATTTTATTGCTTCTTCACATAATTTTTCTATGTCCTTCCATGTGGTAAAGGCTTTTAACGCAGTATGATCCACATAACGATATAATTCTTCTTTTTCCATTTTGTGCCTCCGGTATTTTTTCTTAATTGTAATATATATTCTGTAATTTATCCAGCAAAAAACGTTTTATCAGAGAACATTTTTACATTAGTACCATCTTCCTATAATTCTAAATTTTTTAGAAAACAATTTTAAACTTTCTTTAAAATTTACGCTTTTTTCTTGTTTTCTACAACCGAAATATGATAACATATTAAAATAATTAAAAGAGGAGGAACAATATGACAGGACGTTTTTATGAAATCACACCGGAAATAATGGAACTTGCGAATAAATGCTCCGCATCATCCATCATTCCTTCTGAATTATATACGAAATATAATGTTAACCGTGGTCTTCGTGATTTAAACGGAAAGGGTGTTCTAGTAGGACTTACACACATTTCTGATGTATGCTCTACCAAGCTGGTAAATGGAGAATACATTCCAGCTGAGGGCGAACTTTATTACCGTGGCTATAACGTAAAAGATTTAGTAAAAGGAATTGCACCGGACAGCCATTTTGGATTTGAAGAATGTGCTTATCTTCTGATGTTTGGTGAGCTTCCAACCAAAGAACAGTTGAAAAACTTCTGTGGACTGCTTTCTGAATACCGTACACTTCCAACCAGCTTTGTACGTGATATTATTATGAAAGCTCCAAGCAAAGATATGATGAATACACTGGCACGAAGTGTGCTTACACTTTATTCCTATGATGACCGTGCCGATGATATTTCACTTCCTAATGTATTGAGACAGTGTTTGCAGCTTATCAGCTTATTCCCACTGCTTTCTGTATATGGTTATCAGGCTTACCGCCATTATCATGATGGTGCCAGCCTTTATATTCATACCCCACAGCCGGAATTATCTACTGCAGAAACAATTCTTCATATTCTGCGGCCAGACAGTAAATATACCCCATTAGAGGCAAAGCTTTTAGATATTGCATTAATCTTACATATGGAGCATGGTGGCGGAAATAACTCTACTTTTACTACCCATCTGGTATCTTCTTCCGGAACCGATACTTATTCTGTTATTGCAGCATCCCTTGGTTCCCTGAAGGGGCCGAAACATGGTGGTGCCAATATCAAAGTGGTTCAGATGTTTGAAGATATGAAACGCACTGTAAAAGACTGGACAGACGAAGACGAAGTAGGTAAATATCTTACTGCACTTCTTCATAAAAAAGCTTTTGACCATGCCGGTCTTATCTATGGAATGGGTCATGCAGTATATTCTCTTTCCGACCCAAGAGCAGTCATCTTCCGCGGTTTTGTGGAAAAGCTTTCCCAGGAAAAGGGATATGAAAAAGAATTTGCACTCTATTCCTTAGTAGAGCGCCTTGCACCGGAAATCATCGCCAAAGAACGTAAAATCTATAAAGGTGTAAGTCCAAACGTAGACTTCTTCAGCGGATTTGTTTATCATATGCTTGACCTTCCCTTAGAACTCTATACACCAATTTTTGCAATTGCAAGAATTGCCGGCTGGAGTGCCCACCGCTTAGAGGAGCTTTCCCAGAATGGAAAAATTATGCGTCCTGCATATCGTAACATCGGTGAACGCAAAGAATATGTTCCGATTGACAAACGTTAAACCGCAAGATTCTGTCACCTGCAGCTTCTTATGGAATGCCTAGACACAAAAAACTGTAGTTCTTATCCGGTATCTTTTCCAGATATAAACTACAGTTTTTTATAAATTATTATAAATAAATATTTTTTATAAATACTTCTCTCTGGCATTCTTTAATGTACTGACCAAAAACAGACAGGATAACACCAGCAGCAGAAGGATTCCTGATTTAATAATAATCGGCAGTTTAAAGATGGTCTCACCCAATGCCGTCACAATGCCATATACTAATGCCAGTGCTCCGCAAAGAAGCATTTTCGGTGTTACTTCTTCTCTTATCTTCTCCGGATGTTTACATTTCTTTAATTCCTCCGGCGTTGCCAAAAGGCTGCTTGTCTTTCCGGTACTTTTCATCCATATGCCATTCATAAGAACATAGACACCTACCAGTGCTACCACAACATCTACTACTAAATTCCAGTTTACTTTCATAATATGTAACCTCTTTTACTCTTTTTTCCTGATTCTGATTTATCTTACCACACTTTACATTGCTATGTGAACATATTTATCATATAACTTTCTATTTTTATTTGTTTTTTATGCAAAACCACGAATTTTATCGAAAAAGCCATTGAAACTTTAGTTCAACTATTGTAGTATATTAATATGTTCTAATTATTCTAGTTGTATTTGGAGGGATTATATATGAAATTAGACGAAGCAAAAATCCTGATTGGAGATGACTCCATTCTGGCGAGAAAACAGTTGAAAGACATTATTGCGCAGTATGGTGGTACAACTTTTGTTGAGGCAGCAAATGGTCAGGAAGCAATTGACAAATTCAAATCCGATAAACCTGATATCGTTTTTCTTGATATTGTTATGCCAGTAAAAGATGGTATTGCTGCTGTAAAAGAAATTAGAGAATCTGACCCGAAAGCGGTTATTATTATCGTATCTTCTGTTGGTACACAGGCTCAGTTAAAGAATGCAATTGAAGCCGGTGCAAAGGATTTTATCCAGAAACCGTTGAATGTTGAACAGATTGAGCGGGTACTGAAGAATTATTTTGAAGGGAGATAATTATGTATACACAGTTTTTTGGTAATTTTCTTTTAAGCAAAAGTGCTGTTCCTGCGGATAAGCTGGTAGATGCATTAGAGAGGCAGTCCTCTTCCTATCTGAAATTAGGTACTCTGGCAATTCATGCCGGATTATTAAATGCTTCCCAGGTTGACGCTATTATATGCCGTCAGACCCATGAAGATAAGAAATTTGGTGAAATTGCAATCGAAGGCGGATATCTTACAAAGGAACAGGTTGACAAATTACTCTCCTCGCAGAAACCAGACTACCTGCTTTTAGGTCAGATTTTGATTGAAGACGGACTGCTTACCAACAGTCAGTTTGAGGAATTACTTGCAGAATATCAGGCAAGTAATGAAATTGATGATTTAAATGTTGCTAACGAACAGAATGATATGGTTGAAAAGCTGATTCATAAATTCTTCCATTTTGATAATTCTGATATGTCAGGAAAGATTGTTGCATACCTTAATCTTCTCTTTAATGATATCGTTCGTTTCATCGGAAAGGATTTTACACCATTAAATCCACTGATGAAATCCGAGTATATGACCAACTATTGTGTTACCCAGAAAGATGAAGGTTTACTTTCTTTCAATTCTGGTATAGACATGAGTAAATCTGTTGCAATTGCTTTTGCATCCCGTTATGCCAAAGAAGAATTCCATGAATTCGATGAGTATGTAAAAGCCTCTATCGAAGATTTCTTAAATCTTCACAATGGATTATTTAATGTAAATGTGTCTAATGAATTTTCCCTGGAATTAAACTTATGTCCTCCGGAAGTTCATGAGGAAGAAACACTTACAAATGCCACTAAGATTTATGTATTTCCAATTATTTTCCCATTTGGAACCATTCACTTCCTGATGGAAATCTAATCTTAAACCTTTACATTTTATTTACATAAACGAAACCCTGTCAGATTTCTCTGACAGGGTTTTGTTACCTTATATCCATAAGAAACTGCCGGTAGCAGATTCTCTATGTTTTACATAAGCATTTAGATATTTAAAAATGCTTTTACCGTCTTAGGCATATCTTCTACATCGCATTCTGTCTTATGAAGTACTTCTGCACTGCGGATGTCTTCAATTGCCTGTGGAACTTTTACATTTGCAATCTTGCTTAACTCATCTACCAGTTCAAAATCAGTCATGGAATCATATTTTTCTTTATCAATGGCATCCATTACGCTTCTGGTAAACTTGAACGGGCTTGCTGTTGATGCAATAACAGTCTTGGTATTATCACCGGTCTCTTTTACATATTTGTGGTATACACCGGTTGCTACAGCAGTATGTGTATCAATCACATAGCCGGTCTTCTCATAGAGGTCACGGATTACTTCTGCTGTTTCTTCCTCTGTGGTGTAATTGCCATAGAAGTCAGCAAGCTGGGCACGCATCTCATCGGTAATCATATATTTGCCCTCTTCTGTTAATGCACGCATGAATTCAGCATTTTTCTCTGCATCATTTCCGGCAATACGATAAATCAGACGCTCTAAGTTGCTGGAAATCAGGATATCCATGGATGGAGAAGAAGTTAGTACAAATTCACGGTTTCTGTCATAGGTTCCGGTTGAGAAGAAGTCAAATAATACTTTGTTCTCATTGGAAGCACAGATTAATTTTGCAATCGGAAGTCCTAAGTTCTTTGCATAGAAAGCTGCTAAGATATTTCCGAAGTTACCGGTTGGAACTACAACATTAATCTTTTCATCTTTTGCAATTGCACCATTTTCATATAATTTTGCATATGCATATACATAATAAACAATCTGAGGAACAAGACGGCCGATATTAATAGAGTTAGCAGAGGAAAACTGATATCCGGCTTTGTCCATCAATTCTGCCAGTTCTTTATCAGAAAACATTTTCTTAACGCCGGTCTGTGCCTGGTCAAAGTTACCATGAATACCAACTACATGTGTATTTGCCCCTTTCTGGGTAACCATCTGCTTCTCCTGAATCGGGCTGACACCATTCTTTGGATAGAATACAATAATCTTAGTACCAGGAACGTCTGCAAATCCTGCTAAAGCAGCTTTTCCGGTATCACCGGAAGTTGCTGTTAAAATAACAATTTCATTCTTTACATGGTTTTTCTTTGCAGCAGTTGTCATAAGGTAAGGCAGAATGGATAATGCCATATCCTTAAATGCTATCGTAGCTCCATGAAAAAGCTCCAGATAATATGCACCATCTGCATCTACTAACGGAGCAATCTCTTCTGTATCAAATTTAGAATCATACGCACTATTGATACAATGCTTTAACTCTTCTTCTGTAAAGTCTGTTAAGAAAAGCTTCATTACCTCATAAGCAGTCTCCTGATAGCTCATTTTTGCCAGGGTATCCATATCAACGTCAAGCTTTGGTAATGAATCCGGCACAAATAAACCACCGTCTCCTGCAAGACCCTTTAAAATTGCCTGTGAAGCTGTTGCCTTTTCATCTGAGTTTCTTGTACTTGTGTAAATCAAATCCATTTTTTGTCCCTCTTTTGCTCTCTGCATAAAATTTGTTCTGTCTTTCATTATATAAGAACCTGCAGTTTACTGTCAATAACTTATCCCAGAATAATTCCATGTATTCCCACTATCTATGGATTCAAAAAGAATTCCATCGTTTTCACCCATAGCAGATATTACTTTTATTATAAGTTTTCCATCTTTCTGCTGTGGCATCTTGCAATAATCATAGTCTGATATGGAAAATCCATACTCTGCTGCCGTGTCCGGAAGTTCTGTCACTTCATCCATGGAAAGCTCAATCATGGAAAATGTTTTCCCGCCATCCTGTGTCAGATAAAGTGTGGAATAATCACCTGACGCTCCGGCCAATCCGATAACGCCCAGATTTTCATTATAGAATTCTATTCCTTCTGCCACACCAATATTTCCATCAAACGGATCTGCATTTTGCTGATTCCAGCTCTGCCCGCCGTCCTTTGTCATTTCAAGCTCATAAAAACGGCTGCCGGCAGCTGCATCCGCCACCAACAGACGATAACCGGTATTGTCATCTAAAAAAAAGTACACGCTTCCATCTTCCCTGTTTTCTGTCCACGGAGTGCCATCTCCTCTCTCTTCCTCATCATTGCCATCATTGCCGGCTACGGCATTGGTGTCTGCATTCCCATTGTTATCCGTTGTGTCATTTCCAGCACCGTTTTTTGCTTCATCAATCTGCTCCTGCCGGTTTTGCTGGGCTAACACTGCAGCACTGGTATATTTTGGATTTATGATATAAGTTATAATTTCACCTGTATTTTCTTCGCCACCAGTAGAAAATGTAACTGCAAAACCTGTAACTTCTCCGCCATATTCCAACTGGCTTAAAATTGAATTTTCATTTGTATCTGCAGTTCCATTTATATCTTCATTTTCATCTATATCTGCACTTTCTGCATTTATCACCTGCAGGCTATCTGCACTGGTAAAAGCTCTTTTCCCCGAATAACTTATTCCAAAGGTATGGCTCTTTGTTTCTTCTGCCCAGCTATCTACCCGTTCTTTCACCTTTATATTTCCCAACAGTTCAAAAAGCGGTGTCAGGCACATATCTTCTTCATAATCTGTCTTGGCATAATTATTGATGTAAACTGTCATTTTGCTGCTTTTCTTCCGATTATAGTCCACAAGATAGGTTCTGGTTTCTCCATTCTCATCCTCACCATAGAAAAATGTATCTATTGCAGCAATTTCTCCGGTAGCATAGAAAGTCACATTAAAATGGTTCACCAGATAAATTTTCTTAGGAAGCCCGATTTCATTATCCAGATCCTCCAATATCCCTGCCACACTGTCATCAAAGAAATTATCATGCTTTAATGTTATCTTTACTTCATCACTTTTTTGAAACCGTTCGGATGTCTTGAAAAAATATAACCCTCCAAGGCATACCAGTAACAGAATCATCCCTGCTTTTAGCCAGTTTTTTAATTGATATTTCTTTCTTGTATTTTCCTGCTTCAACGAATTGCTCCTTTCCACCTGCAATCATATCACTATTCCAATAACGCCGCCAAATATTCCTGATATTTCCACGATTTTTTATATCCTTGCAATTTCCAATATATATTGGTATCATAGCATATTTTTCATTTCAAAAGTTTGATATTTTCTTAAGATATTTTCCTGTTTTCATGCTTTCCTAAAAATGTTATACTCAAAGTGATACTTACCGTAAGAACTCGCCACCGGCAGCTTCTTACAGATGATTTGTAACTAAGAATTTTAAAATGTGAGGATTTACCATGCTTTCCGGTGCTTTTTCAGCCAAAACAAAAGACGGGACCATCTACTACCGTTCCAGCCTTACCTATAAAAGAAAACATATCAGTCTTGGAAGCTTTCCAACGGAGGAAGAAGCCCATCTTGCCTATAAAGAGGGGACTTCTCTACTTTCTGAGTCTGAAATCACACTGGAAAATTATACCGCATATATTAAACTTTTAGATTTTGCCAAAGCCATTACACTTTTAAATTTCCGTGACAACGGCGTCTATATCAAGAATCCGATTTATCTGAAGCAGAATTATTTTCTCTATTTTCTCGCACCACAGACGGAATATAAATTTGATATTGATGATTTATTCTTTTATTCCAGCCACAAGATTATGCAGCGTGGTAGCCGGCTTTTTGTAAATGAATACGGCATGCAGACCAGGATTCTCTCCCGCTATGGAGTCCGTAATCATGCGGTACTGGATGTAGATTACACTTTCGCCAATGGTAACCCCTTCGATTACAGCTATGCCAATATTATCGTCATTAACCGCTACCGTGGAGTTGTACAAACAGAGCACAATGGACTCCTCCGTTATCAGGCTTTTATCCATATCAATGGCAATTATTCCATTGGTACTTATTCTTCCGAAGAAAAAGCTGCCATTGCCTACAACAAAGCTGTTGATCTGGCAAAGGCAGCCGGTATTCATAAGAATTTTGAAGAAAACTATATTACAGAGCTATCCGCTAGAGAATATGCAGAAATTTATACTAATCTTAAAATCTCTCCAAAATATATCAATTATCTTTCTACACTTTCTGCTATTTCTGATTGATGTAATTTACCAGTCCCTCGCAATCGATAATCTTCTGCATAAATGGTGGGAATGCCTGACCTTGGAAACTCTTTCCAGTGGTCTTGTCGGTAATGACACCCGTATCAAAATTTACCTCTACATCATCTCCTGCTTTGATTTCCAAAGCTGCTTCCTTACATTCAATAATCGGAAGTCCGATATTGATTGCATTACGATAGAAAATACGTGCAAAAGTCTCTGCTATGACGCAGCTTACACCAGCGGCTTTAATTGCAATTGGTGCATGTTCTCTGGATGAACCGCATCCAAAGTTCTTCTCCGCTACAATAATATCTCCTGCAGATACTTTATTTACGAATTCCTTATCAATATCTTCCATACAATGTAAGGCAAGTTCCTTAGGGTCGGAAGAATTCAGATATCTTGCCGGTATAATAACATCCGTGTCTACGTTGTCACCGAATTTAAATACTTTTCCTTCTGCTGCTTTCATGTTCTAATCCTCCTATACTTCTTCCGGGCTGGAAATCTTTCCTGTAATTGCACTTGCTGCTGCAACTGCCGGGCTTGCCAGATAAATTTCCGAATCCACATGTCCCATACGTCCCACAAAGTTACGGTTGGTTGTAGATACGCATCTTTCATTCTCAGCAAGGATTCCCATATAGCCACCAAGGCAAGGTCCGCAGGTCGGTGTGCTGACAATAGCACCTGCTTCAATAAAGGTTCTGATATATCCGGCTTCCATAGCATCCAGATAAATCTGCTGGGTTGCAGGAATTACGATTACACGTAAACCTTTCTTTACTTTCTTTCCTTTCAGGATAGAAGCTGCAATCTTAAGGTCATCTAATCTTCCATTCGTACAGGAACCGATTACTACCTGATCAATAGTAATGTCGCCTACTTCATCAATGGTCTTTGTATTTTCCGGAAGATGTGGAAATGCTACGGTTGGGCGAAGTGTACTAAGGTCAATGGTATACTCCTCATCATATACAGCATCCTCATCTGCTTCATATACTTTATAAGGGCGCTTGGAATGCTCTTCCATATATGCTTCTGCTTTCTCGTCTACCGGGAAGATTCCGTTCTTTCCGCCGGCTTCAATTGCCATATTTGCAATGGTAAAACGGTCATCCATGGAAAGATACCGGATACCATCACCTACGAATTCCATAGACTTATATAATGCTCCATCCACACCAATCATTCCGATGATATGTAAAATAACATCTTTACCGCTAATCCATGGTGCTGGTTTTCCTGTGATATTGAATTTAATTGCGGATGGTACTTTAAACCATGCTTTTCCGGTTGCCATTCCTGCCGCCATATCAGTACTTCCAACACCGGTGGAAAATGCTCCCAATGCTCCATAAGTACAGGTATGTGAATCTGCTCCGATAATAACATCTCCTGCAACAGTCAGTCCTTTTTCCGGAAGAAGTGCATGTTCGATACCCATTTCTCCTACGTCAAAGTAGTTGGTGATTTCGTTTTTGCATGCAAACTCTCTGACGCATTTACAATGCTGTGCAGATTTGATGTCTTTATTTGGTACAAAGTGGTCCATAACCAGTGCGATTTTATCCTTATGGAACACTCCGTCTACTTTCATTTTCTCTATCTCATGGATAGCCACCGGTGAAGTGATATCATTTCCCAATACCAAGTCTAAATCTGCTTCAATCAACTGGCCAGCCTGAACAGAATCAAGTCCCGCATGTGCCGCAAGAATCTTCTGTGTCATTGTCATTCCCATTTGAAATTCCTCCTGAAATTAAATCATTTTTTCTATACTGTTGCTATTATAGCACAGCTAGTGGTATAATGGAAATACATATTAAACATATTTATTATGATTTTTAGTTATAAACACGGAGGAATCTATAAATGTTGCAGAGTTTATCCAGTTACCGTATTTTCTATACCGTAGCAAAAACACAGAATATATCAAAGGCAGCCAAAGAGCTTTATATCAGCCAGCCTGCCATCAGTAAATCCATCCAGAAACTAGAGGAAAGCCTGGGCTGCGAACTCTTCCGCCGAAGTTCCCGCGGCGTATTGCTGACCGAAGAAGGCGAACTACTTTTTACTCATGTCAGTTCCGCTTTCGAAACTCTGACTTTAGGGGAAGATAAATTAAAGAACTCCTTAGAGCTTGGTGTCGGCCACTTAAAAATCGGTGTCAGTTCCACACTCTGCAAATACATGCTTTTGCCTTATTTAAAGGATTTCACAAAACGTTATCCGCATATTAATATTTCTATCGTATGCCAGTCTACCAACGAATCCTTACAGATGTTAGAAGAAAACAAAATTGATATCGGTCTGATTGCAAGGCCGGAAAACCAGAAAACTTTAAATTTCAGCAATGTGGCTGAAATTGAAGATATTTTTGTTGCAACGGAAGCTTACTTAAACGTATTGAATGCAAGGGGCATTTCTTCCGATGCAATCTTACAGCATTCTACACTGATGCTTCTTGATAAGCACAACATGACCCGTCAGTATATTGATGATTATTTACAGGAAAATAAAATCGAGACAAGAGATTTAATCGAAGTCTCTACGATGGACCTCTTAATTGACTTTGCAAAAACCAACCTGGGTGTTGCCTGCGTCATCCGCCAATTTGTCCAGAACGAACTTGCAAATAAAGAGTTATTAGAGATTCCGCTTGGTTTTCCAATTCACAAGCGTGAAATTGGCTTCGCTTATAAAAACACCTTAAAGCCATCGAAATCCTTGGAATTATTTATTGATTTCTATCAGAATTTTCATCCGGGTGAATAAGATGCATCACTGTCAGTTTCTTACAAATGCCTGTCAGCTACGAGAAACATACTTTGAGAGTTTCTCACGGAGCGTTTTTTACTTTACAGGAAAGCAAGTTCCTGTAACTACGAGAAACACGCTTTGCGAGTTTCTCGAGTTATCGCGGTGCTCGCCAA
>ENA-ORMO01000199-ORMO01000199.1-human-gut-metagenome-genome-assembly--contig:-NODE-199-length-89490-cov-72.414144_pt1 | contig 89490 bp, 144 predicted proteins | sample MGYA00242106_ERZ509001 | MGnify/ENA primary metagenome ERZ509001 (study PRJEB26280, sample SAMEA2338736) | human gut metagenome | biome: human gut; feature: human-associated habitat; material: faeces...
ATGACATTGTTGTTGCTTCAGGGCTATCGTTAATGGTATTATGAGCCATCTCGGAAGGAGCTGCCAAAGCACCATATACCAAATGGAGTTTATAGCCGTAAGCATCTCCTTCAACATCGTTCCCGACAATTGTCTGGTAAGATAAACCGAAAGTCTTACGTTTCTGCTGTCCGATTTTAACACCAGTAAGAAGTTCTCCTTCACCGTTGCATTCTGCAAATTCATCTGGATATGTATACGCCTCAATACTAAATCCAAATTCCTCAGCTGACATAAGGTTTAAATACTTAATGTTGTCAGCATAAAGTGGTGTTGGTTCTGCTCCGGATGGAGACTCTGTTACGGCTGTCAAACCGTTCCACGCTGCTCCTTTTGGATAAGTACCGCCAGTTTCCTGGGGATAAACAACACCTTTTGATACACCGGTCTCATACAAGCGTTCGCCGGTTGCGTCCCAAGTAAGTTTTGCCATTTTGATTTTTCCTCCTTTTATTAGTCATATAAGTTAACTTGCGCCACGCCCGCTATCCTCGTACACTTACCCGTCCATATGGAGTATGCGTGACTTCCCTACTTTAGCAAGTTAATAATAAAGTGTTAGTACATCATGATTTAGATTGTCAGACTTATATGATCTGTCATATGAGCAATATGGAAGTTCCAAAAGCTTATCTATCACTGGATTATCTGGTCTTTTGTCAATCACGGTAATATCGTATCTAATTCGTTTCGAATAAATCGAATTGTTAGCTTTGTCAGTATCGATTTTACTTTTTGAATACACGATTGCCGGGTACTCAATATTTAGAGATGCTGGAGGCTGGTAATAAACGTGTTTGACACCAAGAAGCTGTACGAGTTTTTCCTGTAAATCTACACGATTACCCATTCCAAACACCTCCTATACTAAGTATCAATCTTGGATACTGAACTTCAACATCAGTTACTTTCCACTTTTCGCCTGAGAATTCAATCCAAGTCATGGCAGATACATGATCTCTGGCGTAGGGATCGGCCACTATACTAATCTGGTTTGAAATATTAATATCATCGTTAACATTGCCAGAATTCTGCCGCTTCCACCGATTGCTCATGATATCGCCAAAATACGGACGTTCAACAACTTCATCCTCTACCCATACACCGGGCTCAACCTCACCAGTGTAAGTGAATCCGATCTTCCCACACCATTTATTCATGTTCTATCACTCCATTTTGAATTTCTAAGCGCTTGAATTATTAAGCAGATGCTTTAACAAATTCAAGAGCTACTGCTGAATACGGTTTAACAAGTGTACCGGAGCAACGAGTCTCCATGAGGTATTTCTGTTTGTTGTAATCGATGTCGAAATCGTCGAAGAAGTTGATTTCTCCACCTTTGTCTGTACCTACGTTGTAGTCCTTAAGATTTACATAGATACCAGCAAGTTCGTATGTATTGCTTTCATCATCAGTTCTTGTAAGACCTTCCATTACTGGAACTGGAACGATTTCTCTTACACGAAGAGCTGCTGCAAGTTTCTGTACACTGTCATAGATAACACGTCCGTTTGTATCTTCGATAAGCAAGCAATCTGTAAGCATGTCTTCTGACATGAACATGTCTGGGTTACCAGATCCTTTGTAGTTCTTTCTAGATTTGATACAAGCTTTGATGAATGCCTTAGCTCTCTCTTCAGCAGTAGCGGAATCGCTTACATTAATAGCTGCTTTAACTGTGAAAAGATCTTCCATCTTCCAGATAGGTCTGATGCAGTCCTCGTTGATTTTATCATCAGCCTCGTCAACCGGATCTCTTCCATCACCAACAAGGAATGCACGAGCAAGTTCCTCGTCAAGCATCATACGAACTTCTCTCTTAAGCCATGGGAGGATATCGAAATCTGTAATATCAAGCATGTCATCACGATCCAATGCCTGTTTCTTGTATACAGTTGTTGGATTTGTTACACGTTTGAGAAGCTTGAATACTTCCTCGATTTTGAGCTTACCTTTCTGGTATCCTTTTGCTCTAGCTTCTGCGGCCGTAATATCAGCAAAGATCGTTTTGATACGGGAAAATGGTGTGTGATGTACTCCACCAAGTACTTTTGTTACCCAATCGTCATTACGTTTGATGAATTCAGGTTCGTTGTTAATATTCTTAGCATCTGGGAATAAGAGGTTAATGTCTTCGATACCGTGAGCGAGCACTGCTTCTTTAAGAGATCCAGCGCGTTTTGCGTCTTCGAAAATCGCAGTCATTTCAGAGTGGGAAAGTACGTCATCCACCATAGTTGTTTCGTTGTCGAATACGTTGTGTTTCATAGAGTTGTTTCCTCCTTCATTTTCTTCATCATCTTCATCAGTTTCAACGCCAGCGTCTTCCAAAGCCTGGCCGATCATAGCGTATACAACGGTTTTCTGTTTTTCAGAAAGTGTGTTGAATACATCAGCGACTGTTTCTTCTTTGTCTTCTTTACCTTCTTCCTCGGCGTGCTTTACTTCTTCTTTATTCTCTTTTGCAGCCTGATCTTTAGTGTCTTCCTTCTTGGAATCATCTTCTTCGGTTTTAACACCGGCATCTTCCAAAGCCTGGCCAATCATAGCGTACACAACCGTTTTCTGTTTTTCAGAAAGTGTATTAAATACATCAGCCACGGTTTCTTCTTTGTTAGAATCACCGGCGTTTGTCTTTGTTGCTTCTTCTGCCATTTTTTCTTCTCCTTTCTTATCGGTATCTGAGTGGAACAATGGCTCCACATTTTCGATATAGTCACCGGATCTAATATATCCCTCTTCGTAAGAATCTTCGCCATGCATTATGACGGATTCAATTACTGCACCTGGATTAGCACCTGCTAAAACCAAACTAAGCTCACGAATAACTCCGTGAACTACATTACTTCCCTGCTGTTTGAGTCTGTTGGCATATATAGATAATCTGTTTACATCTCCGTGTCGAACCAATAATTTAGCATTCTGCCCTGATTCTGTATCGTTAAATGTACAATATGCATATACACCTTCATCCCTGTTTTCCAGCAAGGCATGACCAAGCACTTCGTCTACACTATTATGCTGATGATTCCAAACAAGTGGTACCGTCAATCCATCGCATTCTTTAAATGCGTCTTTCATGATGGTTCTACCGTCTGAGCACAACATGTTAGCTTTAGTTGCCCAGCCAGAAAAATCATATGAATTAGCCATTTTGATTTTCTGCCTCCTTTAATAAAAATTTTTTAAGTTTTCACAATCATAGATCAGAAACCGGAATATCGCCTAGTTGAGGTTCTTCTTCTGGCGGTAGCTCTTCTTCCGTCATTTCTGGCGGGGTTGTTCCCGTCTGATTGATATTGCTGTTAACTAACTGATCTGCCTTCGGATCGTCGGACGGTTTCATACCAATAATCTGACGCACTTCGTTAGCCGTAATGATTTCGTTCATTGTAAACGTGCCAGCCACATTAGCAATCGTATTAAGAGGAACGAGTTTGAATGGATCTTTAAAGAACTTGATCGTCTGTTTCTGAGATCTCGCAGTCTTTGTTAAGAATTTACGTTTCATTTCATCTACGATTGCTGAAATAATCGGTTCAATTGTACTACTGTGGTAATTTAACATCTCTTGTTCACTGGCAGACCCGTCCAATATCGCCTGCGTAATACCAAGTTGGCTGTATAATTGTGCAGTTAAATATTCAACCTGCTTCATGAGATTATTTTCTAGCGGGCGATTCAACTGTACAATTCGTTCAGTTCCGTCGATATATCCTATTCCATATGTAGAACCGCTTAACTGATCTTCGAGCTCTTTACGTCTTCTATCAGCTTCTTCTCTTCGAGCTTTAGATTTTATAACGTATGGCAACTGAATAATCATATCTAATTTTCCAGCGCTGGTACGTTCATCCATACTATCAAGAAGTGAGAGTTTTCGTATAAGCCTCTGCATCGTTGAGTTATGTTCGTTAATAACCGCATATAATGGATTTTCGATAATAGCAACTGTATTTTTAGCAAGCTTGATATCTTCTCGTTCACCTGTCCTCTCATTATAGACACTGACTTTTATATGTTGTGGATACCATTCGAGAATCTTACCGGTTCGCATCGAGAAAATATCATACGAGGAACTTTTCTTAGGATCGAGAGATGTTTCTACAGGTACAATCGCCACACATCCCTCATCAAACATGGACATGACTACGTCCTGCATGAATGCCCTTCCAGTCTGATCTAGATTCGCCTCAAGATTCAGACATTTATTTAAGGGGGATTGAATAGCTTCTATAAATCTATCATTATCATCAACACGACAGTGATTAATTGTTATAGAAGCAACGTCTATAGCAATTCTATTATATATAGAAGTTACTATTGTCCTTTTGTTACCTCTTGTCAGTCGCGGTCTGTCCGGCCTAACCGAATTTCCTGGACCAATGTTTTGATAGTCTAATGTCGGATCTCTGTTCATAAAGGCATTGAAAGCATGTTTCAGCCTCGAACCAAAATTTATCTCCATTTTGAATTTTTACCTCCTGTACAGTTACGGTTTATCTACTTACGTCCGCCCTTGCTTTTCTTTCCACCTTTACCTTTACATCCCATAACTCTCACCTCCGTTTTAGTAATCATTTTGCTACCTATGTTGATAGATTAAGACTTTCAGCAATTTTAGCATCTATGTATGAATGTATTTCAGCTATATCTGCTTCCGTCCAATAATCGGTACCCCTGACAGGTGTCTTTCCATCAGTCCCTGGATCTCCTTTTGGGCCAGCAGTACCAGTATCACCTTTTGGTCCCTGAATACCCTGTTCGCCTTTAGGCCCTGTTAATCCAGTATCTCCTTTTGGACCCTGAATACCTTGTTCACCCTTAGGACCAGTTTCTCCGGTATCACCTTTTGGTCCTTTAAGACTAGCCAGCCATTCTTCCTCGCTTCCTTCAAAGCCATGAGTGAGTGCTACTTGATAAGCAGAATCACCAGGGTCTCCTTTTTCTCCAGGAGGTCCAGGAGTAGCAGAACCAGTTCCTCCGTTAGTTATGAGTTCACATAATTCCCAAAGTAATTCTTCAGCTCTGGACTGAGGTCTAGGCAATCCTTCAGTACCTTTCTTTAAGATAGTATTTTTCATATATTCTTCAAATCTACTATCTGGCGTATAAGTTTCATCAATCATTTAATCACCTCGCTTATTCGAAAGCATCCTTATTAAGTTTATAAGCTACGAATGCATCAAGAGTTGCAGCCACAACGTCAATCTTATGCTCTCGTTTTCGTTTATAAAGTTTCCTGTTACCATTACTATCTTCAAGTGTGATACAGTTACCCATAGCAAATGACATGATCTCTTCATCAAATATGAGCATCCGTTCTTCCGAAAGTTTCTTTAATTCTCCTAGTGGAATAGATTCCGTTTTGGCGCCCTGTGGAACTTTTTCGATACCGAATGGGCCGTTTTCTGTTTCCCATCGGTTAACGAACTCCTTAGCGCCATATGGATCATAGCCGAAGCATCGAACATCAAGATCGTAATCGATAATAAACCGATCCAGATCATCGTAAACTTCCATCATGTCCAGAATTGTCCCTTCAAGAACTATCAAACTACCTTCTTTCATGAACTGATCATACTTAGATCTCATAGCAGCCGGTAGTTTCTTTAACGTTAATGAGGAAATATAGTTTCGACTTCTTATACCGAAAGATCCGTCTCTTAGCGGGAACATAAAACTAAAGCTACAAAAGTCATCTCCCTGCGACAAGTCCGCTCCCATAGCGCAAGGCATACTCCAAAAATCTCTACGTCTATGAGGTATTGTCTCTTCATAAGTAAAGTAATAGGTATAACCTTCTAACGGGATTCCGAATCTTTTTGCAAGAATATCATTTCGTACTGCTGGGTTTTGTTCCGCTCTTTCTACGTCCAACTGATAAACTTCTGGAGTAACTGTCTTTCCAATGTTTGGGTTTGCTTTAAGCCACATCTCAGGATTCGCAACTTCCTCCACATCATCTAGCTTATACCACCAGATTGATACGTGAGGATTTGTGTACTCATCTCTAAGAATCTTGGACAATTCCATTTTGATTGTGTCACCGCTACCGTTTCGGACTGTACCTTCTGAGCTAATAGCCACGATCAAATAGTCATCGTTCTTTGAAGCGCCCTGTTCTAAAGCGCCGATAACATCCTCTCTAACATCACCAGAAAGCCACTCATCGACTGTATTTATCCTACTATTCAAACCCTGAAGCTTATCGATACTCATCGGCCTGATTTCAAGTAGAGATCCTGTTAAGAAGTTCTCGATACCTTTTTTAGTACTAGCTAGTTTCTGGCGATTTGCTCTAGAACCTGTAGTATTTTGGAGAGAACCTTCTGTTAGAAATTTGAATAGTGGACCTCTTGCTCTTGTAATTGCAGTTCGAATCGGAGCTAGCACCTCTTCTGACTGTTTCATGGTCGGAGAAGTCGTAATCTGATGAGTAGTGCTTGTGTCAACGTTGAGGAAGTAAGATTGAATACATGCTGCATACATTGATTTAGCAGCACCTCTGGCTACAATCAGATACTGTTTGTTAACTAGTCGTTTCTTAATTCGCTTGTTAACGTATCGTCCTTCATCGTAGTCATAAACACTTCTTTCAACGAAGTAATACCATCCGAATATTTGCTCGGCCCAAAGTTTAAACGAATCGAGTAAATGAAGATCTTCACCATCAGTTAATGTAAGTTCATTCTCACAATAATTAATAAAACCCTGGATCGCTTGGTCGTCATACCAAATTCCAGGGTTAGCTATAAGATCATCTATTCGATTCATCTCCATTGAGATTTCTTTACATATCGGGATTTCTCCTCGCATGACCGCCTCTCTAAAGCGGCCGTAATATTTCGGGGTCGCTGTGTTTGAAAGACTCATGATGATTTTCTCCTCAATATTATTAATTACTATTTCCTTTTAATAGTGTATACCCCAGTAGTTACATCGTACGCCAGGTTATAATTGTCGCTAATATGTTTAATCATTTTATTAGTTTTCTCGATAGACTTATCAGAGGCTCTTTTTAACTCTTTGATTTTACGCTTCTGTGCCATTCTAGCTCCGGAAGTAGCATATCGAGCATATTGTGTAGGGGTTAATGTATCTTTAGCTCCGGCGTCAGACAATTTATATGCATGTTCATACTGTTTATATTTTGCAGTTTTACCAGAGGTCTTAGCGGCCTGCTTATTTAGTTTCTGTTCTACTTTAGCTTTCTTATAGTCAGCCTTTGCTTCTTTTAATTTCTCAGCTTTATTGGCAGCATCTTCCCATCTTTTGTCATTAGCCTGTCGATGTTTCTTAACCGGACTGTATGCGGCTACCGCTCTGTTATAAGCCTTATTAAAAGACTTGTTATATTCTTTCTTTGCTGTTTTATAATTTGCTCTTGCAGAATCAACGGCTGTCTGTGGTCTAGCTCTCCTAACTCCCCACTTCATACCTTTTACACCGTAGTGCATTAATTCGTCATCATAATATCCCATTTTGATTTTCACCTCTTATTTCAAATAGTTATGTGTTCCCTGACAGCATCCCAATAATTTCTCTATCGGATAGTTTCGTGTTCGGATGTTGTTTACGATAATTATTTATCGCTTTTGTGTTAAAAGCATATGATACTCCTACTGGAACAGTTGCTCCCAAAGCATATGTAGCTCCCTTTTTTGAGCCAGTTATTATTTTGTTGACGTAGTCTTCAGCTTTCTGTATTTTCTTAACTTGATCAAGATTCTTTGATATCTCAGCAACTGTTAATTCTCTAAAATTAGTTACAGAAACCTTTCCTTTTGCATCGAATACTATGAGAGGATTTTTTGTCTTGTAGTCATTAAACTTCATATCGTTAATGTCTTGAATAGCATTATATCCTTTTGATTTCATAGCACTATAAAATGTTTTGGATGAATATGAATCATGATTTCCAGCTAATTTGGAATTAAAATTTTCATATAGCTTTGATAATTCGCCATCTGTATACGTTCCTAATTTAGCAAATCTTATAGGCTTTTCATTCGAACTTATAGAGCTTGGTAGATTGTGTACATACTCTGCAAACTTTTTATCATTCTTATAAAGATCTTTGAATACTTTCTTCGCATTATTCTTAGAAGCAACTTTGACATCATCTTTAACTAATAAAGACATTGTGTATGCTTTTCCTGTCTGTTGATATCTTTCTCTACCGAGTTTACCGGTATACTTTATGTTATCGCTCTTCTTATATGAGGCGTAGAAATTATCATAAAGCTTTCCTCCGGTATCCTTCATCTCTACTCGTTGTAACAATTTTCCAGACTTTATAGTTTTATCACAGTAATCTTTAATGTACTTATTTGTCGCATATGCAGCTATCGAAGCAACTGTGATACCGGCTGTTATGGCTATAATTTTCTCGGTTTTGATACGTCTATCAGCCGCCATCTTAGCCTGTTTAGGACTCATCCCTTTACTAATATACTTAGATTCAATTCTCGATCTGTGGCTCGATCTATTCGTGCTCTTATCGGATTCGTTTTGGTATTTATTCTTTCCAGCATTAGTGAGAGAACCGTCTTTATTTTGGTAACGTCTTATTCCCCATTTCATGCCTTTTACGCCGTAATGGTAGAGTTCGTCTGTAGAAGCTATTCTTGAAATTGCATACTCCATTTTGACTCACCTACCTATTAACTCAGATACTTATCAAGTTTACGGTTCACATAAGAATCACACTCCGACACACTCTTCGTTCCGAGCTTAGATACGAAACCAACTGTATTAGCTCCGATTTCCTTAACGATTCTTTCCGAATTGTATTTTCGATACAGCTTGTCTACAATTTTAGGATTCGCTTCGGTTACAGACTGAAGTTTCACTGAATCTGTATCGAATACAATCATTGGTCTCTTTGCATGATAACTTGAATACTCCTTATCGTTATAGTCAAGTAAAGCATTATAACCTTTCTTCTTTAACTCTGAGTAGAAACGGTTTTGCGCAGCTATCTCTTGTTGATTATGGTTTACAAGAGATAGATTCAGAGCCTTATAGATAGCCACCTTCTCAGAATTACTAAGTTTACTTGGATCTTTCTCCAAAGCATTTTGAGCTTGTTTAAATATCACCTGTTGTGTAGGACGTCGCATCTTCTCTTTAGAGTCGGCTATCGAAGCCTCTACATTCTTCTTAAACTCTGGCTCTTTCAATAAGTTTGCAGTTATGTAACCAGCATTCTCGTCTGAGGGAACTTTCAACTTTTTGACCGTTTCCAGTTTCAACTGATAAACTTTCATATTATTGCTTTTATCTCTTAGAGATTTTGCAATGTTGAAATCTTCCTCACTACCGGTTGCTTCTGCCTGTTTCTCAGCCCGTCTTGCATCCGATGCTGCTCTACTCGTGAGATTCTTACCAAATAGTCCAAGATACTTATCCATATCTTTCTTTTTGTATGTAGCGTAGAATGCAAAATTCTCGAATTCTTTTGAAGTCTGAATTCGAGCAAATGTGGTGCCTTGTTTCAGATATGTATCAACATACTGCTTACCTGTAACTTGAGTTTTGACAGTGTTCTTTAATTCAGAAACTTTCATACTCATTAACGTAGTCTTTTTCTGTGTGATATGAGTATCTGAAGAGTTCTGATATCGTTTCTTACCAGATGGTGTCAATGTTCCATCTGCATACTGGTATCTGCGAACGCCCCACTTTTGACCTTTAACGCCGTGATGATAAAGTTCTTCCATAACAGTTATCCTCGCAGTTCCTTAATAGCCAATGCTATTGCCAAGGCAGAGCTTGTAATAGCCAAGACATCTCCTCCAACTTCTAAGACTTTACTAGCATACTCTCGACCTTTTGTTGATTTCTGAGGAGCAAACATATCGTTATACTGCTTCTCAAGGAAAGCACGATTAATCTGGTCACGCATTTCTTTATCAGTCATGTTACTCAGATCCATTTTAGTTTTAGGAGTGTTTTTGATTGATTTGTCCGTCATACCCTTTAACTTATTTGCCATTGTGCTAGATTCATTAGCGAGCGTTTTGCTTCGAGTTAAGTCCTCTTTAACCCATCTATTAGGATCTGCCGCTCCAACTTTGTTGCCTTTCTTTTTTCCGGAATTTTCTCGCTGATCTCTTTCATATCGTTTCTGACCTTTTTCAGTAAGCGTGCCATCCTTGTTCTGGTATCTTCTTACTCCCCATTTCATGCCTTTAATTCCGTGGTGATAGAGTTCGTCTGAGCAAATACTATTATCCATTTTGACTTACCTCCTTTTCAGATTGTTCTGCCTCTACGTTCAATCTCCATTCGAGTTCATTAATTATCTGTTTCATAGCTTCCATTACAGAGGAACTCATTGGCGGATCGAAAATGAGCTTAACTTTTAAATGTATGTATGATTTAACAGCTTCGAAATTCTTATTGTCATCCGGAAGAAAATCGTCCCATGTCGCTGTTTTATCGGAAATGCTAAAACCATTACTAGGACCTACTCCTAACTGATTTAAAATCATGAACACTGAATTAATATGCATGATGATGTCCGAATCGAAGTGTTCATACTCTTCTGTAATTCCAAGAAGTTTTTTAATCGACGTGAGTATACTTTCCAATATTCACACCTCCTTCTCTATCGTCTCCAAGGACAAGTATCGTTTGGTTTTCGTTCTATAGGTTCTATCAATAGCAGACTCTCATCTCCATAGTGAATGGCATTATGAGTGTTGAGTATTGTTGATACAGCATTCTCTGGATCAAATACTTTCGGATCTCTTTGAAGAACGTCTTCTACTGAAATCGGATTGATATGATGCACCAAGATTCTTTGTCCAACAATCTCATATCCGTCACAAGCCAAATCGCAGCCATTATCCCGAACGATTATCTTATTGCGAAAGCGTTTCCATTCTGTTGTACGATAAAGGATCTGATTCAAATATCGATCGTAACCAAATGTTTCTACTCCTACTTTTCCACCAAGTTGTAAGTATCTGAAACGATCTAAGAAAGTTGGCAATCTGATTAATTCGGAATATGTTCTAGTCATCTTCATACTCCTCTGGATCGCCTTGTCCGTTATAGTTCCTGAAAGCTTTAATAGCATTTTCATAAAGGGTTTTAATCTCTTCTGATGTCTCTGCTTGTTTAGTTTTAGCTTCCAATAATTTGTTTTCATTTTTAAGTTTCTCTTTTTCTAACTCTGCTTTTGTCGTGCCGAGTTTTAAAAAATGTGTAATGACCTGAGAAGAAGCAGTACCTTCTATCAACTGCCTTTCAGCGAGGTCGACCGCTAAAGAAATCATTTGATTCTCTCTAGCTTCTGGAGTTAAAGCAGGTCTCACCCTCTTTGTAGACTTTGGTGAGTTCGCTTTGACTTTTGGCATACTTACTGCCTCCTCTCGTTTGTTTTTGTATACATTAACCAACTATATTGACGACTTTCGCAATACTTTTAATATAGTTTAGATAGCATTTAAGGTGTCTATAAGAAACAAATCATTGGGTGTATTGATATGTTGAATTTGAAAGGAGTTTTTACATTTTTCGTTACCAAACTTATAGACACCTTAAATGCTATCTTATGCCCAAAACAAAGAGGAGCCAAAGTCTATGTCGACATACAGCTCCTAAATGCTAATTAGTTTTCACAAAATATCCCGCCGGAGAATTTTTAAAGAGGCGCGCGATGCAGGAGGGGGTGCCAATTTTCAAACACCCTCCCCCCCCAGTCTTTAAAATATGAATGGTATTTCTTTTTTTACTTTTTTATAAATTCCTAAAGGATTCAGTTCAATAATTTCGTCAATCGCGCGCTCAATTTCATCATCTTCTTCTTTTTGAGACATATCATCAGTAATGTTTGCGATTCTTGCTAAGTAACTACAAGTGTAATAGCCTTTCTCTTCATCGAATCGTCTCCAAGAAGTGAAGTCATCGATAGGATCGAAAGGATTATCCATCGTAGTTAGCATAACTTTACTTTCTGTCAACATACTTACTTCACTCCTTTCAAATACTTAGATACTGTTGAGGTTGATACGCCAAGTTTATTAGCTATCTGTTCAAGTGTATAGTTAGATGCGGCCATAGCTTTAGCTCTATTAACCTGCGCATTGCTAAGATTATTATAAGATCTAGGCGTTGCTCGTTCTCTTAGTACATCGATGTCTGTGGTGTTGAGTATCTGCTTAAGCTTACTCTCGCTAATAGCACCAGCTTGTATAGCTTCCCATTCTCTGTCTGTAATCTCTATGTTTCTATCTCTCCTAGAGATTGCTCCAACCTCTTGTCTATACTTGTTTAATGCTTGCTGACTCATCTTCCTTAAAGCTTCGCCCTTAAGCTCTTCTCCATGTTCTTCCAAGTATGCTTTCTTCTTAGTATTGATTTCAGCATTGGCCTTTCTTTGAGCTGTTCTCTCTCTAATTTTATTGAGATCTGAATTATCCAGCTTTCTCATAAGTGATTTAACTTCTTCGTTGTACGTAGCTTTTGCTGTAGAAGAGTACTCTATCTTACCAGTGTTAGCCATTGCTAATCTGGCCTTATTACCCAAGTGTTTCATGTCATTAGCATAGTCTGCATAAATAAGTTCCATAGGATGTCTATATTTAGAAACCAATGTATAAGCATCATCTGTTTCAGCCATCTTAGTACTCTGCTGACTTCTTTTCTTAGTTCGGTAAGTAATATCCCCAGCGGCATTCGTATATGTGACGGCTCCTGTGATAGGATCTTTTTTCTCTACAGGATTATACTTTTCATAAGCTTTCTTATCCCTAGGGTCATATTCTATTTTTTTACCATCAACGGTACGTACAGAAATAAGACCAGTTTTCTTATCACGTTTCCGATCTACATAATATAAGTCATCGGCCTTCTTCCATATTTTTGCTCCATCTGGTTTAGTCGGGTCATAATCTTTGCTTCCGGGAATATTTATTTTATAAGAACCTTGTCTCTTATCAACTGAATATTGTCCCTTAGATCTAGATAATATAGTAGAAGCTCCACCAGATCTCTCATTTCCATTCTCATCGATACGAACCTGATACTTCTTTTTAAGAGCAGCAATATTGTTGTCTATTTCACTTTGCTTGTAATCAAGATGATGCTTCTCTGCATCAATAACAACCATGCTGTGCTTAACTGCTCTTGCCAATTCTTTATCGTCAGCTCCAGCTAAAGTCATATCAGTAATGAGATTGGATACAACACCCATTTGAGTTCCGGTATTCTTCATTATTGGATATGCTTTCCCATTACGGTAATAACGAATATTACCATCATCATCTTTCTTAGCAACTCCGCCATATTCTACTTTTGGATCGAATCCTTCTAGATCTTTAAGAGGTTGCTTATTTAAAATTTTCACCTTACCGCTTGGATCATGAGTCGGAATACACATAACTGTATCACCATCAAAGTCAGCTCCAGATAACTGATCGGCAATCTTATGATTAATACCAACAGCATCGATACTTTGCTTACCGATTATCTTATCGCCTAGTGGATTCTTATTGTTGACAGTTAAAATTGGAATTTCAAATCGTCCGCCATGAGGATAACGAATAAGAGCGAGCTTGGTTCCGCTCTCGTAGTTTGGAGCATATACTTCGTTGTCTTTTAAAGTGTTAATTGGAATAATAACGTGGTATTTCTGTCCGGGTAATGCTGCCGCTTTCAAATGTACAGCTGCTGCATCACAACTATCCGCAAATTTCTCTAACATATGTTTCTTAATTGTTGGATTAGTAATAGACATATATTCGTCAAACTCGGCAAGTTTATCTTTTCTAGCAAGGTCTAATTGCTTCTTAGCCATTGACTGTGACTGTTTACCTAAAAATTGTGATGGCAACGCATCAGCCCAATCATCCCAATCTCCTTCGTCAGATCTTTTATTAATAAGACCAAGTTTCTTCTTGCCTGTCTTTGGATCGTCATACCAATATTGTCCGCCTTTGTCAGCATCCTTAATAAGTGAACCAAACGGATTGTCAGGATCGTCTTTCTTAATATTCTTAAGAACCGTATTTGTCTTATCCCCTAATGCTGGGGTTCCCTTTTTCTTATTCGTATTAAATACAACATCTACTCCATCAGGCATGTTATCAGAATATACCGCCATACCTTTAAGATAATGCGTTCCGTCTACTAAAATACGAACCTGGGAATATCGCGAATCTTTAAGATCCAGATCCTTAACTCCTCTTCGAAGCTCAATTATTCCATCTTTATCAATGCCTTTAAATCCGTCTGCTCCTACATCATCAGCATAACGGACCATCAAACGTTTTGAATCTAGACTCGCAGGATATGTAAACTTCTTCTGATATGTATCTCCACCATCTGTGGATTCGTAATCGTCAATTGTTTTCACCCTATCATACTCATAAATTTCTTTATGTGCGGTTCCAGGTAAACATAGAACTTTCTGAATTGTCTGCTGGCCTTTTGTGTTTACTTGAGGAACACCGCCAGTATATACCGGACAGCCTTCAGCTTTCTCTAAATAATCGACAGCTAAATTAAGCCGCTCTTTAGATATACCAAGAGACTTCTCAACACCGGCTGTTACGTCAATCATACCTTTCTGTTCAACCTGATCTCTTAAAAAATCCACAGTCTCCATAGCCTGATTCATTCTATCTTCTGATTTAGGATTAAGAAGAGATCTTACAGTAGATTCAGGAAGCCCCATCTCTCTACCAATAGCAGTCGCTCCAAGACCATCTTCTTTCAAAGATTTGGCTCTTGCAACTTGCTGTAATCTTTCTTCGTATCCAGCCCAGCTAATTTGTCGTCTAAATTCTGTTGAGGTAAGACCCATGGATTTAGCAACTGCATTATCTCCAGTCCACGTCTTACCATTTTCATCGGTATATGTGAAGCCTGCCTTTTTAAGTTCCTTAACTCTTGCGAGGAAATCGGAGCCATGCTGAAATGGGTCCTTCCCACTGCCATAAGGATATCTACCACTTCGACGTTTAATACCGTAATGTGCAAGCTCGTCATTTTCTAGTTGGTCTACTAAACCAAAATAAGAAAGGATCTCGTCAGCAACGGTGAACTCTTCATCGCTGTGCTCAAGATCCTCTTCTCTAAATATAGATTCAACAAGTTCGTTTAACGGAGGTTTCTCTAAAAACTCCATTTATTACACCCCCTCATTTATTCGCTCCAATGCTTTGCTATGCTGAATTATCGCATCCATTACTGGAAGTATTTCTTCAGCGGTTGGGTTGTGAAATATAACTTCATCGTTCTGGTAGATTCGTAATTCAGTTTCAATCTCTCCAGGTTTGACTTTATATTCCAAACAAAAAAGAGCTGCATACACAAGTAGCTGCTCCATCTTCGCTGGGGTTGTCCCAGACTTATAATCATGTATTCTTAAGAAGTTATTTCTAAAGGAAATAGCATCTGCTGTACCGAAACAGTAATCGGAGTAATATAGAATTTGTTCTGGTGTGAGTTTGAATCCAATAGCATCATTTACATAATTCATAAAATTGGAATATATACGTTCCATATCAATTACGTTTCGTGGAATACCATCATTCAATAAATGAGATAAGACTGTAAGTTTATCTCCCTTTTTAAGCTTAAGATTATTTTTTATCAGTGTTTCAGCTAACTCATGAAGTGATGTACCCATACTCTGAGCGTACTGACTTACATATTTTTGATAAAGTTGATCTTCGTTATATCGCAACCAATGTGGCTGACTAGGTGATAAACTAGCGTGCTTACCTCGCAGATTCAAATGTTGTTCGAAAATCATTTAATACTTCCTCCTTATTTGTTAAATGCTTTTCTGAGATTGCCCAGGACTTGGTCCTTGTTCTCAGGATATATAAATGCCGAGTGTGACATCTCATTCATTTTATCTACATAGTAATCTTGATTTGGCTGATGTTTTGCCGTAGCGCTCTTCTTCACTTCTAATGCACACCACTTATCTTTGTAGAGAACAAGAAGATCAGGAACTCCCTGAATATAAGTTGGATCATTCTTCAGGATCATACAGCCTGGAAATTCTTTTTTGAGCTCTTTAATAAGCTTCGATTGAAATTTGTTCTCTAACATATGTATTGCCTCCTCACGTAAATCACATGGACCATCTTGGACTCGAACCAAGGACCGTCCGGTTATGAGCCGGATGCTCTAACCAACTGAGCTAATGGTCCGCCTAATATAAAGAAAAGAGAAAAATAGACTTTTCTCTCATAACAGGCAATGTTTTTTACGTGAATCGGGTGTGTAACTTTTTTTTATGTAAATATCAATAAATGAGATTGATATGTATTAATCTACAGCTTCGAAGTGTAGGCCTCTGTTGTTGTTATAAAAATTGTAGTTGCAGCATTTGCTTATTGTGGATTTATTCATTCCTATAGATTTACTACATTCGGAAATTGAATTATAAACTTCTCCCGTTTCCACAACACGAATTCTTTTCCCACGACTTCTACGTTCGATATTATCTGGACGATTGTTATGTTTATTTCCGTCAATATATCTAATACATGATTTTGATGGATCTTTATCAAGATATGTATCAGCAACTAATTTGCCGACCCTCTTAGTTACTTGTCTTCCATTTTCTTTAATTTTTACAGTCTCGTAGCCTTTTTTATCAAGACTCGGTTTTAGTATTCTTCCAGTTTTTGCATTTCTTACTCTCCCTTCATCACTTATTTCGTAATTTTCAAATTCCTTGCTTTGTGTCCATTTCTCTCCCATTTGCATTCTCCTTTCTTATATTTCTAAATAGCATTGTTCGAAAAGAAAAGAAGAGGTTGAAAATATCAATCTCATCTTTCTATAAAAGGGTGTGTAATTTTCGCGAATATATTTAAGAGCAAAAAGAAGAGCCTCAGATCATTTAGATCCAAAGCTCCTTAGCTTTTAGAATTTAACACCAACTATGTATCCGTCTTTACTGATAAGATTACAAATATCAATCTCATCCATCGGTCTGTAGAAATCACACGTATGTAGACGCAAATATTCTTCTTTCAACTCTTCTTTCCTATGCAATTTACATCTTCGTTCATCATATAGCTTAGCGCGCTCTTCTTTAAGTCTATCGTATTCTTTGATCGACCTGAAATAAGCATCAAGCAAATCAGGATCTTTTTCATACGCTTGCTCTAAAGTAAGACCGCTAAATGTTTTATGTTTCGTTGTGTAGATCGCAACTTCAAAATTGTTGAGTTGTAGACTAATTATACTAACTTCATCGTTGATCGCTTCAATCTCCTTTTCAAGAATTTTGATTTCTGCTAAATAATCTCTCATAATAAATACCTCCTAAATATTTGTGTTTTATTCTCATAATATGAGATGTAAATTTAGCGAGTTATGTAAATATCAATCTTCAATTACTTCGAAATGATAAATATCACCATCTGCTGTTTCCACAGTGAGACTGCCATCCCGTATATAATTGGCTATGATCAAAACCGTCTTCACAAAATGCATCGGCGACTATCTCGGCCAGTTTATAACTCTTATATACACCGTCTATTTTTAATTTCACATACAAGTTACTTCCGGTAGGTGTTGGGTATATCGTTCTACCTGTCTTAATATTCTTTACCGTTCCGTGATTATTTGCTTTGTAATCTGGGCAAATTTTGCTTCTTCTCCATTCTTCCATAAATATTAATACTCCTTTCTTTTAATCTAATATTATGTATTTTTTAGGAAACAGGTCGTCAGCACTACAATTTAATTCTTCTGCAAGATAATTAAGGATATTAGACGATGGTATAGATTTTCCAGCGACATAATTATTTAGCATAGATTTTGTGATTCCTATTTTTTCTGCTAATATGTACTGCGGTAACCCAGATCTTCTAATATTTGCTCTTAGTAAATGAGAAAAACCTTTCTTCCATTCTTCGTTTGATAATTCTCCTACTGAATTAAATATTTTTACATTATAGTAAGTATGAACTAAATTATCATACATAAGAGTGGTTCCATCATTTAGAAATATAAATACTCTGTTTGCATCTAATTCTTCATAATGTTCAAGTTTTTCGAACAGCCAAAAATATCTGTGTTCAAACGCCTCGATTGGTATGTCATAGTTTTTAGTCATTGCTTCACGTCTATCTTTTAAGCTTTTCCTCTTCTCCATATGCTCTCCTTTCTAGATATCAATTCCTAAAGCATCTGCTATTTTTATCATCGTACTGACTTTTGGCGATTTGACTCCTGATAAGTATTTATTGATAGATTTCCTCGACACGCCAGTTAATCTAGCAATATCTCCCTGAGATGCTCCAGTAATTTTTTGGTACCAGTCAATCTCTCGTAGAAAGTTCTGATACATATACGGTCGCATTTCTCGTTCCATTTGCTTAAGTTCTCGTTCGTCTTCGTAAGGACCTTCAACCCAGCGTATTTTAGTTCCGCCAGCACCGACTGAGTTATATATAAGTTTTCCTTTTCGAGGAATCATAACTAATATTTCCTGATATCCGTAAGGAATAAAATTAGTCCCTCTAACTATTAGCTCTGAGTATTCTTCTTTGAATCTTCGGAATAGTCGCCTATATTCTCTATAGTTGTCGTCATATCTATACTGTTCCATAATATTATGTTAAAAATCTCCTTTCTTAGCTGATTTGCCTTACCTGTAACCTTTTTTGCCGTTATGTGCGATTTTTTGGTTATACTATATATATAATAATAAATATTCTAATATACTATAATTTTTTAATCTTTATAATAATATAATCAAAAAAACATACTTATTACGAAAAAGGTTACAGTTTTGGGCTATTTTGATATCAGTTAATTCGAAAAAAACCTATTTTACTGATATCACATAATTCAAAAATAATTTATTGATATCACATAAATAGGCAAAAATAATTTATTGATATCACATAATTCGGCAATTTTTGCATTTTACTGATATCACATAATTCATGCATTTTCTTCCGAATTTAACTGGAAATTCTTAAGATTTGTGTATGTACGAAGAGCTTCTCTTAAAATATCAGCCCTTGTTTCTCCGGTTCTTTCACTTAAAATCTTAAGACTTTCGGCCTCAGAATCCGATAACATAAGGCGGTATTGATTACGTCTAGCTCCTTCCTCTCTAGGTCTTCCTCGTTTCTTTTTAACTTCTTTCATAAAATATCAATCCTCCTTACTGAACAACATCCAACTCAGCTTCAACCACGAGATTACCGGTAACATAATCGCGATACGAATTAAGTCTAATATAGGGTTTTACCTCATCAGCCAAACCGCTAATAGCCTCTCTAACGATAATGTCTTCTGGAATACATCCAAATAAACTGTCATCGTATGTATGTCTACTTCCCAACGTAACAATTCCACGACGATCGTAAACCATTTTCGGCTGAATAGTCTGCCCCTTTAATAACTCCAACTCTCTTTTAAGTCTCTTATTCTTGATTCTTAAATTACTCATAAATATCAATCCTCCTTACCACTCATCAAACCCATGATAATCTTCGTCCTTGCAGCCACCCTTAGCCCACAGTAATACCTGAATTAGACGGTCAATATCACACTCTTCAAATATCAAGAATTGTTTATAGCCAAGGTAATCGTTAGTATCCCCATCATAAATTTCAAAACTAGCTTGAACTGATTCCTCATCAAACACGCTATCGAGATTCCAAGGCTCCAACGGCATAACCCCATTAAAAACCCAATCGAAGTTATAAAATATAGGATTTAATTCTCCACCATGATCGACCTTAATCGCTAAACCTTCTTCTAAAACACACGGTGTATACGGCGCAAATATAGTACCAGCCGGCATACGATTAAATGTTTTAAAATCTACTAACTTCATTTTCTATTCCTCCTTATCTTTTTCACACCACATTCCAACAAGATCACTATACACTTCTAGCATTTTTACATCTGGTTTATCGTGGGTTTTATTATATTCATCAAAATATTCATTGAATGCACAAATACACTTCCAAATATACATTTGTTTAGAATCATTTGTTTCATCCATTTCAGGTCTTTTTGCTTCCTCCTTAACCTTCACTTTAGCTCCAGCGAAATAATGCTCCATGTGCTCTCCAGGACCAAACCCAACACAATGACTGCCAATTGATAACGTAACATCATCGGGTTTTACTTTGTAACCGTTTTTATTGCAGTAGTCCGCTATAATTTCCTTTACATCATCTTCTGATAAATTAATAGTAATGTTCTTATTAATGTTCATAAAACTCTAATCCTCCTTAATATTCCACAACATGTACTTCCAAACCACGTTTCTTAGCTACTTCAATCATATGTTTGGTTCCTCTTGACTTACCATCCCAAAAGGCGAATAACACTCCCATAGCCCTTCCAGCGTAATTAGCCATTTCACAATTACGAATGATACCAGCAGACTTACCAAATTCATCCCATCTAGCAGGAAACCTACGAATATCAATCCCGTAATTATACGCAAAATGTTCTCCCAATGTATCCGCTCCCCTAGCTGTTCCTGATATGATAATAATTTGACTAAGATCTACTGACTCAAGCCCGTTAATATATTCTTTTAACGCATATTTCAATAATGCGTAATCATCAAAATCTCTACCACCAGCTACGATAATACGAACCTCTTTGTTTTCATTCATAAAATATCAATCCTCCTTAAACTCTTCCAAATCTTCGCTCCACAACGGTATCTGCCATTCCTCATTATCTCTAGTCACGAAAATACCATATCTCACACCATCGACACCGGTGATAATCTCACTCAAAATTCCGTTCTTCCATTTTTTCTTACCACTACGATAAGGATTCCATCTATAACGTTTACCTATCTTAAATTTCATAACTTTAATCCTCCTTACTTACTTCTCTTCCTGGTACATTCTCTCTAAAGCAGTTCTAAATACATCAGCAGCACTCATACCTGTTGACTTACGAACCTTCTCTAAAATATCTAATTCTTTCCTATTAACACGAACCAGATACCTTGTATCTCTAGGGTCTGCTATCGGTTTTCTACCTCTCTTCGCCATGCATATCGCCTCCTTTCTATGACAGATACCATTAATTCAAAAACAAAAGAAGAGTCTAAGCCAAATATCAATTCAGCCTAAACTCTCCAACATTAATCAATCCTTAAGATAACCAACTTTATATAAGAATCTTCCTACAACTGCCCAAAACTTCTGTCTGAGTGTCATATAGATCCCTCCTTTCTATTTGGTTTCTTTTCATAATATAGTTTGTTTTTCACGCGAAAAAGAGAGAAGAAGTATATCTCAGCTACACGTTTCCCATACTGCTAAGGTATGGTCCTTGGTCAGTTCCAAGCCCACTAATATACTTTGATGCTGAACGTTCCCCATACTACTAAGGTATGGTCCTTGGTCAGTTCCAAGCCCACATCAACTTTTATTCTTCTCTCATAATATAATTTGTTAATATCGCGAAAGAAAAGAACATGTATGTCACGATACCGAATCTACCTCCCCCTTCTCATAGTTGTTAACTATCTCAAGGGCACGCTGTCACTTCAGCACTAATATCCACATACTCTAAAAACCGAATCTACCTCCCCCTTCTCATAGTTGTTAACTATCTCAAGGGCACGCTGTCACTCCAGCACAAGTTTTTAGCTTTACATTGCGTTCTTTTCATAATATAGTTTGTAAAAATCGCGAGAAAAATAAAAGAGGAGACCAATTGGCCTCCCCAGACGTTCGTCAGTCTTCAATATAATATTTCAGTCTTAATTTACTAAAAGCTGTCATACGTCTAGTAAAAACTTTAATCTCCTCTTCTGTTTTTTCTAACTCTTTCTGTCTATAAATATCTAGCTTCGGCATATTCAATAACCTATCTCTCTTATCTATACGAGCGTTAAGTTTTCTAGCAGTTGTCGCTATGGCTTCTTGAATCATACCTTCACTCATGGCTTCTTGTACTGTTTCAACCTGGTCTTTTAAGTCATGTACTACACAATTTTTTCTAAGCAATTTTATATTGTCATCTTTCAATATTTTATTTACTTTGACTTCTTTGAATAGTAGATAACCTAACACGCAAGTTGATGCGCAAGCAACCCCGGCGAAGATATAATTTTTGTTTTCCATTACAACTTCTTTTAAACTTTTCTTCTCTTTAGATTCCTTTTCTAAGTTATTCTTCATACTAAATACCTCCTTTAGAAATTAATAGTTTTCCATAAAGGGGTATGTAATTCACGCGATCACAAAAGCCTCAAATATCAATCCTCCGTATCTTTACCGATCTTTAAAGGTTCTGAAAAAGCTTTTCTAAGCCTATCTTCTTCCTCATACATTCTTTCCAGAGCTATTCTTAAAACATCCGGTCTAGTTAAGCCAGTATATTCGCAAATAGACTTCAACATGGAATTCTCTCGATCATTCATACGAAGTCTAAATTGTACTCGCCTGGCATTTTCTTTAATAGGTCTCCCTCTTTTTGCCATTAAAGCCTATTCTCCTTTCAAATATCAACGAAAAAGAAAGAGCCTAGATCATTTCAACCTAAGCTCTCCACTGTCTTCTTCTATTAAGTTTAATTTTGTAATAATACAACATATAAGTATTACCTGTAATGTTTAATCCTGCGATTAAGCTGATAAATATTAATGCTGTTATATCGCCATTCATTAATATAGCCAATATAACTCCAAGCATTATCAGTCCCAATCCCAATATTATCTGATTTACATAATGTCTTTCTCGCTTTGTCATAATTACATACCTCCTAATATTCTCTATAAGATAGTATGTGATTTTCGCGAACATTATTTAACCATTTATCTTTCATCCGACACGTTCATTACGATCCATTTCTTTCTCGATAAAAAGAATATCACAGTTGGTACAATCGCATTCAAATAAGCTACAGCTAAGTGTATCTTTATGTATCGCATGAGTTATATCACTTGTATGTTTACATTCATTACTACAATATTCGCAAGCCTCTCTATCACATAAGTATAAAATAATAATATTAACTTGCTCCATCATTCTTCTTCTCCTCATACCATAATAATCTCTAATATAGTCACCTGCATCATGATTATACTCTAAACGCCCACATCCATAATGAAGCAATTGTTAATCCAATCGCCAGTAGATACCCAACCTTACAAAACTTATCGTCAGACTTTTTGAACCAGAAAATATCCCAAATTAGTAAAAAAGCTAAAAATGCTAAAATTACATATTTCATACTCACTTCCATACCTTTCCTGTCTTTTTATCTTTTAATACAATACGCTCTTCTACATGAAAACCTGCATACTCGCAAATAGTAAAAATGGTATCTAGTAATTTCATTAGGCGCTCCCGTTCAATATCTGCCTTTCTAATAGCCTTACAAGCAGTTGGATCATAATAACCAGAACCATTCTTACTGACATCGTGCTTTTTAGAGCTTTTCTTAGGTTTCTCCTTACAAAGTTCCAAAGAATATCCAAGTGACTTAAATATGTGATTGGCGTCTCTAACGTTCGGTGTTCTATCACCCTTTAGATATCTTCCGATAGAAACATCTGTTATACCACACTTCTTAGCGACATCTGTTTTGGATAATCCCTCAATTTCCATTACGTATTTTAATTGTTCTGCGAAAGTCATACTTCTTCACCTTTTCCGTCATTAGCATTTAATAATGACATTACCTTCTTCCTCTAATTCTTTTTTATAGTCCTCAATTGTCTTTGTTCCATCTGAAATAGGACCCATCAGTTCATCTATGTATTGTAAAGTTCGTAATATCCGTTTCTGTCCAAAACCATACAAACGATGCTCAGCCAAAGCAAAACAAGTCATAAGATTCTCTACGTTATACTCAGATGCCGTAGCAGCGATTTCCTCTTTCATTCTATTGATCTCGTCTCTACTCATATATAGTTTGTTCTTACGATCATCAATTCGATTCCGGCGTTCTAATTTACGTCTCTCTGCTCTTCCCATAAAACTACACCTCCCGAATATCATAAATATCTTTTAATGGAACTCTCTTAACTTTCCCATCGATAAGAACCATTGCGTAATCTCTACGAAACATTGTTCCGACCCCGATTTTCAGAAGCTCGTAATTGTTAATTTCTTTTGGGCAATTTTCACAATCGCAAACAAGACCCCAATCTGGATCTATAACTTTGCAATCAAAACAAATACTGTCACTTGGTTTTACTCTACATACTTTCATTTTTATTTCTCCTTATTAATAACTACTTAAATTCTTCTAATTTAATTTTCCATATTTTTTAAGACGTTTAGCTCCGTATTCCAGCCTGCGATCCTTTGCGAAAATGAATATCTCTCTTTCTAAAGCAATCTTATGCTTAAGTGCTTCTGTTTTCGCTTTTTCCTGAATATATTTTTCACAAGTACCATGACAACCTAACGAGCGATCAGGGCAGTCTTTACACACTGTTATCTTTTTCATGGTTATTTCTCACTTTCATTGCTTTTATTTTGGTATTTAGGATCTAGCATTGGGGATAAATACATGCCGTCATCACCGGTGATAAGTTCACTGTAGGGAAGAGTTTCAATGAATTCGCATAGGATTCGCCATTCATCTAATTTGTGGTTTTTACGGGAGTGGTACATATTAGCGAGGACTTCATAATTGAGGAGAACTGTACGTTTCTGGTTATAGCTGCTCGGAAGAAGCTGAATCATCTGCCACCAGTATTTTTTGTCTTTGGTTTCTAAAAATAGAATCCTACATTTATTTAGCATTTCAATAATTCCATCCATTACGTCAGTAGGATCTAAATCATAATAGCTATCACATCGATCTTCAATTACACATTCTTTGTCATTATCCAAACTTAGCAAATGCTCACAACTAAAATCCTCCAACGTAAACTCCTTCTCATGAATCTTGTGCATAGTTGAGCAAGAATTTGTAACGGTTCCGACTTTATACTGATCGTGTTCTTTCCAGAAATATAACGGAGCTGTAATATCCACATACACAGTAATCATCCGCATAAATTTACGATGGTCTGTACCGGCATTACGAAGGCGCTTCATGAGATTGAAGTCGTTAGGGCCGATAATAAAGTTTCCTACTTCATAGTCGTTCGGCTGTCCCAAAACATCAAAAGTGATTCCGCCTTCATAACTATCAATCTTCTCCCAAGAGTTCATCGGGTTGCGCATTCCCCTAATAGCAGCTTCCCAACCCATAACTTCTACATTCTCAATTTTAATACTCATAATATCAATCTCCTTTCTTTGAACCACCTTAGTGGTGAAATCCTCCTATTCTCTACTCTCAACCACAGTCACGGTTCCTTCAAACACACCAAAATCTGTTGACTGCTGGAATGTATGTGTTTCTGGTTCTTCATCTTCCCGCATAGGTCTTGTTAAATACCATAAATCATCATTCTTCCAAGTAATCTCTTCAAGTTTCTGATTAGGTTCTAACTCAAGAGTCATATCTCCACCCATATGTTTCGCAGCTGACTGACAACCAGATAATAATAAAGTTAGTAATATAATTGCAGACCATACACAACCAAACTTTTTAATTTTCTTCATGATTCTTCTCGCTTTCTAAAAATCTTTTAATACTGTTGCATCGTTCTTTATTTGCACATTGAACGTATATAGTATGCACTGCCCCGCCAGCATATAATTTAGTTAAAACTGGATCAAAATCTGGACACTTATGACAGTAATCTTCAACATGTAACTCGATCATTTAATCCTCCTATTCAAGCCAATTGTTATCTAAATAATAGAACCCAAATACACAAGCGATAATAAATGCAATCCATACTATCCAAAAGAATATAATCCACCCATTGCCGTATTTTAATGACTCATATGTTTCATCAATGTTCATATCTTTATAGAAATTAGTGTTATCAGGTATGGTTCCGTCTTTTAACTTGGCAAATATAGTTCCTTTGAATTTGGTTGGTGTACCATAATATTTATATCGAACATGACTAGACTCCTTAATAGTTTCAACGTGTTCTGGTGATGGAATATTGACTTTACCAGACGGAAAAGTAACCCCACAAAATATCAATTCTTTGCAGGTCTTATCCTCGCTACCAACCCTATCCCATGTCCAGTAATGCTCAGTTCTTGTATGCATGGTTCTATTTTTACCAGAACCTGTGGTATAAATGACAGTTCGAGTATGCATTGTATATCGCTCTTTCACTTTTTCGACATACATATAAACACCGTCTATTTCCGGATAAGTGACCGTGTCAACAGCTTTTAGATCTCCATTCACAAAAGCGTTTCCGACATTGGTCCGCATACCATACTCAAATATATCGGACTCTTTAATCTTTACTGCTTTGTTGTAGATCTCATTCTTATCCATTTGGTGCTCTGAAATCTTACTAGAAATCAAAACACCAATAAGTAATAGAATGGCTATAATAGAAACACTGGCTAACACTTCCCTTTTAGTTATTTCAATATCATAACTTCTCATGCTATTTACTCCTTGAATAAATCCTGCGGTGCGTCAACTGGGGCATCATAATCCAAATATGTATAATCTTGTGTCTCATATCCTAATAAACTTAAAAATGATCTTGTCGGGAATTTACGCACATAGCGATTGTATTCTTTGATCTGCTTATTATAGTTACTACGATATTCCGCGATAAGATTCTCTGTAATAGACAATTCGTTCATTAGTTCTTTATAGTTTGAATCGGACTTCAACTCAGGATATGCTTCAGATACTGCGGTAATAGCTGTCGTCACATTCTCAATGTCTCCTGTTTTACCTCGGCCTTCCACAATTGACTTAAGAGTCTCTGCTTCGTGCTTATCGTACTGCTTCACACAATCCACCAAATTCATAACGAGATCTACTCTTCGTTTTTCCTGAACCTTGACATCGGAATCAGCACTGTTTACCTGTTCTTCTAGAGCAATTGCTTTGTTCTGGGAACTCTGGACTACAAATACACCTAATAAAATAACTGCCAGGATACCAGCAGTTACAATCAACATTACCTTCCAATTTTTCTTCATCGTTTTCATATTCTTCTCCTCCTATTCATCTTTTTCCAGAATTTTTTCTAACTCCGCCTTGTCCATTTTTTCTATTTTATTAATGAACCTATCAAATGATTTTGCTGTAGCACAGTGTTCTATACATTGACAAATACGATTAATCAATGCATAAACACATAAATAAACAATGATAGTTGTTACTAGCAATACGCCGAAATTTCCCATGACATTAATCTCCTTTAAACTATTTCTTTTCTTCCCATTTAATCGGTTTATGCGAATCTACATTTACTGGCTCTTCGAGACATTCGTTGCAAGGATTCTCTTCTTCCATCTTGTCGAAATGCTTACAAGATTTACAATACTGATCAAAATACACTTCTTTGGTACTCATACCAACCCTCCTTTCTTAAATATCAATTTGCTGGAAACAAAAAGAGAAGCCCTATTTGGACTCCTCTTCGTTTACTCCATTCTTTTCGGTATCATTCATTTCTTCGTTTTCATTTGAATACAAGAGTTTGCCTATTGTGCCAACTACTACAGCTCCACAATAAATACCCATAAATGCTCCAAATCCTTTCTTAAACGCATCTTTCATAAATATTACCTCCTTGAATATACATCTTTTCATAATGGAAGTTGTTATTTACGCGAACTCAGTACCATCTGCTAACTGATTCATACGTATCTACCAACCTTTCATAGCCGAGAAGTCTTAGAAAGTCGCATAGAATATGGTCAGCTATTTCATGATCTTTTCCAGAATCTCCGGTGAAACACTCACATTTAATTCTCTCGATCATTTCTTCTTCATCTAGCATGATGTATTTTCACCTCCTTTCTTCTTACAACTCAACCTCAATAACACGCTCCGGTTCAATATCATCCTCGTCTTCATCCTTAATAAACACCGGCATGATCATACAAATTCCAATACTCGTTTGTATAGTAATTGGTTTGCGTTTACCGTCAGGATGATAGACCATAGCTTCTTTACCGTCATCGATAATTCCATAAGTCGCTTCCAACAATCCAATTTTGTAATAAGTACCGTCGTAAAGCATTAGGTACTCGAATCCAGGCCCAACTTCTTTCTTGGTAAGTTTATAACCTCGACTCCTAGCCTCTGCAAATATCTTACTGAAATCTACTTTTCGCTTAATCCCCTCAAAACTTAATAATCTAGTAACATCAGGGTAATTCAAATTCTCCTTATCAAACAGTTCAATTTCACCAATATCTTCGGTAGTTAAAACCAAAGACCAAGAGTTAGTGAAAGAAATATAAGGCTTTCCTTCAAACTCAATTTCACAAGGCTTTTGGCAGCATTCTCTGACATTGTTAGTATATGAGAAATACTTTTTCATAGCTGTATAACGTTTCTTAGCATTCGGTTTAGACTTTAATGAATCTGCATAAATCTCGTCTTGTAGTTTAGTCTTCAACTCATCAATCTTACCTTCATTAAGCATTTCCAATACTTTTACGCTTCTCATGGAAGTCACGTCCTATTCTCTACTTGTAGTAGGAAATTCCAGTCTTTGCTAGTTTAGTTATTTGTGTCGTATTAGTTTCTCAAATAATACTTTTATGAACTTACAAAGTTCGAATATTGCGACTATTAATATGATAATGGGCCAGAACAGCATACATCCTATTGGAATATAAATGTCGTATATCTCATCTAAGATCATGTTTACACCGAATCCAATAGATAAGTATATAACTCCCAAAAGCGTACCTAAAGCTAATATTTCATTCATCTTTACCTCCCCATAAATCATTTACAATCACGGCGTTTGGTCTTAAATATAAACCACCATCCTTACTCTCAATCAATACTGGTTCAGAACCTTCTTCATAATGAGCTACATCCAAATACATCGGTAATGTCCAGTAACCATTTTCTTCAGTTAGAATAACACGGCGAGTTTGCTTGTCATAAATAACATTGAATCCACTCATATAGTTCTCCTAACTGTTAGCTCTCAAATATCTAATTAACACCCAAATCAGCCATAAGCCGCCTGTTGCTAATGTAAGAACAAAATCTACTAGTACGCCAAAGCATCCTCTATTTTTCATACCTATCCTCCTTACACATAGTATCGATAATACTGTCTACGTCTCTTGCTATTGGGAGTAAACCTTCCTCAATTAACGATAATATCCATTTCTTAGTTACTGAAAATATAATCACCGCAGTAATAAAACTACACATCACAGCGATCACAAACACATCCATTAAACTAACCATTTAATCTCCTTTCTCGGCAGCACCTTTTCAAATATCAATCTACCTTTTACAACTCTACCAATGCATAATACTTTAGACATTTAAATCAAGTCCTTTCAGCTTGTTCATAAATATTTCTCGTGTTTTGCAAGTTCCATCTAAATTATCTTCAGGTGTTTCTATAGTCTTTTCACACTCTTTGTAAAAAGGACAGTATACACATTCAAGGACTCGATCGAGATCCTCTTTCTCAAGCTTTGGTAATCTTTGTATCACAGTATCACCTCCTATTTTTCATCATTAGCTCAAAGTTTCTGATCACTTCCTGCTGATGGTTAACAATACCGATTAACTCATTTACTTTCTGAACCAAAACTTTGTCAGTATGTCCGTATTCATCCTCTACGTACCATTCTTTGTTTAATCTATGAATTTTCTTTTTAGCCATGAATATCAATCCTCCTTAACTCTTTAAACACATTCAAATAGACGCTCAGTTTCCCGAGTGCCTACTCGTTTACATAATCCATATCATCATTCGGTATATACAAACATATGTCATCTATAACAGTAGGTAAGTCTGTGTCTATATACGGACCGTATAAATTCATGAATGACCATAATCGGAAGGACGTGTAACCATCTTCGTCAATATCGGGATACATTCTAGCCAATTCAATCCCTTTATCAATTAAGTCGTCGTACTGATGGAAGTAAATATCAACACCTTTTTCGGTTAACTTGACCTTAACGATAGTATTCAAACTTAGTTTTCTAATTGGATTTACATGCCTCCTCTGGTATTTTCGTTTCTTTGCCATAGATTCACTCCCTTCATTACATGACCAACAGAAAAGCAAAAAGAAAGACCCCGACATTTCTGTCAGAGTCCTCCTCTAAGAATAAGAATAGAGCTGCGCAAATCTAATGCCTTCGCGAGGGGGCGGCTTTTACACCGAGGACAGTCGCAACATTAGATATCTCTATCCTAAGCATAACTAATCCCTATCCATTTAATTATGCAGTTTCTCATAATAGGAGATGTTTATTTAGCGAAATTAATCCCATTTACACCACTTCCTTTCATATTCGTCCTTAGTCGACATATTCCCAGTGATATCCACCGGATGTTTCATATCTTCCGTTCATAGCTGATGAAATACAAGAAGTAGATGCTATGCCTTTGTTTGCAGCAGCATCTGTTAAAGAGTCATATATTTCTCCAGTCTCAACGCATCTTACCTTTTTCGAATTACCCTTCCCTATTTTTCTACGAGTTTCTTCAGATCTTGGCTTGCCGTAATTTGGATTCCGTTCGCCTTTATGCGCCTCACTAAGTTTTCTTTTAGTTTCTTTTGACATATGTTTTCCATATAAATAATGTTTTTCGCCAGATATAGCTGCTATCAGGTTTTTCTTCACATCTTCTCGCAACGGAACCCCACAAGCACCTTTGCCACCTATTGATATATTATAGCCATGTTTAGGGTTCGTAGAATCGTATTCAGAAATGTAGTGTCTCTCCAGTTCATAAGCGTCATCTTCATCCATATCAGACGCTAAAATATCATGACTAAAACTATCCCATCCGAATTTCTGTATATCGTCATACATAGCTTTATTGAATTCGTATCTTCGTCCATTTAATCCCCATCTACGTTTTGTTCCGACACCCGTACAGCCTATATATACTTTTCCTTCTGGACTAGTGTGTTTGTAAACCGTATATTTTCTTTCTTTCATTATGTTCCTTTCTTAATATTCAATCCCATTTACACCAACGTTTTTCATTAAATTTCTTCTTCTCATGCAGAGCTCTTGATATAGCCAAGTCTATTCCACTCTTACTTTTTAGATGATAATAATACAGGTCCTCATACCTCGTGTTGAGTCTATCAATTCTTCCAGCAGCTTGAGTCATTACCTTATACGAATAGTTCTGACTATAAAATATAACACAGTTTGTTCGTATACAGTTCCAACCTTCACATGCTGAAGTGTACTGACAAATATAAACCCACTTGTTTCCCTCCGGTATTGGCTGATGAGCATGACCTGTCCATTCTGCTACTTCAGTTCCAGGTTCATAAGCTAAATTAAGGAGAATATCTCTTTCATAATTGTAGTTGTAGAATATAATAGCTCTCGGATACTCTTCTAGGATCTCTAGTAATTTAACTTGTCTTGATTCATCACTATTAACAACTCTCCGTAAAACATGACATAACCCACCAGCATCTTGAATAGGCTCTTCCTTATACGGATTCCAACGTTTTTTCATCACCTCTTTATACTTGCGAATGTCATAAGTACAAGAAATATCGATATGATGAGTTCGTATATCATGCTTGTAATCCATGTTAACTAGAATCCTATCTCGTAACCGATCCAGTCTACGAGTATTATGATATCGTTCTATCTTAGGAAACTTAGCATAACGTGAGAATTCTACATGCTCTCGATTAAATTCAGTTTTATTACGAAAGAAACCATTTGCAAGAAATACAGGTAGGTATTCATAGTAAGAATCTCCTGGTGTGGCACTTAATAAAATCCAATTGTTATTCTTTGCTATTTTTAAAAAAGCTTTTGTCCACGCACCATACGAAACTAACCTCTGCTCATCTAATAGAAAAAATGCATTTTCTACATCTTGATATTTTTTAATATTATTCCAGGAATCTACTATGATTTTATTACCGAATCTGGTCAGACCCTCCTCATCGGGATATAAAGCAAAGTTGGCCAATTCTCCCAGCCATTCCTTAGAGTCTCTCTTAAGCGCTGTACTAATGATTATAAGATCTTGTGGGTCTTTCATAGGAGTGTACTTATCTTTATCAATCCACCCGCCGTTTTCTTTAAAATAGTAAAAAAGGCCAGTTCGTGATTTGCCGGACCCTACGCCACCGCATAATATACAACCATTTCGAAGCTTATTTACAGCGTCGAGTTGATATGAGTACAAGAACGATGTCTGTTTTTGTTCCTTATTGTCTCCCACTCTAGCCAGATAAGTTTTTGAAGGTGTTATAGATGTTCCTCTATATTTAAAATTAATTTCAGGTTTTTCTTTATAACTCACTTCCAATTATCACTCACCGTCCCACAGCTTAGGATTACCGTTTTCGTCTACTAATAGAGTGAAATTTCCTGAATTATATCCACCACCGGAAACTGTATACATTACTTTTGTTTCTTTATCGTATACGACTTTCCATGTTAAACTCTCCTCAACCTCAACAAACATAGACTTTATATTTTCATCTTCCGGATCATATGTTTTATCAGTTTCAGCATAATTACAGCCAGTTAAAGCAGTAGACAAAACTACTCCTGAAAATATCAATGCTAATAATTTCTTCTTCATATCACTCAACCTCCTTACCACTCCCAGTCAACTTCTTATACAAATCCATGGCCTCTTCTCCCTGAAAAGTATTCAAAATATCAATAGCCTCTCCTTTCTTTTTCTTACCAACAACTAAAATAGCAGTATCCGGTCCGCCTTTCATATCGAAATCTACTGCTACTAAAATAGAATCTGTTACTCTCATAATTCGTCCTCCATTTCTAAAACAAAAATAAGAGAAGCCCCAGTCATTTAGACCAGAGCCTCTCCTCCTGAAACTAATCTTCAGTTTCGTTCTTCACGTTATGTCTTGTTTTCGTAACAGATCTCACTGTCTTGCAAACGTATCGTCCGATGCTCTCAACCACTACTCCCATTGCGAACATACCCCACACTGGAATATCAATTGTTTTGTCACCTTTCTTAATATGCATGTTCATAATCTGTTTCTCCTTTCATTGTTTGAATTTAACTGTTATGTATAGTCTCCATAATACGGAATGTATTTTGCGCGAGCTATAATATTACATACACTTCATGATCATCGAACACGTAACCCGGAATTTTCCACTTGCCACCAACTTTTTTAGCCGACGGAATAAATCCATCTTTGATTTGTTTACGAACATATTTTACAGATAGTCCATTCGCATCGGCAACCTCTTTTGTGGACAACCACTGTATCTGTCGTGGTTCGTCTTTAATTGTATCCTCAGTTACGTCAGCTTCTTCCCTGTTTCGATAGCTCCTTTTATTTTTATGAAATTCTTTCTCCAGCTCATCGATATAGTCTTTCATCTGCTCAACCTGATCTTCATAGTCATCATCCTCCTCTTCCGGCAGCCACTTCTTGAATACTTCATAATAGTTACCTTTATTGCCCAGAGCTTTCTTAGCAATCGCCATAGCCAGACCCTTCTCAGGATCGTAAATATCATCTTCTCCTGCTTTTACGATAGTTTTTGTTCCGTCTTCCCACAGAACTACAGTTACTGGATCATTGAAATATACTTTCTTAATTGTCATAGTGTTTTCTCTCTTCTCTACTCTTTCAACTCCAAATATTTTATTCATAGCATGTTTAGCTAACATCTTCATTTCTTTATCAATATCCATAGCAAGTACTGGATTTATTAAAGTGTTAGACTCATATTTATCCCATCCGACACAACACGCACAATACTGCGGACAATTTCTATGTTTACATCCACAACAACTAATCATAATTTTATTTTCCTTTCTTATATATCAATCTTTTACATAATAAAGACCCTCCCAAACTACGAGAGGGCCGTGTTACTCAAATGGCTGAATATCAAATTTCGGGTTCACTACGCATCACCTCTCTTTATCTTCGTGAATAATCTCTACAACAAACTCCGCATGTAAATCTTCGAAATCAGTATCGACATGAGATCTTACAGTACCGATATATTTTCCATCTAGAAAATACCTTCGTCTAGTATATTCAGGACCGTAAAACATATCAATGTCAATCCGATCTTTAAACTCGTGTGCATTATCTCTAGTTATTCCATACTGACACAACAATCTTTCAGACGCTTTATCAATTGTTTCGACAGTATCTTTTATAAAAACAGTCATATCCGATTCTATATAAGTTTTTATTTTACGAATGTCGTGTTCGATGTCGTCTATTTCTTCTAAAGATAATTCACGATAGTCAGGCTCGACATCAGGATCAAGACCTCGTGTACCTCTAAGTCCTGTAATAGAATAAGGCTCGAAACTATAGCGAAGACGATCAGTTAGACTACTTATCGTATTAAGCTCTCTGTAAATATCAATGAATTCTTCCATATAACCTCCTCTAAAATTCAAACGGTTCCTGGATTACATCACCGCCAGCCACAGTCCTACTAATCATTAGCTGCCCAGTCTCTTCGTCGTAAAATAAATCATCCAAGAAATGATCAATTTCGTCCTGGACTTCCGGATCTGCCATTCTCATAACTTCATAGCCTTCAAGACCAATGTGACGACGGAGTTTCTTCAATACAGTAGCTGTCCATCTTCTAAACTTGCGAGCCTCCAAACGTCTACTTGCGAATAAAGCTTCATAGATTCCTATTTCATTTACAGCGAGCATCCAATATGATTTATTAAATGTATTGGATTCGATATCGTTTAAACCGTCCTCGTCTTTTACGTTATACTTTGAAGGTATATCACATTTTGAGTCCACCTTCGCTCGAATCATCATATCCGGATCTAATCTCTGCGACACATCCTTACTTCTAAGATGTAAAGCATCACAAATATCTTTCAGGATAGCCCACCATTCTCCATCCTGCTCGATAAATCTAATATCATATCCCATCCAATTCTCTGTTCTCATTTCGCTCATATTATTCTCCTTTCTTACCAAAACTTCACGTTACGAATCTTTCCACAGATCTTACACCGACATCTAAATATGCCTACCTTAAAACCAGAGTAGTCGTAGTAAATATCATGAGGTTTGTCTTCGAGTTTCTCCCATTCATGAATATGAAACATGACTATACCTCTCTACTATCCAACTGCTGCATATCAAAGAAATACTTCACGTCGAAAATATCAGGAATCAAAGCACCTGCTCGGTTATACCATTTTCCGTCGACTCTCATCTCGGCTACTTCCGGAACACATTCGTAAGAACCATCAAAATATTTAACCAGCACCCAGTCATAATTCTCTCTAGAATATTCTGATATTGGTCGCCAACCTACGATATGTTTTTCTGCTGGCTTATTTGGTACAGCATTTGATAATTTATCCCATAATTTATCGAGGGTGTTTTTATTGAAAGAACATTGATCAATTTTAATGGTATCGATCTCATTTCCTTGTTGATCTTCGATTTTGAATTTAAGTATCGCCGTGTCAAAATCAAAACACTCATAAGATATTAACCCAAAATGGTCGCATACCTTATGTATTACTTCCGCCATATGTTCTCTACTATACATTTCGTTTCTCCTTTCGTCTAAAACAAGTGCAGTAATGCTCTCTTGTATCCAATTCAAAAGGTTCAAATATAGTCCCTGTCTTTTTACAAAGAGCATATAGTTCGTTATTATTTATGACGTTTAAATATTTGCAAATGCTGCAAGTAGGTGGTTCTCCTAATGCTGTTTCGTTTTTCAACAAATTAACAAAAGACCTCACCGTCTCCAAATCACGATTGAAGTTAGCAAGATCTTCTTCCTGTATTTTTGTAGGTTTGTCTATCCATAATTCTCGCCCAGCTCTCTGTCCTAAAAAGAACTGCCACTTGTCGAGAATATCAATTACTTCGTTAAATGTTGACATTTAGTTTCTCCTTTCTCAAACACAAAAATAAAAAGAGAGAAAATGTGACTTTTCGATGCCACAAAGATTTTCATCTCGGCTTATCCGTCAATATAAATCGACAGTAATTTCTCCTTTTCTCTCATAATACACCGTGTAAATTTCGCGTCTCTAGACAAGTACATACAACTGTCTTCCGTTCACAACACCACAAGCCTCAAGTTTCCCATAAGCCTTCAAAGCATCTAAACCGTACTTACCAACCAGACTCACGATATAATCCTCGTAAATTGAATCCAGCCCATCGCAGTCTTTCTTTACAATCTCGTAAACAGATTCTTCGTATGTCATTTTAAGCAGCTCCTTTTTTAGTTAGCATGAAATAGAATATCCATACCCATCTTTATTAGTTTCTTCAGTACAGCGTTTATTCCACTCAGTAGCATAATCTTTGATAGTATAAGGCTCAATAGGTTCGACACCACATAATAGAACAGAAAATAAATCCTCGTTTGATAAGTTTGAAATATCCATATTATTCTCCTTTCTAAAAATCACTAACGACCATTTAGCATACTTTCTAATTGTTCCCTTCTCTTCGTCGGGTCTTTATACAAGCTCAGCATCTCATTCTCTTCATCACAGAATTTAATACATGTGGGTTCGACTCGTCTAACACTATCCTCAAATTCAACTAGTCCATATACTCCGCTTTGTCCAGACGAATTAGTATAATGCTCCCAAGTATGAAAATATCCATAATCACCTCTAACTGTGCAGAGTCGTCTTTCTTGCTTGATTTCCATAGTTAGTCCTGACATATCATACCTCCTATAACACTTCCGTAAGAATCCTAAAATCTTTAAATGTGTTGTTTTCCATAGTTACCTCAACTGGTTTATTCAGAAGCTCTGATACGTAATTCACTTTTGCATCTTCCAATATCCGGCTAACTTCTTCGATAGATTTTGTGATTGTCGCCTCTCGGTTCAAATCTTCAAATTTGGCTTCTGGACTAATATTGACTGTATATTTTCCGCCATCCATAACTGAGCTTCCGCCTATACGAAAGCCGAGCTGCAAACCAATTAGAAATGGATAATCTCTAATAGTCCCAAACTCGGCAAAAGTAATTTTTCCTAATTCTTTAGTTGTCATTTTGTTCTCCTTTCTCATATTCATCGAGCCATGTTCTAGCATATTTATAAGGATCAAACTTGTTCATAGATTTTATCTCATACTTCTTTTTATCTTCCTTACTCCAAAACACCGGTCTCATCTCAATTCCAGCATTTCGAAGTTTCTCCCAGATCTCTCGGAATTGCTGACGGAATATAGCCAGCCTTTTATTCCTAGGCGGTTCACTAAAATCAATTGGATTATCGTACTGCTCTTTGTCGAATAGCATCTGAAGTATCTCAGCAGTAGTTCGCCCCATCCGTCGATATCCTTGGTGTAAAATATAACTCTTCTGCCATCCAAATAACCGAAAACCTAGAGCCTTTTCTATGGCGTCGAAATCTATAGTGCTGCATCCTTCCCATGGTGAATGATATATCCATTCCGGTGGTTCTTCCTCAATCTTAATACTCATAAAATCCTTCTTGCTCTTCTCCTTAAGTTCATCCGCAATATTCGGAAGCTCATGAGTAAACACAGGTCGTCCCATAATCTCTTCGACATAAGCCTGGAAATCACTAAACGCTCCAATCAAATATCCCGTGTAAGCACTTATAATGGCAGCCTCTCTTTTAGTCATAATTTACTCCTTTCTTGATATATATCTATCGTAATCAACCCAATGATACTCATTATCACTACATAAAACTTTAACTTGCTCTTTTCCCTCATGAACTCTTACACCATGAATATCACTTGGAAAATGTATTGTTTTTGGTGGTATGTAGTCACCCATTCGTTCTTCTCCTTTCATAACTCTCTCTCTCATGATCAATCCTCTTACCATTACCATCCAGAATCATTGGCCCTCTTCTCCCCATGACAATACAACTGTCTTTTGGAAGACTGCCGAGTAATTCCAACATTCTTTTCTGATAGACAGTAAGTTTTATTCCTGATACTTTTTCTACAAATTCTGTTAATTCCATAAATATCAATCCTTATTCTCTTTTTCTTTAAACATATCTGGTCTAGCATATAAAGCTGCATTAACCTCTTCTTCAGTCATTAATGGTCTAATACAGCATCGGTCAATATCTTGGTCGTTAAATCTTACAATCATACCTTTTATCCCTTCGTTCTGAGCATGAATTGCGACAAGGTCCATACATGTTCTGAAAGTCTTCTTATCTACTGACAATCCAGCTTTTACTTCTACGTTAACTTCTCCTATTACATTCTTTTTACTTTCCATAATTTAATCCTCCTCGCTATCAATCATGAAATTACACCGCTGTAAAAGATGCAAACACAGTTCCATGTAATCTTCTACTTGCTGCTCATTCGGTAACCCATATTCATACCAATGAATAGCCTGCAATGTATCACAGCCGCTACAGGAACCGTAATAAGTATTCGTGTACACATAATCTTCAACGCTTGGCTGATAAACATTTCTGTGTAATATAAACACCTGGGTTCCTTGATAATCACCATCGTCAATTACCAAAATGTCTCCCGTATCGAACCAGTAATAGCTGTCTTCTATAGACGGATTAATAACAATATCAAACAGACGTCTAACAAGCAGCTCGTATGAATTATATTCCGACTGAGGTGTAGTTCTGAAATACTCCTCAAGTTTCTCTTTATTTTTCTCCCATGCTAAACAAAATTCTTTAACCATAATTTTTCCTAATTCTTTAGTTGTCATTTTGTTCTCCTTTCTCATATTCATCGAGCCATGTTCTAGCATATTTATAAGGATCAAACTTGTTCATAGATTTTATCTCATACTTCTTTTTATCTTCCTTACTCCAAAACACCGGTCTCATCTCAATTCCAGCATTTCGAAGTTTCTCCTTTCGTTAATCAAATTCTGTCCATAGCATTGTCTCAACGTAATATTGATCACTCTCACTTTCGTATCGAAGTGGATAAATAACCTGTCCATCATCTAAATACTCCAAAATATCTTCGAGAGTTCTAAATTCGCTCATATCCTGAAGATCGCAATTCTCGACATATAATAATTTATTAGATTTCAAAACAGATTCGAATCGATAAGTTTTGTTTAGATTATCTTCTTTTAATTTGCTTAAAAGTTTTGTAGGATCAACATTACCTACATATAAGATAACTCCACGATAATTGAGGTCCTCCACAAAGTCATCAATATAAATTTTCATAGTTTCTCCTTTCTATCCATCACATATATCCTTTTTCTTTTAAGCTAGTAAACATAGGGCGGCCAATGATTATATGATCAACTAGCTCAACTCCTACGACTCTACCAGCTTCTACTATTCTCTTAGTCACTTCAATGTCCTCACGACTAGGAGCGCTATCTCCACTCGGATGATTATGCATCAAAATGATACTCACAGCATTTGCCAAAAGTGCTTTCTGGAATATCTCCCTTGCGCCGATAATAGAGCTATTTACATTACCATGAGAAATCTCAAATACTGAAGTTAATTCAAGCTTACTATTCATGCAGATCATATATAAATACTCCTCTGTCTGGTCGTCTAAATGTAAGAATTCTTTAGCTAGTCGTACAACCTTTTCCGGACCATTCATCTTTCTATCTAACTCTGGATAATTAACGCTCAATTCCTTCTCAAGTACAGCCTTACCGTCTTCTGATAATGTTGTTTTGTACTTTATGATCCTCATGATGAAACACTCTCCTAATTTTAGTAGTGTCCATTGGCTTTGGTGACGGAGAGATATTACTTATTACTTTTCATTTCATTAGCTATAGACAATATGATCAATCCTACAAATATCAACCATGCGTCAGGTGAAATATCTGCATTCTGTATAGGAATCCTAAAAATACTAGCTATACCAATTAATAAAAGTATGGTTATCACTTAATTCTCCTTTCTCTTTCTATTTAACTGATTTTTAATTTTTTCTTTTAATTCGTTATAATTTTTGCATTTAAAGATTGCGATGCAAATAAGCGATTCCTCTATGTCAAATAAATCTTTTAACATTACCATGAGAAATAAATCAAACGTAAACAATAATAGTGCGGTAACGACTAACATAGAAACCCCTATTATCATGAACGGTAATATAATCTTCAATCCTTCTAACCACATTTCAAAAATATCCATACTCTCTCCTTTGTTCAAAGATAAAAAAAAGAGCCCTAACCAAGATGCATCTCAGTTAAGACTCTCCGATACTTTCTACTTAACAACTCTAGCTTTCTCAAAAATATAATTGTTAATATTATCAGGACCGTTACCATAGCGTTGTACATACGGAACACCTAAAACATTTCTACCGTTTACAAATCTATGTTCTCCGATCCCAATAACTTCATGCTTCTCATATTGTCCACTACTATTCATAATGAACACAATATCACCGACTTTAATCTCATTTACTGGAGTCTCTACAGCATCTAGGAATTCTCCGAGCTGTTCTTTTAGTGGTTGACGAATATCAATCTCTTTAAGGAATTCATCTAAATCATAACCTTCATGATAATCCTCACCACCGACATGTCTAACAATATCCCAGTCTTTCACGACATAAATACCATTATCCAACCAGTAATCTTCGACTTCATCTTCGTTTACATCAGTCTCGATTCCGATAGATAAGTTTCCTCCGAAGAAATTACCTACAACCTGACAGAATCTAGCCATACCGTAGGAATCATCAAATCCTCTATGCTCTTTTAACTCACAGTATTTAAGAAATGCAGTAACGCTATCAATACCTCCATTCCAATGTAAATATACTCCGATGTCTTTACCTTCTGGTTTTACGATAGCTCTGTTACCCATGTTAAGTCAGCTCCTAAGTTGATTTATTTTAAAATGCCTTTATGTCTACATAACTCTAGCAACATTTCATTCTCTTCTTGTAAAGCCTCTAATTTATCGGCAGCATTCTTACAGTAAATATGGATCGCGTTAGACATTTTATCCGTTTCGTCCAACGGAAGTTTTGTTAATGGAAACATATTTACAAGCCAACGTAGAGACTTAGCTTCTGGTACTTCTTTCATATATTTCTCCTTTCAAATATCAATCCAACTTTTCAGCATGAGCAATCAACGCATAAATACTTTTATCCAAAGTAATCACATTATCGCCATCTTTTCCGAAACCGATTACTCTATGGTTCTTCAAGTTGTCACCGTGGAATTTTACATCGATACAAGACTCATCTTTGCTTGTCTGCATCACACATAAAGTCACGTAATTATTGTTAGGAAGCTTTATAGATATAGTATTCAACCAATCTTTTGATTTATAATCCAAGTGAGACATATCAACGGTATAGTGATCGCATGTGTTGAATGTCGGATAACCTAGATTCTTAGTTTTCTCAATTGACCTTTTAGTAAATATCAATTCTTTTTGTGCTGCTTCCATCGTTAATCAGCTCCCTAAGTTAGTTTTAATGCTTAACGTTAAATATAAAAAGAGAAGCCCCAGCTAAATATAGCCAGAGCTTCGATCTTTACTCACAATGAAATCCCATTTTTATTTGGATTCAACTTCTTCCTCTTTTGGTTCAACTTTGATATCCGCTTTCTCGCATACCTCCTGTGCGATTTTGTTACCATCGTCAGCTGCGTTCTTTAACAAGCCAATACTAATTCCTGATAGAATCGCCGCAACTGCATCGGCCGCAAACTTACCCATGCCAACTCCAAATGACACTGCAAATGCTGCTTTGCGTAAATCTTTAAATTGTCCATTCATTTTAAATTCCTCCTTTAAGAAATATAGACTTCATTCCATTAAAGGCTGTGTTTCTGTCGCGTATTATCTATTTTTCTTTTATTTGACCATCGTTAAATGCAAAAGCCATTGATTATTTTCCGAACTCTTCTGTATTTCTTTTATCTTCAGAATGCATTAAAAAGAGCCCTGACCAAATATAGTCAAGACCCTTCCGCATCCTGTATAAATCTTACTTATTCTTTTTACCATAAGCAGCATAGTTTGTTCGTTTTTGGGTTGTCGTATTTTCTTCAGTCTCTTCCGCTTCCATTTTGTTTTCTTTCACTACCGGCCCATCTATCTTCGTAGATTCTTCTACCACCTTTTCTTTTGGAATATCATTCTTAACAACTGCTTCAACGACTGGTATCTTCTTATTTTTAACTGGTGTCCATTCACAATCAAAATCGATTTTATCGTCTGATCGATATGCAAATGTACATTTATACTGCCGTCCGGTTTTATCATCTGTATAAATATCCCCTACTGCTCCTAATGTTTTTCTTGTTGGTGCTCCTGTTCCTTTAATATTAGACATGAAAATTTTCCTCCATAATTTAAACTTTTTCTATTTTGCATTCCTCACTGAGTAACCAGTTAAGACTTACTCCAGATAAACAAGGATGTGGTGCGAAACCAGATAATTTGATTAATGCGCCTTTTTTACTATCAAAATAATAAACATCATTAGTCTTCTGATTTGTAAATCTGAAATGTTCATACGGCCCAATACCGAGCCGCCTTCTAATTAAAAATATAATTAATCTATTTAACATATCGCTCCTTTCTGATTACTCTTCTGGGCATTCTTCCTGTGCAAATCTCGAAGCAAATCTATCAATCTCCTGAGTTACACACATGGACTGTAAATAAGCTGCACGAAATGGTTTACCGTTAATCTCATCATCATAAGGTCTGATATCGAGATCTACGCTTAAAATATCAATTTCATCTAACATTGAAATAGAATCTTCATCAAGCTTAACTCGGTTTCTACCAGACTGAAGATATACAATAGGCCCTCTATCGTTAAATTTGACCTTAACTGGAAGATAGATAAATGGTTCATCACCCTCTTCTCTTGGTGGTTTAATCTTTACGTTCCATCCTGCTCCAAACTTGTTTACGTCATTCTGCAAAGCTTCTGCCATTTCTTCGTTAGGAATAATTAAAGCAAAGTTACGGTCTCCTTCTTTATTGAATTTACCGCCTTCTCCTCTAAAGTTTCTGAAAATGATTCTTGCGTCATCAATCTGTAATACTCCTCTTGGTGCAAATGTTAATTCCATAATGTTAATCTCCTTTTTAAATAAATATAGTTTTTAATGGTTTGATTTAATAAGTTGCTTTGGATTTTTATTTAACCTCCTCGCATATAATGACTCCTTTCTTGTGATAGGCGCTTCATAGAAAAACAAAAAGAGCCTCAACCATAATTGGCCAAGACTCCTTATCTCTCCATTAAAGCAGTTGTGATTTTCGCGAATATCACTATCGTAAAGATTTTGGAACCAGACTTCTGATAATCTTTTTCTGATGCTCGTCCAAATCGTGATATAAAGTGAAACCAGTAGCTCCATTATAATCATTACCGAATTGTTTGTAATACATGCTTGTTTTCCATAGTTCCGGATACTCGTTTTTATACTTTACAAGCTCTTTTGCTTTTAAGTCGTATTGTCTGTCTGAGAGTATGTTATCGTTGAGCTCGTAGTAAATATAAGAATGAAGTATTATGAATCTTTGGAGAAAATCTATGTATTCTTGCGTGGATATAGTCATAATAGCATCCTCTTTATAAGAATGGTAATTCCTCTGGTGAACCTTCAGGTATATTCATAAAGTAGGGCATGTTGTTTTTAGGTTCTGGAATATAGGGATCATCTGAGACGAACCACTCGAAATCGCCATACTTCGATATTTCAGACACCATTTTATCAACCATATTATGATAAAACGAAGTATCAATCTTATCTTCATTACCTGGGGCCATCATCATTTCTGACTCCAACCACCGATATCCTGTAGAGTTTGCAGCGGCATAGTATTTTTCACCCTGTTTCCTCATTAATAAGCCGCCTCCTTTGCCCGGTTTAACCGGTGTAAATTGGCCGACTTTTCCGATAAAATGATAATCGTGACCTTCTTCGATCTTATCATTAAGTTCAGAACATCTAGCTTCAAAAGTCGTATCAGATAATTCTCCTTTCTTATACTTTGTCTCAGCTTTAGCAAATTCTTTTTCATATGCAGATACGTCCGGCAGTTTCTCATTCATATCTAAATATAGAGCCGTCTTTACTTGGAATGTTTCACACATATCACTAAATTCGATTGGCTCTTTACTAAATAAAGTTTTGAATACATATGGGACAGCGAATTGTTTACCAGTCACAGTCCATGTACCTTCGTGCTTTTTATTATCTTTAGGAACAAATCCAAAAGTTTTTTCACAGTATTCAGCATCCTTATATCTAGCAATATAGTCAGCATCATTAATCTGACAAATGCGATCGTAAAAACTTTCAAATTCAAATTTATATGAATATTTTTTAGCAAAGTCCATGCAAAAATCAACTATCTCTTTTGTGGCATCTGCTATCTTTATTGAATCTGTTTTGATGGCAACTATCTTATAACCTCTTTTCTCCACTTCATCTTGTAACGTGCGCATGAATAAACTTCCACGCAGGGCAACAATATTATTCTTATTACGATTGTCTCGAAATGGATTATCGAATTTAGCTGAGGTAAGGCCATACACACTATTAATTGCGATCTTTAGCGCTTGTGCTAGATCCCCAGCTTGTGACTCGTCCTCTAAAAATGGAGCTAATTTTCCGCCAAGCATAGTTCTAGCTGTGTCGAAATCTCCGTTTTTTATAGCAACACGAGCGTCTAATAAATCTTTAAAATGTTGAGTATAATCACCAAAGCAGTTCATTGCAATTATGGAGTGAGGATGAAGTGAAACTACATCTAGCAAAGCCACATTTCCATAAATCCCGGCGTTCGATCGAATATACCCTCCGAATCCAAGATCAGTCCCTCTGTACATATTATGCGGTTTATTATCCTCTCCGAATTGAATATATTGATAACCCGGAAAGGAATTAATTATTTCACTCATATTAATAGCTCCTTTCCTAATAAAATTGTTCTCCAGTAGCCAAATCAGTATAAACTAATCTTGGATGACGTTCGTTACCGAAAATGATTTTAGTTGTTAATGAGTTGGTAGTATCATTAACGGTTCCACCTGCCAGTGCTGCCAATATCTTTCTCGCTGTGAAATCACCCTGTAAATGATCGAACACTTTTTCTGATGCAATTACATCCCATTTACAATATTTGATTACTTCTGGCCATAATTCTTCCGGGGCAGGTTCATCCCATGGAATACCTAACTCCTTATGTCCAATAGATAATTCTATCTCCCATTTTTTTAATGACTGCTTTTTAGCCGCGAAATCGTAAATATCGGTATATCCGAGATTATAAGCCTGACTGAATTTACCGTTATCCTTACTACCTTTTGGGGAATTAATAATTCTTTGAGACAACTTATAAAGTTCTTCTGTCGTATATCCCATCATACAAGCATACAGTAAGTGTCGATCGTAATTTCTTCCATTAAAGTCTACCAACTTGAACCTTATTAAGTTTTCGATCTCATGGGGTTTTGGATTAACAAGTGCTACTACTGGCTTATCCTCTCCGGCTATTTTATAACATACTAAAAATAAATTAGAGAAACATTCGATATCATAAAACACTAAGTCATCAGTATTTCCCTCGTCAGTAGTCACGCTTGCTTCTTCGCTCTTAAATTGCATCTGACCCACAAGTTTCAAACACTCACCAGCCTGATTACTACTACTAGCAGCTAAAGCAAATACGGCATTTTTCATATCAGATACATCATAACCAATACCACTAGCATAAGCTTCATCTAAGAGTTTCTTAATCATCTGCACACTCGGCGCAGTATTACCCATTATTTCTTTATTTAGATGTTTCTTAAGAACGGATCTCAAATATTTCTCATTCTTAATACCATCAAAGTTAATCACATTTTTCACCTCTTTCATTGGAAGACCTGAGCTAATTGTACGAATATCAAGATTGTTACACCTAGACAGCTTCCTTCGAAGGGAACTCTTGCCCATGAATGTCTTAATCTCAATATCCTCATCAAATATACGACTCAACTCATTTACATCACCGTTATAAATATAATGAAGATGAATCCCTTGACCACCCTTGCTAAGTTCCGCATAAGTAGGAGGCCATTTATTGGCTGCTTCTAAGTTCCTCTCGAATGACTTATCCCCATTCTCATCCTTCAAATCAAAGTCAATGAAAATATGATTACTAGGTCCCATAACATAATGCAGTTTTGTTGTGTCCAAGTCAGATAAAACGGTAGTCACTTCGTCCCAGGGTTTCGTTGGAGTTTCTTTCGATGTGGCATACTGTGCTGGAAGATCCGCATAACAACGATCTAAAACACAATCGTCCACTTCCTCGAATGTCAGCCAAGTTGGATCTTTCTTCTCCGATGCTGTCTCTTTCTTCCCACCGACAGAGTCTTCGAAAATATCCGTCTTGAAACCACTGTAATAACTTAACAGCTTGGTACCATCCTCTTTTTCAATTTTCTCATCAAAATCCCAGAAATAATTCTTCAACTCTTCCTTGAAATTTCTCTTAGAAAATGGAAAAGGCACTTTCGCTTCATCGCAGTAGGTTTTATACATCTCCCATGCTGCCTTTAGCGTAGTGCCATTCTCTTTCTTAAACACACTAAATGAATCACAAATGAAATTATAGAAATCGTTCGAAGCGCTAAGCATTGTTTTTGGAATATAGTCATCATAGTATTCCGGATCGTCCTGATATACATCCAAACAATAACTAGCAATAGCACCAAGCTCGAATTCTATCTGCCTCATAAGTGTTCGATATTCTTTTGCGGCTAATTTATTTCCTGATGGATGAACATCGATAAGTCGTCTTAATAAACCTGATTTACCATCTGTGATTTTTACTGGTCTATTCGTACCCATAAATAAGAAACACTTAAATCTTGTCTCGTATAGTCCCTTAAATTTCTCATTTACACTCATTAACTCATGTGATACTAACGAGTTTAATCTTGTATTATCCTCAATCTTAGACAAGTCACCGTCATGTTGGATTGCGACAAGTGGATTGGTTTTGAATGATTCTAGAGCAAAAGCATTACTCGGATTACCTAACGCCTTTGCATCGAATGTAGCGTAATACCCATCGAATAATTGTTGAATGATATTGAGAATTGTGGATTTACCTGTACCAGCAGCACCGTATAACACCATGAATTTTTGAATACTTTTCGAATCTCCGGACACGATACAACCGATAGCCCATTCGATCTTATGTCTTTCTTCTTTGGAATATAAAGTTCCTATAAGTTTATCCCATGCCGAGATATCACCGGCTTCGAGAGGATATGGGAGTTTTTTACTTGCATGTTTTTCTCTAGTAAGTTCAGTATTCGAGAAAATAAGTTCTTCGTCGAGCATACTGTAATTATCCCGCATCTGCTTCTGACAATACTTATGCCATTTATCAATCGATCCACTGTCACTATCCCACATATATTTAATAATAGGCGAGCCTTCTAATCTATCTGTGTTTTCGTTAACATATCGATCGAGTTCTTTATCGATAAGTCTAGTTACATCATCTTCATCTGTGCTCCACATCTTACGATCTTCATCCCAGATAGCGTAAAAATCCCTACCTCGAATCATCAGATCTTTAGATTTTTTCATAACAAACTTAGGAAATATTTCCACGCTGTTTTTATTCGTTTTTGTCGCTACTGTCATAAAGTCTAACATTCATCTGACGGCCTCCTTTCATTTTTCTAATGTATGATTCTACTGTTTCGAAACACCAGTCAACCCAACTGTTATAGGTAAATATAAAGTCCGAGCCATTTTTTATACGGACTCGGACACTATTTTTACCATTTGGAAACCAGTCTTCTACAAAGATCGCACGTTCCGGAAACATACGTTCAAAATTTTCATATACTTCTACATGTTTCATACCATACCTCTATATAATTGTATCTAAAAACCATAACATTTGCGTCCAGATCTCTTCGTTTCTGAGATCGTTTTCACAATTCTTAATCCGGAATAAACCACCACGGCCGTCTGGTTCATATTCGCGATTTAAGAAAATATCAACTGTCTTATTAACAACTCGTTCGTCGAATCTTGTGTCATACATTCCGCCAAGCCCAAGATTGACGATCATTTTCCAAAACCACTGTCCTGTTCTATCTCCAAGACTTGGGTCATCCATGATATCCTCACAACGTATCGCCAAAGCGACCATCATTTCTAGTACACTACAAGGTCTAGCTAAACAATCGATAATATAATCTCTACTATCTTGACTATACTGTTCGTACGCGAATTGATATCTTAAGCCTTCTCCATCTTCTGCTCTATTAGAATCTCTAGGAATGATATATTTAAATTCTATGTCATGTAGATAAAGCAACAGTCGTTGATAGGAATTTTCTTTTGCAAACCTTCCAGTAGTTATCAATTCGTATATCCATTCAAAATATTCCTGCTCTATATCTGTTCTTGTCATTAATCATTCTCCGAATAGCATCCGTAGTCTCTGAGAATTTCATAATATACACCATGTTTATCATTACGAACGAATACAGAATCTTCTTCATATTCTCCAAAGTGGTCTGCAAAATCCTCTCCGACTAATTCATCTACATTTTCAATAATTTCATTGTCATCATTAGCCAACACACCATCTCCTTCGTAATAAGTGAGACTAAGTGTTGGATAGTCCTGCTCCCATGACTCTGTTGGGGCAATAATTTCAGGTCTGTCCATGTCGTCTTCCTCCTCTTTTTCTTTATCTTTCATAACCTGCTCGTTAATATATCCGAGATCTTGCACTTTTGCTCTAATTTCCTGTATGCTAAGTTCGTCCGGATCTTCAATACCGTCAACAACACCTTTAACGATGTGCTCTCCAGCTTTTTTACCAGCTTTGCTCTCAGAATAACGATCTCTAAGGAATACTATCTCCTCATTTTTATCCTCGATGGTCTGCTCATATTTGGTCTTCACTAACTTCCATGTTACTACTGAACCGATGGCACCTCCAGTTAAGAATATCATTCCTTTAATCAATAAATCTTTGTTCATTTTTATCTCCTTTCAAATACTATACGGGTTCATAATACTTCGCATTTGACCATTCCCAATCTTCAGTACGCTCATCAAAAAGTAAAAAGAATGTATCGTCACTTTCATCACAATAATCGACGGCATATACTGTTAAGATATCTTCTGGTCTACCTATGTCGCGCACTTTGAACATATTTTCTCCTTTCATTCAGAGTATATAAGTTCGTACTCACCGCTATCATTTTGTTCCTCGTTTGGTTCAGTCTTTACCGATAACACCGTCACTGCTAGTCCGCCGAATAACAGTGAAATACTCATAAGAATCCCTCCTGCGATATGACGTCTTTTCTTTGTATTTAACGAATGGTCTATCATTGATAGAATTCTTCCGAGCTTCTCCACTTATATCTCTCCCTTTGCATGTTATTGTGCGGCTTGCAATGTATTCTCGTCAGGATGTACTAATATCACAAGCCCACTGACAAAACAGATTCCAGCCAATGTAGCAAAAACAATTGACAATTTATCATACATGTTAAGTCAGTCCTTTCTTAAGTACGTAGTAACAAATGGGTCTGATTCATTGGCTAATACATAATAGTCGTTACCAATTTTAGATCCTTTAACTCTATTTAAGTTGATCATCGCCTTAACAGTCGCAGTTCCACAATTCCATTTAATAGCCGCTTCCTCTGCTGTGATAAACAGAGGAAATACATTGTCTACAAATAATTCTTTATCCTCAAGTTTATTCTCCAAAATATAAATGATTAAATCTCTACCGGTCATATTTTCCCCTTTCACACAAACAAAACCCTCAGCTATCAATATAGTAGCCAAGGGTTGTCATAGATGTCTCGATAAGTCCCAGATCCTAGACTATCGAGCCCAGTCATTCAGATTAACTTGTAGATTTCGCCGTCTACATTGAAGTCAAGTAAGATTGTTCTTTCATATCCGTTAACAAAGTCACGTTTCTTTTCGTTATAAAGGTCGTAAATACCGAAATCTACGAAGTTATCTCCTACTGGGTGTTTTTCATCGTAAACCCATCCAACTACTGCGCCTGCTGTAGAACGAGGGAGTCCTAACATGTCGTAAACTTCGTTAAGGAATAAATGACCTCTCGTTTTAAGTAAATCGTTTGCGTAACGCTGCTGATCTTTAAGGAACATTAAATTGAACTCTGGATCTTTTGTCCAACCGTTACATCCATCGTCAAAGAATCGAGCATAATCGCTTGTTGTATTCGGATCGGCAACATTTACAGTTTTCTTAACAGTATTTTCCGAACCATCTTCATTTACAACAGTTTCTTCAATTTCTTTCGCTTTGATATTATACTTAAGCTCTTTATCCAGCTCTTCTCCAAACCTCTCAATAACACGACCACGATATTCCTTGAATCCTTTATCGATAGTTGCATAAGCTGCTGCAAGTGCTAAGTTACGTTTACGAAGAATGTGATGACCACCAAGGATGGCTGCGATAGATACAGTTCCAAGGATTACTGCCGGAGCATAAAGCTTAACTACTTTAACAGCGGATTGAGTATACATGATAGTTAAGTCTTTCTTACCATCCTCTTCTGTGTATTCTTTACCTTCCGGTACCATATCAGGATTTTCCATAAGTTCGTGAATTTTCTCGATTTTCTCTTTTGGCTCTTCTAATACTTCATCGAGTTTAGTAGTTGCTTTACATGCCATTACAGCAGAACCAACTACACCTACAATGCCTGCACCAACCAAGATTTCAGGGCTATGTTTTTTAAATTTAAAACCTACACGATGAAGGCTTCTAGTTACTGTGTTCATAATTTCTAATTTTGCCATGATTATTTACTCTCCTTTTTATCTTTATTTTTTGCTTCTACTAATTCCATGTGACGGATTAATCTTTGAATATACCATTCCGCTTTTCTGAGATCCTCAATGCCGTTTTTCTTTTTCCAACGACATAAATACTTAATTGCATTTCCTGTACAAAATGCCTCAATTCCTTTCATATCAGAAGTAAAGGCCCCGATAACGTCGATAGTTTCGAGACCCGTTTCTGTCTGATAATGATCCGGATGGTTTACCATATCGTTTTTTCCAATCCATTGTGTCGGAATACAAAAAGGATCATTGCTCGCTATACAGTGTTCACAAGCTTCCGATCCTCTTAGACGACCACAATTGTCACAATCATATTTGCTTTTTGTTAAATTCATAATTTTCCTTTCAAATATAATCTTTTACTTTCTTACCAGTGTTATAGATCTCTCGTTCGATTCCTAGACCAAAAGGCAATCTAACACTCTCTAATTCAGACAGCATTACATAACCCCATTCCCATTCAAAAAGATGACAATAACCGTATAATAACCAGTCACCGTCATCTTGCTTTTCGCCTTCTGTAATTAACCAAGTACCTGTTCCAGTTGGATTAAAATACTTAACTACTACATCTGCTTCTTCCAGTTTTCCTTCCTGAGAACCAATCGGATAATTTTCAAAAGCTTTTTCCAATTCATCGGTCATTAATAGCATCGTAACGACACATCCTTATTGTGTATTTTTATTTAGTCAATCGGCATAGCTTTAGGTAACTTAAGAACGTATCCATCTCTAACTCTTACCGTTTCAGCAGTACGGATATTAGTCCAACCATATTTACTGCTTGTATAAGGTGCTGGAATATCAGCCATATCATACATATCAGCTACAGTAACGAACCCATATGTGTCAATCACATCTACCATCTGCTCTCTTACCGCTTCACATTCTGCACGAGAATCAAATACAAGATCATCGTAATCAAATCTACTTCTTGATCGATAACTGCTATCTCTTCGATCCTCTCTCTTGTTATCATCATAATAACTTCTATACGAAATCTTATTTCCTGATTTATGCTTACCGCTATGACTTCCGCCATATAAAATCATATCGATTCCGTCAGTAACAATATCAGAAATAGCTTTCTTAATTGCCGGAACGAGCACATCCATGACTACATATGATTTAACGTTAGCTGCATCTTCAGAAATAAAGATGTTTGCTAATTTTCTTTTTTCATTTGCTTTAGTTTTTACTTTTCCGCTAACAACTTTCTGTACTTTTTTTTCTCTATTAGTCGTTTCGCTCAATTCCCCCTCTGCTTTACTTTTATGGGAGTTTGGTTGATACTCTTTCATTATTTATTCACCTCTTAATTAACCATTTTGATTTCACCAGGTAACGACACTTTTGTTCCTGCCGCCAAACGCATTTGTGTTTTTATTTGATATGCTAAGTTATTTCTTGCTTTGTTTTTCGTAGGGGCCATAGTTTCACCCGTCCAACGATTCGCCACGCATTTGCCAAAGCATACTACCGGACCTTCGTAAATATATTTGTGATATTCTTCGTACATGAAACTCCTTTCATATATAGAAAAACGAAAAAAGGATGAGACCTTGTTTTGATCTCAATCCTTCTCGAATTAATACAAACCACTATTTTTCAGATGCTTCTTCATCTACTTCTTCAGATTCAACGTCGACTACATCAGAATCATCGACATCATCTTCGACTTCAACCCACATAAGTTTTTTGCGTTTCTTTTTAGGTCTATCAGTCGTTTTAGCTTTAAGTTTCTTGTAAGCTGCGACACTTAATGCCGCTGCTCCAGCTACTACAGCCACAACTAATCCGATAACCTTACCAGATCCGCCTTCATACTCTTCGTAGTTCATATCATCGACTACATCAACGTCCATATTTTCCGTTGTCTCCATTACTTCTAAATTTTCGCTCATGATTAAGCCCTCCTTATAAAATATTTATTTAAGTATTTCTTCATAACAGGTCGTGTATTTTTCGCGTAGTTGACTTATAGATACTTATCGAAATCGTACGTAGGTGCCTTTAAGAAATCCATTACCAGGCACGGTCTACCATCGTCAGCTACTTGTGCGCTTAAATCCAGTTCGATATTACCATCAGAAACATTCCAGCCAATACTATCGCTAATTTTTGTATGGCTTAGTCCCAATTCATCATATAATTGACTCAATGAAATATACATCTCACTACCATATCCCATCTGCCAATTCAAATCGTTAATTACTTTTCGTACCTTCTCGACGTCAGATTCAAAATATCGATTGGATAGCGGATCAAGAAATAGAGATTTACCATTACCAGTGACAAATATCTCGGTTTTGCTAGCCGGATTCTGTTCTACTTTATCCTTAGCAATCTTCTCTCTTATGGTTTTTTCTTTCTTTTCACCAATTGTCTCGACTACTTTTTCTTTGTATTCAGTAAGAGCTGTTGTAGATAACTGATACGCTGTTGCCAATGCTGCATTACGTCTCACATGTACGGAATTAGCTCCGATAAGACAAGCGACGGATGCGACACCAGTGATAGCTGCGGGAATATAAGGTTTCCATGCGATTTTTATAATCTCTACTTTACTTAACTTATCTGGAGTTGGGTCATTTTCTGGATCGTAATTTTCTGGTATGCGATTCAGATTCTCCTCCTCGATTAGTTCCATAGCTTTCGGCGTTGCTTTTACGGCAAGTACAACCGTTGAAATCATACCTGCGACACCTATACCAGTAAGAATCTCAGGGCTACGTTTTTTCATTACGTGTTTTACCGTGTTTAAAAGTTTTGTTACATTTGGTTTGTTCATTTCGTATCTCCTTTCATGAACTTGATTTGTAAATTGTTTTATCAAAAATTCCACTCTGGAAAATTTTGATCTTTGAAAAATAGAAAAGAAACAGTGTAGGACTCGAACCTACAACCGACAGATATAAGTCTGTTGCTCTACCAATTGAGCTAACTGTTTCTTCTCATAATAGCGTTTGTAAATTTCGCGAATATAAATTGATTACAAACAAAAAAGAAGAACCCCGAAGGATTCTCCTATACTTTCTTCTGAAGTTCAGAAACTGCTTTCTTCAACTCTTCAAATTCCTTTTCTTTTTTCTGTTCTGATAATGCACCTGCTATAGCCATAATACCTGTGACTACAACACCTGCATATTTTCCAACAGACTTCAGAATCGGACTATTGATAATACCTTTGAAATTCATTTTTCTCGTCTCCTTTCTTCATTCCATTAAAGGAAATGTTTTTGTCGCGATAACAAAATACCATTATTTGTTGTCACCTGTGTACTGGTTTCTATTTTGATCTTATCTGAATTCATAATGAGGATGCTATCACAGTCCCAACCGTATAATTCCCAATATAACCGATGATCTGCTGATAAATTTAACTCAATAGCATCATATCCAAGCTCGATACATTTCTCGAAATCTATCAATGTACTGATTGGTCTCCATATTGGATCTGAAATTGTCGGTAGTCCCTTTAATTTTTCTACGGAATCTATAACAAATACATTAGCTCTAGGAAGAGTGAATCTGAAACTATTATCTTCAGTGCATTCACGAAACTCTTCTCTTTCACACCAGTCTTTCCAACCTAGTTCCGCATCTACAGGACTAGCCCACAGACCTCCTTTCGGTTTGATCCAGCATTGTTCATTTTGAATTGGGTTAAATAAGTTAGGATCAAAAGCTGCATGTCCGTAATGAATATAAATCTTGTCTTGCATAATACTATCCTTTCGTTCAAAAACACATGTCACTTAGTAACAAAAAGAAAAGAGGCCCCTATTTCAGGACCTCAAATTTCTCCTTTTTATTTTTCTTGATTTTCTTTTCAACGGATTCTTTCCATTGATTCGCTTTAGTTGCTACTGCCTGTCTGACTTCTGGAATTGCCATTGCTGAACCGACAACCGTTACTGCCGGTACAATAATCTGTCCAATCCAAAGTCTTACCTCTCTCATAGTATCAATATTTTTGCGTTTCATAGTTTATCCTCCTTTGAAATATAATCTTTTCATTAAAGGAATTGTTTATTTAGCGAGTGTAATGGATATGCTCATTGTTTAATTCGTCGATATGTTTAATAAAATCTAAATATCTTTTATTTCGTCTATTCTCCACGAAGTTTATAGTCAACCAAGCAATACCAACGATAGGCAAGCCGACGAATAATGATAGAAATAATAAGCATGTAATCATAAAAACGATTGTATTCATATCTTCTCCTTACTTAATAACATAGCTATTTAACATTTTTATCATCTGTACAAGTCTACTTTGATCTAAAAGAATGACAACATCATCGCTGGTGTTTCCGCACTCATCCTCGTTATATAAAGTAAGATGAACTGGCTCTTTTGGATTAAGCATGTTACCTCCGACTGCAAATGTGTTAAGTTCTTTAATTTTATTCATATCTTCTCCTTTCAATACTCTTCAAAATCAATGAATGGTTCAGTATAATCGACGATAAAACATTCAATACCGTCGTCCATTTCAACCGGCGTATGGTGGAAATATAACCAAGCATCCCAGTACATTTCGTACATCTGAGCTGCGGACCAGCCCATAAACTCACCGTAATCTTGTCGATCAATCTCTAATAAATCGTAATAATCGTTTAAAGATGCTCCACCAGATTGAGATAGCATTTTATTAATCTCATATTCTGCTCTCAACTGAGTTTCTTTCGTCACACGATAATACCGTTTAGAATATTCATCGTAGAATAGTGTTTTGCCATCCTCATACTCGTCGTCATATTCTTCTTTGTCTTCTTCCTCATAACGGTCTTTTGCTACAGCAGCACGAATGAGTTTGTCTCCATCTTCACCGTATAACTTTTTAACTTTGTTTTTGTACTCTTTGTGAGTTTGGTCGAGTAGGGCATAAGCAGACGCGATGGCTGCTTGGGAACGTTTGTTTAATAGATTCGCGCCAAATATGCAGGCTAGGGTTCCTGTTCCAATCAATAAGGAAGGAATATATGTTGGTCCTGCTACTTGAATAGTCTCCCATTTCGTTAATTCATCTCCTTTCTCTTCTTCCGCTAGTTCAATAAGTTCCATTGCTTTCGGAGTAGCTTTAACCGCCATTACAGCTGTACCAACTACACCGGCAGCTCCTAATACTGTTAGTATGGTAGAGCTGTTTTTCTTTACGAATCTTTTCGAAACTGTTAATAAGTTACTCATTTCCTGCACGCTCCTTGGCGATAAATTTGGTAAATATAAATAGAAAAAGAAAAGAGCCATCTTAGTCCGCCACTAAGTTGAGCTCCCCCCTTTTGTTTTTCTTCCGAAATAACATTATCCCATAATAGGTGATGTAAATTTCGCGAATCCCTACTGTTCGAAAAATAAAACAACATCCACCGGATCTTTGAAGTGCTGCTCTTCCACTACTTCTTTAAATTCTTCAAAGGCTTCTGGTTCGTATTCTTGTAAATATAAAATCCGTTCAAGCAATCTTCCGTAAAAGCCTTGAGAATTAGATAGCATTTTTACCACGCCAATGACTTGTTCAACATCATAACCGTCTGCTTTCTTATCCATAGTGTTTTCCATTTTGAACACTCCTTTAATTGGTTTTTGATAAAAATAAAAAGAGAATATAATGACTTCAGGGTCGGCCCAATGAAAACCGTTGCCCGGTGGGTAGCATGTTTTATTACGTTATTACGTGCCGCTACGCCTTCGTGTCTCACCGCTGGATTTCCACCAGCATCTATCCATTGCTTTCTCTCATAATAGGTGATGTAAATTTCGCGAATAGAAAAAGAAAATGCCTAGTTTATAACTAGACAAATTCTTTAATAATTATTGTTCCACCAACTACATCGATTTTAATTTTATTCATCGCTTTCAACATACTAGCCACTTCTTGCACTGGTAACTTACTTGTGAAACCATAGAACACCAAGTCGCCCACAGTATATACATGCCCTACTGAATGCTTTACTTCAATATCGACTGTATATTTACCAAGGCAATCCATTGCTCCTAAATTTTTCACAACTTCGTTTTTATCAGCGCATAAAGTGATTTCATATTTAGTAAACATATAAATTCCTCCTTATTCGATTTCATTGTTTTTTCTCATAATAGGCATTGTATCTTTCGCGAAAGTTTATTTTGAAAAGAAAAAAGAGAAAGGGCCCATGTTACTGAGCCGCTTTCGCTTTCTTATGATTTTTAACTGCTTTCTTAGTTACATCTACTGCTTTGTTTACCGCATCACTTGCTAGACCACCGACTACCAATCCGCCAGCAATCTCAATAATGTGTTTAACGATAACATTCATTTTAGATTCCTCCTAATAACAATTTATTATCTTTCCATAACAGGCATTGTAAATTTCGCGAATAAAAGAAAAGACACCATGCTTCAGGTGCCTAATCCTCTGAATCAACCATTTGCTCGATTTTTAGTAATACTTTCTGATCAATTTCTCCATCTGCATTGATATGAAAGCGTATTTTACCATCCTTCATCTCAGCTTCTATTTCACTAATACGGATGTCTGGTTTGACTCCAATATTTTTGTATATAGCTCTAGATATAAGTTTGGCTACCATACCTCTCATAAATCTAGTAGATAATTTAATTTTCATTTCGTCCATAATTACCTCCTCCTTTTCAGTTGTTTCCTATAATAGGGGAAGTATTTATCGCGAGCATGAAACAAAAGAAAGAGCAGTGGGTGACACCGCTCTAACTGTTTCTCAAAAATCGAATGAGAATCCATACAAGCCATAATCCTCCAGTTGCAAATACCAATATAAAGTCGATAAGCAGCCCGAATAATCCACGCTTTTTCATGATTATTTTCTCCTTTCGTTTTCTTTTCAAAATAGGAGAAGTTTTTATCGCGTGCATTCTCAGTTCCTTCAAATACAAAATAAAAGAGACCAATCGGCCTCTCTTACATGTTTCGTTTAGAAAGTTCTTCTGCTACCTTCTTTGCAATCTTTTCATCCAATAACTTATCTGTACTTTGCTTCCCTGCGAATGTTAATCCCGCACTAACAATAGCTGTTATAAGTTTTGCAATTCTAATTACTTTTGGTGACATAAATATACCTCCTTTCTATAATAGAAGAGGTTTAAATCGCGCGTCTATCGAAGCAAGTTTCCCATCGTTCTCGCTTAACTGGCTTCATTTTCATAGCCCACATCATTTGTCGGACCGTTACGGTGGGATATAAACCGTTCTCAGGTTCTCCCGATCTATCCTCGAAGAACTCCAAGAATCTTTCATGTAAATATAAAGTGTCAGTCAGCCACGGATCAATCTCGCCCCACCAGGTATTTTTCGTCGCTGGATCATATCTCTGCTGAATAACAGCTAGACCTTTTCGTCCCATTTTGAATAAAGTACATTTACTGTAGACTGGATGATCGCATTCGTAGATTTCTCCGTACATCGATGCATATACTTTTGGTTTTTCATAGTGGTAACGCATATTAGTATTATCCTTTCTTTAACTTTAGTTATATAACTTTTGTTTAAACTCTCACGTTAGGAATATAAGAGGAGAAAAAGAAAAGACTCTGGGAATAGTGCGGGATTCGAACCCACGACGTTGAGTTTTCTCTTATTCTTCCGTTAGAACTAACCGTCTTAACTATTCCAGAGATTTCTTCCGATATATCGCTATACGGGAATCATTCTCTTCTTTTCCATAATAGGGTGTGTTTATTTAGCGAAAAAGAAGAATAGCCCAGGTATATAACCCGAGCTAATCCTCTTAAACTTATTAGTTTTTATTAAGTTTCTCAATAGCCTCAACTTTTCTGCTGTCGAACATGTTTGAATTTACGATACTGATCACAGCTTTGTAATATGTTTGTGGTTGATCTTTTTTGAGCAATTCTATTACTTGAACTTTACGATTATCAAACATACTGCTGTTCATTATTGCAGATACAGCACTGTCATAATCTGCTGTGCTAAATATATCCGCTAATAAATCAGCTTCATATGCGTCCTGTTTTCGTTTCTTTTCACTCAATACAACTGCCACAATTGGAATTGCAATACCAACTCCATTTGCTACATATTCTGTGATTTTCCATAAACTCTCTTTTGTTTTCTCGCTTGTTAAAACTTCCTTAATTTTCATATCAATAACCTCCTATAAGTTTATTCTCATAACAGGCATTGTAAATATAGCGAAAAAGAAGAGCCTAAGTTATTGAGACTCTTCTTAGAAAATTACTTGATGAATAATGCCCTTATAAATCTACGGAATCCGACACGCTTTCGAAGAACGTACAGCATTTCATCGATATTATGCTCTACCTGATATGGATGTAAATTAAGTTTTTCTGACATATAGCCAGTGCTTTGTCCTTCACAAATCCATATCAAAATATCACCGTTCATCTTTGAAAACTTCTGTTTCTGCTCTTCATTCATGTCGCAAACTTGTATCATTCTTTCAACAACTTTCATATTCATTTCTCCTTTCGTTTTCTATAATATAAAGTGTTCCTTACGCGAAAAAGAAAGAGACCGAGCATTTCGCCCGAATCTCCTCCATTTTGAAATTACTTTTTAGGGAGTAACTTCTGAATGAATCCTCGTCCCATTATTGTTGTGATAGTTCCAGTTTCTTCGAATTTGATAGATTTCAAAGTACCCCAGATAGTAACTGCTGTCGGTATGACAATTCCTGCCGCTGTTAAGCTATTCTTCACAACTCGATCTTTTCGTTCATCCTTAAGCTGCTCAGCTCTTAATTCAGCATCAACATTTTGCTGATCCTGTTTAAGCTCCATTTCAGTTTTAAGTTTCTCAAGTTCGATTGCTCGATCACATAACTTTGTCAGACCGTCAACCGCAGTCTTATATTTCTCTGTTCCTACTTCCATTTTCCCTAACTCTTCGAATTCGTCCTGAATCTCTTCGTGTAATAATGTTTCAATGCTCATTTTGAATTCCTCCTTATAAATTTATTCCATAATAGGGTATGTTATTTTTGCGAAAGATCGTCGACTAGGAATTTAACGGTCTTTTTACCATAAATGTCTGATAAACCGTGTTTCAATTCAACATACATATACTCACCGTCTTCATCTCTTATGATCTTAAGGGTTCCTGAAGTTTTAGATCTGTATACCCACATCGTAAATGCAATTCCTAGAAGAACACCTCCTAATAAAAATAAAAGTTCTACCATCCTACTTCCTCCTTTCTTAAATTGTTTTATCGAAAACTCCCTCCCGGGAAATTTTCACTTTAGAATTTTAATATCGTTCCTTGTCACCTACGTGCGGAAAATCTATTCTAGATTAGACTCAATCTTAATCTAGGTTAAAATATCGAAAAATGAAGAGCCTAATCTTAGGCCCTTACATTATCGCTTCTCCATCGTAATTTCTGTAAACTCATACGCAAGTTCGCTAAAGCTGATTGTATAGTCATCTGCTCCTGATAATTCTTACTTCTTAGTAACTTATCTTCTAGCCTATGAATTCTACATACTAAATCACGCTCTTCACTACACATAACATTTACCTCCTTACATTTATATTTTTTCTATAAAGGAGCATGTAAATTACGCGAATCGAAAATAAAAAAAAGAAGAAGCCATCAGTTAGGCTTCCTCCTCTTTAAATAACTCTGGGTATTTCTCCATTAGCTCTTTTCTATCTCGTTCAATGTCTTTTTCTATATGCTCGATTTCTGCTTCTAATTTACCTGTGCTTTTACCTAAACGGTAACCCAGATAAGATCCTACAGCATAAACCAATCCTGCATATAGTCCAAAACCTAAACCAGATTTTAAAGTTGCTTTCATGATAGATCACTCCTATTATTTATTCTCATAATAGGCATTGTTTTAATCGCGAACTTCAAACGGCACTTCGATATCTTCAATCTCATCGGAAATAATCTCTCCATCACCGATAAGTAGTTCTCTTTTATTTATTTGATTAACGCTAGTTCGATATATACCCTCCGCTACTGCTAATCCGATGAATGTGCTAACTCCCCAAATAATTCCTTTAATTAATTTATTAGTTTCCATTTTGAATTTTCCTTTCATCGTTTTATTATGATAAAAAAAAACAAAAGAGAAGGCTAGTGATTCATACATGTCTGTATACGACACCTTCTGGTTTATCCACTTTATTACACGGATTCGTACATACCTGCACACGACCGTTCCAGATTTATCCTAACTTCCTTCTCATAAAAGTCGTTGTATTTATCGCGAACTAATCCCTCGCATTACTCAATAGCCAAAAGAACCTTCTATATCTGTCGTAATACATATCTCTACCGCATGGGATGTCTAACTTCGATCGTAAGTAAGTATAAGACAAGTCCTCTGTAACCGCTTTTAAAATATAATCATACAAATAGCGATCCGCATCTAAAGCTATCCTCTCGATCAAATCAATCTTCTCTTTATAATAAGCTCTCAAGATTGCTCTCTTACCTGTTGGATCTCCAGGCATATTGCTCGTCGGGATTTTCTCGATCATTGATAACGGTACAGAATGATCGTTAAAAGCAGCATAAGCGCTCTTCCATATCGGATACTGTAGACAGAAATGTTTTAGTTCGTAATATCGATGTTTGCTTATCCAGTATTTGTTGTTCTCAGACAGCTCTGGACGTATTCTTGTTGCCATGTTTCTTCTTACTCCTTTGTGCTTTCTTCATAAATATAATAGCGGCCTCTTCGACCCTCTTGTAATCGACCTCACCGTGAAAACGTATTATCGCATTCTTGTACTTAGTGGTTTTCACGACGATATGTCCTTGATAGGAATATTTCCAAAGCTTCCATGTTGGTTAATCCGAGAACCTCTTTTAACTTAGTTGCTTCATTTACCGTGAATGTATCGAATCCATTTAGTTTACGATAAAAAGAAGATCTATGGATATCGATCAAATCAGCAGCCTTAGCTACATTTAATCCCTTCTCGACTATCTTGCCTTTTAATTTATTCGCATCCATGCACATCACCTCTCGCTGTATTTGTCGCTTATCTGCAACAACATGAGAATATCATCAGCTTACTTTTTCTGTCAATAACTTTTTCGCATGATGTGAAACGATTTTATTCTAGGATACATTTTATTTGCATATATGCGATTTTGTGTGTATTATATGGATTGATAAGAGAAGAATAAAAAGAAAAGAAATAGCCCTTGTCTGAGCTATCTCTTTAAAAATCAAGCTTCTTTCAAATAGAAGTCAATTGTTACGTTACGGTCATATTTCAAATATCCAGTAAATACGACTTCCTTAGGATCGACATAGAAATTAAGTATTGGGCTAGCATTCGTCTTATTGAGTTCATCAACCACTAACGACTGATAACCGTCTGCCATAAACTTATTGTATTCGGTTAATTCGTACCACTCTTTACCTTTATTATTCTCATGATAATTAGGATAAAGCCTGTCGAATTCCTTATTCAACAAATCAGTTATGCCAGAGTTAGTTTTGTCAGCATAAATGTTATAAACTCTAATAAGTTCATTTTGCATAACCTCTTCCAACCCTTTAACAAATCTATGATCTGATTCATTAAGGCCTTTTACATTAAACTGAATTTTGTACATTTTTACCATAATCTTCATTCTCCTTTTTGTTTGAAATATAGTTTTGTTTTTTTTTTTCTATAAAGGAGCATGTAATGATCGCGAATAAGGAGTTAATTGAATGAGCATAGGACAAAAAATAAAAGAATTACGCAATCAACTGAATATGTCGGTAGATGATCTTGCTGCCAAACTTGGTAAGAACCGTGCTACTATCTACCGTTATGAACGAGGTGATATTGAGAACCTTCCACTCGATGTACTGGAACCATTAGCTAATGCTCTTGAGACCACTCCAGGTTATTTAATGGGATGGGAAGATACATCGAAAAAGAATGAATCGTTAACTATTGATGAAGTAACAATGGGCGATGTATTCAAAGCATTACGTCTAGGAAGTAATTTATCGATAGAAGAATTTTCACATGAGATTGGACTATCGGTTGGTGATATAAATAAATACGAAACAGGAGAATCGCAAATACCTGTGAATATAATCAATCTTGTTGCAGATTTCTTTGGTATATCGATATCGGAAATAATCAAGGCACATGAAAATCAGGGTAAAAAGCATCCTGTTAGTTTTGAAATGAAAAGAGAACGATTTGAACGTTTCAAAAAATGGAACAAAGAATTTGGACGAATATATTTTACAGATGAAGAGATCAATAAAATAATGGAATATACAAGATTCTTACTTAGTCAAAGAAAGTAATAGCGTACATAGGTTTACTCTATTTAAAGGAGGTGATGCCTGAATTTAAGTATCATCGCAGAACTTACAACAAAGGAAAGGTGGAACCAATGTCAACATTTGATATGAACAACGCTGTGGATATCGCAAGAATGGATGTATACGCCATTTACTTAAGGAAATCCAGAGCCGATCTGGAAGCTGAAAAACTAGGAGAAGGAGAGACATTAGCCAGGCATAAGAAAATACTTAAAGAACTTGCTGTAAGAAAAGGTTTGTACATCGGAGAAATATACGAGGAAATCGAATCTGGTGAGACCATCGCGGGTCGTCCTGAGATACAACGATTGATAGAAGATTGTTATAAAGGCAAATATAAAGGAGTACTTATTGTTGAAGTAACACGTCTATCTCGTGGTAATCAAGGAGATGCTCAAACGATTCTAGACTGTCTCAAATATTCAAATCGAAACAACGGAGTCCTGGTTATTACACCGACTAAAACATACGACGTAGCTCACTCTCAAGAAGATGAAGAATATATGGAGTTCGAACTCTTCATGTCACGTCGAGAATATAAGATGATTCAAAAGCGTATGGATCGTGGTCGCAAACAAGCTGTTGTGGAAGGTAATTTCATGGGCAGCTACAGACCTTATGGCTACGATATCGTCAAAACTAAGAGAAGCAGAACCCTAGTTCCAAACGAAGACGAGGCCCCTATCGTAAAAATGATTTTCGACTGGGCGGTTAAGGACAATATAACAGCTTTCAAGATAGCCGAACGATTGACAAATATGGGTGTTCCTACTTATTACGGTGAACAAGGTTGGTCCAAGGAAACCGTAAAAACCATTTTGACGAATCCGACATATATCGGGAAAGTACGCTGGAATGATCGTATGACCGTCAAGACTATGGTTGATGGCAAACTAAAAGCTACTCGTCCAAGATCATCACATTCCGATCACTTTATGTTATATGATGGAAAACACAAAAAGCACGCCATTGTCGATGAAGAGACGTTTAAATTAGCAGGCGCGAGATTCCATAGCGACCGAACAAAAGCGGATCTTAAACTGGTCAATCCTCTAGCTGGTTTATTGTATTGTCCTAAATGTGGTAAGACTATGGGTTATCAATCAAACAGGCATAAAAATGGAACCGTTGCTCCACGATATGCTCATCGACAGAATGCTGCAAGATGTACTGTAAAGTCAGTTGTAGCTGATGACGTAATTAACGCAGTGGTTCATGCTCTTAAAGTATATATAGAAGATTTCGAGCTTAAGATAGACGGAACACCAGACGTTGACGAAAATTCAATTGCTAGTCAGATAGATACACTAGAGAAAGAGATTCGTAAGATTAAGAGAACACTGAGTAAATTATTTACTGCCTGGGAAAACGACGATATAACTGATAATGAATTTGTCGAGCGTAAAGCAGTCCATAATGAGCGAATAGAAAATATCGAGAAGCAAATGGAAGAATTAGAAAGCACAATACCGGAACGAGAAGAATATGAGGAGAAAATAATATTATTGTCGGAAGCTCTTGCCGCCATGACAGACGACTCACTCGACGCAGCAATTAAAAATGAATTCCTAAAAAGAATCATTGACAGAATCGACTTTAGCAGGGAAAATAGTACAGAGTTTATATTAGATTTTTACCTACACTAATGAGTGTGGGTTAATCTTTGCCGCATATCTCTATCATAGTTGTGTTATATTTATATCGCCACCATGATAGAGATATCAGGCTTAACTCGTAGAAACATTGATATATAAGGATTTAGGGAGGAAACGCAAATATGAGAATCGTATGGAAAGACAGCAGTCCGAAAATGAAACCGTGGGTGGAACTAAAATATAGGGGTTATGTGGTAACTCAATACGGAGAAGGTTGGATTACAAATGTGCCTGGAGATAATAATGTTTACCATCCTAGAGAATGTGCTCTAAACGCAATCGATAAGATGCTCGGTGGAAAAACCCGTAAAGCAAACCCTCAACGTCACCAACTTGGAATAAATATAATCGGCAGAAAGGATGATGTATCATGAGAATCGTCTGGAAGGATAGCAGCAAACCAAAAGAATATGAACCTATTAAATATAGAGACATTTACATCTTCGGTACTCCTAATGGCTGGGAAGTGAATATAAAGGGAGATAATAATCTATACAAAAATCATTACTGTGCTAAGAATGCCATAGATGCTTATTTTGGAGATTTCGGAATGCATGGAACTGATAAACGTAAGAAGTATGGTATACAAATAACAGGTAAGAAGAATAAAGAAATTGGATAAAAATAAAAGGACCTGTTTGCATCGCGCTTTCGGGTCCTTTTACATTTTTCTAATCATCTTCTCTATGATATATTTTGATTTTGGTTTCTATTTTCCCAACACGGTCATCTAACTTATCAATCCGTTCACCATGTTTATCGATTCTTTTGCTTTGTCTGGTATTATCGTGTTTTATTGCGTCAATGTTATCGTTTAACTTCTGTATAACGACCTTCAAGTCATTTATTGGCTGCGTGAACTTCATTATTACGGCCACAAAAGATCCGAGTGTAATTATAGCACTAACTAAATATCCCAAGAATTGAATCTCATTCATACGACCACCTTTATTCTGTTTTATTACCTTCTACAAATCTATTAAAGGCTTGATGTAACCCTGTAGAAGAAAGACCCATTACAGCACCGTATACTACTGATTCGACTGAAAAGCCACTAACAACTATATTAAGCACCGCGCCAACAACTGCGAGAATCACCGGAATATCATCGTTAGAAATCCATTTAAAAAAGGTCGCATGTTTGATGATATATCCAACCACCAAGCAAGCAACCAGTACTACCAACACAAAGTATTCAGTTAATGTTGTAAAATCCATATTACTACCACCTTTCTATACGACTACTTCGAAATAATGACCGATTAACTGACTAGGTTTATACGTCAAAGATATTTCATCCCCGTCATTCATACCCTGCCGATTCATCAAATATAAAGTATCTCCTTCTAAGTAATACTTTCCTTTGACATAAATCATTGAGCTCACTGTTTCTGGAACTACTATCGGATTATCAATAGTGCCATTACTCTCATCTGGATTTATAATATCCCATAGAGCCGGCACGAGATCTGGTGTATATTGTTCCTGAGAAGTATGGTCCTGCTTACATTTATAAAGATTATCTTTGTACAGTCTTCGATCACCGATCTTATATTTCGTATCTTTACGCCAAGGATCATACATATATCTCATCACGTAAGCTTCATCATCGGAGGCAACGTTTAAAACATATTCTTCTTTTAATGTTTCCATAAGAATTTCTCCGTTTTTAATCGCTGTGTCTTTCTTTTGCTCTTCCAAATATGAATCGTATTTCTCTTGATCGAATGTAAGACTATATTCACCAGATTCGGACGATTCAATGACATACCCTTTTATTTTAGCAAAATCAATCACACTATCTTTTAGTTCAACTTCCATATTCGTCAAACCTTGTTGTATTGTTGAAATATTTAAGATGTCTTGTAATTTATAATCTGCTTCAACATATATTTTCATATAAGAACCTCCTCGCAATTTATTTCTATCTGTCTATTAACTTGTTCGATATGAGCATGTTACATAGCGTTCTTCATATTATTTCCACCTTCCTATTGCATGACAGGTTACTCTCGGATGTCCAAAAGTAATAGCGGAACCTCTCCAATATTTAAATTTTGGAGGGTAAGTTTTTAAAGTATTTTCTTCCGTAGTTCGTATGCCGTTATAAATCATCATATAATCACCATGAAAGCCAGAATCCATAACAACGGTGTTGATTGTAACATGTGGTATACTTGTAAAGCTGAATGGGAAACTTGGAAGTTGAATATAATTACTCACATACCCGTTCCAAGCGCCTTGATTAACATCTACATTGTCCAAAGTATACATTGTTGTTGTGAAACATTCTGCTGTTCCATCCGCCCTCTTTATATACGTCCATATGTCAGATGTTTCCCATGTGTCTACTTCATCTGCGTTCATGATCTCTCGCCAAGAACTCCAAGATCCGTAATGATATCTGTAGTATAATGAGCTATTTCTATCATAAGGTAATGCTAGTTGTGCTCTATACGAACTGGTGGACTTTGTAGTTTGAAACATTGTCATAATGTAATAAAAATACTCAGTTGGAGTATTATTATTTGTTAGAATCAATTCATCTAACGTTGTATTTGCGTCAATCTGTTGCCCCTCAGTATAATAACAAGCCAATCCGTTGTTTATCCTATATCCGAACTTATCGTATATAAAATCCTTAATGTCAATTCGTTTGTCAAAAGACGCTTGCATACCAACGTCGAAGGCTGCTTTTGTTGCCGGTTTACCGAAAGCTATTCCGTTCCCTCCTGCTTTATAATCGACTAGGAAAGAAGCACCACCAATACTTTTACTAAGAGTTGTAATTCCATCCTTAGAGTCTGTTACGACAACTTGAAAGTCATATTGATTATCGGTTGAGAAACTTCCATCACCAATCACAGAAGACACATTTCCGCTTGTTCCTGTCGCACTAATGGAAGTAGCCGACCATGAAGATGATGATGATAATTTGTAGTTTACAATTATTGATTTTATAGTATTCGATCCGACTATTTGGCATAGTTCCCATTTAAAATCAACTTTTGCATATGTACCAAAATCATCTAAAGTTCCGCTTGAACCGCATCTGTTTATTATTAATCCTGTTACTTTTGGATTCCAGTAAGACAATTCCCAAACTGCGTATAATATCATAGGACCATTAACATAATAAGATGAACCAGGATAATATTGAGGAGCGCTCGCCGTACTTGTCATAGCCCAACCAAGAAAATTGTAGTTCGTTCTGGTAGGTTCTATACTAGATAAGGTCAATGGTTGTCCATAAGTCTTTGTCTGATTGCTTGGTTCACCAGATCCCCCGTTTGCATTATAGATTACTGTATACTTTTCTATTTCCCACACCGCATATAAAGTGGTATTGGCATCAACATCAAATACGGAACCTGGAAAATAAGAAACCGATCCATTTGCAGACGTGGCCCAACCTTTAAACGTATATCCTGTACGAGTAGGTTCTATACTGGATAACGTTAAATTGCTTCCATATGTTTTTGTTTGCTGTGCTGGTGCTCCAGAACCACCATTCGCATTATAGCTTACTGTCCATTGCCAAGTAACAGCAGCTAGTCCATGAGAACCAGATGCGCTAATATTAGATGGATTAACTCCTGTATTTATTGAAGCAGACAGACCTATAGTTTTTCCTTGCCCACTATGTGGCATCGTGATTCGGAAAGTCTTAGTGTTTCCAATATTTCTCCAGACCCAACCGCCACCTCCACTAGGTACCGAGAATGTCGCAGTTCCAGACTGCGTTTGTCCATCACATGTAATTGTGTAAGAAGCACCCTCGTTATTATATCCTCCCCAGTCAAAAGCGATGTCAAATCGAACATCTACGTCATATTGATGCGTTGACTGGATTGTACCAACTTGTCTAACAGCTGTTACATATACACGGCCTGTTCCAGCCATAAAATATCACCACCTTTCTATTTTCTTTACTGATTCACCCATCGAATCCCTACATTTCCATTTGATCTAGTAGACTGAATAAAATAACCTAACTGCAAAGAGTTTGTCACATGAATATCCGTAACATAAAGCTTGTTGTTGCTCATGTAAGCTACTTCCACATTATTCTGCAAGAAACTGATCCGATCGTTTTTAATAACAAGCTTAAAATCTTCCTCTCCAATAGGCACTTCTTTACCAAGCCAGATTTCACCATCGATGAATTTAATATACTTATAGCGTTCATCTCTCTCGGTTACAAATTGATTGTTTATTTGTTTAACCGTTTCGTTAACTGTTTTAAAGTCCATGGTAAAACCTTCGGCTCTTTGCACCAAACTTGATATTTGCGTTTTATTTTCAGAAATAATTTGATACACTTCATTTTGATTATTTTGAACGTCTTGTAGATTTTTATTTGTGGTGTCAATGGAAGTTTGTAAATCGTTTATCACATCTGTCAAACTATTATTTACATCTGTAAGAGAATCGGCAGTGGCCATATTTTTCGTTACTGTGGATATGATGGAATCCTTTTGTATATCAAATTTAGAATCTGTCTCCACTTTGTTGTAGTAGTTGGATGTCAGATCTTTTTGTACCTCATTCACGGCTTCCCATGAACTGTCACAAACTGGACTGGTATATGCCGTGGATGTTGGATTCTCATATGTAATGAGATATCTCGTCCATAAATACATACCAGTAGACCAGGTAGGCATGGAAGTTACCCATGATCCGCCTGTCTGTGTTGTTTTGGAGGTGCTTAAATAATATTGTTGAGTGATGCTAGCGATACCAGTACCTGCTGGTCCTGTAGGTCCCTGAGATCCTGTTGCCCCGTCGGCTCCATTCTTAGGAATGTAAGATACTGAATACGTTGTAGATGGATTACCCTCTGTATATGTAATGACTGTTCTACTCCACAAATACTGTCCAGGTGATACATATGGGATTGCTGTACTCCATGTACCAGTGGGAGCCGTTGTTCCTGACGTACCAGCCTGATAAGTTATGACTGTGGATGTAATTCCCTTACCGTCTATTCCGTCTATAATGTCCGAGATAGTAACCTCGGCTTTAGCTATCACAGCCAAATAACATCACTCCTTTATATTAAAATATTTACTTTAAACTCCTATAACATATCGAAGTACGAACCTGTCATTCGTACACTTTATACCGCACGCTCCAGTACTTACTAATTTATTGTTGTCATGACCAACTATTTTACTATCACTAATATAGAGGTATTTTGTAGCATAGTAAGCAAGATTACTTGTACACATTTGGAATGAGTGACCTGATCCAGCGTGATCCATCACGATTCTTTTAGACACGAAGCATGAGGCAAATGATTGGTTTTTCACTGCACCATCGTAATACTCCGAAAATACAAGGACTACTCCGCTTGCTTGATCGCTTATATTTTCTGATAAATTAATCGTATGACCGGAAGTCATATAATAACCACCAGACCATAAGATAGTTCCCGGAAAGTCGGATATACATGTCCAATCTCCCCAAGCAGAAGAATAATAGAACCGTTCCCATGTTCTTGCCTTGGATTTATCGCATAGCGTGATGGTCTGTTTTATTTGTCCACTTGGTCCGGCAGATTCTACTCGCAACGTGAATGTCCCTGAGGTAAATGGTACATTTGTATAAGTGTTATCTTTCGCATTATTACCGCTATAGATATTCGGCGTTAAAACACTATTCAAATCAGTTCCAGTAGCTAACACAGGCTGTAAAATTCCACCTGAGAATTTTGTCTGGTAACCAATATCGGCCACATTGTCCAACTCAGCTGGTTTTCCAAAAGCTACTCCCGTTCCTCCCATTTTGAAATCTATCGGGTATTTTGTTGCGCCGAGATTTTTCTTTACTTGGCTTACTCCGTTTTTACTATCGGTAACTTTGATTGTGAAGGTATACGTCGTATCATTATCAAGCGCTCCTCCGACAACCTGTGATACAGACCCGCTGTTACCACTTGCCGTAACGTTTACTGTCTGATCCAGCCACGCAATCACAACTGTTTTTACAGGATTTGAACCCGTGTTCTGATCACAAGACCAATTAAACGTAATCTTACAATAAGTTCCGGTTTCCTGTGCCGTACCGCTTGAATTACAACGAGTAACTTTTACACTCGATATGGTTGGTTGCTTATATGCCAGTTCCCAAACAGCGTATAGAGTAATAGCAGCATTTGAGGTATAGTTAGCCCCTGCCGCATAAGCTACAGCACCTGTCGCAGACTTCGCCCAACCTTTAAAGTTATAGTTCGTTCTGGTAGGTTTAGTGGTTGATAGCTTAAGAGTTACACCGTATGTTTTCGTTTGCTGTGCAGGTGCTCCACTTCCTCCGTTAGCATTATAAGTAACTTTATAAGTGATAGCCTGCCATACTGCATAAAGAGTAACACTTGCGTTTGCTGTATAGCTTGCACCAGCAGCATAAGCCACACTTCCAGTTGAAGATGTGGCCCAGCCTTTAAATGTATATCCGGTTCTTGTAGGTTTTGTAGACGATAACGTAATGCTTGTCCCATGCCATTTTGTCTGCTGTGAAGGAGCGCCTGAACCTCCGTTTGCGTTATAGCTAATATTATACGAAGTTTTAGCCGCAACAGAGATTGATCCACTAGCAGTCTTAGTTCCAGCATAGGTTCCACTCCATGTGAAATTCATTTCAAAGGAGAACCACAAAGCGATAGATCTGGAGGACGTTCCTTTCGTAATAGTTACCGTTCCGCTGGTGATTGTCTGAGAACTTTTACCTCCTATGATGAATGTTCCGGATTTAACAACTTTACCGTCTATTTTGACACTGTAGTTTTTCGCAACACTTGAGTTAACTGTATAACCATGAGTTACCCATTTGAGAGTCCAAGAAAGTGTGGCAGTGGTCGCAGTACTACTTGATTGAGTCACCACAAGTTGCACCTGCGGACAGGATGAACTTCCGAATTGCGCCGTTGTTAAAGTAGCCATTACGAATCACTTCCTTTCCAAATGAGACCCATGTTACCGTTACTACGCTCTGCAAACGCAAACCCGCCAAACGCCAATTCGTCTTCTACTTCTGCTTTTCCGATTTTTAGCGATTGATTGGTTACATATGCTGGGACGGTTGTACCATCCATAAATTTTATAGACGTATTGGTAATTAGAACTTTAAACGAACTTTCATTACCAAGCTCAATACATGGTTCAGTCCCATCTGTCGTGATTCGAATATAGTTTGTTAACTCTTCTAAACCCGTTACGGCATTTTCTAATGCAGTGATGTCTCCACCTTGAGCGTCAATATCATTCTCCAAGGACTTGATTCCATCAATGGCGTTCTGCAATTGAGTCAAAGTCTCTCCCATAGAGAATATCCATCCACTAGATGTTTGCTCCATTAACGAAGCTCCACTACCGTCGACAACCATGGTAGATATTGAATCAGCTATCTGTGAAATCCTTGATTCTGCTTGTTCAACACGCTCGGTCAATTTATCGGCTGCATCTTGAGCTGCATTTTCCGCTGCTTCTAATCCGTTAGATGATGCCAAATCCTCCGGAGCTGGGGTCCAGTCTGTTGCTTTATTCCCGAGTTCAAACTTAATATTTCGAACTTTGCAGCCTACCTGTGTCGGACAATATATCTCTATTTTGTTACTACTAATCAAGTCAGTTCCTTCTGCTCCTTTATCTACAATCGTAATATCCAATTCTTGATGTACCCAAGTAGTGTCAACAGTCTTAATCGAATTATTTATAGTCATTGCATATCTGGGTACGCCATTCGTATTGTAAACATTGCAATTCGTACTTCCGTTTGGACTAATGATATCGAAACTCATTTTGACTTTTTCCCCAACGAATGTACTCATAGGAACTGTCAGATTATAAAATTGTGAAAAAGAACCTTTATCTTGATATGTTGCTAAGACATATTCATTATTTTCGTTAAACGGTAATCCACTACGACCATCACCATCGTAATCAACGTCCCTTGTTCCGAAATAGTTTCTTCCTCCTATTTCAAGCCCGTCAATCTTATTATTAGTGCTGTTCGCAGTGTTTTGCGCATTAACCGCTTTGTTGTATGCCTGTTTCGCCGCTTCATATGAACTCGATTTTGAAACAGACGAATATCTAAAATTCCCATTTGTAAATACAGTACAATCTACGAAATATAACGTATTCGTAGATCCTGCGCTGTACGAAGGTTCCGTCGATGTCCAATTGCCACCTGGCGGATTGCTTGTGGGTTTGGCCGGCATGTTGATAGTAGAAGATTGTAACAGATAATATCGAGTTACGGATTCTATATCAACGATATGGGATACTGTTATCTCGGCCTTCCCCTTAATCATATTAAGCTCCTTACTGCTCTAACTGAGCTGTATAAACTACAGAATTAGTAACATCAGCCGCTGATACGCTCAATGTCTTACTTGTTTTAATTGCTGTAGTTGATCCCTGCTTATACCATTTAATACTTCCGAGAGAGCCGCATACACCGGCATCTGTAATTGACTGCTCAATAGCACCTTTGAACACATGAGCCGTTAATACAGTAGATCCGGAATTGTTCTTAAATATGGTTCCATTTGAAGAAGTAATAGTAATAGTAATAGCATCGGCTCCAGCGTTACCCTGAGCACCGGTTGCTCCATGAGTACCAATAATTGCCGGAGTAGAAGAAGCAGTCTGTCCATTCGTATACGTGGTCTTCTGATATGACCAAATATACTTATTGGTTGTTGTGGTGGCAGTCGGAGTAGTTGACCATCCACTTGTAGAGGTAGTTACACCACTTACTGAGGAAGTTGTGAGATAGAACGTTTCAACCTTTGATATACCATTACCAGTAGCACCAGTCTGTCCAGTGGCACCGGTTGCCCCATGTGTACCGATAATGACAGGCGTGGTTGTGGTCGGGGAACCTGTAGTATAAGAAATCTTCTGATAACTCCACAAATATTTATTCGTTGTTGTGGTGGACTGCATCGCTGTTGTCCATCCGCTAGTCCCAGTAGTAACACCAGAAGCATTTGGAGAAGCCAGGTAGTAGGTTTCAACGCCTGTGATACCTTTTCCAGGAGATCCGGTAGCTCCGGTCTGTCCAGTAGCACCTGTGTTCCCCTTCATAGCTACTGCAAACGAGAACTTTTTATTTACGGTGATTCCATCCACTACTACAGGTATTGTTGCTTCACAAGCTTCTGTGATTGAAGCTGTTGTTGTGAATGTTACTTTTACAACAGATGTTCCACTATTCGCTACAGTGGCGCTAATTCCTTCTGGGCAAACGATGGATGCTGCTGTAACGCTAACTGATGCACACTGATTTGTTCCACAGAACGCAACAGCTTCCGTTGTACAAGTCAGGCCAGTAGCCGTACCGCTAGTTCCTCCAACAAATGTATAAGCTTCACTCGTTAACATGACCGAATACGCGTCTGTGACGTCTATGATCGTAATCTGATCGGCTGATTTTATTGCCATTTTGTTTTCTCCTTTCCTTAATCAATCAGCTGGCATTGAAGCGTGACTTTCGTATCAACATCTTCTGGACTTAGAGTGAAGGTAAAACCATCGTTTCCAAGTCGCTCATCATCGGCAGATATAACTCCAAATGAATCATCATTAAGTCGTTGCCAACTCCATTCTAGGTATACACCAGGGCCAAATACCTCTTTAAGGGTGTTCATATCTGTAATTCTTCTGCTTCCACGATAAACAACCGCTGATAATACAGTAGATACTTGATTGTTTTTAAATACGGTACCTCTAGACGATTCGATCCTCAACAATGTCGTAACTTCGTCTTTGATGACATTCATTTCCTCTTTAAGATTAGTAATCTCATCTTGAACACTTGAATTACTACTAGACATCGTTATGCTATTAGCTGAGATCTCTAACTTGTATACTCCATTTTGATCTTTGTAGTATCTTAAATAATTCTTTGAGTCACCAAAGGATATCTGTCCTTCATTATCTAGATACACTCCCCTAGTGGTGTTAAGAGGGCTATCTTTAACTCCGGAATATATAGAGTTGTCTGTTATGTTAAAGCCGCCGATTGTAGCATCAAAAGCAACAAGATCATCTACAGCTATTTTTGTAGCCGTAATGGATTTAGCCCGTATCACACTACCATTCAAGCTGTTATATTCGGTCTGCTCAGTTTCCGTTGTCATTCCATTGGTGTTTAACTTGTAGTAAAGACCATCACTACCTTTGATAACTAACTTATCAGCAACAATGGTATTACCCTCAATTAAATCACCCTTAATCGTAACGCCGACTAACTCTCCTGTAATCGTACCGTCGCCAACTATAACATCTTTTATCAGACCAGAAGTTGCATAGAAATGCTCTATCGCAGCCTTACCAATATTCGAGAAATCTATGTTCGCATACTTGAGTTCAGCTTCGGTTGCTGATAATTTCTCCGTCTCTAAATCCTTAATTGTCGCATCCGTGGCTTCAAACTTATCGGTAGTTAAATCTTTAAATTCACCATAAGTAGCTTCCAAATTATGAATATTTGCATTAGTCGATTCGAGATTTTCAATAGTCGCATACTTGATATCAGCTATTTCAGCATCAAGTTTATTAGCTTTCAAGTCGTCTATCTCGGCGTCATTAGCTTCTAATTTACCAGTAATAGTTACATTATCAGCTTTCAAATCATCAATCTCTGCTTTGTTTGCCGTTAACGTATCTTTTACGAGTATGTTGTCCGATACTAATTCATCAATTCGACCAACCTGTGCATCAAACTCTTTGGTGCTTACTTTATCCGCGACAATTATTTCGAATTCAGATATCTGGTTTCCGATTTCTTGAACCTTCTTATCACTTGCCGCTGGAGACGATATATTACCTGTTACAGTAGCTGTTCGATTCTTAATTCTAACGATAACCCTCTCTCCATCTTCTACAACAGTGGTTGATTCTATAGGAGTTAATAATTCAGAGCCGTCAAGCTTTACGTACTTATCGCCATTGTAGTTAACTATGGTGCCGTAATAGGACTCTTCTGTCTTATCGTCAGTCTTATCGTTTGTGACCTTGGCGAATTCCGATATTAAAACACTAGATAAACTCATGGAATATCACCTCCATAATTTAGTAGTATAGATGGCTTTTTCTGTAACAGGACAACCCGGTTCACATTTTATAGACTGACTGATTACTTTTGCTTTAACATTTGTTAGTTTAGCTCTTTCGTAATTAAGTCGTACACAGTCTCCGATACGAACCGGGCAGTATCCATGTGTATACGTGATCGTGTATTCTAAAGTTGATAATTCCCTTAAAAGTTGCTCTGCATATTCTTCAATTTGACCTTCGGTTGGATTACCGGATAACTTTGGATCTGTCACTCGATGAATGATTTCTCGTCCACGATTCACAGTTGAGGTTGGACTGTTACTATCATCATTAACTACTCGTGAGTAATAATAATCCCTTCCGTTAGAGTAGACGACTTCAACAACATTTGGAATTTTATACAAGTCATGATCCACAGTTACTTCAGGATGAAGAATCGAGCTATTGTCATCATCGAATGTCTGAACTGGTTGTAAAGAGGCCGTATCCTGTTTCGGTGAGAAAAGAATACGACCCAATTCATCTAAGTCAAATACGTATTTCGCGTTCGCCAGTAAGTCGGTTAAAAACGAAAGCCATGTATCATTTGTTTCGGCTACAAAATCACGAAATAACGTTTCTGTAGATTCAGTTTTTAATACTGGGGCTCTCGCATTTTCCCTAATTATTCTGTAGGCGATATCCATGATATTATCTCCCTTTAATATAGAGTACCCAAGAGGAGGTGGATTTTCCTTGAGCTCCAATAAAGGGGTGTACGCATCCATAGTAATACTTCTCGTCTTCCCATCAAATTTCGAAGATGGAGTTTGTACCAAGTATGTCCCAAGAGGATGCTTCTCTGTTATTCCATTTTGAATGGTTACCAAGTATATCCGTATGTAACATTCTCCGATAGAATCAGCAATGTCGATAGTGGCCGATCCGAGTGTTTCGGCTGTAGAATCCCGAGTGATTGTACATGTTTTCACATTATTAAGCATCCTTGCATCTTTCCATGTTTCGGGATTCACTATATAGTATTCGAATGTTTGTTCCATCGATAAAAACCAATCAACCAAACTATATACCCCCTTCGACTCTTGCTATTTCAAGTGTTACTGGAATTGTTGTTTCGCAATGAGTTTGACTAAATGAGACCGATATATTTGCCCAATAACCGCTACCAGATGGCTCTCTGACATATACGTCTCCCATCCAAATAGCCAATCGACGTAAAGCATACAAAGTCTCAATATCTTCCTTATCTATATCTACCTTCCAACTAGATGTTTCTCCAAGCTGTGTTCCATAATAACTTACCGGATGTTTTCGACCGATATATTCAATTAATGAAACATCAGAATTGTGTTTATCAGAAACGTCTATATTATAAGGAAGCTTTAACATAGATCCAGACCATGGAGGTTGTTCCATTGTATCTTCACTGGAAACATCAAAACTCGACCAATCCTCATCCCACTGAATTATCACAGCCTTCTCACCGACTGGACAACCTGGAACGTCATAATAACTAACTGCACCAGTCGTTGTCGTTATGGCAACAATTCGATATCGTGCGTAATCCAAAGCTGGATGTGGATCTGTAATAAATGTGTTCTCTGAATTAACCAACCCGGTAGCCAATTCTGTAAAAGTTCCATCGAACTCTCTTCTGTATACAGATAGCGTGATATCTTCCACCAAGCTTTTTTCATTGACTGTACAGTAATATAGTTCTTCGCCGTCCGCCGTCATACCCTGATAAACCTGTATCCCATTATCGGTAAAGCCTCCATCGACAGCCTCACCCCACACGGAACCTATCGATTCATTTGTGATAATATAGTCCGACGTATCATGTGTTACCTTATAATTGGTTAATACATATCTTTCACAGTAAGGCCTTATATAAGTAGCAAGTATATTGCGATCGATACTAATTTCAGCATTTGGTTCATACTCTGCGTCGTTCCATGCTACTGTGAAGATTGATGTAGATGATGTAGTCAGACCGGAATTCATAGTCACAAGACATGAAATTGTGTAACTCACATTATTTTCTAAGTCTATGTTATTCGCTGATATTTCTATCAACAGTGCTTCTGAAATATCAAAGTGTTTAGCGTATACTTGTTCACCTTTATTTACTGTTCGTTTATTACCGATTTGGTCAACCATCTCGTACATCTCGTTAGATGTTATTGTCATATGATAACCAATTGGAGCCTGTGTATTTGGTCCTGCCAGTCCTGAAATATAAAACGGAAAAGATGTAAGCGTCTCGATCAATTCCCCATCTACATCCGTCACTTTTAACTCCAAAGTTGGAGGTGCATAGATATCAATGGTTCTCTGAACGGACCAATCCCCATATCTCTTTGTTACACCAGCAGTTCTCACACGCCATTGAATTTTTACACCTTCATCATACTCGCTAGTATCGATAGAATAGAAGCTTGTTTTATCTTTTTCTTCTTCATCGGTAGATTTCTTTAGCGTATATGACTCTTTTCTTCCATCAATATATAATTCAAGTTCGGCATAAGTTTCGCTTGAACCATCCTCTGTGTTATGAACCCAATACAATAACAAAGGTTCGCCAGTAATAGCCGTGGTTGTGGACGACCACGTTGTTGGTGCTTCCGGATCTTTACCAATAGCTACTGACTTCATTTCTGTCCAAGCTGAATAACCTTTATCATTGACTGCTCTTACTCTAAAGAAATATTCTTGACCAGTTTCTAGGCCAGTTTTTTCGTAATGCGTAAACTCTATACCAGTTACGGTGGATGTTTTATCTGATCCATCGAAATACTCTTTTTTGGTTGTGTATTCAATATCATACGTTTTCGCAGATGCCACAGACTCCCACTCAAGATACACTGAAGTATCCGAGTTAGCTCTACATGTTGTTATTCCTTTCGGAGCAGACGGTATTGTGCTGGCATTACTAGAATAGTCCGACCAATCGCTATACCTGTTATTCCTAACCGCACGACACCGAACTTTAAATTCATCTCCAGCAGTAATTGCTATCGAATATGACGCGTGATATAGAATAACAGTCGCAGTACCTGTGTTAAATACTGACGTGTTGTTTTTAACAACCTGGAATTGAATTTCCTGTGTATTTGGATCGATATTATCCAGTTCTGCTGTCAACTTATATTTATCAATTTTCACCGTCGGGGTTGATGGTTTTTTAGGAGGGCTGTCACTAACGTTGTAAATTTTCTCGGTCGACCAAGAGGCTGTCCAATAACTAGTTTGAGCATTATTGACCGTGTACGTCTTGGAAATAGGTTTAACCTTAAACTTGACTCTCTTGGCATTGGCAGGAATGCTATACGTACTTTCTTTATGATTAGTAGTAGAATCACTGCCTATAAACCAATGATTGTCGCCTGAATCGTAATACCATATTGTCTGGTAATTTTCGGTGTTAGACCTATCCCAAGACCAGACAGCAAACAGTGTATTTTCAGTGTTGCTTTGAAGACCAAATTGGTTTATTGTCGCCGTAGAAGGAGGGTTCGGTTTGCTTGATGTACCGCCAGAACCTCCACCATCATTACTTAGCTTAATAACCTGACCAACATAGATAAGATTCGGGTTTGAAATATTATTTATTGCGGCCAGTTGCTTGTATTTCATAGGGTCGCCAAGATATCTTTGAGCAATGTCCCAGAGGGTATCGCCCTGAACAACAGTATGAGTAGTCGCCATCTTATACCCTCCTTTCCATTCTTGCTGCTCTTACCAAAGCTTCCACTGCTGTGGAAATATCACTGTCACCACCGTATGTGATATCACCTATGTTGTTATTATAGGTGTTTCCGACATTTGATAGATCCTTTCGCAGTTTATTGATCGCAGAAACAACTTCGGTCATTTCTCCATTTTGATTTCTTCGATTCATCATAGCGTTTATCGATCTGACGTTTGCCATTACTCCAATAGATTGACTCGTATCAAGCATTCCATTAATCGCACTGACTCCAGATTTGACATTGGTTAAATCGATCACTGGACTGATAGTAGGTTGCACGTCTATATCACTGTCTAAAAGTTGTCCAACTCTACTTATAGCTTCAGAAATTGAGTTTGTAGCCCCATCTCCTAATCCATAACCAGCTTTATAAACTGTCCTTCCCATTTTCTCCATACCAATTACAAGTCCTTCGCCGAGCCATTTACCAGCTTGAATTGTCAACTTAGAAGGAGAACGCGATTTCTGTCCGTCTTTTTCACCCTGAGCCGCCGCTTGACCTAATGCATAACCGGCATTATATGCAGCTGATCGCATAGATTGAATACCTATAACAAGTCCACTGCCTAGATATGTACCGGCGCTATAGAAACTACCGTAATAACCCCGAATACTACTAGCAGCCATACCAATCGAGGAAGTCGCAGCCGATATTACATTTCCATTTTGACTTCTGATGCCAGCTACAAATCTAGACATTAGCATAGTACCTATAGTTTGAAATACTGAACTTCTTCCTCTCAAAATATTGGCCATAGCGTTTATCATACTTGTCGCTGTCGACGTTAACGATCCTTGCATTGATCTAATACCGTTTATGAGGGACCGCATAAGATTAGTACCAGCCGAAGCCATTTGAGGAGTAGCGCTAGAAAAAGCATTAACGAAATTACTTACTTGAGCCTTTCCTAAAGTGTTGATAGCGTTTACGAATGAGCTTACGCCTCCTGCATTTATACCTGCTGTACTATTGATCAAACTTACCAAACTCTTAGCCGCAGACACTGATGATGATATAGCAGATGCATCGACACCAACTACTGAAGCCGAATAATTTCTCATCGCTAGTCCAAATGATGTTAACTTTGAACCCAAACCAGATACATCGATGCCAGCAATTGTTGCACCAAGATCACTTGGTATAGCATTTGCCACATTCACCATTGCTTTAGCCGCAGGAACTGACGCTGTGATTGAAGCAACATCAAGACCGGCTACAGCACTTGAATATGATTTCATTCCTTTACCGAATGGGACTAATTTTTGTCCAAAACTTCCTAAATCCTGGTCACCTGAAAACCAGCTAGAAATACCACCTTCTTTAGGAATAGCGTTTGCCACCTGGACAATAGCTTTTGCCGCAGCCGCTGAAGCAATAATTGGAGCTGCATCCAAACCTGACACTGCTTCGGAATATGATTTCATACCCTTACCGAAAGGTACTAATTTCATTCCAAAGCTGCCAAGATCTTTTTCACCGTCCACCAGGCTCCAGAAACCACCTTCAGCTGGTATGGAATTTGCCACACTAACAATACCTTGAGCAGCCATTGTAGACATTATAATTGATGCTGTATCGATACCTGCTACTGCTTCTGCGTATTTCTTCATTCCTATACCGAATGGAACCAATTTCATCCCAAAGCTGCCGAGATCCTTTTCGCCATCTACTAGACTCCAGAAACCACCTTCAGCTGGTATGGCATTTGCTACACTTATCAAAGCATGGGCTGCCGCAACTGAAGAAGCAATCGAAGCTGTATCTATACCAGCAACGGCTATCGCATACGATTTCATTCCCATACCAAATGGAACTAGTTTCTGTCCGAAAGAACCGAGATCCTTTTCGCCATCTACTAGACTCCAGAATCCACCTTCGGCTGGTATAGCATTAGCGACACTAATAAGAGCCATTGCAGCTGGCACAGAAGCAGCAATCGAAGCTGTATCTATACCTGCTACCGCCTCGGCATATGATTTCATTCCCTTACCGAAAGGTATTAATTTCATTCCGAAGCTGCCAAGATTTTTATCTCCGTCTATCAAACTCCAGAATCCACCTTCAGGAGGGATTGCTTTCGCCACTCCGATTAGGGCTTGAGCCGCTACAGCTGACATTATGATTGATGATGAATCTACGCCAGCGACAGCTTCCGCGTACTTCTTCATACTCTGTCCGAATGGTATCAATTTTGTACCGAAACTAGCGAGATTCTTTTCTCCATCAATTAGACTCCAGAATCCACCTTCTGCTGGTATGGAATTCGCCACACTAACAAGCGCTTTTGCTGCTGTTGTCGAAGCAATAATGGATGTTGAGTCTATTCCAGCTACTGTCGCCGCGTATGCCTTCATCCCAAAGCCGAATGGAACCAGTTTCGTTCCAAAACTAGCTAAATCTTTCTCTCCAGATAGTAATTGCCAGAATCCCCCATCTGGTGGTATCGCATTAGCTACTGACACAAGAGCTTTTGCCGCAGCTGCCGAAGCCGTTATAGAAGTCATATCTATTCCGGTTACTGTTGCCGCGTATCTTTTCATCCCAAGACCAAACGGAACTAATTTCATACCGAAGCTAGCCAAGTCTTTCTCACCAGATAACAATTGCCAGAAACCGCCTTCAGGAGGGATTGCATTAGCTACTTCGACAATAGCCTTTGCCGCAGCTGCCGAAGCAACAATTGATTCGGAATTAAGTCCTGCTACTGCACTAGAATACAGTTTCATGCCAAGTCCAAATGGAACTAACCGCTGACCAAAACTTCCCAAATCTTTTTCTCCAGCTATTAGTTGCCATAAACCACCTTCTGCTGGTATTGCATCTGCTACCTGAACGATAGCTTTTGCTGCCGAAGCCGAAGCTGTTATGGATGCCGTATCAATGCCTGCTACTGCTGTCGCATATGATTTCATCCCTTTTCCAAACGGAACTAATTTTTCCCCAAAACTTCCGAGGTCCTTATCTCCGGCAAGTAATCCCCATAATCCTCCATCAGCAGGAATCGCATTAGCCACTTCAACGAGTGCTTTTGCCGCAGAGGCTGAAGCTGTTATAGATGCTGTATCAACGCCCGCGACAGAATCTCCAAATTTTTTCATTCCTTCGCCTAGGGGAACTAATTGTTTTGCAAAATCGCTAAGTGAGCTTCCTCCAGTAAGGAAAGAAGCTATTCCACTCACAATATCAGCTGCTGTTAACAATAATATTGCTTTTGCTAACGCTTGCACACCTTCCATCATCGACGGGTCTATTGTTTGTGCCCCAGCAATAAATGGTTGCAGATTTTGCATGAACATAGACAAATCGGAAGCAACTTGTGGCAATGAAGACGTGACTCCCTCCATGATTCCACCGGCGATTCCACCAACAAATTGGCCAATAGCTGTTCCAATTTTCTGGAGTAAATTTCCGCCTTCGCCAATGAGCCATTCTAAACCAGGTATTTGGGCTAAAGCGCCTACAGCTGCTAAGACAACCGCCATTTCGGCAATAACTGCTCCAACGCCAAGCATTCCAGCCATAGCACTTGGTATAAGCGCTACAACACCAGAAAGTGCATACATTAGTGCCGTCATTATACCAACGGCCAGCACTCCTTTTAGTAGATTGCCAGTATCGATACTGCCTAAAGCATCTACAATTCCTTGGAATATAGCTCCTATGAATTTCATAGCCACCTGTATCAATTCGGGTACATGATCGGATAGACTGTTAAGAACACCGATAAAGAATCCGAGCAGAGAGTCGACAATTTGTGGCGCATACATTTCAAGAGATTCTAATACACCGAGTATCAATTTTAAGAAACTTTCGGCTAATTGTGGCGCATAGTCACCTATGACTTTAGCAATCTCGACAATTCCTCGACCTATAATTTGAGCGATCTCTGGGATAAGATTAAGTACACCTGTCACAATAACTGTCAGAGCAGCTACGAAAGCCGCTGCACCAGCTGCGCCAGCCGTAGCCAGAGCTGTGAATCCAGCAGCTATTGCCGCCATCCCTGCACCGATACCAAGTGTAGCAATTCCAAATAATGCAAAGGCCCCTGCTAACCCTAAAATTGCTGGTATTAATGGTGTTAATAAGGCTCCAGCAATACCAATGACTGCGAATGATGCTGCTAACGTTATCAAGCTCTTAGCAATACTTCCAACACTCATTGACCCTAACGATTTTAAAACTGGAGCTATAACTGCTAATGCCCCAGCAGCTACAAGTAATGCAGCTGATCCACCGAGAGAACCATTCATAGCTTTTAACCCTATGGATAGTTCGGCAAGAGCCAGTCCCATCGTCATCAAACCTTTACCAATAGATTCCCAACTCAAGGAACCTAATGATTTTAGAACAGGAACTAACACCGCAAGTGATGCAGACATTAATAGCATCTGTCCACCAAACTTAGTTATTGAGGCACTTCCGCTATCCATAATTTTAGCGGCTGCTACAAGCATGGTAACAAAACCTAATATCGCAGCTCCGGACTTACCAAGTTCTCCCCAACTCATGGAAGATATACTTTTACCAACTGCCGCAAGTACGCCGATTGCTACTGACATAATGAGCATCTGACCAGCAAATTTGGTTATCGCTTTATCATTGCTATCCATTATTTTAGCCGCACCAACAAGCATAGTTATAATTCCTAATATTCCTGCTCCGCCTTTAGCTAATTCTTCCCAGCTCATTGAACCAAGAATCTTAGCAACGCCGGATAAAGCTGCTACAGCCGCAGAGAGAATGACCATTTGACCAGCAAATTTAGTTATTGATTTACTTTCAGTATTCATTAGTCTAGCTGCTGCTACCAAAACACCGACCAAAACTGATATACCGACAAGACCCTTCTTAACACCATCCCAATCGAGACTTCCGATAGTTTTCATAGCGCCAGCCAAAATAAGAACAGCCGCTCCTAAACCAATCATAGATATAGTTCTGGCTATATTCCCTAAACTTCCGACTGTGCTTTGCAGTGGTTTCAGAGAAGTGTCATTCAATTTACCCATTAATGCCATTGCGCCGATTAATTCGCCAAACATCACTGCGATTGATCCTAGAGACTGACCTAGTTTATCCGAATCTATACCAGAAATCACAAATAGTGCTGCTGCTAGAATACCAAGCGCACCTGCTATCTTAAGCAAAGTTCCAGCTTGAAGATTTTTTTGCCAAGATTCTAAGCTTCCTTTAACTCCGTCTAATATTTCTTTCACACGATCTAAGAAACTTATCTTTTCGAATGGGTCGGACAAACCCTTTATAAAGTTTCTTATTGCTAATAATATACTAGCGAATAAACCACCATTGATGACTTCGAAAATATCACCTTTACCGAACGCATCGGCTATAACTTTTCCTATGTCACCAAAAGCTTCACCTATTGCAGATCCAACTTTTTTAATTACATTCCAAAGACCCTCAAAGAAACCAATAAATCCTTCTATCGTCCGAGAAGATTCCATTGATTCTTTTAATGAACTTCCAAATTCTTTAACTTTGGTTATGCATTTTGATAAAAAGCCAACAATTTTATCAACAGCTTTACCAAATAAATCGCCTTCAACAACCGAATCCCTAAGATTCGATAAGAAATCTCCAAACGAACCGGTAGCACCTAAAATGCCTCCTCCGAGTCCGGTGAAATGTCCTATCAAATCGAAAGCGCCTTTACCGACTGCTTTAAAAGCTTCTGCTATAATATCAATAACAGAAAAAACACCCTTAAAGGTGCTTTTAAGTTTCTGAGCAGTACTATCGCTTATCTTTAAATGAGATGTAAGTTCTTTTAAGCCTTCTGTAAACGCTTTCAATTGTTTCGCTGTTACAGGAGGAAATATCTCGCGAAACGCTTCCGTAATAGGTTTTACAATACTACCGACACCCTCGAATACATTCTTAAGTGAGTCGATGAGGTCATTACGTCCTCCGAGATCTTTCCATTCTTGAAGAACTTTATTACGTGCGTCAGATGAAGCATTTATCAATCCTCCAAATGTGTCAGAAAGGTATGTGAAGAAATCTTTCGCTTCTTCAAAATCACCGAATATGATTTCCCAAGTTTTACCCCAACCAGACTGAGCAGCTTCCTTTAAAGTATCCCATAACTGCGTGAATGTTTTCACTTTTGTAGCCGCATCTTCCATTGCCTGGGCTTCTTTAATGAGAGCATCAGCCTGCTCCTGAGTCCATTTTCCAGACTCCATCATACTCTGAGCATATTTTTTAGCTCCATCAACAGTGAATTTATTTAAAGTCTCGTTAAGAATATCAGCACTAAGCCAACCATCTTGTAGAGAATCTCTAAATGAACCATTCTTCTTGATAATTTCATCAACTGCTACGCCATGTTCTCTGGCTGTTGCTTTCAATGCCTCCTGGAACTTTTCGCCACCCATACCTGCGTTAACAACTGAGTTCCAGTCCATCAGTTTAACAGTACCTGCCGCTAAAGCCTGGGACAACTGATACATAGCGGTTGATGCTTGCTGTGAACTTGAACCAGAAGCAGCTGCTAAGTTAGCAATACCTTGAATAGCAGACGCTGATTCTTCCAAGCCAACTCCGGCAGCCGTAAAGGTACCTATATTACGAGTCATTTCTGCAAAGTTATAGATGGTCTTGTCGGCATATGTATTCAACTCATCTATAACTCTCGTAACATCAGCCATGGTTGTGCCTTTACTTGCAGTATTTGACATGATGGTTTGAATAGAGTTCATCTTAGTCTCGTATTCATTAAATCCAGTTTTAATAGGATCGATAGTTAAAGCTGATATCATTCTTTTTCCAGCATTAACAGCTGAATTAGTAATATTAGCTAAAGCAGTAACACCCATCACTTGTAATGCAGAAAATTTAGCACTAACCGTCTCTACAGCGCTACCAAGTCCGGACATATCAACGTTCTTTGCAGACCTGCCTATATCTTCGAGCCCTTTGGAAGCACCAGACAGATTTAACTTTTGTTTGAGTTTGTCTAGAGTAGACATACTGGTCGCAACGCCACTTTCAAACTGCTTGTTATCGAATCGCATTTCCAGGACTCTATTCTCAATAGTTGTACTCATATACTAGTGACCTCCCTCCAGGCGTCTTCTGCAATTTTATCAAAAACAGGTTGAATTGCTGGGTTAATATAATCCCTACCCTGAACCCATCCTCCAGTTCCAGTACCATGTCCGTATTGCAAAATAATAGCAATGTTAACGCCTTTATTAACATTAGAATTTGTAAACGTAATCTTTGCCGAACCCTGTGATTGTTCGACTTCATACGACCACGAATTAGCCGTTAAGCCGGATTCTGTAGGAGTAGCAGACGAAAGGGCGGCTACCCCTTCTTGACCATATTTGCTTAATATGTCAATTTTAGCAGCTTTCTTTATTTTTTCGAAATAGCGAGTGGTCTTAGAAAAGTCGCCCCTATGTCTGAAACTTATCATAAGTTATACTCCTTTTATTTAACCCTTAACTTTTGTCCAGGATATATGAGGTTCGGATTACTCAAACCATTCATCTGTGCTATATTCTGATACGTTGTTCCGTATTTTGAAGCAATGCTAGATAAAGTATCTCCAGCTTTTACGGTGTAATATTGAGCCGATGATCCGTTTACAATGTTCTGAACTTCGTTATATCTACTTCCAAGAACGGCCTTTCGCACATCTCCGTTTCCATATTTTCCAGCTTTCACTTCTCCTGCTAGTGTCTGTGCAGACGCATTAAAAATATGATCAATGAATCCTTGCACTTCGTTATATCTGCTTCCGAGAGCAGTTTTACGATTATTTCCATCTCCGTATTTATTCTGCATAACGCCTACAGCAAGATCGAGTGTAGATCCTGAAGGAGTTGTTACGGTAGGAGTTGATGGTTTACTCGGTTTAACCGCTCCTCCAATAATTTCAGATGGATAATTTCTATAGCAATGATTCATATCGACTGGTCCGGAAATTCCAGGCACACTTCCTGACGATGTATACTGCCATATATCGTATTTGCCTTTATATGTACATTCACTGTTATATTGAGCAACCCATTTAACAAAACGATCAAGACCTGCGAGATAGTTTGTCCACCAATTTGTATTGGCATAGATACCGCACCAATATCCTGCTTTTTCGATAATATCTCCAAAAATGTTAGCTCGCTTAACTGCCCCAGATTCTGTTCCTGCCTGCTCCAAATCAAGATATATCGGATAAGATAATTTATATCCTTTTACAAGTCTAAGAACATGTTCTGCTTCGCTTCTTGCCTGAGCTTCACTTGTCGCATAGCTATAGATATAAGTACCAAACGGGATTCCAAGTCTTGTACACTCGTCTGCGTTTCGTTTCCACTGTCTATCATCCTGAGATGTGATATTATCGCCGTATCCACATCGTAGAATTACACCGTCAATGTGACCTTTTACAGATTCCCAGTTAATTACGCCCTGGTGCTCGCTAACATCGATAACTCTTAATGTCATAACTATACCTATCCTTTCGTATTAAGTTTTTTTCTTCTTGCTGCGTTCAGAGCAGCCTGTTGTCTCATGATTTCACTTCTACTTCTTTTCTTCGGTGGAGCATTTTTAATGTTACATACTCGAATAAGAGTAAGTAGTCGATTAATATGCCATTTCTGACATTCAAACGGTATTTTCGATTCAATCATCCAATAATAAATAAGCTCAGAAGTAATTGTTTCGCGATTATTTTTTCTAGTAGTGTCTTCAGAAAAAACTGTAGCGGTCATCGGAGCTTCTATATACTTGCTTATTTCAGCAATATTTTCATCCGAGATGTTATAATACACGTCCGGATTAACGTTAGGAGTGATTGTCATACATCTTATATAATCAATGGTTTCTTCATACGTCTTTTCTCGTTTAGAAAAGAAAGCCTTACACCATTTTGATTCCCATTTTGAAAGAGAGACAAGTGAATGCTCTAAGCACAATATCTGCTCTTTCTGTGCCGGTACAGGTATAAACACTTGGTTTTCTTCGTCCCATAAATCATCAGCTTCTCTAGCAGGTATTGTAATTTTAAGCAATTGTCATCCCTCCATTGTTTTCATAGTCATTATTTACCGGGAATAAGAGCTGGCTGTTCTGCTTTCTTAGCGAATTCAGCAGGCATGATCCCATTTACAAACTGTGATGCTGCTTCTGCGTCTGTAGCAAGTTCCATAAAAAGAACTGAATACGCTTCGGACTGAACGAACTTATTAGATAATGGCTGCCCGTTCACGTCAATCTTCATAAACTGTTTTCCATCTGCGCTCTTTTCTCCGTAAGCTTTAAGAATAAGATCTTTAAAAATCTTAATAAGAGTAGGTGTATCCTGTGCTGCAATAATTTTCTCAATCATTTCAGCGAAGCCACCAACTGTACTCATTTCCATTTCCATGATTTCTGCTTTCGATAAGTTGAAATAGTGAGGTTCTTCTCTTTCTACTCCATTGTAATCTGTGTATTTAATGTTCTTTTTTAACATATTCTTTCTCCTTTCAAATAAAAAAAAAAGACCCCACATTTAAAGAGGGGCCTTATACTCATTTATTCACATTATACAGTGCTATCTGTACCTAGCTTTCTGAGCCCAAAATCTGAGCTACTTCATCCGGAAGTGGTAAACTAGCTTCTTCTGACTCAGTTCCATACAGCTTATTTTCAAGAGCTGTAAGTTTTTCAGGGTCCACAGCATTAGAATCAATTACAATATGTGATGTCGGTTTGAATCCTGCTACAGAAACTGGTGTCGTACTGCACTCCCATGACATTGTTGTTGCTTCAGGGCTATCGTTAATGGTATTATGAGCCATCTCGGA
>ENA-ORMO01000200-ORMO01000200.1-human-gut-metagenome-genome-assembly--contig:-NODE-200-length-89158-cov-4.357799_pt1 | contig 89158 bp, 83 predicted proteins | sample MGYA00242106_ERZ509001 | MGnify/ENA primary metagenome ERZ509001 (study PRJEB26280, sample SAMEA2338736) | human gut metagenome | biome: human gut; feature: human-associated habitat; material: faeces...
GCGAGCTCTGGCGAAGCCGGCTTCCGGTTACGGCGTGAGGTTATTATAACACATTCCCTACGATTTCGAAATGGACGACGATCTACAAAACGGATTGGTTTATCCCTTTTCTACTTTGCCCTCTTGTGGTATAATTTTGATAATTCTATGATTTGGAGCGCGGTTGGCCGGAAGAGATACCGCGCCGTTTTGAAAAGGAGAATGGGAATGCTGACGGATATCGAGATTGCCCAGCAGACAGAGATGAGACCCATCGCAGAGATCGCCGCTTCTCTTGGTATTGGCGAAGAGGAGCTGGAGCCTTATGGAAGATATAAGGCAAAATTGAACGATTCTCTGTATAATCGCCTGAAGGATCAGAAGGATGGCAAATTGATCCTGGTGACAGCAATCAATCCAACCCCAGCAGGGGAAGGCAAAACCACTACAACAGCAGGTCTTGGAGAGGCCATGGCGAAAATCGGCAAAAAAGCAATCATCGCCCTGCGAGAACCGTCCCTTGGGCCAGTATTTGGAATAAAGGGTGGAGCAGCAGGTGGCGGCTATGCACAAGTGGTACCGATGGAGGACATCAACCTCCATTTTACAGGTGACATGCACGCTTTGACTTCGGCCAATAATTTGCTTTGTGCTATGCTCGACAATCATTTGCAGCAGGGAAATGTTCTGCGCATTGACCAGCGCCGTATACTCATCAAGCGTTGTCTGGATATGAACGACCGCGCACTGCGAAATGTAGTGGTAGGGCTTGGAGGAAAGCTCAATGGAATTCCGCGTGAGGATGGATTCATCATCACGGTGGCCAGCGAGGTAATGGCAATTCTGTGCTTGGCATCGGATAGCCGTGACCTCAAGGAACGCTTGGGGAAAATTTTAATTGCGTATAATCTGGACGGGGAACCTGTCTATGCAAAAGATTTGAAAGCAGAGGGGGCGATGGCAGCGCTGTTGCGCGAGGCGATCCAACCGAATCTGGTTCAGACGTTGGAAGGAACGCCAGTTATTATGCACGGCGGTCCATTTGCGAATATCGCGCATGGCTGCAATTCTGTACGCGCTACCCGTTTGGCGCTGAAATTGGCGGATTACTGCATCACAGAAGCAGGATTTGGTTCCGACTTGGGTGCAGAGAAATTCTTTGACATAAAATGCCGTTTAGCAGGATTGAAGCCCAACGCAGTAGTGATTGTCGCAACCGCTCGCGCACTGAAATACAATGGCGGAGTTCCAAAGGCAGAGACAGGAAACGAAAATATGGAAGCTTTGAAAAGAGGAATTGTCAACCTGGGAGCACATATCCAGAATATGCGTAAGTATGGCATCCCTGTGGTGGTGGCAATCAATCGCTTTGGAACGGATACGGATGCCGAGCTTTCGTATATTGAACAGTATTGTAAAGAAAACGGTGCGGAATTCGCACTCAGCGAGGTATTTGCCAAAGGCGGAGAGGGCGGCATGGATTTAGCCCGCAAGGTGTGTATGGCTGCAGAACAGCCCTCTGCATTTCAGCCGGTCTATGCAAGCGATTTGCCTGTGCGCGAAAAGATCGCGGTCATTGCGAAGGAAATCTACGGTGCGGATGGCGTGACCTATACCGCGCAGGCAGAGAAGGCGCTCAAAGAAATTGCAGCTCTCGGCGGCGATTCGATGCCGGTATGCATTGCCAAGACACAGTATTCTCTTTCGGATAATGCAGCCTTGTTGGGACGCCCCACAGGGTTTCAGATTACAATTCGAGACCTGCGGCTTTCCAATGGCGCAGGATTTGTAGTGGCCTACGCGGGAGACATCATGACTATGCCTGGTTTGCCGAAAGAACCGGCGGCAGAACGAATTGATGTGGACGCTTGCGGAAAAATATCTGGCTTGTTCTGAGGTGAGAAATTTGACCTACGTAACCCATTCTCCGAGGGAAACAGAAGTGTTGGGAGAAAAAATCGCTCAGCAACTTTCTGGAGGAGAAGTACTGGCGCTGTTTGGCGGCATGGGAATGGGAAAGACTGCCTTTACACGGGGGCTGGCGCGAGGACTCGGTGTGGAGGACGGTGTTTCCAGCCCTACCTTCGCGTTGGTTCATGAATATCATGGGCTTATGCCCATCTTTCACTTTGACATGTTCCGTGTGGATGGTTGGGATGATCTCTATTCCACGGGCTTCTTTGATTATCTAAATTGTGGCGGCGTGTTGGTGATTGAGTGGAGTGAGAATATTGAAAATGCTTTACCCGAGAACGCTGTGCGTATAGAAATTTCACGCGGCGCGACAGAGGACGAGCGGATTTTCCAGATCGATGGATTGAACATGGAGGGGATGATTCTTTGAGAATCCTTGCAATAGACTCTTCAGCCGGTGCTGCATCTGCCGCTATTTGGGAGGACGGCAAACGGTTGGGGGAATTTTTTACCAATACGCGTTTGACCCATAGTCAGACTTTGATGCCAATGATTGGTGGGGTGTTAGATTGTGCCCGTATACCGTTGGATAGCATCGATTTGTTTGCTGTTTCAGCTGGACCAGGGTCGTTTACTGGCGTACGAATTGGCGTAGCAAGTGTTAAGGGGCTTGCAATGGCCCAGAGAAAGCCCTGTGTGGGTGTTTCCACGTTGGAAGCCATGGCGCACAATTTAGCGCATATGGATGGCTGGATCTGTGCGGTGATGGATGCCCGCTGTGGGCAGGTATATAATGCTTTATTCCGGGCACAAGAGGGAACCATCACGCGGATAACGGAGGACCGTGCACTTGCCATCGTGGATCTTGTAGCAGAACTGGAACAGTTGGAGAGACAAAAATCATTGTTTTTAGTTGGTGATGGCGCAAAATTGTGCTATAATAATGAACGATTACGAGTTCTTGGCGCTCAATTACCGCCAGAGTCCCTTTTGTACCAAACCGCTTGGGGGGTTGCGGAGGTTGCAGAGGGGTTATATAAAAGAGGAGAGACCCTGACTGCTGCGGCTTTAGCCCCGGTCTACCTGCGTATGCCGCAGGCGGAACGAGAACTGAAAAAACGGCAGGCTGCTCAAATGTAGCCGGAAAGGGAATCAAGATGAAGAGGAAACGACTTGTCAGCACACTTTTAGCTGTGCTTCTGCTGACGTCCAGTTGGGGGCCTTCTGCTTTTGCAGCAGAGGTTGGGTCGAATGCTGCCGCGGTTTCGACTGTCCAACAGGAGCCGGAAAGCAACTTGGAGCAGGCCAAGGAGGCTATTCATAAAGGTTTAACCAACATGAGTGAGAGCATCCAATTGGTCCAGTACCAGATCACAGAACAGCAGTTTTCCAACTTGTATGATGCCATTTTGCGTGAGGACCCGTGGTTATTTTATGTGGAAGGCTGTACGTACCACGCCAACAAGAATGGAATCGTTGTGGATATGATTCCACGAAATACGTACGATAAAGCGACCGTACAAAGTATGCGGGAGGAATTAACACAGTCCATGCAGGCGGCGCTTTCGTGTATTGATCCCACTATGACGGCAACAGAAAAGGTTGTACAGATTCATAATTATTTGGCGCTGACCTGCGCTTACGATTACGAAAATTATCAACAGGACACGATTCCAAGGGATTCCTATACTGCATATGGTGCATTGGTAAAACGTAAAGCCGTTTGCCAAGGATACTCATTGGCATTTGAGTTGCTGATGCAACAGCTGGGAATTCCGTGCGCAATTGTAGAAAGCGATACGATGAACCACGCCTGGAATGCAGTCCAGCTGGACGGTGCTTGGTATCATGTGGACGTTACATGGGATGACAGCGCACCGGATCGGCCGGGGCAATATTCAGCCGACATGTTATTGACCAGCGACATGAAGGCGGGAAACAGCAAAAATCAGCATAAAAACTGGAAGCACCTTCCATCGCCCGCCTATAGCACCATTTTGGACAATATGGATTGGAAGCAGTTCATTTCACAAATGGAGACGAAGTATCGTTCGAATACAACCTTAACGGTGGATACCACTGCTTATACATGTCGAAAGGGTTCCACGTATGTTTTTAAGGCACAGGCGTCTCCAAACCAAGTAGTGGTTGCGCGTGCTGCGGACAGTAAGATTGCAGAGGTCGAATTATTGCGGGCAGATACGGATGGTTCGTATTATTTCCAGCTGGAAGGTCTCCAGGAGGGAAGCACGGATATTGAGATCATCACCGAAAGTGGAACGTCTAAAAAATTCCCATTGACAGTCAAAGGCGAGCTTTATCAGAGCGATACAAGTGGACAGCTGACTTTACACCCGGGACAGACCTATTACTTTAAGTTGACTTATAATGGGGGAGGTTCCTTGATCTTGCCCCATGTTCGTACAGGAAACGGAGCTGTGGGCGTTCAATTGGCAAAAACATCCGGTAATTATGCTATTTATGCAGTAACGGCCGCAGCAAATGCGACGGGGACCCAGACTTATGTCTATGCAACCCCGGATGGGGGCGTGCCAGTGCCGCAGTTTTCTGTTAAAGTGGCCTGATGGAATATAGAAAGAAGGAATTGCATGATTTTGTTAGGAGCCGATCACGGCGGCGTCGGTTTGAAGGACGCAATCAAAAAATATTTGGAACAGAATGCTATTGCATGTAAAGACTTTGGAACGTTTGACACGGAATCGATTGATTATGTGCCCATCGCTTCAAAAGTGGCGCATGGAGTGGTGAAGGGCGAAGGAGAATATGGAATTTTATGTTGTGGCACAGGAATTGGGATGAGTATTGCTGCAAATAAGGTGGATGGAATCCGTGCAGCGGTATGTTCTGATTCTTATTGTGTGGAGATGACCCGTCGCCATAACAACGCGAATGTTCTCTGCATGGGAGGACGTGTGATCGACGAACAGAAAGCGGTCGAATTGGTCAAAGTCTTTTTATCAACAGAGTTTGAAGGTGGGCGCCACCAGAGACGGGTGGATCAGATTGCTGCAATGGAACGCGGAGAGCTATAAAGAAACATAGGGAAAATACAGTGCCGCCTGCGCTGTGATTCGATTGGGACGTTATTCATCACTGAATATAAAATGGGGGAAAACAAATGGAAAATCAGGTTTTTGTCATGGACCATCCGTTGATTCAACACAAGCTCACATACCTGCGTGATAAAAATACGGGCTCGAAGGAGTTTCGTGAGTTAGTGGGCGAAATTGCGATGTTAATGTGCTATGAGGCGACACGCGATCTTCCTCTTCAGGAGGTGCATATCGAGACACCGATGGGAGAGGCGACTACAAAGGTAATTGCAGGCCGCAAATTGGCCTTTGTACCGATTTTGCGCGCGGGTCTTGGCATGGTAGAAGGCGTATTGGAGATGGTTCCAGCAGCAAAGGTCGGGCACATCGGTCTCTATCGCGATCACAAGACTCTTCAGCCAGTGGAGTACTACAGCAAGTTGCCGCAGGACATTACGGAGCGCGATGTAATCGTTTTGGACCCCATGCTTGCGACCGGTGGTTCTGCGATTGACGCCATCAGCATCATTAAGCGTAGCCATCCGAAGAGTATCAAATTTATGTGCATTATTGCGGCGCCAGAAGGGGTAAAAGCTTTGACCGAGGCGCATCCGGACATTCAGATCTATTGTGCTGCTGTAGATGACCATCTAAATGAGATTGGTTACATTGTTCCCGGGTTGGGAGACGCAGGGGACCGCATTTTTGGAACACTTTAAAAAGCTATCGTATGGTTTTTCTGTATACGGTACACGTGAATTAATGATAAAACAAGCGCCGGCAAACATTCGGCCCGTACGGATAAGGATGTTAAGAAAGACTTTTGATAGAGTGTGAGTCAGATTGGTTTCATGGACTTGTGACAAAATCCAAATCAATGGAGGCACACAAAAATGCAAAAGCCGAATCTTAACTTATCCTACCATGAGCAGGATGGGATGTTATTGCCAAACATTTAAAATTCCAGCTGTGCGGAAGATGACCGTCCGCTGGGGCGATATGGGAGGATGGCGCTCGCTTATCTGCGCGACAATTACCCGGATCGCTATATGGCACTAAAAAAATGAATGAATCACTCATGGAAATGATGCACCGGGTTCGAAGAGATGCCGCAGAACAAGTAGAGCGTCTGATCCCATGGATTCTGCTTGACGATCCCATGCCGGTGACAAGCGATATTCTGGAGCGCACGCGCCACTGGAACAGCTTAAAGAGCATGGTTGAAAAGATTGTATTGCAGACGGTTGTATTAACCGCAAGATGACAAAAAAATCCGGGAGAGGATTTTATTCCTCTCCCGGATTTTCTTGTTCTCCCAATGCAGCTCATGGACAATTTTTATACTTTCTCCGGCGGCACAAATTTGTATTCAACCTGAATTATCTTCTTAATGTATATTGGATGCCGTGGATCAGGCTCCAGCTTTTTTCGCAGACGGCAGATTGTGTTTTCTACTGTATTGGAACCGAAATACCGTTTTGAATCCCAAGCCGAGGCATAGAGTTGATCTTTTGTAAATACTCTGCCTGAATGTTTCACAAGGCAATATAGCATGGAATATTCTCCATAGTTCAAATGAATTTCTTTTCCGGCTTTTAGCACACGCCGAAATGCCGGATAAAGTTCGACATCGCCAAAGGATGGTATGGAAGAGGATACTTCTACAGTTTGGACTGATTTATCGTGCAATGCGGCCATAATCGTCTGAAAAATAGTGCCGTCCGAATCAACTGCCCGTACCACAATGATTTCTTCCATACACGCACCTCACCAATCATCTGCAAGCATGTCGCCCACACAATCTCCAATGATATTCGCCCAAAAATCTTTTTTAGGTGTGAAATACCTGGCTTTTAGCGGCTGCATTGGGTTTAAGGCACAGTTCACACAAAAGTTTTCCAATATCCCCGTCAATGCAAATCGCCCGCTTCTGGATTTCTTTCGGGCAGTATGCTTCTGACAGGTTGACGCAAGCGTAAACCGCCTTGGGATTTTGATAGGTCATCCTCCAAAATGGATATTTGATAATGGCCGGTGTATTGCCGCCTACGCCCAGTTCCAGAAAGAGAATATGTTGCTCCTCGTGACGGCGCAGAAAATCCGTATAACGCTGGGCGGCGGCGTGCCAGCCCTCGTCCTCCACAAAGGTATCGTCCGCCCGCAGGTTCATGGACATAGGTGTACCACAACGGGGACAGTGCGGCACCAATTCACTGGGAATTTTCATATCCTTTTGTTCAGCCATCATTCTTCTAACAACAGCTTCGTTGTCATAGGTCTTTTGGTGGCAGGGCTTGGAACACTGCCAAAGGCCATAGTCGCCCTGGGTGTAGAACAGACGGTGTTTATCAAACCCGGCCTTCTGAAAACAGTGATCTACATTGGTGGTCAGAACAAAATACTCTTTGCCCTGCACTAGCTTCAAGAGGTCATGGTAAACCGGCTTTGGGGCATCCAGATACCGGTTGATGTAGATATACCGACTCCAATATGCCCAGTGTTCTTCCAGACCGTCAAAGGGATAGAAGCCGCCGGAATACATATCATGGAAGCCGTATTTCTCAATAAAATCCCCGAAATACTGGCGGAAGCGTTCGCCGGTATAGGTGAACCCGGCGGAAGCGGAAAGCCCGGAACCGGCTCCGATCACCACTGCGTCCGCCGTGTCCAGTTCCTCTTTGAGCCGCGTAATATTATCGCAGCAGTCGGTTGTAGATTTCATAGTCGTTATCCTTGAAAACATTGAAAATCACCTCGATTTTATCAGGATTTTTCTGCTGCCATTCCCTGACTGTCCTTATGGCGAGCTGTGCGGCCAGGTCAGCCGGGAAATGAAACTCGCCAGTGGAGATACAGCAGAAGGCTACGCTATGTAGGCCTTTTTCCGCCGCCAGATCCAAACAGGTGCGGTAGCAGCTTGCCAATAGTTCCCGGTCATTTTTTGTTACGACTCCATAGATGATTGGGCCAACGGTGTGCAGTACATAGCGGCATGGCAGGCTATACGCTTTCGTGATTTTTGCCCTGCCGGCGGGTTCTTCTTTCTTCTGCCCCGCCATGACACGGGCACATTCCAGACGAAGCTGTACCCCCGCATAGGTGTGAATGGCGTTGTCGATGCAGCCGTGACAGGGGACGAAGCAGCCCAGCAGCCGGCTATTTGCCGCATTCACAATAGCATCAGCGGCAAGGGTAGTAATATCACCCTGCCAGAGATAAAGTCCAGGTTGTACCGGCGCCAGACCGGCCAGCTTTGTAACACCCTTTTCGGCAAGACGCTCCCGCAGGTAAGCGTCTTGTACATTCAGAAAATCCTCACTTGCCGGGATAGGCGGGCGCGCATTCATCAGGCTGCGCAGAAGCCGCCGCTTTTCCGAGAGAGTATCCGGCACATGAATCTCTGTATATTCTTTGCGTTCCGCCAGCAGATAGCGGAGCAGATAATCCAATCTTTCGTCCTGTGTCATCCGTCTTACCTCCGCTCAATCGCCCTTGCGGGGCAGATCTCATAGCAGTTCCCGCAATGCAAACAGTGTTCCTGCCGGATGATGGCGGGCTTTGCCGAAATATCAATGCACTTCTGCGGGCACTTGGAATAGCACAGCTTACAGCCAATACACTTGTCTGTCACAAAGTAGCCGGTTTTCTCTGTCTGCGCACCACCGAAGGAAAAACTGGCGCGTTCAATCGGCTGTTTGGAAAGGTCAAACCATTCTCCCGTCCCTTCGTAAATTCTGAAAACCGTAAGGGCGCTGCGAGAGCGCACATCGGGATAGATTTTTTCCATGTACGGATTTTTTCGGAACAGGGCGGGCAGGCTGTCCGGCCCGGTTTCCTTTGCCTTACCCTGCACCGACACGGCCACACAGGAAAGGGTATCTTCGCCCTTCATGGCGGTAAATGCGATATTTTCATTGGATTTCAAACGGTTATAAAAATTCTTCCCCTTTGCAGTCAGGAAGTAAAGGCCGTTTTCATCGTAGTCCATGATGTCAATGGCGCAGGTGACTGGTCGTCCCTCGCTGTCCGTCGTGGCAAAAACGGTGGAGTGGATTTTCTCCACGATGTATTGCAAATAATCTTTTGTCTGCATAAGGAACCTCCTATTTCTGCCTGCCCTTTAAGGTAGGGGTAAGCCGTTTGTAAAGCGGCATGGTGACAATGCTGATCCCAATTCCTTTCAGCAAATTAAATGGGAATGCATTGAACAGTACAACATCCAATTTGGTCTTGATGAATGGGATAAACTCGCCAAAAGAAGCAATCAGTTGGTCGAGCGGCATAAATACTTCAAATACGGGAAGCAGAATAAAGTAGTTGACAATGGCCGCTCCAACTCCCATAATGATGCTGGCAATCAAGCAGGCAAGCATCGCCGTTTTCTTTGTTTTGTGAAATTTATAGATAAGCCCGGCAGTTACCACAAAACTGCTTCCCATGATAAAATTCGCAAGTTCACCGATTCCACCAGTAGAGGAAGTGAGCAGCTGCAAGGCGTTTTTGACAAATTCAATCAATATGCCCGATACAGGACCGTATGCAAAAGCTCCGATCAGTGCGGGCAAATCCGACAAATCCATACGCGCAAAGGTTGGAGACAGCGGAACAGGAAATTCAAAAAAAGCGAGCACAAAGGCGATGGCAGAAAGTACGGCGGTCATTGTGAGCATACGCACGTTCTGGATGGATGATTTCCTTCGGACAGTAATTGTTTTCTCCATAATTCTCCTATTGAGATATGATTTAGATTAAGAACAAGCCCCGCGAAGTCTGACACTTGCGGGGCTGTTCTTGTCATATCCTCTCTCGTCCAGACTGTTACTGCCGGTCAGGAATTTCACCTTGCCCCGAAGATATTTGAGTTCTGTTTACAGGTCGTATTCCTTGGGCGGGTTGCCGGAGAAGTCGGCGATTACTGCATGAACATCCTTCAGGTAGAACACCTCAAAGATAGGATTGGTAGCCTCGCCGTACTGCCCCTTGACGATGGGGTTCTGGATGCACATAGCCTTGGCAGCCATGTTGTTCTCAAACACAGCCTTGCCGTTCAGACGAATCCACGCATAGGCCGGGCTGGAAACGGAAACTTCGATATTGGGGTTGGCCTGCATATCTTTGTAGACTTCCTTCTGGTTGTTGGTGCAGAACCACAGCTTGCCGTCCAGTTCACCGGCAAACATGAAGGGGCGGCACTTGGCCTTGCCGTCACGGCCTACAGTAGCCAGATACTGTACGGGATTTTCCTGCAAAAACTTTACGACTTCGTTCATGATGAATACCTCCTGATTTTGAATGTAGGTTTTGGGGATTGCAATTTTTGTCTTGCAATATTATAATAAATCTGTAAGTATCTATTGTAAAGTAAGCACTTTATTGTGCTGTAGTTACTAAAAAGAAACTATTGAAAGGAAGTGATACCATGCAGCAAACAAAAGAGTTGCCCGCCTGCCCGGTAGAAACAACGCTTATGCTGATCGGAGACAAGTGGAAAGTCCTAATTCTGCGTGACCTCATGCCTGGAACAAAGCGGTTTGGAGAGTTAAAGAAATCCATTGGCAGCGTATCGCAGAAGGTTCTGACCGCCCAGCTTCGGGATATGGAAGAAAAGGGCCTTGTCAATCGCCATGTATACGCAGAGGTCCCGCCACGGGTGGAGTACAGCCTGACCGACTTGGGAAAAAGCCTGAAACCAATCCTGGACGCCATGTGGATCTGGGGCGAGGGCTATAAGGCGCAAAATGGTTGAGCAGAAAAAATATTTTCTGGACATATTTCATCGCCTATAGTTGGATCTAACCAATCGATCCTGCGCTTTATCATAAGCCTTCATGTCATCACGCATAAAGGAAATTTCAGCAAGTGCTCTTGACAAATCCCTTCACCTGCGCTACTCTCTTTGTAAGACAGGGAGAAGAACAATACCTCGAACGGCACGGTTCTGCCTACATCTCAAAGCAGTTCGGCGGAAGATCAAAAACAGGAAGCCATACACGGCCCGAACAGATAGTTTCGGATCGTGTATGGCTTTTTCATTTGCCGGACGGAAAGAAGGCTCCCCTTATGGCGCGGGGCAGGCCGTCAGTACCGGCCCCACAGGGGCTTACCCAAAAAGAGGAGCTTTCCGGGGTAAGGCAGGAATAGCCGCTTGAAAGCAGTGTTTTCAACGGATTTTACAGGTGTGATTTTTGAAGATTGCCCGAAAAAACGTCTTACAGCGTTTTCGGGAGAAAGGGGCATGATTGAGCCGCAGAGAACCTACTGTTTCGCCAGAATCCTTACGCGGGAGAAGATCCTTACCCCTACCGCCTACGCATACCGCACCAAAGGGGGCCGCCACTCTGCTCTGAATCTGGACAAGCCCTACACCCGGTCCGACAGCACGGTGGCCGGCATTCTGGAGCATGAGGAATATATCGGCAATACCATCAACTGCCGGACCTATACTCCATCCTTCAAGAACAAAAAGAGCCTTTTGAACCCGCCGGACAAGATACTCCGCTTTGGGGGCACCCATGAGCCATTGATCGACCTGGACACTTGGGAGATCGTCCAGCGGGTACGGCAGGGCAAACGGGGGCCCATCAAGATGAGACAGCAGGATATGCTCTCCGGGCTGGTTTACTGCACGGACTGCGGCTCACGGTACTACCTTTGCCGGTGCGGGAGCTGGGACGAGAGCCAGTACACCTTCGTCTGCGGCAAGTACCACTGCTATAAGGAGGACTGCACGCCCCACACCATCAAAACAGCGGCCTTGCGGCAGATCGTGCTGAGTGAGATTCGGCGGGTGTCTGCCGAGGCGAGGGAACATTGGGACGAGCTGTTCCAGCGGCTTACCAGCAGCCACCAGAGCAGAGTGAAAAAGGAGCTTGCGGCCAAGCAGCGGGAACTGGACAAGGGAGGACGGCGGCTGAAAGACCTGGAAACGCTGTTCCGCCGTTCCTTCGAGGAGCTGGTTTTGGGACATCTCTCCGACGGGCAGTTTCAAACACTGGTAAAAGGCTATAAACTGGAAAAGGCGGAGCTGGAGGCAAAGACAGAAACGCTCAAAGACGAGATTGCAAACTGGCAGGACACGCTTCAGAACGCCGACCGCTTCCGCAAGCTGGTGGACAAGTACACAGATATTGCGGAACTAACGCTGGAACTGGTGCGGGAGTTTATCCAGAGAATTGAGATACACGAGCGTTCCGGACGGTACAAGAAAAAGCACTATACCCAGCAGGTCGATATTTACTTTAATTTCATCGGCCAGGCATAACAAAACGGCCCCAGGATGCCGTAACATCCTGGGGCCGCTCTAGAACTACAATACATCCTTATCCGGGCGGATGATTTGCTTGCCGGCGCTTGTTTTATTTTGCAACAGAATCGTATTATTTTAGATTTTCTATATAATGGGTAATCCCATCTTCATCGGTAGGGGAGACATCACTATAAGTATGGAACAAAGAAAGGTTCTCCACATGGCGCAACGCCCCGCCCGCTTCAATCTGGTAAAGTGGACTCATGGTTTCCATGGAAAGATAATCCCCATTGCAATACGTCTCATAAGAACTACCGTAATCCGGATAAGCAGCGTCGGACTGCACAAAGCGTTTGATGAGGGTATACGTGCGATCTACATAGGCGGCCCATCCGAGCGCATTATTGGTACCAAGTTTAAGAGGCTTTTCGTTCGACGAATCGTGCTGAATCGTAATATACCGGTTTCCAATGTAAAGACGTTTATCCCGCGGATCGGTGTAGGGCCAAAACGTTAAAACACGGTTCGGTGGGAGTTCATCCTCCTCATTAACGCGGTTTTGTGGAATAATTTCCAAACCGCCCCCACGAACCATCGTGATGGGCCAAAGGGAGAGCATCTGTCGATCCTTAGAAAAATTCTTGACACTGTGTACCAGCATCACATCAGAGGAGTTTTCCCCCATAACGATTTCCAAACGGGTTTGAACTTCATTTTGTTTCTGTTTTGCCGAGGAAAAGGTCACGCCGTCCGGAAGCAATGCATAAATGACCGGATCGTTATCTGGAAAATAGGATTCCGGCATCTTCTCAGGGGCGAGCCATAATCGGTGTCCACCATAGAAATAACACGCCGCCCCTTCGGAATAATAGTCGTCCATGAATGCGTTCTGCATTTTATACTTGCGCTCCAAGTCGTTGTACAGAACATTTTCGCCTCCAACAAACCCAAAGCGTACAATACGTGGACCACAATCGATGGTCACAACAACATCAATGACGCCGTTGGAGAGCTGTACACACTTTCCATAATTTTCAAAATCAATTTCCTTGAGCTCCAAAAGAATGACACGTCCTTTAAATGAAAATTTATTCTTGCGGAGGCCCCGCAAAAGAGACGGAATCATGCTGGAAAGGAAGCTGCATATTGTCCCGTATCTTGCATATTCCTGCCGTCCAATCTCGCCCACAGGGCTGGGGGATTGGAAGAAAAAGGGAATATACGTCCGTTGATTGGCTCTCTAATTCAATCACATTTCGCGCATCATTGTCAAGAGATAAAATATCCGATGAATTGGCGATGATAGGGCGTTTTGTGGTCATTTTTGATACATGCAAAATTTCTGCTCCCCGCGTATTCATTCCCAATATGCGTACATACGGGGGAAGGCCTGCGGCATGGGGACGATTGATCCCCAGGAAAGCCGAGAGAACCAGCCGGCGGATTCTTGCCAAAGGGTAGCGCTTGGTTTTGACGGATTGATAGAGCGTCTCAAGTGAATCTGCTGTTCGAACAGCGGCGTACAAACGGTTTTCCAATCCTTCGCTGACATCCGGTAAAGAAGCGAATGCAGATGGCTCCATGGTTCTTAGTTTTGCCAGAATGGCGCGTTCCATCCGCGTTAAGGATGCAGGAGCGTGTCCGGCTTCCAATTCAGTTTGCAAAATCATCGCTGCCGCTGTTGGCATGTGGGCAGCAAAGGCCCCATTTTGTGCGGTAAGGGAACGGATCAGGCTGGCACTGGCTGCTTGTACATTCTTATCAAAAGAGTCATGTGCAGCGCCGATCCGCTTCATGGTAAAGACGCGCAGGGACGAGGATAGGGTGCGGATGGCCTTGCAATATTCTACTCCCAGCGTGTTGTTCGGGCTTTGTAGAATCTGGGCGGTATCTGGACCAGCCAATCGCTCCACGGCGCGTTCCCGTGCACGGGCAAATGTACAACCGGCGGCGAGTTCATCATGCAGGAGTGGTGGAAATGTAGGGGAGAGCAAGATGTCCGCTAAAGAGAGCAAGCGAGCGGCATCCCCACATTCACTTCCGAAGCTGATGACATCTGCCCCAAGGCAATCCAATAAAAAAACGCCGCCCTGTGCAAATTTTTCTGCGGGGGCCATCGCCCAGGGAAGGGGAAGCTCCACAACGAGATCCACACCGCAAAGAAGCGCTTGCTTTGCACGCATATGTTTATCGAGGAGGGCGGGCTCACCGCGTTGCACGTAGTTCCCACTCATAACGGCGACAATATGCGTGGCGCCCTGCCTGCGGGTTTCCTTTACTAGGGCAAGATGTCCCAAATGGAACGGGTTGTATTCACAAATAATTCCGGCAATCTGCATTTCCTTGGAAAACTCCTTGAATTTGTTCGATTCTTGTACTATTATAATAATACCATATTGTCTGATGTTTTTAAAATAAATTTGGTTCCAAAGAGATTTTTCTCTGTTTTATCCAAACGACAATATCGGATGAAAAGAGCAGTGTGGCTGTATCGGACGAAATCCCCGATATATCCTGAGGGACAGTGCACTGCAAAACAGGAGGAGAGGTTTCCAATGAAAGTTTTGGTTATCAATGCTGGTAGTTCCTCGTTGAAGTATCAGCTGATCGACATGGACAGCGAGCGGATGCTGGCCAAAGGCAATTGCGAAAGAATCGGTATGGACGGCAGCATCTTTATTCATAAAACGTCCGATGGCCGTGGAAAACGGGTTCAGGTCCCGATGAAGGACCACACGGATGCATTCATGTATGTCACACAAGCATTGACCGATGCAAAGGTGGGCGTGATTAAGAATCTGGACGAGGTCAGTGCAATTGGCCACCGTGTAGCACAGGGCGGATCAATTTTCCGGAAGTCTGTTCTGGTCAACAATGAGGTCATCGAGGGAATTCGCAGCTTGATCCCATTGGCCCCGCTGCACAATGGCCCAGAGCTGGAAGGGATTCTTGCCTGCCAAAAGGTATTTGGCGAAGAGCTTCCGGAGGTTGTGGTATTTGATACTTCGTTCCATTCCACAATGCCGCCCAAGGCCTATATGTATGCGATCCCCTACGAGTATTATAAAAAATATGGAATCCGCCGTTATGGCTTCCATGGAACATCCCACCGGTATGTCAGCCGCCATTGTGCGCATTTGATGCACCAGCCGTTGGAGGACATCAAGATGGTGACCTGCCATATTGGGAACGGTTCTTCGATTGCAGCAATCCAGGATGGCCGTGTCATTGATACCAGTATGGGATTGACGCCGCTAGATGGCTTTATGATGGGAACCCGCTGCGGCTCTTTGGACCCATCCATTGTCACCTTCCTGATGGAAAAAGAGAATTTGACACCCAGCCAAATGGATGAGGTCCTCAATAAGAAATCGGGCCTGCTCGGTGTTTCCGGTGTTTCCAGTGACGACCGCGACGTTACGAAGGCTGCAATTGAAGGCAATCCGCGCGCAATCCTGGCACATGACATGCTGGCCTATCAGATTATCAAGCAGATTGGCGCCTATGCGGCGGCGATGAACGGTCTGGATGCAGTCGTCTTTACCGCTGGTTTGGGTGAAAATCAGCCGCACCACCGTTATGCAATTTGCCGCGGCCTGCGTTATCTCGGATTGAAGATCGATGCAGAACGCAACGAAGAGATGGTTGGCGGCAAGGAAGGGAAAATTTCCACATTTGATTCCCAGGTGGCAGTCTATGTCATCCCCACCAACGAAGAGCTGGTCATCGCGCGTGATACCAAGGTGATCGTCGAGAAGTTGAACTATGCGTCTACAGAGGACAAGACTATTGTCGACTTGGAGGACATCTAAAGTATTTAAAACGTACATTTTTATAAATCAAATTCAAAAACGTGGGGTGGATTGCAAATAATCCATCCCACGTTTTTGTGTTTTTATTTTTCGAATCCCCCATGCAAGATCGATCCGATAAGAGATCTTTGACTAAAGTGGGACAGCGTGCTTATGCTTTTCTCTCAACTTCTAAGCAATCTCAGACCTTTCGGCCTTTTGGCTTTTGATCACTTTCAGACGAGAAAATTCTTCGCGTTCCTTTTCCTCCAATGCGTCTGTGATAAATTTGACGGTTTGTTCAAAACGAGGAATCATAATATTTTTCAAGGCATTGGCACGCTTTTGCGTCTTTTTGATGGCATCTGCCAACCGGTACACACTGTTTTCGACCTCTGCCAATTCAGCGGTTAAACGCTTGACTTCGTTGAATTTATTATAGGCGTCGTCCAACAGGATGTTGGTTGTATTTAAGCCAAAGGGGATGGGGATATCGCGCGGTGTCAAGGAAACCATGGGAATTTCTACACCCATAACGCTGCGATAGGCTACGTTCAGACCGTCATCCAGCGGGACAGTCTGAGAAAGTTCACCGCAGATTCCCAATGTAATATTAGCTCTCTGCAAAGCCGCATAGGCATCCTCATAGGTTTGATCGATCTTTCCTTGGATGGAATTGGCACGATCAATCAACGCCATCATTTCGCGAATCAGGATATTGCGTTTCCGATCCAACAGTTCAAATCCAGTACGGGAGAGTTCCAGGGACTTCTTGGTAGCCAGGAGGTTTCCTTTGGTAGGTACGACTTGATTAGCCATAATGGGTTCCCTCTTTTCCTTACCGGCACAACGTTACGGTGCTTGTTCGGCGGGTTGGACTTTTCGCTCCGCCTCTGATTCAAGCTGCTTTTTGGCCTTTTCATAATATTGATCGAGCAGAGCATCATCCACGCGGTCCAGTTCTTCGCGCGGCAATGTGGCCAGCAGCCTCCAACCAAGGTCAAGGCTCTCATCGATGCTGCGGTTTTCATTGAATCCCTGGTTGACATATTGATTCTCGAATCGCTTGCCAAATTCTAGATATTTTTTGTCTGTAGGGGAAAGCTCTTCTTCGCCGATGACGGAAGCCAGTGATCGTGCATCCATCACCTTTGCATAGGCGGCAAAGAGCTGATTGGACAGCGCAGAGTGATCTTTGCGCGTATAACCGGCGCCAATGCCGTCCTTCATCAGGCGGGAAAGCGAAGGGAGAACGGACACCGGCGGATAGATGCCGCTGTTGTCCAGACTGCGGTCCAGAACAATCTGTCCTTCGGTGATATAACCGGTCAAGTCGGGGACCGGGTGGGTGACGTCATCGTTTGGCATGGTAAGAATCGGAATCTGTGTGACAGACCCCTCTTTGCCGCGAACCATGCCTGCGCGTTCATACAGGGAGGCCAAGTCCGAATATAGATAGCCCGGATAACCCTTTCTTCCGGGAATTTCTCCTTTGCTGGAGCTGAATTCGCGCAACGCTTCCGCATAGGACGTCATATCCGTCATGATGACCAATACATGCATGCCGAGTTCAAAAGCAAGATATTCTGCAACCGTCAGAGCGCAACGGGGGGTCAATATACGCTCGATGATCGGGTCGTTCGAAAGATTTAAGAACATGACCACCTTTTGTAGAACACCGGATTCGTCAAAAGAACGGCGGAAGTATTCCGCTACATCGTTTTTGGCGCCCATGGCGGCGAAGACGATGGCGAAATTGTTCTCGTTCGCATCCTTGATTTTGGCTTGACGTGCGATTTGGACAGCTAACTCGTTATGCTTCATGCCGGAACCGGAGAAGATCGGCAGCTTCTGTCCCCGAATCAAGGTCATCAGAACGTCAATGGTGGAAATACCGGTATTGATGTAGTTCTTTGGATAAATTCGAGAGACCGGGTTGATCGGCGTACCGTTGATGTTCGCGCGCTTGAGCGGGAAAATATCGCCCAATCCGTCAATCGGACGGCCAGCGCCGTCAAAGACGCGCCCTAGAATCTCCGGAGAGAGCGGCATTTCCATCGGATGGCCCAACAGCCGTGTGCGTGTGTTTTGGAGGGAGATACCACGTGTGCCTTCGAACACTTGAATCACGACGCGCTTGCCCTCCATTTGCACAATACGCCCCTGGCGCATCGTGCCATCGTCCATGCGGATGTCGACTACCTCTTCAAAGGAAGCATTTTCTACATCGTCCAGAACGATCAAGGAGCCATTGATCTCCTTGACACCGATATAATCCAGAATCATATTATCACCTGCTTCCCTATGCGTTGACAATGCTGGACAGCGTTTCATCGATCTCTTTAACATATTCGTCGAACTGTTCCAGCTGATTGTTTGGTATGTCGTATTTCATTTTGACTAGCTTGTCAAACAAACCGGTTTCTACAATTCCAGAAATCGGGACACTGGCCGCGACCAGTTGCTTGGCTTTTTTATATAGGTGCAAAATGACACGCATCATTTGCTTTTGTTTCTCCAGTGGTACGAAGGTATCGTCTGCATGGAATGCATTTTGCTGAAGGAATCCGACACGAATGACACGCGCGGTCTCAATAATCAGTTTTTGATCGTCCGGCAAAACATCGGAACCAATTAGCTTGACGATCTCCATCAGTTGATTTTCCTCCTGGAGGATATGGGAGATGCGTTGACGGTACTTGACAAATTCCTCGCCGACATGATCGGTATACCACTGGTCCAAATCGCCAAAATATTCGCTATAGCTCTGGGTCCAGTTGATTGCCGGATAGTGGCGGGCATAGGCCAACGCCTTATCCAGCGCCCAAAAACAGCGGGTAAAACGTTTGGTGTTCTGTGTAACTGGCTCTGAAAAGTCGGACCCCTGCGGGGATACGGCGCCAATAATCGTGACAGAACCATCCGTCCCGTTGAGATTTTTGGTCATGCCTGCACGCTCATAGAATTCTGACAAACGGCTGGGTAAATAGGCAGGGAAGCCTTCCTCGGCCGGCATTTCTTCCAATCGGCCGCTGATTTCGCGGAGAGCTTCCGCCCAACGGGAGGTGGAATCGGCCATGATGGCGACGTGGTAGCCCATATCGCGGTAATATTCGGCCAAAGTGATACCGGTGTAGATGGACGCCTCGCGCGCCGCCACCGGCATGTTGCTTGTATTAGCAATCAGGACCGTGCGGTCCGTCATGGGACGGCCGGATTTCGGGTCGATCAATTCCGAAAACTCATCCAGAACCTGGCTCATCTCGTTGCCGCGCTCGCCGCATCCGACATAGATGATGATGTCTGCATCACACCATTTCGCAAGCTGATGCTGCGTCATGGTTTTGCCCGTGCCAAATCCACCAGGAATGGCAGCTGTGCCGCCTTTGGCGAGGGGGAAGAGCGTATCGATCACCCGCTGTCCGGTAATCAATGGGACATCGGTCCGCAGACGCTGAGAGACTGGGCGCGGAATACGGATCGGCCATTTCTGGCAGAGGGAGAGCGCATGCAGTACTCCATTCTCATCTTGTAGAGTCACAATCGTGTCATTGATGCGATACAGTCCATTTGGGACAACCGTTTGAACAACGCCGTTTAATTGTGGCGGTACCATACATTTATGGCGAATGATCGGTGTTTCCGGGCACTCAGCATAAATATCCCCGCTGTTGAGCCGGTCTCCCGGTTTGACAGTGACAGTAATTTCCCACTGACGCTGGGAATCCAGCGAGGATACGGAACTGCCGCGGGAAATGAATGCACCGCTCTCCTCTTCAATTGCTTTCAAGGGGCGCTCAATACCGTCAAAGATGTTGTCCAAGATGCCCGGACCAAGTGTGACATTCATTGGGCTGCCCGTTCCTACTACGGGTTCTCCTGGGCGAAGGCCTGTAGTCTCTTCATATACCTGAATCGTGGTAAACGCACTGGTGATACCGATGACTTCACCGACCAGCCGTTCCTTCCCGACATACACCATCTCCATCATGGAGAAAGACTGCGCAGCCTTGACCGTGACGACTGGGCCGTTGATACCGTATATGACCGTTTCATTTTTCATGTTTGGATCATTCCTTTCCCATCCTGTGGCCGCACGGCTATCCAGCCACCGTCAGTCCAGAGTTTTCTTCAAACCAACCGCGCTGTTCCTCCAGCATGGCGTCCAAGGTTTCATCTGCCATGACGCCCATCTCGCTGTTGTAAGCGCGGAGACCACCGATCCGGATGGTGGGATCGGTTTCAAAGGTACAGGGGTGACCAAATGCTTCCGCGATTTGCTGCTGATAGGAGGCATCCTCTTCGCGAAGGCGGATGACTGTACCAGGCTGCTGGAACACGGCAGCTAGATTGCGGGCATACTTTTGCATTAAGGCAGCATACGCCGGTTTTTGTGTATAGGAGCGCAGTTCTTCCGCCGCTCGTGAAAAAATCTGCTCCATAATCCCACGGCGTTTTTCCAGCAAGGCCCGCCGGCCGTCCATCTCCCGCTGTGCCATCTCGCGGGAAATGCCGCTGCGCATCTGGGCCATTTCCTTTTGTATCAGGTGATATGCCTCTGTAAGAACTTCAACCTCTGCCTCGTCCAATTCTTTTTGCTTAAATGCGGCGACCTCTTCTTCGATCTTCTTTCTTTGCTCTTCGCCGTAATGGAGGATCGCCTGATAGAATTTTCCGATTTTTTCATCGTTGTGATTGATAGCCATGTCAAACCCCCATTCTGCCGGGAAGCGGCCTAAATTTTAATCCCGATGGCCTCGCGGACATAGCGGGTAATGGAATCTTTGGTGCGCCCATTGCCATGCCGGTCGGGGATCTCCACAATTAACGGGCGCTTGGCTTTGAGCTTCAGATCGTAGATCATTTCCGGGCAAAGTTGGAGTAGGCGTTCGGTAATTAGAATGACGGCGACATCCTCCATTGCCATCGCTTCGGTCAATGCTTTTTTGACCTCCTCAGGCTCATGCACCACGATTCCTTCGATACCTGCCAGACGCATCCCGACCTGTGTATCTACGTTGTCGCTGATCAGATAAAAGCGCATATGAATCCTTCTTCCTGTAGGCCGTGGGCACGCCTGTGTTATACTTTATTCAGAATTAGAATGGAGATCAATAGGCCATACAGAGCAATGCCTTCACCCAACGCCACGAAAATCAGGGATTTACCGAAAGCCTTCGGGTCCTCGCTGGTTGCTCCGATGGCCGCTGGGGCCGCCGCTGCGACTGCGATACCGCCGCCAATACCAGCCAGACCGGTGACCAAGGCGGCTGCAAGCAATCCCATCCCCTTGGAATTGTCCACCGGGGCCGTAGCTGTTTGCGATGTAGTGGCTGTGGTATCCGGTGTACTGTCCTCAGAAGCAGCAGATGCGATCATTGGCGCTGCAAAGGTAACGACACATACAGCTAGGAAAGCGATTAACTGGGTTGCAACAGCCTGGCTGGTCTTCTTTCCACGCTTTACTGCACGGATGGAGAGCGCCACGGATACAACCAGAAAGACGATTGGAATACATAACACGATACTCATGACAAATACCTCCAAAAATGATTTTTTCACAGCTTTGGAATCTATGTTTCGCCGCGCCAAAGTGGCCGGCGTAGAGGATAACAGGGGACATGTGCGTACACGTTTTGCCGGCTAGACTTGTGCGCATTATGCATCCCTGCGAACCACAACGGGATGAAATGGTCGGCCGTCTCCGTCAAAGAAGCGGCTGAACATCTCATAAAACTCCAGACGCAGAACCTGAATCCCCACCAACAGGCCTTCCAAACCCATCACAAACACATTGCCGACGACGGCAATCAGGATATAACCAATGCCGCTGGTCATTTCTGCCAAGGTAAATACCACGAGCATCATACCAGCATGAACCAATACAAATGCGCCTACACGCAGAAAGGACATAGTGTTGGTTGCATAGCTGAGCAGGTATTCGAAAACCTCAAAAAAATTCTGCATGAGGAAATTTCCCCAACTCTCCGGTTTCCAGTCGGAGCGGCGCTCCAATAGTCCCCCGAGCACTTCCCGGAAGAAAATCACCACAATTGGCAGTACGATCAAACCGAGCACATAGGCGGTGTTGACAATCTGCCAGCCAAAAATCAGCTGCCCTCCAAATCCCACGACCAAAGACACATAGAATACAAGCCCTGCTAACCCATTTGGACCAAATAGGGCATTTTCCCAGTGCCTTCTGCGCAGGCAAGAGTAGATGTTGATGAGAATGGCCACAACGACCAGGAGCATGCCGATACCTACGGCTGAATAGATAATCAGGTTTGTAGTGTTTGGCTCCATCACTTCGATGGGTTTTTCGTCCAGACCGAACACGTTCCGGTAGAATGGGTCCAACACATGTTCAAAGCCAAAAACAGAGCCAAAAACCGTTCCGAAAATAGCCGATGAAATTCCACAGGGGATCAATGCCTTGCCGAGTTTCATCTTTTTGAATTTCCACATCAACCATCCAACGATGGAGACGCAGATTCCCTGTCCGAGATCTCCAAACATGATGCCAAACAGCAACACATAGGTGATTGCAACAAACGGTGTGGGGTCCACCTCATCGTAAGAGGGAAGGCCGTACATATCGACAAAGAACTCAAAAGGCTTGAAAATCTTTTTATTCTTTAGTGCAACGGGAGGAGAGTGGCTCATCTCCTCTTCCGCATTTTCAAAGGTGTATTCGACCGATTCCAGTTGGCCGAGCGCTCGTCGAAGGTCTGGCTCGCGGTCGGCCGGAACCCAGCCGGTCAAAATAAAATTGTCATTGTACCGCGCCGCATAACGGCGGATTCCAAAATAAACAGATTTTTCTGTCAAAAAGGAAAAGACCTTCTGACACTCTTCTTCCTCCTGTTTCCAGAGTGCGTCAATCTGCCGGTCCACGCGCTGGATGCGGGCGATTTCTTTATCGCGCAGGCCGCGCAGTTCTTCCACACCACTTTCCGGCGTACCCTTTAGCTCGGTAAAGCTGGTACGTTCAAAATAGAGGCTGGAAAAAATACGGTCTACCTCGCTTACAACATCAATTGGCGCAAAATAAACGCCCCAATAATGCTGCTCATCGCTGGTACAAGGGAAAAAGATGACATAGGGATTCTGGTTGTAGGATTGCAATTTTTCGTAGCCCTCTTTTGGAAGAGAGCCAAAACGGACCTTGATGTATTTGCAGTCGTGAATTTCATCGAGATTCAAATCCATCCCGACGAAGTGGCTGACTTGTTCAATTTCGCGGGTAAATCGCTCCACTTCCTGCTGCGCTTGAGTGCGTTCTGTTTGTAAATCGTTCAGGGAAGTGGCAAGGCGGCGAACATATGCGTCCAACTCTTCGCGGGAGTATTGGACATTTTCCATCTGTGATTCATCCAGAAGCACCAATTTTTTATGGGAACCATTCACCGCATCGGTAAGTTTCTGGAGTGGAGCAGAATACGGGTTCTCCTCATTTAACGGAGAGAAACCGGATGTATCCGAATAAAAGGAGAGGGAATTGTCCGGATGGAACGAGCCGGACTTTCCACAGACAGCAGTCACACGGTCTAGATCGATCATCCGGCCGATAATGCTCGCTACCTTAATCTTCTGTACAGCCAACCATCACGCCTCCTTTCATGAAAAATCGGCAACAGTGAGTAGTTTTTGAATTTCTTCAGGCGCCAATTGATAACGGATTCCTTCCACGATGTTGATGATGTCCTGAATTTCGATCTGCGCTAAGAAGATATAAGAGAGCATCACCACGGAAGGATGTGTAGAAAAGCGGATGTCATGACGGCAGGTTAAATATTTCATTCGGTCAGGAACTTGATCGATATACGTGTGTGCAATTTTCTGGCAACGTTTTCCAATCGGTGCTTTTGCCAGAATGTTCAAAACATCTTCTGGTTCCGCATCGAGCATCTCATCCAGAAGGTGTGGATGAATGGTGCCAAAGGGAAGCAGGGTACTGCGGATGAAGTCAGGCCCCTCTTGGTAAAACGCCTTGAGGCGGACAATACGCGACACATTGATCAGATCGATGTAGACCTGAAACATTTCGCGCAGTTGGCGGGCCGCCTCACCGCGGGTATATTGGTCGATGATAGCAAAGGCACTCTTATACAAATAGGTATATAGGGCATTTTCGATCCCAGTGTAGTTCATTGGAATGCCTGGAATCGGCCGAAACGGTTCAATCAATTTCCGATAAGGAGTATGGCTGAGCGCGTTGAGCAAATCATCGTACGTTTTGACGTGTGCCAGCGCATAGAGGTCGATGCGCGTATGACGGTTCAAAAAAGCGGGGAGGGAAAAGAGGTATTCCTCTGGATTGCCGGCGCCCAGATACATCAGACTATGCAAAATCTGTTCGATCTCGCTGTGTTCCAACAGATAGTCGGCAAAATGTTCCCCGACAGAAAGCTCATACCGGCACAGTGACGCATAGTCTTCAAAGAGTTTCTGGCGTAGCTTTCCTTCCAATTGGCCGCGATGAACCTCATTTTCATTGATGCCTGCCAACACCTTGTTGTAGGCAGTGCGACTCTTTAGATACCCGGCGACCTCGCCCACAGATTTACAATTTAGCAGTTCCCGATAGTTTTCCTTTGTCAGACGCTTTCCATACATGGCGCGCGCCTTAGAAAGGATCGCATTGGAAGCTAACGAGGAAAGCATACGATCACTCCCCAATCACTCTGGCTACGATGGTTCGTACCCATTCGTCGCCTTTCTCTTCATATAAGGCGTCCAGGCGTTGTGAAAGTGCCTGGTTTCTCGCAGCTTTACCTTTCCATTCCTCCTCAGCGGCTGCACGTTCCTGCGGCTCGTTCAATGCGATGCGCTTGCGCGCACGCGCGAGGTATTCCTCTCGGATGCGTTCACGGCGTTCAGCCACTTCTTTTTCAGAATTGACCTTTTCCAGCTGGGCAGCATCCGTGATTTCTCTGGCTTTACGGTCCATATCCACAATTTCCTTAATCATATCTTGCATGGCCGCAACCTCCTTCCGAACGGTAAGATTTGTTCGGCCGTATCAATCGGCCGCATACGCACAAGCAGTTCTGCAGCGTTTGGCAAAATCCAGATAGAGTTGCCAAAGCGCACAGAACCACATTGATTCTTCATGTTTGCAAGTTATTTTAAAAGCTCTTGCAAAATTAGGTTCCTATTATAGTCGTTTCTTTTGGGCTTTTCAATACAAATTCCGTTAAATCCACTAAATTAGAAGGGGAAAATTCGGGAAAGATTCCGAAGAAATTTATCCAATCTGCCAATATCGATTTAATTCTTTAAGCTTTGCATGGGTGCAGGAATACGCCCACCGCGGTGGATAAACTTTGCCGGGGAATACCGGTTGACCTCCATAACAGGGCCGCCCCCCAAAAGTCCGCCAAAATTGAGCTCTTCGCCTGCCTTCTTCCCAATTGCAGGGATTAGACGTACAGCGGTTGTCTTGGAATTGACCATTCCGATGGCTGCCTCGTCCGCAATAATGGCGGAGATCACCTCGGCCGGGGTATCGCCGGGAACAGCAATCATATCGAGGCCCACAGAGCAGACTGCTGTCATAGCCTCTAGTTTGACGAGAGAGAGCGCGCCACAGCGTGCGGCATCAATCATACCGGCGTCCTCCGTCACAGGAATGAAAGCACCGGAAAGGCCGCCGACGTGGGAGGATGCCATTATACCGCCTTTTTTGACGGCATCATTTAGAAGGGCAAGCGCGGCGGTCGTACCATGCGCACCACAGCTTTCCAAACCCATCTCTTCTAAGATATGCGCCACGGAATCGCCGACCGCCGGCGTTGGAGCCAAGGATAAGTCAACGATGCCGAAGGGGACAAACAGGCGGCGGGAGGCCTCCTGTGCGACCAGTTGGCCCATACGGGTAATTTTAAATGCAGTTTTCTTTACAATGTCAGCCACCCCGGAGAGGTCGCAGTCGCCAGCCTTGGCTAGAGCGGCCCGTACAACGCCCGGTCCGGAAACACCGACGTTGATGACGCAATCCGGTTCACCGGGACCGTGAAAGGCGCCTGCCATAAAGGGGTTATCCTCTGGAGCGTTGCAGAAAACAACCAGCTTTGCAGCGCCAATACAGTCGCGATCCGCTGTACGTTCTGCCACCTCGCGGACAATACCGCCCATTTTTTGGACGGCATCCATATTGATGCCCGCTTTCGTTGTGCCAATGTTGACCGATGAGCAAACAAATTCCGTTTCCGCGAGTGCTTCGGGGATACTGGCCATCAAAGCGTAATCACCCGGGCCAAACCCCTTATGCACCAGTGCCGAATAACCTCCAATGAAATTCACACCGGTTGTTTTTGCCGCCCGGTCGAGAGCCTTAGCAAAGTGCACAGGGCTGCTTCCAGGGCAGGCAGCAGCCAACATGGCGATGGGGGTGACAGAAATACGTTTGTGAATGATCGGAATGCCATATTCTTTGCTGATGTCCTCGCCGGTCTTTACGAGATTTCCGGCATAGCGGCAGATTTTATCATAAATTTTATCGCACGCGGCCGCTACATTGCTATCAGCGCAATCCAACAGGGAAATCCCCATGGTGATGGTACGTACATCCAGATTTTCATTGTCGATCATATTGATCGTTTCCAGAATATCGTGGGAATTGAGCATATTTGGGACTCACTCCTTATCTTTTACTCGAGAGCTTGTAGAAATGAATAGAAAAATTTGATGAAGATTTAAGGCATGCATGTAGAAAGGCAGCAAATACCTTAAAAGGGTTGATCAGATGCGATGCATGGAATTGAAGATGTCCTCATGCATAACATGGATGGTCAGCCCCATGCCTTCTCCGATGGCGGTGAGCGCATCCACCAACTCTTGGAACGGGATGGAACATTTAGAGATGTCCACCATCATAATCATGGCAAACAGATCCTGTAGGACGGACTGGGTTACTTCTACAACATTGACGTTATGCTCTGCACAGATGGAGGAAACGCGGGCCAGAATGCCCACCATGTCCTTTCCAATTACGGTGATGACTGCACGCATAAATAATAACCTCCCAATTATCTTTTTTGGAATACAGCCGAAACGGCCAAAAAGGCTCTCCGAATCTGCACAAATGCAGTCCGGAATGCACAAAATACTTGTCCTCATTATGAACGGAAATGAATCTTATGTCAAGAAAAGGGAGCGGCCTTTCCCTTGGAAAAGCGCCAGATGTTATTCCTGAAAAAGAGAGAAGAGGGCGCAAAACAAATCGAAACATCCAACAGAATATATGGTTAAACTGCGTAAAATCCAGCGGCGGCGCGGTCCGCTTATGCATCTCTTGGGAAATATGTTTAAAAACGGAAGCGTTTTCCAACGCCAAAATGGGAAGGATTCATCTATAAATAAAGTCGATTCTATGTTAGACTGAATACAAATAAAAGGCGGATGATTCTGCTTTGCGATCATACATAATGGACCGATTTTTTTAGAAAGTGAGTTGGACAATGAAATATAGATATCTTTCGGATTGCCACACCCATAGTGATTGTTCCCGCGATGCTTCTGACCCAACGATGATGTTATGCGAATGTGCGTGCCGGTTGGGGCTTTACGCATTGACCATCACGGACCACTGCGAGTGTAATGTTTATGAAGAGGACGGTTATGACCGTTCGGTTCGGCAGTCGTATTTCGAAGCGCGTAAGGCTTCCGCTGTATTTCATGGCCGCCTGCATGTGCGGGCTGGGGTGGAAATTGGGCAGCCCATGCAAAACTTGGCGGCAGCGGAAGAAATCCTGGATGCCTGCGATTTTGATTTTGTGCTTGCCTCCGTACACAATGTGCGGGGAATGCCCGATTTTTATGAGCTAGATTACAGTCAGGTGGATATTACAAAGGTATTGCATCTTTATTTCGACGAAATTTTGGAAACCATCGAATGGGGAAAGTTTGATTCTCTGGCACATCTAACTTATCCTTGGCGGTACATCGTTGGGGAGCATGGCCTTGCCATCGACAACGCACAATTTTCCGGACGCATCGATGAAGTTTTAAAAGCATTGATTAAAAAGGGAAAGGCTTTGGAGGTCAATACCAGCGGCTTACGCCAAAAATTGGGGGATACTATGCCGAATTTGCCGATTGTAGAGCGGTATCATGAATTGGGAGGAAAGCTCATAACGCTTGGTTCGGATGCACACCGTTGGCCGGACGTCTGCGGTGGCGTGGAACAAGGGATGGAATTGATTAAAAAAGCAGGTTTTACACATTTTTCCCTGTATTCCCACCACGAGCCAAAGCTGCTTCCCATTGAGTGATCTGAGCGCCGTATCCAATTCACCCATGATTTACGAGAAGGCTTTTCCGAAAACAGCGGAAGAGCCTTCTAATTTTATGGATTGGATATTTCCATTGGCCTTCGTTTGATGTATACTATATCTTATTATCCGATTTTTCAGATGATGCCAAGGGTTCCAGTCCTTTTGGAACCTTCCAATTTTTAACTGGAGGAGTGAATGTCATGGATCGTTTATTGGAATTGTTGAATCAAAATGCCCGTCTGACTACCCGCCAGCTGGCCACCATGCTGGACCGCCCTGAATCGGAAATCTGCAACCAGATGGACGCCTATGAAAAGGCGGGAATTATCCGTGGTTATCAGACGTTGATTAATTGGGAACGAGCCGATGCAAACAAGGCGTTTGCCTTGATCGAACTGCGCGTTACTCCGAAGCGCGACCGTGGATTTGACGAGATCGCACAAAAAATCATGCAGTTTGAAGAGGTGGACAGCGTTTATTTAATGTCTGGCGGATTCGATTTGGCTGTGATGGTGCATGGGGATACGATGCAACAAATTGCAATGTTTGTTGCCCGCCGCTTGTCCTTGCTGGATTCGGTACTTTCGACGGCCACCCATTTTATTTTGACCCGTTACAAGGATGGCGGCGTAGTCCTCAATACGGAGGATGAAAACGATGAGAGAAGGAGTGTGCTCTGTGATTGACTATAGCACCGTGCTGAACAAGAAGGTGCAGGCGATCAAGCCATCCGGTATCCGCCGTTTCTTTGACATCGCCAATGAGATGGAAAATGTGATCTCCCTCTCCATTGGAGAGCCGGACTTTACAACTCCGTGGCATGTTCGAGAAGAAGGAATTCATTCCTTAGAGGACGGCAAAACGTGGTATTCTCCAAACCGTGGCTTTATGGAACTGCGCCGGGAAATTGCGCGTTGGCTCAAGCGCCATTACCATGTGGATTATAATGATAAAGATGAGATTCTTGTCACTGTGGGCGGATCAGAGGCCATTGATCTCTGTCTGCGTTCTCTTATTTGCCCGGGGGATGAGGTGCTCATTCCGGAACCCTCTTTTGTTTGTTATGTGCCATTGACAGAGATGGCAGGAGGGGTTCCAGTTGTTTTGGAGACCAAGGCGGAAGACTGTTTCCGTGTGACTCCGGAGGCTCTGCGCGCCAAGATCACGCCCAAGACAAAGCTGCTCATTTTACCCTATCCGAACAATCCGACCGGTGCGGTGATGCGCAGGGAACATCTCCAGGCAATTGCGGAGGTGGTTCGGGAAAACAATTTGATGGTGTTGTCGGACGAGATTTACAGCGCCCTTACTTACGGGGATACCAACCATGTCACGTTCAGCGCAATAGATGGCATGCGGGAAAGGACCATTGTGGTGAACGGATTCTCTAAAGCATTTGCCATGACGGGATGGCGTTTGGGATATGCGGTTGGTCCAGCGGACATCATCAAGGCGATGACAAAACTCCATCAGTATGGCATTATGAGCGCGCCGACGACAGCGCAGTATGCCGCAATTGAAGCCTTAAAAAATGGGGATGAGGACATCGTTTATATGCGCGAACAGTACGACATGCGCCGCCGTCTGGTAGTGGATGGCTTTAATTCGATGGGGTTGACCTGTTTTGAACCGGAAGGCGCATTTTATGTGTTCCCTTGTATTAAAAAGACCGGTCTGTGTTCAGAGGAGTTTTGTGAAAAACTGCTTTATGAGGAGCATGTAGCCGTGGTTCCAGGGACTGCATTTGGCGACTGTGGCGAAGGTTTCGTGCGTGTCTCGTATTCCTATTCCATCAAACATATCACCGAGGCGCTTTCACGCATTGAACATTTCATCAAGCGATTTGAACCTTGAACATGGGGGATTCGTCGGCGATGAAAAAGCAGGTGTACCTTTCTGCCTGTGCGGAATATGATTTTGAGACGGTACGCCATGTGTTACGGGAACAGTTGGATGCGCTCCATGTGCAAGAATTCCTGTTTCCAGGATGTCGTGTGGTTTTAAAACCCAATTTGGTGCTTCGTTCCAAACCGGAGGAGGGGATGATTACCCATCCGGTGGTAGTCGCTGCGGTAGCGGTAGAGCTCTTTGAACGGGGCGCCGGACAGGTTGTGGTTGCAGAAAGCCCCGGTGGCCCCTATTCTCCGCCTCTGTTGCGTTCGATTTATGAGGCGGGCGGATACACAGAAATGGCCAAGATGTATGGATTTGCCCTGAATAACGATTGTTCATATGCAGCGCTGGAAGTTCCACAGGGACGCCGTTCCAAACAGTTTGACATTATACGGCCTATTTTAGAGGCAGACGTTCTGGTCAACATTGCAAAACTGAAAACCCACGGAATGATGGGCTTGAGCGCTGCGGTAAAGAATCTATTTGGATGTGTGCCGGGTTTGATGAAACCAGAGCTACATTGCCGTTTTCCAGAGCGGGAGGCCTTTGCAGAAATGCTGGTCGATTTGTGCTGTGCCTTAAAACCATCGCTCAATGTGGTTGATGGGATTGTAGGGATGGAGGGCAATGGCCCGACTGGCGGAAAGCCGCGCTTTGTGGGAGCGTTGGCCGCTTCGCGGGACCCGTTTGCTTTGGATTTGGTCTGCGCGGCGTTAATCCATCAATCGCCCGTCCAGGTCCCTTATTTGCGGGCGGGAATGGCGCGCAACGTATGTCCGGAGAGCGTCGAAGAACTTATCCTTTTGGGGACGTCATTGCCGTCTTTGTCCGTTCCGGATTTTGAACAACCGGAGTCGTGTAGTGTCAACTTTTTGGATTGGCTGCCAAAATTTCTTCGTCCTTTGGCGGAAAAAATTGCCACGCCTGTGCCACGCATCCAGCAGAACAATTGTGTAGGGTGTGGAAAGTGTGCGGAGAGCTGTCCACAGCACACCATACGAATGGTAGACGGGCATGCAACCATCGATTACCGAAACTGTATCCGCTGCTATTGCTGCCACGAAATGTGTCCAAAGCATGTGATCGACATCAAGCGTTTTCGGCTGTTTCGTTTATAAATGAAAAGATTTTTCTGGGATTGCCGTAGGCGGTGATCCCGGTTTTGCTATGGGGGATGATCTATGCGAATCAAGGCATATGCAAAAATCAATCTGGCTTTGGACATTGTGGGCAGGCGTTCGGATGGTTATCATGTACTGGATATGGTGATGCACACCATTTCGCTCCACGATACGCTCATTATCAAACGGGGTACAGGGGGACTTTCGATCACTTGTGCAAGGGAGGATGTGCCGTGCGGTGAGGGCAATACCGTTTACCGCGCAGCGAATGCCTTTTTCCAAGCGATTCAGACACTGCCCGACGTATCCATCGTGATTGAAAAGCAAATCCCTTCTCAGGCAGGCCTGGCAGGAGGAAGTGCGGATGCAGCGGCGACTCTCCACGCATTGAATCGATTGTATCATGCGAAGTTGCCTTTGGAGACGCTCTGCGAGCTTGGTTTGACCGTAGGGGCGGATGTTCCCTTCTGTTTATGTGGGGGTTCTGCGCGCGTCCAGGGAATCGGAGAGATCCTGAAACCTGCGCCGTTGCTGCCAAAGTGTTGGTTGGTGGTCTGCAAGCCTCCCACGGGTGTGGACACGCGGCTGGCATACCGGGCAGTGGATGAACAGGGAGGAGGCCCTTCCGCACATGCCCAACACGTTTTAGAGGCTCTGCAGCGAGGCGACTTGAAAAAGATTGGAGCAACTTTAGGGAATGTATTTGAAGAAGTTCTACAGCTACCAGAGGTGAAAACGATTAAGGAACAGATGCTTGCATGGGATGCAAAAGGGGCTTGTATGACCGGCAGTGGGTCAGCCGTATATGGCTTGTTCGATCAAGCGGATGCCGCTGTAAACTGTGGAGAACAGCTGCGGCCGTTCTATCCAGAAACGTTTGTGTGCCAGCCAATGGGCATGCCTGTAGAATTTATGGAATAAAATGGAGCACATAAACCTTTTTAGGGCTTCGTCCACAGAACCGTGTAGATACAAAAGTATCCCCCATCCCGGTGTGTGAACAGGTCCAGTAAAAACGGACAATAGATAAAGCCCCCTGATGTGGGAAAATGGTGCACTGCCCCAGTTTGTGCGGATAGCACAAGCTGGGGCAGTGCACCATTGGCATGAGGGATATTTTATTTGTTCAAGATGTTAACAACATAAAAGAAAGCACAAAATTTAGGACCCAAATGACAATTCCAAGAACAAGGCCAATGATGCCTGTGATAAAACCGGCGGTTGCCAGGCCTTTTGCAGTGCTCTGTTTACCAACTTTGCCGGTTGAAATTCCAATGATACCGAGGATGACACCAGCTAATGGAATATACAGAGAAGCGATGATACTGAGAATGCCTGTAATAATGGATACAGTTGCCTTGCTGGTGGGATTATGTACGGCTACAGGGACAGGAGCCGGAATTGGCTGTGCCATGCCATCCATTGTTGGAGGAGATTGTACAGAGGCCGCATCTGGAATCTCCTGTGTCAGCAGCCGCACTAAATTTTGAACTCGGCTGTTCAATTCGCTCTTGGGCAGAGCGCCATAAAAACCGGTCAAACCGTGCTCGCCAAAGGATTTAATCCAAGCCTCTAAATGGACTTTTCCCTGTCCATATTCCAATTTAATAAATTGGGGAGCGGTGACGGCCCCGATGCCCTTTTTCCAAACATTTTCCCCTTTGTAAACCGTCTGCTGGAAGCCTTCTTTGGTCAAAAAATCCTCTGCAATGAATTTGATGAGGTCATCCGATTTGTTCACATTGTACTCTGCAACGTATCTGGACATAGTCTCCCTCCCATTTTTAGATATTAGCATTATATCTGATAATTTATAATTTGTCAAATAATTTCTTGTGAATTTGCACATTTTTTATGTTGATAGGTGGGGGGTTACACCGAAAAATGAAAAAGTATAGCATCGGTTATCTTTTTTAACTGTTACATTTTACAGGTAGGATGGCGACTTTTTTTACAAATCGACGTATAATTTGAAAAAAATGGGACAATACTCCCGACATCAAACATAAAGAGGGATGTTCCATGAAAAGACTTGAAAAGGCGATTTGTCTTGCCATGATTTTTACGGTGTTGTTTTCCTTTACAGGATTTGCTGCACAGTGTGAAGATATCCCAGAGCATGTTCTACGGCTGCATGTTCTGGCAAACTCGGATTCGAAAGAGGACCAGACGTTAAAGCTCCAAGTGCGTGACCGCATTTTACAGGAAAGCGCTGGGATGCTCGATGATGTTCAGAACAAGGAGGATGCGGAACAGTGCATTCGAGAAAAGCTGCCGGAGTTACAGCGAGCTGCTGCGGATGAAATTGCAGCGCGTGGATATGACTATCCGGTTACAGTGGAATTGGAACGCACCTATTTCCCAACAAGAGAATATGAACAGGTTACATTGCCAGCGGGAATGTATGAGGCTCTACGGGTTTGTATCGGGAACGCAGAAGGGCATAATTGGTGGTGTGTGATCTTTCCTCCTATGTGCCTTCCAGCCGCAGAGGAATCGCAGGAGTTGGAAGATGTCTTGGACGCCCAACAGCTTCAGATTGTAGAGGGACAAAACCGGTATATCATCAAATTCAAAACCTTAGAGTACTATGAACAAATAAAAGCATGGCTGGCCGGCTTTTAAAAAATGTACACAGGAAGGGAACCCGTGTAGGGTTCCTTTTTTTATATGCGGAATTATTCTTGCGTAGAAAGAACGTATAATGAATAGGAACGAACGATCGGAGGGGTTCATATTGCTACATTTACTTCTTGGACGTGCAGGAAGTGGAAAGACCACATATCTGCGTAATTTGTTAAAGGAAACACCTGTAACCCGACAGCCGATTTTGCTTGTACCAGAACAGGGGTCCTTCCAGAATGAACGGGCAATGTTGCGCCTTTTGGGACCAAAAGATGCACAACGTGTTTGGGTGCTCAGTTTTTCTCGACTGGCGGATCGGGCGTTTCGCACATATGGAGGTGTGGCGGGCCGGCGTCTGGATGACGGTGGACGCAGTATCTTTATGAGCCTGGCGCTGGAACAAGTGAAGGACCAGTTGGATTTTTACCGGAAAAGTGCAGAGGATACAGAACTGGTTCGCTTGCTTCTGGAAGAAGCAGCAGAATTAAAGATGTGTGGGATTCATCCGAAAGATCTGTCCGATGCGGCGGAGATACCGGCAAGTCCATTGTCCAGTACACTGCGGCAGAAGGCGAAAGAGCTCGCCTTGATCTTCGCGGCATATGATGCCCTGGTAGCGCAAAGTTATGTGGACCCCCTGGATGATCTTACCCGATTAAAGGCCCTGCTGGAAGAGCATGCCTTTTTCAAAAATTGTGTGGTGGCGCTCGATTCTTTTCAGAGCTTTACGGTTCAAGAATATCAAATCCTTGCTTCCATGCTGGAACAGGCGGACGAAGTGTACGTCTCCCTGTGTGTCGATCAGCTGGATGATCCGGAACGGGGGATGGGATTGTTCTCGCTTGTGCGCCATACGGGAAACACGTTGATCCGGATGGCCAAAGAGCGAGGGGTTAAAGTGGCTGCCCCGGAGCTTCTGGAGCCAGGAAAGCGATTCCGGTCAAAAGGGCTTTCTGCTCTGGAAGCGAATGTATTCCGGACGACTCGCCGTGCTTCGTGCCCCGCCTCAGGAGCGGTTCTCTATGAAGCGAAAGACTTGTATGATGAAGCGGAATATGTAGCAGCTACGATTCGCAATTTGGTGATGGAGCGCGGATACCGTTATCGAGACTTTGCAGTCATCGTTCGTACGCCAGAGCAGTATAGGGGAATCCTGGATGTGGCTTTGGAACATCGGAATATCCCATATTTTATGGACAAGCCACAGGCGATAGACGCTGAACCACTGATGCGGTTGGTTCTTTCTGCCTTTCAGGTGGTACGGTCAGGTTTTGCCTCTGGGGATGTATTTACGTTTTTGAAAACCGGCCTGGTGGGACTATCTACAGAGCAAATTTCTGAACTGGAAAACTATACATATCTTTGGAATCTCTCCGGACGAAAGTGGAAAGAAGAATGGACGGATCATCCACAGGGGTTTGCGGAAGAATGGACCGATCATGACCAGCAGCAGTTGGAATCTTTGAATCAGAACCGGAGAACGATCGTAGAACCGCTGCTCCGTTTTTCAAAGCGTGTGGTAGAGGCGGACGGAGAAGGAATGGCTTTGGCGGTGTACCGGCTTTTGTCCGATCTACAGGCTGCCGAACATCTGAAAGCATTGGCGGGTCGGCTTGCTGCAAATGGTAGGACAGAACTCGCGGAACGACAGCTTCGCCTGTGGGACATACTGATGGCGATTCTCGACCAAAGCGCTCTGGTGCTCAAGGAATGTTGCCTACAGTACACGCGGTATGCGGAGTTACTGCGTTTGGTGATCCTAGCGAATGACATTGCGAGCATTCCAGAGGGGTTGGATGAGGTGACCGTTGGCGCAGCGGACCGCATCCGAACAGAAGAACCCAAGGTGGTTTTTCTTTTAGGGGCGACCCAGGGGGATTTTCCCCTTTCTCCCAGTGCGAACTGTGTATTTAGCAACGGAGAACGTCGGGAATTGATTGCCTTGGGGTTGCCGCTGAACGATACCTTAGAGGGGATTGCTGTGCAGGAGCGGTTTTTGGCCTATGCGGCTATGAGTGCAGCTTCTGAACGCCTTTATATCAGCTTCCCGGCTGCTGGAATAGAGGGGGAACCGAAGCACGCATCTCCGATTGTCACAGAATCACTGGCAATTTTGCAGGATTTGCCGGTATATACTCCTTACAGTATTCCTCAGACGTGGATGGCCAATGCAGAACAGCCTGCGTTTGCTTTAGCGGCTCAAAACTGGAACGATAATACGCCGCTCTCCGCTACGATGCGGAAGCTCTTCACCGAACGCCGGGAATACGAGGCGCGTATAGCAGCCTTGGACCGCGCTGCAAAGAAACGGGTGGTTACCTTTGCAGATGAGCGGAAGGCGCAAAAGTTATTTGGCGTAAATATGAATGTTTCAGCAACTCAAATTGAAACGTTCTATCTCTGCCGGTTTCAATATTTTTGCCGGTATGGGTTGCGGGCAAAGGAACGCCGTACCGCCGAGATGGACGCCTTGGAATATGGAAGCTTGATGCACTATCTACTGGAACATCTCTTCCGCGATACAGGTGCTCAAAAGCTCCACGCAATGAAACAGCAAGAACTCAAAGAAGAGATTGGCAGCCTTTTGGAACAGTATCTGGAGACCCGCTTGGGGGGGATGCAGAATAAAACGCCGCGGTTTACCTATCTTTTTGCGCGGTTATCCGAGGCCGCATTGGTGATCGTTGCCCACATTGCAGAGGAACTTTGTCAAAGCCGGTTTGAGCCGGTCGATTTTGAATTGCCGATCGGCGGCGATGGAATCCCTCCGCTGGCGATTCCTCTGTCGGATGGAGGAATGGTATCTATCAATGGAAAAGTGGACCGGGTGGATCTGTTTGATCGGGACGGCGTACAGTATCTGCGTGTGGTGGACTATAAAACTGGAAAGAAAGAGTTCAAACTGTCCGATGTGATCTATGGCGTCAACATGCAGATGCTGATTTATCTGGCTACTCTCAGTGAAAATGCAGAAGCACGTTATGGTGGCAAACTTGCACCTGCGGGAATCCTTTATGTCCCAGCTTCCCGGCCGAACCTTTCTGCCGCGCGCGATGTTTCTAAAGAAAAAATCCAGAGGGAAGAAGCCAAAAAGCTACGCATGAACGGCTTGCTGATCGATGACCCAGACATCTTGACCGCGATGGAGCCCGATGCTGCTGGGACCTATATCCCGGTAGTCCTGAAAAATGGCGTGCCTGCGAGGCGGGATAGCGTGGTATCCCCGCGGGAAATGAATGCCATTCTGCGCCGGGTGCGGGACTTAGCAGCTTCTATGGCGGAAGAACTTCACCGCGGCCATTTGGCAGCTGTGCCCCTCAAGGGGGATACGGACGCCTGCAACTGGTGTCCCTATTTTGCGGTTTGTTGCAGGGAACAGGAGGATACAGCAAGACAGATGAACAAATGGGATCGCGATGCTGTGATCGCAGAATTGACGGAGAGGGAGGAAGAACCGGATGGGCCGAAATTGGACCCCCAGCCAGCGGGACGCCATTGAGGCGCGCGGCGGAACCCTATTGGTTTCTGCTGCTGCTGGTTCGGGGAAAACCGCTGTTTTGGTGCAGCGCGTGATGGAGCGGTTGACGGATGAGCAGCATCCCACGGATGCAGACCGCCTTTTGGTGGTTACCTTTACAAAGGCGGCAGCGGCCGAAATGCGCGACCGTATAGCTGCACAAATTTCCCGTCTGTTGGAAGAGGACCCATATAATGTTCGCCTACAGCGCCAACAGATTTTATTGGCGCGGGCACAGATCAGCACCATACACAGTTTTTGCAGCGAACTGGTGCGAGAAAACTTTTATAAGCTCGATGTATCGCCGGATTTCCGCATCTTAGACGATGCGGAAATGACGTTGCTGCGGCACGATGCGATCACTCAGGTGTTGGACGAATATTATGCGTTGGGAGACGCGCTATTCTTTCAGTTAGTGGATGCTTTTTCTGCTGGACGCGATGATGTACAGCTCGTATCGACTGTGGAAACACTCTATGAATTTGTTCGTTCGCATCCGTTTCCAGAGCGCTGGTTGCGTGAGAAAGCCGCGCTTTACCGGGAGGAACTCCCTGCCTCTCAGACGGTTTGGGGGGAAACCGCTCTGCATTATGCGCAGGATGCCATAACATATGCGGTCGCGTTGACGCAAAATGCGTTGTCTTTGATGGAACAGGAGGCGGCCATCCAGAAAGCCTATCACGATGCATATGCTTCGGATTTGGCCGGATTGCTTGCATTGCAGACGTACGTACAAGAGAAGGATTGGAACGGACTTGCTTTTGCATGCCGGAATTTTTCTTATGAGAAGCTGAAACCTTTGCGTGGCTATGGAGATGACCCGCTCAAAAATAAGTTGACCGCATCCCGCAAAGAAGTCAAAGCGACCATAGAAAAACTGACGGGGTTATTCCATGAGAGTGAAGAGGAATGTGCAGAGGACATCGCACAATTGGCTCCATTGGTAGCCAAACTGTTTGAAGTGACTCTTCGTTTTGGGGAAACGCTTGACCGGATGAAGCAGGAGCGCCGTGCAGCCGACTTTGGGGATTTGGAGCATTGGGCGCTGAAGCTTTTGGTCCGCGATACGCCGGAAGGTATGGTCCGTACTTCGGATGCCGAGGAGTTGGCTGCCCGCTTCGATGAGATCATGGTGGACGAGTACCAAGATACCAACGAAGCACAGGATATGATTTTTCGCGCAGTTTCCCGGGAGGAATCCAATCTCTTTTTTGTAGGCGATGTTAAGCAGAGCATTTACAGTTTCCGGCAAGCCATGCCGCAGATTTTTCTGCGCCGCCGGGCTGCTTACCCGCCCTATGACCGAACATTGGACGCCTATCCGGCAAGCATTGCTCTGGATCGGAATTTCCGGAGCCGGGCAGGGGTCACAGGCGCAGTCAATTTTGTTTTTCGCCAACTGATGAGCGCCCAAACAGGCGACCTTGATTATGGAGAAGGGGAAGAGTTAGTTCCCGGTGCAGCGTATCCACCTTCCTCTGGGGCGGATACAGAATTGACGGTCCTCGACCTCTCCAAAGGGGACGAAGAGGAGATGGTGCGCGCAGAGAGCCGTTATATTGCACAACGGATTCATCGGATGTTGGCGGAAGGCTTGCAGGTCACAGAGGACGGCGTTCAACGTCCGGCAGGGTATCACGATTTTTGTATCCTGCTGCGCAGTGCAAACCGCTATGCCAAAGAATACGCCAAGGAATTGCAGCGATTGGGGATTCCCGCTTGGGCGGATACCGGCGGGGGATTCTTTGCTGCTCCAGAGGTGGCCGTAGCGGTGTCGTTGTTGCGCGTCATCGACAATCCCATTCAGGATATTCCACTTTTGGCGGTACTGATGAGCCCTATCTATGGATTCACTCCGGATGATCTGGCGGATATTCGTGCGAAGGAGCGAAAAGAACCGCTCTACGTTGCCCTGGTACGGGCGTCTCAGGACGGGAATGGGCGTGCGGAGCAAGTTCTGCGGGATATTGAAGAATATCGCACGTTGGCCGCAACACTGCCTTCGGACCGTTTGATTCATCTTGTTTACGAAAAGAGCGGATATCCCGATCTGGTACAGGCGATGCCCAATGGGACGCTTCGATTGGCGAATGTACGCCTACTGATGGAATACGCAAAAAAATATGAGCGTTCTGGCTTCAATGGTCTGTCCGGTTTTGTGCGTATGCTGGATCGCTTGGAGCAGCAAGATGCAGACCTCGCCTCGGCGTCCTCTGTGAGTGGAGCCGAAGTCGTACAGATTATGAGCATTCATCGAAGCAAAGGTCTGGAATTTCCCGTGTGTATTTTGGCTGGATGTTCTCGCCGTTTCAATAAGGAGCGCGGCGATGTATTGCTGCATCCGGAATTGGGGTTGGGGGTAAAACTGAGGGACTCGGAAACCGGTGCACGGATGACCACGCTTCCGCGGGAAGCAGCTGCTTTGGAGATCGACCGCGGAGAGATGAGCGAGGAGTTGCGCGTATTGTATGTGGCAATGACACGCGCAAAAGAAAAGCTTCTTCTGTTGACTACGGTCAAGGATGCAGAAAAGACACTGGGAAAGTTGGCCTCCCGTTTGACGGAAGAACCGAGGCTACAGCCCTATGTGGTGCGCAGTGCTTCCTGCATTTCCGACTGGCTGCTCCTATGTGCGATGCGCCATCCGGACGGAGGAGCATTGCGCGAGATGGCTGCCGCTTTGCCGGGGATTACATTGCCCTGCGATACTCCATGGAAAATCGGTGTGGTTTATCCGGAAGTACAGGAAGAATCTTTGCCCATTGAGAAGGAAGGGCAAGCGCTTCCGGATATAACCCTTCAGAAAGATTTGGAACAGAAACTAAACTATGTTTATCCATACGATGGATTGCGCGGTGTGCCAACCAAGGTGGCTGCCAGCGATTTGGCGGCAGAACCGTTTTCCTTTCAATATGCTGCTACGGCACGGCCAGCCTTTTTAAGCGAGCAGGGGTTGACTCCCGCAGAGCGCGGGACAGCCTTGCATCATTTTATGCAGTTCTGCGACTTTGCGGTGGCGCGTGTTGATCCTGCACAAGAGAAGGACCGTTTGGTAAAGCAGGGATTCCTTTCTCGGGAAGAGGGGGAGGCTGTAGAGATCAGACGTGTACAAGCATTTTTTGCTTCCTCTTTGGCACAGAGAATGTTCCAAGCAGACCAGATTCTGCGGGAATACCGATTTACAGTGGAAATTACTGCGGGCGAGGTACAGCCCGGGTTGCCCCAAGCGCTCGCAAATGAAGCGGTTGTAATGCAGGGGGCAGTGGACTGTGCTTTTGAGGAGGACGGCAAATGGGTGGTCGTAGACTTTAAGACCGACCATGCCAAGGATGAAGAAGCCCTTTGGAAGCGATATGCGGCCCAGCTCGCCCTGTACCGCCGGGCACTTGTGGCTTGCACCGGCATTCCGGTCAAGGAATGCCTGCTGTACTCGTTCTTCTTAAACCGGGAGATTCGTGGAAAGGAGTTGCCTGAATATGCAATTAAAGCTTTTGAATGAGGAGTTTGCCGTCTGTAAACTTGCTCGTGCGGAACAAGTTCCGTGGGAGGCCCAATTTGTGTTTGTGGGAAAGACAGATGAAGAACTGTCGCTAGTCTGTCCAGTAGAGTCGGTCCCAATGGAGTGCCTCCAACAGGAGAGGGGATGGCGGTGTTTCCGCGTGGAAGGCCCCTTGAATTTTACACTGGTTGGCATCCTTTCAAAGATAACCGGGGTGTTGGCGGAAAGACAAATCCCGGTGTTTGCCGTATCGACATTTGATACGGATTATCTCTTGGTGCGTACCGGCCACCTCTGCCAAGCCAGGAAAGCGTTGGAATTGGCGGGATATACCTTTGTTTAACAGGATGTTTTTTCGTACGTGACCAGCATTTTCTACATTTCTACAAAAGTGGTTTGACCGTATGGATGCAGGGAATATCGGAAAAATGAAAAACGGGGAGACAGCGTGTAGCTATCTCCCCGTTGGCGCACGAGTGCGTAAGACCTATTATTTAAACTTTACGGCTGTACCGTATGCGATGACCTCAGCAGCGCCCTGCATGACAGCTGCTGAAGCATAGCGGATATTGATGACCGCGTCCGCTCCCAATTGCTCTGCTTCTTCCACCATACGTTTCGTGGCCAGTGCGCGGGCTTCATTCATCATATCCGTATAGGCTTTTAGTTCGCCGCCGATGATGGTTTTAAAACTCTGCGTGATGTCGCGTCCGATGTTCTTTGACTGGATGGTACTTCCTTTTACAAGACTAAGCATCTCCAGTTCTTTGCCCGTGATATAATCAGTATTTACTAAGATCATTTTCTTCACCGCTCCTTATTTCTTTGATTCGTTGAACCAACACATATACCGATACGCCGATCCATGCAGCGGACACGAGGATTCCGATTCCCTTCCAAAACCAAGGGATAGGCAGTAGGGCACAACCAATCAACCAGACTGCAAACCAGGCGACTAAAAGGACAGTAATCAGAATCGGTGCCAGCATCTTTTTCCACATGGCGCTCATCCCTTTCGCGCTCATAGTAGTACAGGGAACCGATAAAATAGTTTTAATAAAGAATATTACACAATTTTTATCTTCTACCCAAATGGATGAAATAATCCTTGACAAATGAAGGATGGAATGATAAAGTTAATAGGTAAAAACAAAGCGGGGCATTGCCCACACCTGTGTGGTTCCGTCCGTCATGGGTCAATACGTACACAGAAGCGGTTTGTAACTGTGGTATTGATGCGCGAGCGGAGGAATTCTGCCCGCGTTTTTTGTTGAATTGCAGATAACGTGATTTGGAGGTGCTTAACCATTAGCAACAAGGAACTACAGATTAACGAAGAAATTCGTGACAGAGAAGTGCGTGTCATCGGTTCGGATGGCAACCAGCTTGGGGTGATGCCCACTGCAAAGGCGCTGGAGATGGCGTTCGGACAAAATTTGGACCTTGTAAAAATTGCACCGCAGGCAACGCCCCCGGTATGCAAGATTATCGATTACGGAAAGTACCGGTTTGAACAGACGAAACGTGAGAAGGAAGCCAGAAAGAACCAGCGTGTCGTCGAGATCAAGGAAATCCGCCTGTCCCTCAATATCGACACCCACGACTTTGAGACGAAGGTTGGCCATGCCACCCGATTCTTGAAGGAAGGCAATAAGGTCAAGGTTTCCATCCGCTTCCGCGGCCGTGAGATGGGGCATCCCGAGCAGGGCCACGAGATTATGCGGCGGTTTGCAGAGGCGCTCAGCGAGATTGCCAATGTGGAGAAACCGTCGAAGCTGGAAGGACGCAACATGCTGATGTTCCTTGCATCCAAACCCGCTAAATAATCATTTTTAAGGAGGAGCATACCATGCCCAAGATTAAAACACACAGCGGCGCGAAAAAGCGCTTCAAGCTTTCTAAGAACGGAAAGGTCATCCGCGCCCACGCCAATAAATCTCACATTTTGAACAAGAAGACCACCAAGCGTAAGAGAGGCCTGCGTCAGACCACTGTGGCGGATAAGACGAATGTACGCCAGGTGAAGCGCCTGGTGCCTTATAAATAAGCACAGGCAACGCTTCGTTTTTCACAAAATTATAACCATTACTGGAGGTATATAAAATGGCACGTGTAAAAGGCGCGTTGATGACACGCAAAAGAAGAAAAAAGACTTTGAAGCTCGCAAAGGGCTACTTTGGTGCAAAGAGCAAGCACTTTAAAATGGCCAAACAGGCCGTTATGAAATCCGGCAACTATGCATACATCGGCCGCAAGCAGAGAAAGAGAGATTTTCGCCGCCTGTGGATCACCCGCATCTCCGCCGCCTGCCGCATGAACGATATCAGCTATTCGGTGTTCATGAACGGGCTGAAGAAGGCAAACATCGCCCTCAACCGCAAGATGCTCGCTGAAATCGCTGTGAGCGACGAGGCCGCATTCAAGGCGCTGGTCGAGAAGGCAAAAGCAGCAAGATAAAAAAGCTGGAATTGCGCCCGGAACAGAAACCGGGCGCAACTTTTCGTTATAGGTGAATTTATGCTGGATGTGATTACAAGCCGAAAAAATGAATGGGTGCGCTATGCCGCAAAGCTTGCCTCCTCCGCGGAATTTCGCCGGAGCGAGGGCCTTTTTATACTAGAGGGCGCTCGTCTGTGCGCCGATGCGGCGGACAGCGGCATAGTGATTCAAACACTGTTTTACACAGAGCAGGCGGCACAGCGTTATAAGCCTTATCTTGAGCGGATCATGCCCCTTGCGGCACACCGCTGTTTCATTGCCCCGCATGTGGCAGAGCTGTTAGCAGAGACAAAGACGACGCAGGGAATTTTTTGCGTGTGCCAAAAACGGCCGGGGACCGTAGGGCTGGAAGATCTTCCAGCAAAAGGCCATCTGTTGGCTGTGGAGAATCTGCAGGACCCGGGCAATATGGGGGCGGTATTGCGTACGGCGGAGGCCTTGGGTTTAGCCGGTGTGTTATTGGCAGGGACTTGTTGCGACGTATACAGCCCAAAGGTATTGCGTGCCAGTATGGGAGCGGTGTTTCGTCTGCCCTTTCGCTTCGTGGAAAGTTTGGCAGGTGCGGCGCCGGTTCTTCGGAACCGCGGATTCGCATTATATACTGCGGTGCCGGATCGCACAGCAAAGCCAGTAACCGAGCTTTCCTTTGAAAAGCCTGTTATCATCGCTGTGGGCAATGAGGGGAACGGACTGGATGCAGATACTGTGGCGGCCTGGGACCAAGCTGTGACGATTCCCATGCGAGGGCGTGCGGAGTCGCTCAATGCAGCGGCTTCTGCGGCGATTCTGATGTGGGAAATGATGCGAATTTGAAAGGAGAAAGGACAGGATGGCTATCGACCAGCGTGCCTATTGGGTTTGGTTGCAGCATGCCTTACAAGCGGGCAGCAGTAAGACGCGCCACATCCTGGAATCCTTTGAGAATTTGGAGGCATTTTATCGTGCGGGGTTACGGGAATGGAGCTTAATGGGAATTTTTACCCAGCGTGAATTGGCTGCGTTGCGGACCTACACGTTACAAGATGCGTTGGCGCAGATCGACCTTTGCCAGAAGTTGGGGCAGCATATTTTGACGCCAGAAGACCGGGACTATCCCTTTTTGCTCCGGCAAATCCACAACCCGCCAGCTGTTTTATATGTACAGGGAAGGCTTCCAGATTTTTTGGAATTTCCGTCCGTTTCCATTGTGGGAACACGTAAGGCGACGCTGGTAGGAAAGCGTGTTGCCCATAGTTTGGGATATGGACTGGCCAAAGGCGGCGCAATTGTTGTCAGTGGCGGCGCGTTGGGCATTGATACAGCAGCACATAAAGGCGCGCTTCTCGCAGGAGGGAAAACCGTTTGTGTCCTCGGATGCGGCATTTCCCATCCGTATTTATTGGCCAATGCCGATCTCCGCGATTCGATTGCGCAAAATGGTGCGCTGCTTTCGGAATATCCTCCTCATACGCCCGCTCTACGCAACCATTTTCCGGTGCGCAACCGCTTAATTTCTGGGCTTACTTTAGGGACAGTGGTAGTGGAAGCCACAGAAAAAAGCGGCTCACTGATTACCGCAAACGAAGCCATCCATCAAAACCGCGATGTTTTTGCCGTGCCCGGCTTGGTGGGGAGCCGTGCTTCTCAGGGGCCGAACAACCTTTTGCGCGAAGGAATGCGGGCAGTCAGCTGTGCGAATGATATTTTGCAGGAATATCTTTTCCGATTTCCAGGAAAAATCCACTTGGAGGAATCGACGGAAAGTGTTATGCTGATAGAGACCGCTCAAAAAGAACAGAAGACGGTGCAAGGGAATACGGAAGACAGAGAAGAACCCGCCGGGCTTTCCCCTTATGCAGCGGCGTTGTTTCGTGTGCTCACCTGTGAGCCGCGTCCTTTTTTGGAGTTATGCCAGGAAGCTGACATCCCCACAGTTTGTGCGCTGCCAGCTGTCACAGAATTAGAGCTTGCGGGGATCATTCAAGGGTATTCCGGAAGGCGATATTCCTTAAAAGAATCTTAGGCTTTATGAAAGCCTGCCCAATGGGTGTTTATGGAAAGGGCAGGTTTTCACAAAGTCTAAAAGACTTTGCATTTTTTAGAGATCAACATTGTTTTATGTGACATAGATATATAGGAAGGTTGTTGTGCGGGGAAATGGAGCGCCCGCAATGGTATGGCCTGAGCGCTATACGACATGAAAGAGGTGTATGGATAGATGTCGAAATTGGTGATTGTGGAATCGCCGGCAAAAGCGAAGACGATTAAGAAATATTTAGGTCCCGGGTATGATGTGATAGCGTCTATGGGACATGTGCGCGATTTACCGGAAAACCGGTTGAGCGTTGATATTAAAAAAGATTTTAAACCGAAGTATGAAGTGATTAAGGGCAAGGAAAAGCTGGTAGACGAATTAAAGGAAAAAGCGGAGAAAAGCGACTACGTGTTTCTGGCGACTGACCCGGACCGTGAGGGGGAGGCAATTTCTTGGCATTTGGCCTATCTGCTCGATTTAAAGACAGAGGACGAAAACCGTGTGACATTCAATGAGATTACAAAGACGGGTGTCACCAATGGGATGGAGCATCCCCGCAGCATCGATATGGATTTGGTCAATGCACAACAGGCGCGGCGCATTTTGGACCGGCTTGTAGGCTATAAACTCAGCCCATTTCTTTCCCAAAAGATTCGACGGGGCCTCTCTGGGGGGCGCGTACAGTCCGTGGCGGTCCGGCTGGTAGTGGACCGCGAGGAGGAGATCCGTAAATTTGTTCCAAAAGAGTATTGGACCATTGATGCGAAGATGATTCCCAAAGGTTCCCGTAAGGCTTTCCCTGCGACATTCTACGGCGATGAAAATGGAAAGATCGAGATTGAAAATAAAGAGCAGGCGGACCGTATTCTCGCAGAACTGGAAGGAGCGGACTATAAAATTTCCAAACTCAAAAAGGGAACGCGCCGCAAATCTCCGGCGCCGCCGTTTATCACCTCTACGTTGCAGCAAGAGGCTTCCCGCCGCCTGGGTTTTCAGGCCCGCCGCACCATGAAGGCTGCGCAGGAACTCTACGAAGGTGTAGAAATCGAAGGAATGGGAGCGGTCGGTTTGATTACCTATATGAGAACCGACTCTCTGCGTTTGTCGGAGGATGCGCTCAAGGATGCTGCCGACTATATTTTGGAGCGATGGGGGAAGAAGTATCTGCCGGATACGCCGCGCCATTTTAAAACAAAAAAGAATGCGCAGGATGGGCATGAAGCCATTCGTCCGACAATGCCGAGTCTTTCTCCGGATCAGGTAAAGGAAAGTTTGAGTTCCGATCAATATAAGCTCTATAAACTGATCTGGGAGCGTTTCATTGCGTGCCAGATGGCCAACTGTTTGCAGAGTACGACCCAGGCAGAGATTTCTGCGAAAAACTATATCTTCAAGGCGTCTGGATATACCGTCACATTTGATGGCTTTACAGTCCTTTATGAAGAGAAAAAGGACGAAGACTCTGAGGACAGCGGCGCTTTGCCGCCTCTGGAAAAGGATATGCCTTTGCGTTGTAAGGAAATCGCTGGAAACCAGCATTTTACCCAACCGCCGGCCCGGTATACAGAGGCGTCGCTGATTAAGGCACTGGAGGAAAATGGCATTGGCCGCCCATCCACCTATGCGACGACGATCTCGACGATCACAGGGCGGGAATATGTGATTCGGGATGGAAAGGCGCTCAAACCCACCGAATTGGGCGAGGTCATTACCAAGCTGATGAAAGAGCGTTTTCCGAAAATCGTGAATGTCAAATTTACCGCCCAGGTGGAAGAAGAACTGGATGAAGTTCAAAGCGGAAAAATCAATTGGGTTGAGACCCTGCATGATTTTTATGGGGACTTTGAAAAGACGTTAAAAAAAGCCAAGGAAGAGATGCAGGGTGTCAAGATCCAGTTGAAAGAGGATGAAACCGATATTATTTGCGAGAAGTGCGGCCGTAAAATGGTGGTCAAGATGGGGCGTTACGGAAAATTTATCGCCTGTCCAGGATACCCGGAATGCAAAAATGTCAAGAAGTTGGTGCAGGAGACAGGAGCGGAATGCCCAAAATGTGGCGGTAAGGTGATTGTGAAGAAATCCAAAAAGGGCCGTATCTTCTATGGATGTGCAGAATATCCCAATTGTGATTTTATCTCTTGGGATGAACCGAGTATGGAAAAATGCCCCCGTTGTGGAAAAACGCTGTTAAAGAAAAAAGGCAAGCATCCCAAGTATTACTGTATTACTCCCGACTGTGGCTATGAGCGGGTGGAACATCCGGATGAGGAAAATAAAGACGAGGCTTAAAGGAGACATCGATGAAAATACGAGTGATCGGCGCTGGGCTGGCTGGTTGTGAAGCTGCGTGGCAGGTAGCCCGTGCAGGAGTGGAAGTGGAACTCTGGGAGATGAAGCCGCAAAAGTACTCCCCAGCGCACCACAGTCCTGGCTTCGCGGAATTGATCTGCTCGAATTCGTTGAAGGCAGAACGTGTGGACAGTGCAGCTGGCCTTCTCAAAGAGGAGATGCGGCGTCTGGATTCCCTTTTGATGCAATGCGCAGATCTCTGCCGTGTGCCGGCAGGCGGAGCGCTTGCCGTTGACCGGCATGCGTTTTCTGCGGCAGTGACCAAAGCGATACGGGGGAATCCGCTGATACAAATTTGTAATGAAGAGGTCACCGAGCTACCAACCGATGGCATTCATGTGGTCGCCACAGGGCCGTTGACGTCCGACGCGTTGGCGGGGCAAATCGCCGCCCTCTGTGGAGGATGTCTGAGTTTTTTTGATGCGGCAGCCCCTATCGTCACTGCCGAAAGCTTGGGCCTGGATCGGATTTTTGCCGCCTCACGCTATGGTAAGGGGGAGGACGATGCCTATTTAAATTGTCCGATGAATAAAGAGGAATACGAGCGTTTCTACGAGGCGTTGGTTCATGCGGAGCGGGCGCCAATCCATGACTTTGATGTGGCAGACCCAAAGGTTTACGAAGGATGTATGCCCATTGAAGTGATGGCACAGCGCGGACCGGATACCATTCGTTTTGGCCCGCTCAAGCCGGTCGGACTTCGCGATCCGGCCACAGGACACAGGCCTTGGGCGGTGGTGCAACTGCGGCGCGAGGATCGAGAGGGGACTCTTTACAATTTGGTCGGTTTTCAAACGAACCTCAAATTTGGCGAACAAAAACGGGTGTTTGGCCTGATTCCTGGCTTGGAACAGGCTGAATTTGTGCGCTATGGCGTGATGCACCGCAACACGTTTCTCAATTCCCCAATGGTATTGAACAGCGATTTTAGCCTGCGGTCCCACCCGAATCTATTCTTTGCGGGACAGATCACCGGTGTGGAAGGCTATATGGAGTCCGCTGCAAGCGGAATAATGGCTGGACGAAATGCGGTGCGTAGGCTACAGGGAAAGCATACGATCACGCTTCCACCTGAAACGATGATCGGTGCGTTGAGCCGTTATGTACAAGATGGAGGGGACAGCGACTTTCAACCCATGGGGGCTAACTTTGGCGTGATTCCCCCGATCGTTCCACATATTCGGGACAAGCGTTCCCGTTATGCCGCATTCTCAGAGCGTTCGTTACAAAGCTTAGATGCGTTTCTAAAACATATATAGAAAATTAGTAAAACAAAGTAATAGCCGCGACTGCGGCAGGAGGTAATCGCAATGAAGATTATAGTGGATGCTTTCGGCGGCGACAATGCGCCCTTGGAAATTTTGAAGGGTTGTGCGGAAGCTGTAAACGAGCTGGATATCGACATCCTGCTCACTGGTAGCGAAGCGGAGATCCGCCGTGTGGCGAACGAGAACAACATTTCGCTGAACCGCATGGAGATTGCAGATACCCCAGATGTGATTACCATGGAGGATCATGCGGGCGACATTCTGAAGGAAAAATCCAATAGTTCCATGGCTTTGGGATTGAAGCTTCTTGCAGAGGGCAAGGGCGACGGTTTTCTCTCGGGCGGCAACTCAGGAGCCCTTGTGGTCGGTACAACCATGATTGTCAAGCGTATTAAGAACATCAAGCGAGTGGCTTTTGCGCCAGTTTTGCCGAAGGAAAAGGGATTTTTCATGTTGATTGACAGCGGGGCCAATGTCGATTGTAAGCCGGAGATGTTGCGTCAATTCGGTGTGATGGGTTCAATTTACATGAACAAGGTAATGAACGTCTCCAATCCGCGTGTGGGCTTGGCTAATATCGGTACGGAGGAACATAAGGGCGGCGATTTGCAGCATGAGGCCTATGCGTTGTTGAAGAGTTCCGGGTTGAACTTTGTTGGAAATATTGAAGCGCGCGAGGTACCGCGCGATGCCGCCGATGTGGTTGTGACGGATGGTTTTACCGGCAACATGCTGCTCAAGATGTATGAGGGTGTGACCACGGTCATGATGCAGTTGTTCAAGGGAATTTTCTTCAAGAATTGGAAAAATAAGCTGGCGGCCTCCGTGCTTTTAGGGGATATTAAAGATCTCAAAAAGACGATGGACTATAACGAATACGGCGGGGCGCCGATCATGGGAGCAGCAAAGCCGGTGTTCAAGACCCACGGAAGTGCTAAGGCAAAGACCGTGAAAAATGCACTTCGTTTGACAAAGTCCTATATCGCTGGAAATGTTGTGGATGAAATCGCCGCTGCCGTGGCAGCCTATAAGGAGAGCCAGACGAAGGAGAATCAGGCGGACTAATTGGCAGGAGGCCGAGAGATGGACTATAGAGCATTTGAAGAAAAGTTAGGGCATCATTTTCACAATAAGAAGTATCTAGTCACAGCGTTGACCCACTCCTCCTATGCGAATGAAGCAAAAGGGAAAGAAGAAAGCAATGAGCGCTTGGAATTTTTAGGAGATTCTGTTTTAGGGTTTGTTGTGGCGGATTATTTGTTTAAAAACTACACGGAATTTCCAGAGGGCGATCTCACCAAAAACCGCGCTGCTTTGGTATGTGAAAAGGCATGCTGTGGATTTGCAAAACAGATTGATCTTGGAAATTACCTGCGGTTGAGCCATGGAGAACAGAATTCTGGCGGACGCACCCGTTCCTCCATTTTAGCGGATGCTTTCGAAGCCGTAATTGCAGCGATTTATCTGGATGCGGGGATGGAGGAAGCTCGCAGCTTTATCCTGCGCTTTGTGTTGCCCATGCTCAAAACCCAGAAGCCCAAAGCTTTTAAGGATTATAAAACCGCATTGCAGGAGATCATCCAACAGAATCCGGAAGAGCATCTGGAATATGTGCTCACAGGGGAAAGCGGTCCCGACCACGACAAGCATTTCACTGTAGAGGTACACCTCAACAGCAATGTGATTGGCAAAGGCGGCGGACGTAGTAAAAAAGAAGCGGAGCAGCAGGCTGCCCGCGAGGCATTGGAGCTGATGGGCTATTGAGACATGCCAATGTGGCGATTTTTGTACCGCACAACGGCTGCCCGCACCAGTGCAGCTTTTGTAACCAGCGGAGCATCACTGGCCAGCGGGAACAACCAACACCGGATGATGTGCGTAGAGTGGTCCAAAAAGCCAGGGAATGCCTGAACGGCGAAGAGCAGGCGGAAATTGCCTTCTTTGGGGGAAGTTTTACGGCAATCGACCGGGGATACATGGTTGCCCTTTTAGAAGCAGCCGTACCGTTTGTGCGGGAGGGGCCCTTTATGGGGATTCGGATTTCAACCCGTCCGGATGCGATTGACCGTCAAATTCTCGCCCTGTTGAGGACATACGGCGTGACCTCGATCGAACTCGGTGCACAAAGTATGGACGATTGTGTGCTTGCCTGTAACGGAAGGGGGCATACAGCCGTACAAGTGGAGGAAGCCGCCGCATGTATCCGTTCGGAAGGATTTTCTCTGGGGCTACAGATGATGACCGGTCTTTATGGCGACACGCCTGCAGGAGCAAAACAGACAGCACACAGGCTTGCGGCCTTAGAGCCCGATACGATGCGAATCTATCCGACAATTGTGATGCGCGGTACGGACTTGGAAAGGAAATATCGCGCGGGTGACTATTTGCCCATGCCGTTAGAAGATGCAGTGGACCTTTGTGCGGAACTGTTGGAGGGGTTTGAGCGCCAGGGAATTCGTGTGATTCGTTTGGGATTGCACAGTACGCCCGAACTTGAGAGAGATCGTGTAGCTGGTCCGTGGCATCCAGCCTTTCGGGAACTCTGTGAAAGCAGGCGCATCTTCAATGGCCTTTTAAGAGCGTTGGAAGAAAATCGTATTTACAATGCAACTATTAAAATCAAAGTAAATCCAAAATGGCGATCAAAAGTTGTCGGCCAAAAACGCGCAAATGTAATGGAGTTGTTTAAAAGAGGGTATACCGCTTATGTGGTGGAGGACCCCACCGTGTTGGAAAATCAATTGGTTATTGCCTCTTCGAAGAAGGATGTGACAGTTTGCTTTTAAAATCGTTGGAAATACAAGGATTTAAGACGTTTCCGGATAAAACGACCCTTCGGTTCGACCGCGGTATCACGGCGGTGGTGGGGCCGAATGGAAGCGGCAAAAGCAATATCAGCGATGCGGTAAGATGGGTGCTGGGAGAGCAATCCACCCGTACTCTGCGTTGTACCCGGATGGAAGACGTGATCTTCAACGGGACGCCAGCGAGAAAGCCCCAGGGGTTTGCCGAAGTGACGCTCACCATTGACAACGCCGACCGGCGTTTGGACTTTGACAGCGATACAGTAGCGGTGACGCGCCGGTATTACCGCTCCGGCGATAGCGAATATCTCATCAATAAAGTGGCTGTTCGTCTGCGCGATATCAATGAACTGTTCATGGATACCGGTTTGGGCCGTGATGGATATTCGATAATTGGGCAAGGGAAGATCGATAGCATCGTCGGCGCACGCAGTGAAGATCGGCGTGAAATCTTTGAAGAAGCAGCGGGTATTTCCCGCTTTCGCTATCGAAAAGAAGAATCCGAACGCCGTCTGAATCAGGCGGAGGAAAATCTGTTGCGCCTGCGGGACATTCTCGCCGAACTGGAAGACCGTGTTGGGCCTTTGAAGGAGCAAGCTGAAAAGGCGCAGCGTTATTTGGAATTTGCCTCTGAAAAACGTACACTCGAAATTGGCCTGTGGCTCAATACACTGGAACGTTCCGGACATGTCCTTCGGGAACACGACGACCGGATTGTGATTGCCAAAAGCCACTATGACGAATTGGAGACACAGCTGGCAGCGATTGAGCAGCAAATCGAGGAAAATTTTACGCAGGCAAATGCCTGTACTGCGCGCGTGGACGAGGCCCGTCAAGAGGCTGCACACTTGGAAGAAGCAGCTGTTGCCAAAGATGGGGAGGCTTCCGTCCTTGCAAACGACATTTTACATAACCGCGAGAATATTGCCCGCATAGAACGAGAGATTGCGCAGTCCGACCAGTCTGGCAAGGACATGGAGGAGGAGATCGCGCGAAAAAATGCGGAAATTGCGGAAAAGACTGCGTTTATTGAGGCAAAAGAGGCGGAGAGCGCTGCCTGTACGAAGCGGTTGGAAGAGATCCGCAAAGGAATGGGAGAGACGGCGGCAAAAATCGACGACTATTCCCGACAGATTCGTGCATTGTCCGCAGAATCGACACAACAAAAGTTGGCTTCCATGACAGCTGCGTCGACCATTGCGGAGATTCAGCTGCGGATGCAAACCGTCGACCAAACGCTTGCGGAAAAGCACGAACGTGCAGAGGCGTTAGAGCAAAGTGATGCGGATTTTACAAAGATGCTGGCGGATAGCCAGGAGCGCATACAAGCGCTCTCCAATGCGGTAAAAGGTTATGAACTGCGGCTCAATTCCCGCCGGCAACGCGCTGAAACGGCCAAACAGCAGAGTGAAAAGCTCAATTTAGATGCCAATGAATGTGCGCGCCGTGCACGCCTGTTGGAGGATTTGGAGCGCAATTTGGAAGGTTTTTCCCAGAGCGTCAAACTTGTGATGAAAGAGGCAAAGCATGGGACGCTTCCGGGAATTCATGGGCCGGTTTCCCGCCTAATTAAAGTGCCACGTGAATATGCGGTGGCAATTGAAACCGCTTTGGGCCCGGCCATGCAAAATGTCGTGGTGGGCAGCGAGCAGGATGCAAAGCGCGCCATCGGCTTTTTGAAACAGAGAGACGGCGGACGTGCGACCTTTCTGCCGCTATCCAATATCCATGGGAATGTGCTCAACGAACCGGGGGTGGAGGATTGTCCAGGCGTAGTTGGAATTGCAGGAAAGCTTTGTACCTGTGACGAGCAATACAATGGGATTTTGCATTCCCTCCTGGGGAGGATTGTAGTGGCTGAAGATTTGGATGCTGCCACTGCGGTTGCCCGGCGCTATCGTTACCGTTTCCGCATCGTTACCTTGGATGGCCAGGTAGTCAATACAGGCGGTTCCTTGACAGGCGGTTCTTTGGCCCGAAATTCCGGTCTGTTGAGCCGCGCTTCGGACATTGAACGGATTCGTGCGCAAGCAGATCAGCTCCGTGAAAAAGCGGAGGAGGCCGCTGCTGCTTTGCGCTCTGCCAATGAGGAGGCCAGCGCAGCGGAGGCGGCTCTTGCCGGTGCGCGTGGGGAGTTGGCAACGGCACAGGAAGAGCGCATTCGCATAGAAGCAGAGCATGACCGTGCAAAGGCGGACCGGCAAACGATTGCGGCAGACCTTGCATCCTTAGCGCAGGAAAAAGCGGTTGCTTCAGAACGTCTGGAGGAACAGCGCGCTGTGCAAAAGCAGGCAGAGCAAAAGTTGGAAGAAATGACGATCGAGATTTCCGTGTTACAGGGAAAGATGAACGAGGTCAGTTCCAGCCGCAGTGAACAAAACCAAATCTGTGATGCTCTGTCCGTTGACGTGCAGGAGTTGCGCATTGAAAGCCTTTCTGCGCAAAAGGACATTGAATCCCTGCGTGCTGCAATTGCAGACATCGAGCGCAGAAAGGAAGACCGTGTGGGTCACGTGGAGGCATTGCGCCAAGAAATGCAGCGGGTTTATGCTTCTATTGCCAGCTTGCAAGAGCGTATCGAGGACTTGAAACAAGAGGCGGCCTCTCTCCGGGAACAGGCAAAGGCCTCCATCGCTCGAATCGAAGAGCTCAATGCGCAAAGAATGGCCTTTGAAAAAACGTCCGCGGAGTTGCGCGCCAAAGAGCGTGAACAGTCTGGCGCGCGGGAGAATGTTGGCCATGAATTGGCCCGTTTAGAGGAACGAAAGGCAAGCCTGCAAAAGGAATACGATGAAATTATTAGCCGCTTGTGGGAAGAATACGAATTGACCCGGCGGGAGGCAGAAGAAATCGCTGGACCCATTGATGATGAGGGGCAAGCGCAAAAGCGTTTGAATGAATTAAAGGGGAAGATCAAGTCTCTGGGAACCGTCAATGTAGCGGCTGTGGAAGAGTACAAAGAGGTTAGCGAACGATATGCATTCCTGAATTCGCAAGTAGAGGATGTTGAGCAAAGCCGTGACGAGTTGAAGCGTTTAATCGGGGATCTTACCCGTCAGATGCGGGATCTCTTTATAGAACGGTTTCAACAGATCAACACGAACTTTTTGCAGACCTTCAAGGAATTATTCGGAGGTGGAACGGCGGGCCTCTCCCTGACCGATCCGGAGGATATTCTCCGGTCCGGCATAGAGATTTCGGTTCAGCCTCCCGGAAAAATTGTCACCCATTTGGAACTCTTATCCGGCGGGGAAAAAGCGTTGGTGGCGATTGCGCTCTATTTTGCGATTATGAAGGTGAGTCCTCCTCCGTTTTGTATGCTGGATGAGATTGAGGCTGCATTGGACGATGTCAATGTCGACCGTTTTGCGGCCTATCTACGGCGTATGACGGACAATACGCAGTTTATTGTCATCACACACCGCCGCGGAAGTATGGAAGAAGCGGATGTTTTGTATGGCGTTACCATGCAGGATGAGGGTGTGTCGAAGCTCTTGGAGTTGCGTGCGAGTGAAATTGAACAAAAACTGGGGATGGATGCTGCAAAGTAAGCAGTTGACGTCCTTTGAATTTTTCAGATAGGCAGGTGTAATCATCATGGGTTTGTTTTCAAAAATTAAAGAAGGCTTAAAAAAGACCAGGGAAAGCTTTAGCGCATCTTTGGATACGATGCTTGGCTCTTATACAGAAATCGATGAATCTCTCTTTGAACAGCTGGAAGAGTTGCTTGTCATGGCCGACACGGGCGTTCCAACAGCGGAACGTATCTGTGATGAGGTCAAGAAGCGCGTCAAGGAACAGAGGATTACCGATCCAACGCAAATTTTTGAGATGCTGCGGACGACGGTGGCAGAGATGATTGCCGGAGATGAGGAGCTGCATGTCCACACAAAACCTTCGGTGATTTTGGTAATTGGCGTAAACGGCGTGGGAAAAACCACCACAATTGGAAAGATTGCTTCTCGCCTGCGCCAAGAACGAAAACACGTTCTCTTGGCAGCTGCGGACACCTTCCGTGCAGCGGCAATTGAGCAATTGGAGGTCTGGGCAGATCGCAGTGGCAGCGACATTGTGAAGCATCCGGAGGGTTCGGACCCGGCGTCCGTGGTGTATGATGCAATTGCAGCGGCCAAGGCCCGTGGTACGGATGTGGTGATTTGTGATACAGCAGGGCGTCTGCACAATAAGAAAAATTTGATGGATGAATTGGCAAAAATCAACCGCATTATCGACCGTGAGTTGCCTGATGCGGACAAGGAAGTTTTATTGGTTTTGGATGCAACAACCGGCCAGAATGCCGTCAACCAGGCGCGAGAATTCCAAAACGTCGCCAACCTCACCGGGATTGTGCTCACCAAGCTGGACGGTACCGCGCGCGGCGGTGTTGTATTGGCCATTCGTGAGGAGCTCAAGTTGCCGGTGAAGTTTATCGGTGTGGGCGAACAGGTGGATGATTTGCAGCCATTTGATGCAAGAGCGTTTTCAGAAGCTTTGTTTACACGATAAGGAGGGGCGGCTTGTGAAATATGTAATGGCGACGCACAATCCCAACAAATTGTTGGAGTTGCAGCGAATTTTGGAACCCCTGCATATTGAGGTAACAACAGCCGATTTGCAGGATGTGGAGGAAACCGGCGAGACTTTTGCAGAAAATGCATTTTTGAAGGCAAAGGCAGCCTGTGACCAGACCGGCCTTCCAGCCGTGGCGGATGATTCCGGGCTAGAGGTAGACGCCCTGCATGGAGCGCCGGGAGTGTACTCCGCACGCTATGCCGGACCGGATGCTACGGATGCACAGCGAATGGAGAAGTTGCTGGGGGAGTTGGAAGGGATTCCTGCCGGACAGCGAACAGCGCGATTTGTCAGTGCTATCTGTGTGGTTTATCCGGATGGAAAACGGATCGATGTAGAGGGAACCTGCGAGGGGAGCGTGGCTTTTGCGCCGCGCGGTACGGACGGTTTTGGCTATGATCCGATTTTCCTTGTGGGAGAGAAAACATATGCGGAGTTGACACCAGCGGAAAAGGATGCGGTCAGTCACCGTGGAAAGGCGCTGCGGGAACTAGCTGTACGATTGGAGACGCACCATGGCATTTGAATATTCTATCCTCAAGGCCACACAGGAAGACCTGGAACATGTGGCAGAACTATACGATGCGATTTGCAATTATTTGGAATCGACATACAACTATCCCGGCTGGAAACGTGGAGAATATCCTGCGCGGTGGACGGCGGAAGAAGGCCTAAAAAATGGTGAGCTTTATATCTGCACCGATGGGGAAGCCGTTTTAGGAACCTGTATTCTCAATGGTGTACAGCCCGATGGGTATCAGGACATTTGTTGGCAAGAAGGGATTGCGCCCAATGAAGTATTGGTGGTGCACACCTTGGCCGTACATCCGGCTCATTTGCGCAAGGGAGTCTCCGGGCAGCTGCTGCGATTTGCGGAACAGTATGCGCGTGAGCATGGAAAACACAGCATCCGGTTGGACGTATATGAGCGGAATATCCCCGGCGTACAGTTATATGAACAGAACGGATATAGGGTAGCGGGAAAAACAGATTTACATCAGGGGAACAATGGCCCGCAGATTTCCCGTTGTTACGAAAAGATTGTATAAAAGGAAAAAGGAGAACCCGATATGTTGACCAGTAAACAGCGCGCTTATCTCCGCTCGTTGGCAGTGGACATCGATACGATTGTAATGGTAGGTAAGTCAGGGATGAGCCCGGAACTGACTAAGCAGGCGGATGATGCCCTGACAGCAAGAGAACTCATCAAAGGGAAAGTACTTGAAACGGCTCCTGTGTCTTCGCGCGAAGCAGCAGAAGAGATTGCCGCAGAGGTACACGCCGACGTGGTACAGGTGATTGGCTCAAAGTTTGTTTTGTACCGTAAAAATGAAAAGGAACCGAAAATCACTCTTCCCAAACCGGCAAAAAAGTAATAAAATAGTGAGGAATAGAGCAGCATGAACCGGATTGCGATATTTGGCGGTACCTTTAACCCTATTCACAACGGCCACCTGCATATTGCACAGCAATTTGAAAAGCAATTGCATGTGCAGCGGCTGCTGTTTATTCCGACCTTTGTGCCTCCGCATAAGCAGATATCCGATTTAGCGCCGGCTGAGGATCGACTGGAAATGTGCCGTTTGGCCTGTTTAGGGACATCCTATGAGGTGAGCGACTTAGAAATCCGTCGTGGTGGGCCGAGCTATACAGCGGATACGCTCGCGGAGTTAAAACAGAATAACCCTGGGACAGAGCTCTATTTTATCACAGGGGAGGATATGTTTCTCACATTGGAGCAATGGTATCAGCCGGAGTTGATCTATTCATTGGCGACTATCTGTGCGGCGCCGCGCAGTACGGATGGAGTGGATAAGCTTCATGCATATGCAAAGCGGCTTGCTGCGCATGGAGCGAGGGTGATTTTGCAGAATATCGATTATTTGCCGGTTTCCTCGACGATGGTCCGCGATGCGGTGCGTCAGGGGCGATCGATTGATGCGCTGGTCCCACCGAGGGTAGCACATTATATCCAGGAAAACGGCCTGTACCAGCGAAACTGAATCGAAAAGGAAGCGGTAAAATGAGCCATAAGGATTATAAAGCGGTCATCAAACCGTTTTTAAGTGAAAAGCGTTATCGCCATTCTTTGGCAGTTGCAGAAGAAGCGGTACACTTGGCAAAAAAATATGGGGCGGATGAGGAGAAAGCCTATACAGCGGGAATTCTGCACGACATCATGAAAGATATGGACCCAGAAGAACAGCTCAAGCGTATGACACGGTACGACATCATACTGACCGAGGTCGAGCGCAGCGGCCAGAAGCTTTGGCATGCCATGCTGGGAGCAGCCTATGTGGAGAATGAGCTGCACATCGACGACCCGGAGATTTTAAACGCCATTCGGTATCATACCACTGGCCGCGCCCATATGACGTTGTTAGAAAAGGTACTGTTTGTGGCTGATTTTACCTCTTCTGACCGGGACTATCCCGGCGTGGAGGACATTCGCAAAGCGGCCCGAAAGAGTTTGCTGGAGGCCATGCTGTCCGGCATGACTTATACCATCCAGGACTTGACGGAACGCCGTTTAGCAATTCATCCGGATACCATCGCTGCTTACAACGAGGCAGTGCTGGAAGCCCGGGCTATTTAACGCCGATTAAAGGGGAGAAGGATATGACATCATTGGAATTGGCCAAGGCGGCCGTTCAGATACTGGACAAGAAAAAGGGAATGGATCTCAAGCTGATTGGAATTCGGGATATTTCGGTTTTGGCAGACTACTTCGTGATTGCCACTGGTACAAGTAGCACCCACGTAAAGGCGCTGGCAGATGAAGTGGAATTTCAGTTGAAAGAGCAATATGGGGTTTCGACCGAGCACACAGAGGGCTATCGTTCCAATTCCTGGATTCTGTTGGATTACGGCAATGTGATCGTCCATGTCTTTACAGAGGAATCCCGTGCGTTCTACGATTTGGATCGTTTGTGGCAGGACGGCGAAATCGTAGATATTCAGGAGATCCTGAAGGCAAATGAAGAATAAATTTTGGGAGCGAAACAGATCATGAACAAATACGACCATAAGCCAATTGAGAAGAAGTGGCAGGACAAATGGGAAGAGGCGGGAGTTTTCCACGCTTCCAATACGGATACACATAAACCCAAGTATTATGCGTTGATCGAATTCCCATATCCGTCCGGGCAAGGACTTCATGTGGGACATCCGCGTTCTTATACCGCGTTGGATATTGTGTCGCGCAAGCGTCGCTTGCAGGGCTACAATGTTCTGTATCCGATCGGCTGGGATGCGTTTGGCCTGCCGACGGAGAATTATGCGATTAAGAATCACGTTCATCCGGCTATTGTAACGGAAAAGAACATTGCGCGGTTTAAGCAGCAGCTTCAGTCGCTCGGAATTTCGTTTGACTGGTCCCGCGAGATCAATACGACGGACCCGGATTATTACAAGTGGACACAGTGGATTTTTCTCCAGCTTTTCAAGCATGGATTGGCCTATAAAAAGGAAATGTCCGTCAACTGGTGTACCTCCTGCAAATGTGTATTGGCCAACGAAGAGGTGGTTGAGGGCGTCTGCGAGCGCTGTGGCAGCGAAGTGGTGCACAAGGTAAAATCCCAGTGGATGTTGAAAATCACAGAGTATGCACAGCGTTTGATCGACGACCTGGAACTCGTCGACTATCCGGAGCGCGTCAAGGCACAGCAGCGCAATTGGATTGGGCGCTCTACAGGCGCAGAGGTGGACTTTTCCACCACGGCTGGTGATAGACTGACCATCTACACGACACGCCCGGATACGCTTTACGGGGCAACTTATATGGTGATTTCTCCGGAACATCCGCTGATTGAGAAATGGGCGGACCGGATTCAAAATATGGAAGAGGTCCGCGCTTATCAGGCGGAGGCTGCTAAAAAGTCTGACTTTGAGCGAACCGAGGTCGCCAAGGAGAAGACGGGCGTACGTCTGGATGGCGTCATGGCGATCAATCCGGTCAATGAAAAGGAGATCCCGATCTTTATCTCCGATTATGTACTTGTCTCTTACGGCACGGGCGCGATTATGGCCGTACCGGGACACGATACCCGCGACTGGGATTTTGCCAAGAAATTTGGCCTGCCGATCATCGAGGTGGTCAAGGGCGGCGACGTGGAAAAGGAAGCCTTCACAGACTGCGCCACCGGTATCATGGTCAATTCTGGCATTCTGGATGGCCTGACCGTCGAAGAGGCCAAGAAAAAGATCATTGCTTTTTTGGAGGAAAAGGGTATTGGCCATGCAAAGGTCAACTTCAAGCTGCGCGACTGGGTATTCTCCCGCCAGCGCTATTGGGGCGAGCCCATCCCGATTGTATATTGCGAGAAGTGCGGCTATGTACCACTGCCGGAGAGCGAGCTTCCTCTGCGCCTGCCGGACGTAAAATCCTATGAGCCGACGGACAACGGCGAATCCCCGCTGGCCCATATGACGGACTGGGTGAACACAACCTGCCCGCATTGCGGCGGCCCGGCCAAACGCGAGACGGACACAATGCCGCAGTGGGCGGGGTCTTCCTGGTATTTCTTACGGTATATGGACCCGCATAACGACCAGGCATTGGCCAGCCCGGAGGCACTCCGGTACTGGTCCCCGGTTGACTGGTACAACGGCGGAATGGAACATACGACTTTGCACCTGCTGTACAGCCGTTTCTGGCACAAGTTCCTCTACGACATCAAGGTAGTCCCGACGCCGGAACCGTATGCCAAGCGCACCAGCCACGGGATGATTCTCGGGGAAAACGGAGAGAAAATGAGTAAGAGCCGTGGCAATGTAGTCAATCCGGACGATATTGTAAATGAATATGGCGCGGATACGATGCGTCTCTATGAGATGTTTATCGGTGACTTTGAAAAAGCAGCTCCGTGGAGTACGTCCAGTATCAAAGGATGCCGCCGCTTTATCGAGCGCTATTGGAACTTGCAGGGCGTTGTCTGTGATGGAGAGGGAATTCGGGTGAAGATGGAAACGCCTTTCCATCGTACGATCAAGAAAGTCAGCGAGGACATTGAAAACCTGAAGTTTAACACCGCAATTGCGGCGTTGATGAGTTTGCTCAACGACATTGCGGCAGAGGGTTCCATCACCCGCGAGGAGCTGCGTATCTTTACGTTGTTATTGAATCCTTTCGCACCGCATGTAACCGAAGAAGTCTGGAATGCCATGAATTTTGGCGGTATGGTTTGCGAGCAGGAATGGCCAGCCTATGACGAAGCGAAATGTACGGAGGATACGGTCGAGATTGCAGTGCAGATCAATGGCAAGGTGCGTGCGCGTTTGCGTATTGCCGCGGATTTGGCAAAATACGATGTGTTTGCAGCGGTCAAGGCAGACGAGAAGGTGGCGGCTGAGATTGCCGGGAAAAATATCGTCAAGGAAATCTATGTGCCGGGCAAGCTGGTCAACATTGTAGCGAAGGGCTAATTGGACGATTTAGAATAATTGCGACTCTGTGTGGAGCATTCCATACAGAGTCGTTTTGTATTGTGGAACCGTATAAAGGAACTTGACAAAAGAATAAAATAGCTGAAAACCAGGTGTCAACTTACGTTAAAAACGCCGCTATTGGAGACGATAGGCGGCGTTTTTGCGTACAAGCGAGATACAGACTCGCGTCGGCTCATTTCGTGCGCTTCTGAATATTTTTGCCCGGAAGGAATGGGCTAGCGCAGGTTTTCAAAACCGTGAGCATATAACGCTTGTCCAGTTTACTGGTTAGCGAAAGGACAAAAAACCGTACGAGAAAGACGTTGACAAATATATAAGACAGATGTATTATATAATTAATAATACATCTGTCTTATTGGAGGTGAAAATTTTGGAGACAAGGGTTGATAAAATCTCAGATACGGAGGCGGAAATTATGAAAGTGGTTTGGAACAAGGGGGGACCTACCACATACGCTGAAATCCGCTCTGCGTTGAGCGTGAAGTTTGATATAGGAAATCAGAGTATCCAGACATTACTAAAACGTCTGGTTCAGAAAAAAGTTTTGAAGCAGGAAAAGCGTGAGGTATATTACTATTCTACACTTGTTTCAGAAGCCGATTATGTAAAATCTAAGACTATGGCACTGCTCGAAAAAGTCTTTGATGGCGACGCAAAGGGCTTGTTATCTGCCCTCGTTAGTTATAAGGAAGTTACCCCGGAAGATTTGGAGGACTTATATAGGTTTTGGCAGAAAGGCAGGGAGATAGATGAATGAGATATTTTTAATAATCCTTTCCCTTTCCATATCCGGCTCTTTAATAGCATTACTCTTACTTTTGCTAAGGCCAATTATTAAAGATCGTTTGAGTAAAACATGGCAGTATTATATTTTTTTGATTGTAATTATTCGGCTTTTGCTTCCATTTGGGCCAGAATTTAGCCTAATGGGAATGATTTTTAATCAGTTTGAAAGCCATATAACAACAACCGATGTCCCTACGTCTGCTTCAGATACGGTTCATTTTTTACGGTTGCCGGACGAAACACCAGAAGAGCAAACAAATAATGAGTCTGTTTCCATGGTAACTGCTCAGGAAGATAGAAAAGAAACACTGTTAGGATGGTGGTGGATTGCGTGGCTCGTTCCTGCCATTTTACTGTTGATCCGGAAGTTGGTCCGTTATTATCGCCAGACACGTTTTATCAAAAATAGTTCGGGTTTAATTGATGATATTCACTTGCTCAATATGTATCGCGAAACTTGCAAAATAATGGGTATCAAACACGCACCAAGCCTCGCAAAAAATGAACGGGTGCCCGCTCCTATGATTGTCGGAATCGTTCAGCCGATGGTTATTCTGCCAGGCACAAGCCTAAAAGACACGGATATAAGACTTGTTATGCAACATGAGCTAACCCATTATAAACGGTTGGATATTGTGTATAAATGGCTTGTACAGATTGCACTTTGTATCCATTGGTTTAACCCTGTTGTATATTGGGTCAGTCGTGAGATTAACCGCAACTGCGAGTTATCTTGCGACGAAGCGGTTATTAAGTGTCTAGACAAAAAAAGTAGGTTTGATTACGGAGATATGTTGCTTAACGCAATCAAGATTGACAAAATGCCGTCCCATACAACAGTCTCCCTTCTGTTGAGCGATGATGCAAAACGAATCAAAGAAAGATTAAAAGCGATCATGACATATAAAAAACAGTCGCACAAATTGGTTATGGTTTCTGTGTTATTGGCAGTCTGTTTGCTTTTTGGTGCCGTTTGTGTAGGCTCATATACATCATCGGCGCCTAATTCTGTGCAACAAATACCGACTGATGTCGTTACCCCTAGTGCCAACAACATTACCGGAACACAGACTCAGACAACTCCTTTAGAAGTAGCGAAAAACCCAGCAATCATTGAGGAAATGGAAATGCGGTATTATGAGGACGACGATCCGGACGGTAGATGGCCTTATCTCCACTGGATCATTACCAACAATTCAGATAAGACAATAACCGATTACGAAATGGCCTGTCTTGCATATGACAAAGACGGAAATCCATTAGAACTTATTTGGCAACAAATTGCATTGACAGATGGAAACAAGGTTACTGGATTTACATCTCAAAGTGACGAATCATATGAATGGATCATTACAGAAGCGGAAAAACCATTACTACCGGGTGAAAAAGAAGATTTGAATGGTGGCTGGTCTTTATGGGATGGATGGAACCAGTCGGACGGATCCCATGAAGTAGCTTATGTGCTGGCGTGTATGAAGCAAATCACCTTTGATGACGGGACTGTATGGGAAAACCCGGAGTATCAGAATTGGTTGTCAACATATAAGGCACAAAGTATAGCGCCGGAAATCCTTCATACTTTTTATGGTGCATAATATTCCCATTGGTGATCTCAATGAAAGCGGTGGTTTTATTGGGCACCGCGATTGTACTGTTAATCAAGCGAATCGATAAGATAAAATGAGCCATTGGACGTCGAAAGAACATCGGCGTCCAATGGCTCTATTTTGGCAATTATCAATTATAAAGAGGATTGTTCATGATTTCTGCTACAAAGACGTTCACTTCAATAAAAAGGGACATATCGAATGACTAGAAAAAATATTACCAATTGCCCCACAAAGATCGCCGGAATTCCCCACATGAATTTGCGGTGTTGCGTCTTATGATGGATCAAACGCATGGTTATATACATTCCCAGGGAACCGCCGAGGATGGATACCCACAAAAGCGTCGCTTCTGGGACACGCCAATGATGTTGTTGGGCAGCGTGTTTGTCGCGGATTGTCAAAATGATAGCAATCAAATTGATGAAAACCAAATAGCATATAAAACCATATCTCATGGCTTTCCTCCTAAAAAAGTGCCACACTGGGGGCAGTACCGGCTGTTCCACTCCACATTGCATCCACAGTACGGACAACAATGCCGCCCATTTTGCCGCACAAAACGAAGTGTAGTAGGATCTGCCTGGGCATGTGGTTCCCGCTCTAGGCGCCGCCCTTCCTCCTTCGAAAGCTCATAGATGGAGCCACAATAGGGACAGGTCAAAAAATATCGCCTTCGAAATCGAAACAGCGGGATGAAAAAAAGTGTGAACTGATGGAAACTACAGGTGAGAATAGCCCGTACAGTTCCACAGCAGGGAAGTGTACAACACCGAATACCGAGATCGCGCAAACCGCTGACAACACCAAAAATAAAAAACATCCGCCACACCTCTTTTTCACCGCGCAAAATGCTATAGCTGTATCCTACATGATTTGCGCGTTTCTGTCAAACGCTTTGGAGTACAATGAAAATCGGAAGCGGTAGACCCCTTTCGGATGCGCCTCTGATTTTTATTCCTGCCTTTAATGATGAGGACTACACAATCCGGCAAGTTGTGCATCCGAACCTTTAAAAGAGAAAGGATGAACAATCGATGGTAATCAAGCTCTTTCACCGCCATAGCCTACTGGTGTGCATTGGACTTTTGGCAGGGGTTGTAGCTCTTTGCATGGCGGTCAACTTTTTTGGCAAAAAGGAGGATGTTCCAGCACAATCCCCTATGGGGCAGTCAAGTCATGTTTCAGACCTTCAAGAGACTTCCTCTTCATCAGAAATCCCAGTAGAGCCCGCCTCAAAAGATGAAATGCGTGCAGTATGGGTTCCTTATATGAGCTTGGATATGAGCAAAGAGGTGGACAAAAGCGCCCAAGCCTTTCAAAAAAAATTTGACGCCATTGTAGAAGAAGCAAAACAGTGTGGAATGAATGCACTGGTTGTCCATGTGCGTCCATTTGGAGACGCCTTGTATCCATCGCAATATTATCCATGGTCACATATTGTAGGCGGCACCCAGGGGAGGGACCCCGGTTATGATCCATTGGAATACATGGTGGAAGCTACACACAAGGCCGGGATGGAATTCCACGCGTGGCTCAACCCGATGCGTATTCAGTCCGGCGGAGATACTCCTTCGACGTTAGCTGAGAACAACAACTACAATGTTTGGCAAGGGGATTCCAGTAAAGCAGGCTGGACAGTTCAAACGGCATCGGGTAAATATTACAACCCTGCTTATCCAGAAGTCCGAAAACTGGTGGCAGATGGTGCAAAGGAGATTGTAGAACATTACGATGTCGATGGCATTCAGTTTGATGACTACTTCTATCCCTCAGAGGACCCAGCATTTGATGAAACAGCGTATAATGCTTATGTGGAATCCGTCTCCACTGGTGGAAAACCCCTGTCTCTGTTGGAATGGCGTCGGGCAAATGTGAATGCAATGGTATCCCTTACATATAGTGAAATCAAGGGAGTAAATCCGGACGTACAGTTTGGAATCTCACCGCAGGCCAATGTTTCAAATGATCTGAAAATGGGCGCGGACGTAGAAGCCTGGTGTTCGGTGCGCGGGTATGTGGATTATATCTGCCCGCAACTTTATGTCAATTTTGAGAATCCCGTACTTCCGTACGATGTAGCCGCAGAGCAATGGCGCGAGATGACAACCGCTTCCAATGTAAAATTGTATTTTGGATTGGCAGTGTATAAAGCTGGTTCAGATGCGGACGAAGGGACATGGAAAAAAGCGGACAATATCCTGGCACAGCAGGTTTCTCTAGGGCGCCAAGTGGAGTGCGATGGATTTATGTTCTATAGCTGGGAATATTTGAATCACGATCAGACCAAAGAAGAGGTTGAAAATGTCATGAAACAATTCGCCGGTTAAATCCCCTCAGTAAGCTTTCCATAACAACAGTCCCGATCGGCTTCGGTCAACCGGACGGGGAGAATTTGGCCTCGAAGATCTTTTGCGCTGGAAACCCTGACTGGAGTATAGTTGGCGGTGTAACCATCGTAGACATTTACAGCGGTCTCCTGTTCGAAAAGCACGGGTGCGATGCATCCCAACTGCTTCTCGAAAAAGGCTTCTTTCGTTTGCTGGGTGACAGCAATCATTTGCCGGCTGCGTTCTTCCTTAACTCGTTGCGTGATTTGATGGGGCGCATCGTTGGCCCTTGTGCCGGGACGCCGCGAGTAGGCGAATACATGCGCCTTTGCAAAACCGATTTCCCTTGCAAAGGCCAGGGACTGGGAAAATTCTTCCTCCGTTTCCCCGGGAAAACCAACCATAATGTCCGTTGTAATGGAACAATCGGGAAAAGCTGCCCGCAAATTTTGCACGATCGTTCGATATTCCGCTGTGGTGTAGTGGCGATTCATGCGTCGAAGGGTGGCATCACAGCCGCTTTGTAGGGAGAGATGAAACTGTGGGCAAAGTTTTTTCTGTTTGGCCAGGCGGGCGATTACGTCCGCACTGAGTTGCTCCGGTTCAAGGGAACCAAGGCGTACCCGTGCAATTCCATCCGGCTCGCATGCAGTTTCTACAGCATCGCAGAGATGCAATCCCAATTCCTGTCCGTAAGCGGAAAGATTGATGCCGGTTAAAACAATCTCCCGGTATCCGTTGGCAGCGATTTGGGCAACCTCTTCACGCAGTTCTTCCAAGGGTTTGGAACGTACTCGGCCACGAGCATAAGGAATAATACAATAGGAGCAAAAACGATTGCATCCATCTTCGATTTTAATAAATGCACGGGTACGTTCAAAGAAATGCTCGACCTGCATTTTTTCAAAGGTTGCGGTGTTTTCATGCGGAACAATATCCACAATGCGCTGACGCGAAGAGAGATATTGTAGAATATCTGGAACCAGTGCATGGCGGTTGGAATTCCCAAGAACAACGTCCGCATCGGTCAGCTGCGCAGCTAGCTCTGGAAAAGCCTGCGGCATACAGCCAGTCAGTACGATCACTGCGTTGGGATTTCCGCGCCGAGTGCGGTGTAGCGTTTGGCGAACCTTGTGATCGCTCGTCGAAGTGACTGTACAAGAGTTGATGAGCACAACATCGCTTTCTACTGTACTGTCGCATGCAGTAAAGCCAGCGCTGGCCAGCTGTTCCAACATAGCCTGCGATTCATATTGATTTACTTTACATCCCAGGGTGATGACGCTTACTTTCATTTTATCGCTCCTAAAAATTTACAAATTTTGTATTGACCGATCGGTATGTGTGCGATATGATGGAAAAATAGAGAATAAAAGAATGGAGGTTTTTGCGATGAAGCAGATACAAGTGATGCTGACCAGCATCGAAGAAGTCAAGAATTTTGTTTCCCTAACCAACAAATACCCGTTTCCTATCCAGATGACAACGGAAAAATATAAGATTGATGCAAAGTCCATTATGGGAGTGTTTAGTCTGGATCTTTCCAAACCGATCAACATTGTCGTGGAAAGCGATGCGCCGGAGGCACAGGACTTCTTGACACAGGCGGCACAGTTCCAGGCGCATTCTTAAAGGATATTGAAAAGCTCAGCCAACCGGCTGAGCTTTTTCTTATAAGGGAGCTCTATTCCCCCAATTTCTCACTCAAGGTACTCCATTCGAGAAATAGCTCATCATTTTTCACGCGCAATTCTTCCAATTTTTGCGCAAGCTCAATGGTAGCCTGATAATCGCTTGCTACTTCTGGATTCTCAAGTTCTGCCTCTGTGTTTGCAATGGCCTGTTCGGTTTCCTCAATCTGTGTTTCCAGGCGGCGCAAAGCCGCACGATCTTTGCGAATAGCAGCCTCCCGCTCTTTGCGAAGTTTATACGCGTTTACTTTCGGAGCGGCTTTTTGGGTTTCCTGAACGGCAGTAGCCTTGGCTTTTTCCAGATAACTGTCATAGTTTCCGATGTATTCCTTCACACCTGTTTCGTCTAAGAAATAGACGCGATCTGCTATTTTATTGATGAGATAGCGGTCGTGCGATACAATCAACAATGTGCCCTCGTAACTTTGCAAAGCGGTTTCAAGCGCTTCACAGGAACCGATGTCCAAATGGTTGGTCGGTTCGTCAAGAAGCAAAAAGTTATCGCGCGAGAGCATCAAACGAAGCAATAACACACGCGCACGTTCGCCGCCAGAGAGCGAGGCAACACTTTTGAATACATCTTCTCCTCTAAAGAGAAAGACTGCCAAAGCGTTTCGGATTTCTGTCTGCGTCATCTGAGGATAGCTATCCCATATTTCATCCAATACGTTCTTTTCGGGATGAAGACCTTCCTGAATCTGGTCGTAATATCCCGTCTCGATTCCTGCGCCAAAGCGAACTTCTCCCTTTGTGGGGTGATTTATCCCCAAAAGGGTCTTGAAAAGGGAGGTTTTTCCGCAACCATTGGGGCCGATTAAAAAAACCCGTTCTCCGCGGCGAATATGCATATTGACGTCTTGGAAGAGCTTTTTCTCTCCAAAAGAAAGGGACAAATTTTCCACCGAAAGCACATCATTGCCGCCACGCTGCCGGATTCCAAAATCAAAGTGGATGGATTCGACTTCTTCATCTGGACGCTCCAATGTACTTTCCAGTCGTTCGATCATCTTCAGTTTGCTTTCTGCTGTCTTGATATTCTTTTCCCGGTTCCACTGCCGCTGTTGTGCGACAATCCCTTCCAAACGGTGAATCTCGCGCGTTGTATTCTCATATTTGCGCTGGACCGCGAGGTTGTCCTCTTCCTTTTGGCGGAGATAATTGGTATAGTTCCCCTTATAGAGGGTTAGTTTGTGATTTTCCATCTCGAAGGTACGGTTTGTAATGCGGTCCAGAAAATATCGATCATGTGAGATAACGATAAATGCGCCTGAATAGGCGCGAAGAAAATCTTCCAGCCATTCCACGGATGGAATGTCCAGATGGTTGGTTGGCTCATCCAGAAGTAGGAGGTTGGCGCCACAGAGCAACATTTTAGCCAACTGCAATTTTGCTTTTTGGCCGCCACTCAGCACACCGATCGGCATTCCCATTTGCTCATCGTCAAAACCAAGGCCCAAAAGAGTAGAACGTGCCCGTGCCCGGCAGGTGAGCCCTCCCTGGCGGACAAATTGGTCGTTGAGGAGCGCTTGCCGGTCAATCAGTTCGTCGGAAGGATGTGCTTGCAATGCATGATTGATTTCTTCCAGTTCCTTTTCCATTGCCAGAAGGCTGGAAAAAACCGTGAGAACCTCACTGTATGCACTGCGTTCCAAATCGCGACAGACATGCTGCTCCATATAGCCCAACACGGTGGCGTTTGCCTGATAGATTTCGCCACGATCCGCGTCAATCTCCCCAGTTAGAATCTTAAACAGCGTTGTCTTTCCTGAACCATTGACGCCCACCAAACCGACACGGTCATTTTCCTGGATTTCAAAGGAGGCGTTTTGAAATACTAAATCGGTTCCATAGGATTTATTCAAATTGCTTGCACTCAGCAAAGCCATGGAAATTCTCCTTTTGCAGGCCAGGTGGCCTGGCCATAAAAATAGGGAACGCCAATGGGCGTTCCCTACCATTATAAAGAATTCAAAGCGTGAAATCAAGATAGATGCTGCTTTAATACTTCAATCGATTTCTGCTGTCCACGAATAAATTCTTCTGCAAGTTTTTTTGCGCCGGCATCGGCTTCATCGAGCTGATTGAGTTTTTTGGTCATATCTACAATTCCCATAGTTGTCCCATTGATCATCATTTCAGCAATATGAGTTGGAGAGGAATCCATAAGCGTATTCATTTGAACGGAACCCCAGAGCATCGCTTTTTTCATGGCGGATTCGGGGTCCGGGGTTTCTCCGGCCTCTGCCAGCATGCGTTCTGTTTTGACCGCAAGGCCTTTGTAAGTCTGACGCTGCCGTTCAATCTCTTCGCGAAGGCCTTCGTCCTTTACTTTGGGAGTGACCAGATTGGCCGCCTCGATCCCCATATGAGAAGCCTGATATAACTCTTTTAAAAGTTGAACATTTTGATTTTGTACCATCGTTTTATGCCGCCTTTCTTTTTTTCATTAGTATGTGCGGACTTCTATACGATTAACCTGGCTTTTTTGAAGGACGAATGGTATAATAAACATCGCAGTGTAAGCATAGGCTGACAAAATATGAACGGGTATTTTTAGTTGACCAATCCTTTAAGGAATCAAAATTAGATGAAAAATTACTTTATATTTTCGAAGGATACAGTAGTTTCTTGTAAAGTATGGCTCATAGTTAGCAGTAGGAAGATGAGGTGTATCAATCATGCGAATGGGAATTTCCACGGCCTGTTTATATCCGTTGGAATTGGAACGTTCCTTTCAGACATTGCTTTCAATGGATTTCCGGTTGTTTGAAGTGTTTTTAAATACCTTTTCAGAGTTTACGCCAAATTACCTGCGTGAATTGCGAACAATGGCAGATGTTTATGGGGCAGAGATCAAGTCGGTACATCCGTTTACATCTGGTTATGAAGGCTTTTTGTTATTTTCCGAATATGAACGGCGTTTTCAGGATAGTTTGGAGTTTTATAAGCATTATTTTGAAGCAGCAAACTACTTGGGGGCATCCATCGTTGTGCTACATGGCCAGCGGGACTATGCCAGCGCCAACATTTCGGAATCGACCTATTTTGAGCGATATGCAGCCCTTTTCGAACTGGGGCAGAGCTATGGTATCACAGTAGCGCAGGAGAATGTCAATAAATTCCGCAGTGAGTCGCCAGGATTTATCCGCCGGATGCGCGACTATCTTGGAGAGGAATGTGCCTTTGTCATCGATTTGAAACAGGCTGTGCGGGCAGGGCAAGACCCTTTCACGATGTGTGAAGCCATGGGAGAACGGATCATCCATGTGCACATCAACGACAACGCACCCGGCTATGACTGTTTGCTTCCCGGACGGGGGACGGTTGATTTCCAGCGGTTTCGCAATCTATTGCTGGAGTTTCATTACCAAGGCGATCTGATTATCGAGGTTTATCGGAAAAATTTTTCAAACCTTACAGAGTTACAGGAAGCGAGAGAAATTGTCCAACAGCTGACATGAAGGAAAAATACACCATATTCGTATAAAACGGCTTGCATTTTTTCTTACAAATATGCTACAATTTGATAAAACCATACAAAATTTGTTGTGGAGGGGTTATAGCTGTGAAATGTCCGTATTGTGGTTATGATGAAAGTAAAGTGATCGATTCTCGCCCTACGGACGAAGGAGAACGCATTCGGCGGCGTAGGGAATGTTTAAAATGTGGCAAACGTTTTACGACCTATGAGGTGATTGAAACGTTTCCCATCATTGTGATTAAAAAGGATAAATCCCGTGAAAGTTTTGACCGCAATAAATTGTTGAATGGTCTTCTACGTGCTTGTGAGAAACGACCGGTTTCCATCGATACTTTGGAACGGCTGGTGGATGAGATCGAGGGGAGTTTACAAAATTCATTGGATCGAGAGGTTCCATCCAGCTTGATTGGAAAATATGCGATGGAAAAGCTAAAAAATATTGATGAAGTAGCTTATGTACGCTTTGCTTCTGTGTACCGGGAATTTAAAGATATTGCAACATTCAAGGAAGAACTGGATCGCATGTTAAAAGCGCGTAGAGCACCATGAAAAATCAAAAAGGATGGCGCTTTTCGGTAGCTACTCAAGTATCAACAAACGGATAAAAGGGTAGCAGCCATACAGAGTGCAAAGAAAGACGGGTAAGAAGTAATTGCTTGTTGCCTGCCTTTTCTTTCCTGTTACGCAATAGAAGCCGATTTTTAAGGGTAGACAAAAAACTTACTCTGTTATTTTAACGTTCTGAATCCCCCATAAATCAAAGGAAAATCAATCTCTACTGCGTAACAATCCCATAATAAATTGAGGGCGAAAGCAGTTTACTGATTTCGTTCTCTTGACATCCCAAAAGCAAAGACACAAAAGCTGTCAAGGGCATGAGTTTACCCTTGATAGCTTTTTCTGTTTTTGCTACCTCCTATCGGTTGAAGCGAAACTTCAATAAGGCTTCAATCGGTTTAGCCTTTAATCTGTCCTGTATATCATCGTTGATATGATGCCCTTGATAGGTTGACAGATATTTGATACGTTCGGCATAGCGCTGCAATACTGCGTCTACCTCTTCCACTTCTCCGTCAAGGGCTTTTTCGATTACCTCAAAGGGTATCAGCTTCTTATTCCTCATGCTCGGTTTTCTCCTATTCCTTTCTTAGCCATTTTGATACCACCAACTTCTAGTAATTTGCTGTGCTTCTGTTGTGCCCATGCATGTTCCCAACTTTTTCGTCCGTATAGCCAAGAAAAAAGTAGGACAATGTGTCTTTGCACCGGAAATCTGCATAATGTGTTTGCTAATCTTCTGCTTACCGTCATAACTTCTTGTCCTTGCACGACAAAGGCGGTCAGTTTATCGCACGATTAAAGTAGTTGTCTGTTGTAAAAGGTTTAAAAGGTGTTTCAGACATTAGATAATCAAAAGATACTTCCTGCTTCTGCTTCCGTCCAAAATCCCGATATGCGCTAAATGCTGCTTTGCAGAGAACGACTTTACAAAAGGCGGGAAACATATTCTCGATCGCTCCTTATATTCTGCGGAATAGTTCATTTTCACCTTTTCTTCTCAGTAGGGAGGTAAGGAAGTGTTGCCCCCGAAATAAATATAGGGAAATACACAATATAGGCAATCCCACTTGCACTTCTTGTGTTTTTAGCAATTCCCCAAACGAATAGAGCGATTTTTCAACATCATAAAGAAAATTGTTGTTGGGAAAAGGGCTTTCTGCGATTCGATATTTTGAGGAGCCATCTTGCGCGAAGTATGTTGAAGCCCACCCGTCAGAACCTATCTTGAACAAATGATATGCAAAAGATACAAGCAAGAAAATCCGCGCTGTGATAAAGGAAAAAGGGGAACCGTGGGAACACCTCTGCACCAATTCGTCCTAGGTCGTAAATTTTTGTAGTGTTTTTCATGGTTTTCTCAATTCCAGTTTTGATGCTGTTTGTAAGTGAAATCAATGCATAAATATATAAAAATAGAATGCATTATCGGTGATATTTATAAATATTAGAAAAAAGACTGTCTTGCTGATAAATATACAGCAGGACAGTCCTTTTTAGGATAGGATGAAAAAGAAAGGAGGAAGAACTACAAAATATTCTCTAAAATAGGCATTTCGGCCTCTCTCAAGCTGGCAATTTGTGCGGCAGTACGAGCACACTCGGAACTGAACGCATCCACGGCTCCATGTTGTAACAGTGGGGATAAAGATGCAAGGGATAGATCGATTTCTTCTAAACGTGTGTGCTGAATATATGTGGACAGAATCCGATGGAATTTCTTCCAATGGGTTTGTGCTTCATTACTCAACTCTTGCGCGCGGACAAGATTGCCTTCCTCTGCGGCGGTATAAGCTTCCTGTAACGTGTGATTCAATTCATCCGATAGGCTCATGGTTGTGCTCAATCCCCAGGTACAGAGGGCAAGCAGAATCACTAATATAATTGCTGCGGCCCAGAGCCGTCTCATGATACCGCCTCCTTTTCTTTCGGAATGATATTGTAATCTCCTTTTGTGTTGGCTGTCATGATGAACACATCTTCCAGCTTGATATTCTTGGCGTGAAGAATACCAAGAATCCATTCGGAACTTTTATTACAGAGTTTGGTCGCAAATTCAGAGATAACTCCATCGCTGATCACTACGGTTTCAATCCCCGTATTTGGGAGGGCGACTCCCATCATGCCGGCGGTTGGCGTCTCCTTGTCCGGCTTTTTGATTACACTAAGCTTGCCGTTCGTTTCGATGATGGCATAAGCAACATCCTCCAAGCTGAAAACACTTTTTTGACGAAGCTGCTCGCCTAAATCTTCCGTAGACATACGCAGGCGTTTCATCTCTGATTGAATCAACCGTCCATCGCTAATAACAACAATCGGCCTTCCACAGACCAAGCGACGGAATTTTGGAATCTTAAGCATGAGAACAGAGACGGCAATTTCACACATCACCAACACTGCAATGGGGATAAAACCACTCACCAATGGTTGACCGGTATCCTGCATAGGAATTGCCGCAATGTCGGAGATCAGGAGGGTTACCACCAGCTCGCTGGTCTGTAGTTCACTGATCTGGCGTTTGCCCATAAGCCTCACTGCTATAATAATCACTATGTATAGCAGCAGGGTACGAATAAGAGAAATAATCATTGCAATGCCACCATTCTCTCGAAGTTTTGTTTCCATATTCAGTATGGACTGATTCAAACGATTTATGCGAAGCATTTGGCCAAAGGATTCTCATGCATAAATAGAAGCAAGTTTGGCAAAGTTAACCGTGATGAGGTGATTGCGATGATGACAGCTTCTCTAAAAGAAAACTTATCCTATTTTAATCAGCAGTTTGATGGAAGCGCTGACTTTATTGTGCGCCAATTTCAAATCACCGGAACAGATGCGGCTCTTCTTACCTTGGAAGGGATGGTCAATAAGCAGGTGATTGTACAAGGAATCATGAATCCAATCATGCATGCAACCATACTGGACCAAGACCCGGTCAAAAAATTTGAGTACATTCGTGACAATACATTGGCGACAGTGGATCAGGCAGAGGTGGACACATACGACGCTGCGATGCAGAAATTGATGAATGGTTTCGCTCTGCTTGCAATCGACGGATGTATCCGTATGATGGCTTTTAGTGTACAGGGTTTTTCCTTCCGAGGGATATCCGAACCACAGAACGAAGTGACGCAACGTGGATCACGGGAGGGATTTGTAGAACCGTTTTTGATCAATATGTCCATGATCCGCAGGAGAATGCACACCCCAAAACTCAAATTTGAGATATTTACGGTGGGAAAAGAAAGCAAAACCAATATCTGTCTGTGCTATCTGCGGGATTCAGTGTCTCCAGGAGTTCTTAGCAAGGTACGAAAGCGATTAAACGATCTACAGATCGATACGGTGTTGGCTGCGGGGTATATTTCTCCACAGCTGGTACGGCGAAACAGCCATTTTATTTTCAGCGGAGTCGGACTGTCGGAGCGGCCGGACACAGTATGCGGAAAGATCAATGAGGGCCGAGTGGCGATTATTATCGATGGAACTCCCAATGTTCTAATCGTTCCACATCTGTTCATCGAAAATTTTCAGAGCTTTGATGACTATGCATTCCGTCCTTTTTACGCCACATTTACTCGTTGGTTAAAGTTTTTTTCGTTCTTTTTGGCGGTATTTTTACCGGGATTTTATGTTTCCGCAACAACGTTCCACCCAGAATTGCTTCCAGAAGCGTTGATGCTCAAGATCGCGCAGTCCGAAGCAACAACCCCTTTCCCTGTGATGTTGGAAGCGATTGTAATCCATTTTCTCTATGAGATTATGCGTGAAGCTGGTTTACGTGTACCGCAACCGCTCAGCAATGCAGTAAGTATTGTTGGCGCACTGGTCATCGGGGAAACGGCGGTGACCTCCGGCCTAGTAGGGGCTCCTACCTTGATGGTGATTGCATTGACGGCTACAGCATCCTACGTAACGCCCAACCTCTACGGACCGGTTACGATTATGCGTTTCATATTCATTATAGTAGGCGGTACTCTGGGCTTCTGGGGATTGGCGTTGTGTCTGATGGTATTGTTGGTCAACATTTGTGCGGAGATGGTCTATCGGATTCCATACAGCGCTCCGATCTCACCTTTCCATCTTCGCAGTATGCGCGACGTCCTTATCCGCGCGAGCTGGCGTGTTCTTGCCAGGGATGTTGAAATGGTACAAAACATGCCCGGTTCCGAAATCAAAAATTCAGATCAAAAAGGGAAGCAACTATGATGCAGAAACGATATTGTATCAGTGCAGGACAGCTCTTTGCCATCTTATTTGTCAATCGAAGTGTAATTATGCTTACGCATAACACTTTGTTAGGTGGTGGAGAGAATATGATGGATAATATTCTTTCCGCCCTGTTGGCGTTAGGACTGAATTTTGTCCTGATTCTTCCGCTTTATTTTTTGCATCGCCGGAATCCACAGGAAAATATTTTGGACAGCGGAGAACGGCTGGTAGGAAAGCCGGGATTAATTCTGCTGGCCGTATTTTACGGGCTATACTTCATGGCGATCGACAGCTATTATCTCTCCTTTTTCCAGATTTTTTTAAACAATATCATGGAACCGCTGATGCCGGTTTGGTTGATCGCCTTGACGTTTATCGCAGTAGTGTGCTATGCGGCATATCAAGGGATTGAAGCCGTAGCGCGCACCGCGGGTTTTGCATTGGCAATTATCGTTATCGGGATGGTATGGATCGGCGTGGCCTTACTGCCCAAAATTCAGATGATTAACTATGATCCCTTTCTATATAATGGCCCTAAGCAGACGATCGTTGGAACAACACTTTTTCTGGCACGCAGCACAGGATTTACCACGATGGCCCTGTTGCTTCCGCGGGTAAATGGAAAGAAAAAACTAAAGTTTTGCATTTGGAATGTTAGCATCTATGGTTTGATGATTTTCCTACTGTTGGGAATGATTGGCGTAGGGGGAAGTTACCTGAAGAACCAGTTGTTCCCGGTCTATACAGCCGCCTCTCTGGCGGATGCAGGTGTATTAGAGCGTCTGGATGTGGTATTCATCACCATCTGGGTTGCAGGGCTTTTTATCCAGATGTCTACAGATGCCTATCTGTTTATGGCATGCTTGCGAAAAGTAGCCAATAAGAAAGTTAGCCGGATTGCTTTGCCTATAGCTGCTTCACTGGTAGCAATTCTTTCAATAACTGTGACACGATCGTTGCCGTTACAAAAAATCTTTTATGGGGTTCCTCTTCTGTTTACAATCACGGTTACAGCAGCGGTTGGGATACCATTGGTTCTATTACTGATTGATTTGGTACGGAAAAAGAAAAGAATTCCTGCAAAAACGCAGGAAGGGGAGGGAGAAGCGTGAAAAAGTCCATTATACGGACAGCGGTGGTGGTTCTCATGCTGACATCGTTCCTCTTCCTACAGGGATGTAGTTATCAAGTACAATTAAGTCAACGTTCACTGATACAGGGAATCGGTATTGACTATGAATCTGGGACGTACCGGGCAACCGTCCAAGTAACACAGGTGAGCAATCAGGAAGAGAATGTGGTAACCATTATAAAGGGCGAGGGAGATTCCGCAATGGATGCACTCAATGCGGTTACGCTGTTTAATGGGAAAAAACCGCTGTATAGTCACAGTTTGATCCTAGTGTTGGGACGCAGCTGTGCAGAAGAAGGGCTCAGCCATGTGATGGACTTTTTTATCCGTTATCCGGAGTCCCATCCTACGGTCAATATTTTAATGGCAGACCATCTTGCAGAAGAAATCCTCAGTACCAAACAAGAGGATGGCAAGTACATGCAGGCTCGTGATATTGCGGAACTTGCCAAGGGCGGGAGGTACAATGGGGAGACTGTTCAGACAGAGACTTTGGATGTCATCAATCAGCTGCGTGGCGAAGGGTCTTCTCCCTATCTTCCCATTGTCCGGCAAGAAGGCGAGGCGGTGGTTTCCAGTGGTACAGCAGTGTTTTCCGGAGATCAGCTGGTTGCAGATTTAGATGAGCGGGAAACCAGAGGCCTGTTGTTGTTAAATGGAAGATTGCGCAATGGGACTGCAGTGGTCGAGTCACCGGAGATTGGGCGGGTTACATTGGAGCTGGAAGAAGCAAAGACCCAAATTACGCCCCAAGTTGCAGGAGAAACTCTGCATTTTCTGATTGAGGTAAAAGGTGGCGCGACCATTGGCGCAGCAGATATGCCGAGTGGCAGGTCGTTGGATAATAAAATGTATGAAGAGGTAGGAGAACTCCTGGAAGAGCAGCTCAAGCAGAACTGCGAAGAGGTCATTGCTGCATGCATACAGGAAAATCACAGCGATATCTTCAATTTTGGCCGTCGTGTGTATCAAACGTATCCAAGCTATTGGAAACAACATGGGACAAATTGGAATGAAGAAATGGCTGAAGCAGGTTATGAAGTGCATGTAGAAATTCAACTACGGCGTGGCGGACAAGAGATTACCGGACTACAGAGTGATGTGAATATGTAAAGGGGACAAAGATTGTTGGGTACTTTCAAAATCCTTTTACCTTCATTGTCTCCGAAAAGATTTCGTCGATTTTACTGATTTGTATCTGTTGAAATACGTCAAATTGAATTGTATAATAAACCTAACACATTTCAATTTGTGAGGGTAGTAGTCGTGAAAGTTGGAATCGTATGTGCTGGAGATGTAGAGCTTGAGCCATTCTTGCCAATATTAAACGTTTGTAAAGTGACTGAAAGGGCCATGCTGAGGTTCTATGAAGGACAGGTAGAAGGAATCAAAGTTGTTGCTTTGTTTTCGGGGGTATGTAAGGTAAATGCCGCCATAGCGTCACAAATTTTAATAGACCTATTCGGTGTAAATATGATTATTAATTCTGGGACAGCGGGCGGAATGGATCCTAAACTTGAAATATTTGATACAGTGATTTCTACGGAAGTTTGCTACCATGATGTTGCCGCCGACATTTTGACGGAATTTCATCCTGGGATGAAGTCGATTTTTTTTGAAGCAGATCGTGAACTGATAGAACTAACTAAAGTTGCCGTCAAAAAATTACGACAAGAAGGACATGTGTTCTGGGGACGGATGGTTACAGGGGAATCCTTTATAACCGATGAGGGAAGGCAAAAAATCAATAGTGAATTTACCCCTTTAACGGTGGACATGGAAACTGCAAGTATTGCTCATGTGTGTTACGTGAACAGCATACCGTTTATTTCAATCAGATGTGTTACGGACACAGCTGCATATAGTGGAATTGACAATTTTGAAGAAAACTGTGCCAAAGCCTCAATGATTGCAAAAGATATTACTGTGGCTTTATTAAATGAACTTGGTAGTAAGTAAAACCAGGGAGATAGTCATGGGAATTTTGGTCTTGTCCCTTCTTGCTCGGCTCGGTGAAGAACTCTTAAAATAGGCATTGGTGTGTATGGAAGCTGAAAAGAGCGTCCATTAGAGTATCAGGATTTTGAAAGTAGTAAGGGATTAACAGCAAAAAGCAGCAAACGAAACTCGTTTGCTGCTTTTTATCTTTTTGCTTGAATAAAAGGATACTATTTAACCATCTTTTGCCCCTGTTGGGCTGCTAATTTTTCGCGGGCCACCGCAAGCATCAACTTAATGCGGTTTTCTTGGTTGACACGGGTGGCACTGGGATCATAATCAATCGGAACAATGTTGGAATTTGGAGCCACTTCGCGAAGACGATGGATCATCCCTTTCCCACAGATATGGTTGGGCAGACACCCAAACGGCTGTGCACAAACGATGTTTTCATATCCAGCTTCTGAAAGCTCCAACATTTCTGCCGTGAGCAGCCAGCCCTCGCCCATTTTATCTCCATAGCCAATTATACCCTTAACAAGGCTTTTGATATGCTCATAAGAGGCAGGAGCGTAAAACTTTGGCTCTGTCTTGACGGCGCGAATTAGTGCGTCCTGCATCTTAGTAGCGTATTCCATCAGAAGGTTGACCACAGCGTACTTTGCTTTACTACCGCCATAGAGTTTGATGTCCTCCAAACGATTGTCCACTTTAAACTGAACGAAGGACATCAAGCCAGGGACATTGACCTCACACCCCTGTTCTGCTAGAAAATCCTCCAGATGGTTGTTGGCAAATGCAGCATATTTGACGTAGATCTCTCCGACAATCCCAACTTTGATCTTTGGAGTTTTTTTGATCGGAATGGAGGCAAAATCTTTTACAATGCGCAGAAGGTTCGCCTCTTCTTTTTTCAATCCCATACCTTCGCTTTGCCGGAACTGTTTACAAAGTTCTGCCGTCCACTTTTGCACCATACGTTTGCTGGCGCCAGGTTCAACTTCATAGGGCTTTACTTGGTTGTCCAGAAGCATCAGCGCGTCGCCATAGATGACAGCAGCGACCATCTTTCGGATCATCGGAAGCGTAATGGAAAAGCCTGGATTATGTTCCAAACCGGATAGGTTCAGGGAGATAACCGGAACCTGATCGAACCCAGCCTTGTGCAAGGCTTTGCGCAACAGATGGATGTAATTGCTGGCGCGGCAGCCGCCGCCAGTCTGAGTGATGATAAGTGCTGTGCGGTCCAGATCGTATTTTCCACTTTTAAGCGCATCAATGAACTGCCCAATGACCAATAGAGCGGGATAGCAGGTATCATTATGCACATACTTGAGCCCTTCTTGTACGATGTTGGGACCGCTGGTGGTCAGTAGTTCTGCTTTATAGCCATAGCTCCGAAATACGTCCACAAACAATTCAAAATGAATGGGCAACATCATCGGGCACAGAATGGTGTATTCCTTTTTCATCTCCTTCGTAAATAGGAGACGGCCATTTTTATCGAATTTTAATTCTGCCATTGTATTCTCCTTTCGGATGGGTCCTAGCCCTCCAGAGCGGCGAACAGGCTGCGCAGTCGAATTTTCACTGCGCCAAGGTTCGTGATTTCGTCAATCTTAATCTGCGTATAAATCTTTCCGTGGGATTCCAAAATACTGCGTACTTCATCCGTCGTGATGGCGTCCACACCACAGCCAAAGGAGACAAGCTGTACAAGATTCATATCCTTTTGGTTGCCGATGTATTCGGCAGCCGCATACAAACGCGCATGATACGTCCACTGGTTTAGAACACCAACTGGAAATTTTGTTTCTTTGGCGCTGATGACATCCTCCGAAATGACGGCGGCGCCCAAACTGGTGATGAGCTTGTCAATGCCATGATTGATTTCCGGGTCCAAGTGGTACGGGCGGCCGCTTAGAATAATGATTGGCTTGCCCTCAGCACGTGCCTGTGCAATCATCTCATCGCCCTTATTGCGGATTTTCTGCATATATGCATCATACTCCGCATAAGCGGCCTTGGCTGCTTGCTTTACCTCGGATAAGGAAATCCCCTCAAAATATTGGGCTAAAATGGCATGCATTTTCTTGGGAAAATCACGCTTTCGGTGAATCCCAACATAATCATGGATAAAGTTTAATCCGCGCAGGTTTGCCATATTGGCGGCGATCACCTCAGGATAATAGGCCACAACCGGACAATTGTAGTGGTTGTCTCCCAACTTCTCATCAAAATTGTAGGACATACACGGATAGAAAATCGTCTGAATGCCACGCTCAATCAATGCATCGACATGTCCATGCATCAGTTTAGCAGGGAAACAGACGGTATCGCTCGGAATGGTACTCTGTCCCCGGATATATAATTCACGAGAGGAAAGGGGGGAGGTGACAACCTCAAATCCAAGCTTTGTAAAGAAGGTGTGCCAGAATGGCAGCAGTTCATATAAGTTTAATCCCATAGGAAGACCGATCTTTCCGCGAGGTCCCTCCTGTGGATGGTAGGAACGAAGGGTTTCCAACTTAAAGGCATACATATTTTGTTCGCTTGTGTTGGCCCGTTTTGTTACAGGCTTTTCACAGCGGTTGCCGCCGATGAAACGGCGGTTTCCACCAAAGACATTGATGGTCAGACGGCAATGATTGTTGCACAGTCCGCAGGAAGTTACGCGGACCTCGTGTGTAAAGTTTTCCAGTTCTTCTAACGAGAGCAGCGAGCTAGCTTTTCCCGCTTTCTTCATAGAATAAAGCGCTGCGCCATACGCACCCATCAGTCCGGAGATGTCCGGGCGAACCACATTGACGCCGAGTTCCTTTTCGAAGACACGCAGAACCGCGTCGTTCAGGAATGTCCCTCCCTGAACAACGATGTTCGTTCCCAATTCTTCCGCAGAAGAAGCGCGGATAACCTTATAAATTGCATTTTTGACCACACTGACGGAAAGGCCTGCGGATATATCCTCTGTCGTTGCACCGTCCTTTTGTGCCTGCTTGACCGACGAATTCATAAAGACTGTGCAGCGGGAACCCAGGTCTACCGGATGCTTTGCGAATAGACCGAGCTTTGCAAAATCCTGGATACTATAACCCAAAGTATTGGCAAAAGTTTGCAGGAAGGAACCGCAGCCGGAGGAACAGGCTTCGTTTAAGAAGATGTTGTCAATAGCGCCTTTCCGGATTTTAAAGCACTTCATGTCCTGTCCACCGATATCAATGACAAAATCGACATCGGGAAGAAAATGCTTGGCGGCTGTAAAGTGTGCGACGGTTTCCACGATTCCCCAATCGATACCAAAGGCATTTTTTAAAAGTTCTTCTCCGTAACCAGTGACCGCAGAAGAGCGAATTTTTATATGGGGATGATCGTGGTATAGTTTCAATAGATATTCCCGGATAATTGGAACTGGATTACCAGAATTGCTCTGATACATAGAATCCAGAATTTCGCCGTCTTTTCCCAGCAAGACTGTCTTTACCGTCGTTGAACCGGCGTCTACACCGAGATAGGCTTCCCCCGTATACGTGGAAATGTCCCCCCGTTGTGCTTGGCACGCTTCATGGCGTTTCCGGAATGCTTCATACTCCTCTTGGCCGTTGAACAGAGGGTCAATGGATAAAAACGCCGCCTTGGTTCCATAGTTGGCAATATTCGCCAAAGCCGTTTCCAGATCAATAGAGGTTGCGCTGCTGAAGGCGGCGCCGAGCGCTACATAGTACAAAGAATTCTCCGGACAAAGCCCTTTTACCTTCAACGCGGCGTCAAATGCATCGCGTAGCCCGGATAAAAAGGTAAGAGGTCCACCCAAATAGACTACATTGCCCTTGATTTGCCGTCCTTGAGCGAGGCCAGCGATCGTCTGGTTGGCCACGGCGGCAAAAATACTGGCAGAAATATCGCTCTTACGCGCCCCTTGATTCAGAAGTGGCTGAATATCCGACTTGGCAAATACGCCGCATCGGGAGGCAATGGTGTAAATTTTTTCATATTGAGCGGCAAGCTCGTTCATTTCATCTAGGGAGATATTCAGCAAGGTGGCCATCTGGTCGATGAATGCTCCGGTACCGCCGGCACAGGAACCGTTCATGCGGACCTCCATTCCGCCGGATAAAAAGAGGATCTTGGCATCCTCGCCACCCAATTCAATGATGACATCTGCATTCGGAATCAGCTTTCCGATGGCGATGCGTGTAGCATACACCTCTTGCATAAAGGGGAGATTGCAGGTTTCCGCAACTCCCATTCCAGCAGAACCGGAGACGGTGATTTGTGCTTCTTCGCCATGGATGACCTCATCGCGTATTTTGGTGAGCAATTCGCTCATCTTCTCCGTAATCTGTGAAAGATGGCGTTCATAGGACTTATAAACGATATTGTTCTGGTCGTCGAGAACGACACACTTTATAGTGGTGGAACCGACGTCTAAACCGACTTTCAATATGACACCCTCTTCTGGCTTTTTAGCCGCTTTGTAGCCACAGTCTCCATGCGGCTACCACTCGTGAAAATGTTAACTATATTAAATATCTGATAACACATTTTACGAAAAAGCAGGGGAATTGTCAAGAGACGTTCTGTGAAATTCGGCCTGTCAATATCTGGCCATGCTGTGCGCTTTGACGGGAAGACGCTTGTAAAATACGGGAAAGGGTGATAGAATGGTAAAAATAAGAATGGGGTGGTATGCTTGGATATCAGCAAATTGCGCGGTGAAGTCAAACTCAGCAAACTAGGTGGTATTGTACAGATCAGCAATATGATTGATCTGGATCAATCCAGCTTAGCAGAAATCGGGGAAATGATCGCGCTGGCCAATCAGATCCGAAATTATCCAAAGGAATACTGCGAATCGTGCCGTGGAAAGATCATGGCGACCTTGTTCTATGAACCCTCCACCCGGACCAAGATGTCTTTTCAGACAGCGATGCTCCGCCTAGGGGGCGAGGTCATCGGTTTTGACAATCCTCAGAGTTCCTCTGTCAGCAAGGGGGAGAGCTTGAAGGATACCGTGACCGTGGTGAGTGGTTATGCGGATATTTTGGTGATCCGCCATCCGTTGGAGGGGGCAGCAGAGGCTGGAGCGATGTATTCGCGTGTTCCAGTAATCAATGCGGGGGATGGAGGGCACCTGCATCCGACGCAAACATTGACCGATCTGGTTACCTTATATAATGAAAAGGGAAGGCTGGACAACCTTTGTATCGGTCTCTGTGGCGATCTCAAGTATGGTCGTACCGTGCATTCGCTGATTAAAACCATGACGAGGTATCACAACAACTCCTTTGTACTGATCTCAACCCCGGAATTGGCCCTGCCCAATTATGTGAAGGACTTTATGAATGCCGCGGGCTGTAAATATGTGGAGGTTCCAAGCCTGAGCGAGGCCATGCCGATGTTGGACGTACTTTATATGACGCGCATTCAACAGGAACGTTTTGCCAGCCGGGAGCAGTATGAAGCGCAAAAAGGCGTCTATGTGTTGGACCGGGAAAAGCTGAATATGGGTAAAAAGGATTTAAAGGTGCTGCATCCGTTGCCGCGTGTGGATGAAATCACGCCGGATGTGGACGACGATCCGCGTGCGGCATATTTCAAGCAGACAGTCTATGGTATGTATGCACGCATGGCACTGATTTTCAGCATGTTGATGAATCCCCAGTATAAGCGTAAAAAGCCGCCGACCCAATCCTCCCATCCTGTGGAATGTTCCAATTCAAAGTGTATTACCAAAACAGAGCCCTATCTGCCCAGACTCTTTTTTGCCGCAGGCGATATGTTAGAATGCAAGTATTGTGATGGTAGGACGCTGATATAAAGGATGGGTTTTGTTCTCAAATCCTATGGATAGAATTCCTTCATCAGTTGTGAATATCTTGTCAGATAGGGAAAAATATGATATGATAAAAAGTATTGTAAACGTGTAAAACATAATGGGCTGGAAGCCTTCTTAAGGAAGGCGGTTTTCTTGCCAGCCATTTTGAAGAAGCAGGAGGATTTGCTATGTCAGGCCATTCGAAGTGGAACAACATCAAACGGAAAAAGGAGAAGACAGACGGTGCAAAGGCAAAGATCTTTACAAAGATCGGCCGCGAGCTGGCTGTGGCAGTGAAAGAGGGCGGTGGCCCAGACCCGGCTTCCAATTCCAAATTGAAGGATTGCATTGCAAAGGCAAAGGCGGCCAACGTACCGAATGAAAATATTGAGCGTATCATCAAAAAGGCAGCGGGAGAAGGGGACGACTCCAAATACGAGAACATTACATACGAGGGGTATGGTCCGAGCGGTATTGCTGTCATTGTGGAGACTCTGACAGATAATCGCAATCGTACAGCGGGAGATGTGCGCCATTATTTTGACAAATTTGGCGGAAACCTGGGCACGAGCGGTTGCGTTTCCTTTATGTTTTCCCAGAAGGGCGTGCTGGTAATTGAGCGCGAGGGACTGGAAGAGGACAAGGTAATGGAGGATTGCCTCGAGGCGGGCGCTGCGGATTTCCAGGCAGACGAGGATGTATTTGAGATTTATACCGAGCCGGATGACTTCAGTGGCGTACTGGACGATTTGACGCAGAAGGGCTATGAATTCGTTTCGGCTGAGGTGGAGATGGTGCCCAGCACCTATACGACGTTAACGGATGAAGATGCGATCACGAAGATGCGCCGTCTGCTGGATGCTTTAGAGGACAACGACGATGTGCAGAATGTGTGGCACAACTGGGAGAACGCAGACGAAGACGACGAGGAATAAAAACGGTTTCTTTCAGCAACAATAGATGGTATAAAGTTTAGGAACCGTTGGGATGGGTTAAAACCTTTCCGTAAATCTTTCTCAACAAACAGTTGAAGGGGATGAAAGACCGGACGGCAATGTTTGGCTGCCCGCCCATACGGTTTCGTGAAAAGTGGAGGAAACGACATGGCTGGTTACGAGAACCTGTGCATGAACTGTATGTCTGATACAGCCGGAAAAAGTGAATGTCCCAATTGCGGCTGCCAGGCCGGTGAGCCACAGGCGCCGCATGCTTTGCCTCTGCGGGCTGTATTGCAGGATCGATATATTGTTGGGTGCGTGAAAACCAACAATGGTGAAGGCATGACCTATATTGGATATGATATGGTATTGCGTATTCCTGTAGAACTGCGAGAGTTTTTTCCACAGAGTTTGTGCGAACGTGTGGAAGGAGAAGCCGAAATTCGAGTCCAATCAGGGAACGAAGTGGCCTTCAATGAATACTTGGCGGATTTTTTAAGTTGCGCTCGTGAGATTGCCCATTTGCGGGAGTTGTCTACGATTATACAGATCTATGACATTTTTGAAGAGAACCACACAGCCTATACGGTATCGGAGTGGCATGAAAGCATCCCTCTTCGCTATTATGTGGAGCGCAGTGGAGGAAATCTCAATTGGAATGCTGCGCGGCAGCTCTTTATGCCGGTTCTTTCCGCACTAAGTACCATGCATGCGGCCAAGGTCAGCCATTTAGGAATTTCTCCGGATACATTGCGCATTCTCAAGGATGGGAGAATGGTTTTAGGGAGCTTTTCCATTGCAGCAGTTCGAAGGGCAGACGCCGATTTGCCCGCTGACCTGACGCCGGGGTGTGCAGCTATAGAGCAGTATGTGATGGGATACGTGCCGGATGAGTCGACGGATGTCTACGGGTTTGCAGCTTCGCTTTTCTTTGCTTTGACTGGAGAGCTGCCACAGGATGCGCTTAAACGGCGCACAGACCCACGGCTGTTGATCCCCACCAATATTTTGCGGACAATTCCTCCGCATGTGGTGACTGCGTTGGCAAACGCATTACAGGTGATGCCGGATAAACGTACATCTACTTTTGAACGTTTGCGTGCGGAACTTTCCGCTGCTCCGACTATTACAGCCACGATCGAAGGGCCTGAACTTTTGGAAGGAATGGAACCTACGGAGCCTCCTAAGAAGAAGGAGCATACTGCTGCGTGGGTGTTGGTTCCCTGTGTGTTGGCGTTGGTTCTTTTCACAGCAGTTGGAGTGCTCTGGCTTTCCTATGGAGGACCTTTTTCACAAAGCCAGGTTTCTGCCGAAGTTGATATGGAGACGGAGTCCAGTGATCCCGTTGCTTCAAACAACAGCGAAGAAGCGGCAATGTTGCGGATGAGTCCCGGCGATTCCGCCTTGCAGAATGAAAAGATGGAGGCGCCGAATCTGGTTGGTCAAAGCTATGAGTCTTTGGTAGAGGTCACCTCTTCTGGTGCAGATTATCAAATTCTCCGTTCATCGGAGGAGTTCAGCGATGCAGTTCCAGAGGGGGAAGTGATCTCACAATCGCCTGCCCCCGGCGAGGAGATGGATCGGGGAGGCTCCATCGTTGTAGTGGTAAGCAAAGGGCCGGAGATTCGAGCGCTTCCCTCAATTATCGGAAAAACGCTTGCAGACGCCTCGACAACGGTCACAGCTGCGGGATTTGTCCCAACGAAGGCGGAAGCGTACAGCGATACGATACCGGCAGGTTATGCAATTGGCTATCAGGGCAAGGAAGAGGGGGAGGAACTCCCTTATGGGGCCCAGGTTGTGATCGTAATCAGCGAAGGGCCAGAAAACCCGGAATTACTGTCTACTGAATCATCGGAAGTATCTTCCCAGCAAGATGCTTCGATTTCACTCGTAGAATAAAAATGGAAAATAGAAACAGACAAGCTGAAACGAATTTCATTTCAGCTTGTCTGTTTCTATGTTAAGTCCTTATACAGTTTGAGCAGAGGAAAACAGAGAACCACTCGCTATGCGGGTGTGAGACAAACAGTTGTTTAAAAAATCTCACCAAGCGTTACAATAGGGCTGTTAAACCTTATTACAACCAGAAAGATGGGGTACATAGCAAATTAAATAGTTTAGCACAGACTAAGGGTTCTCATTTGGGTATGTACCAACCAAAATGAGAACCCTTAGCTCTTGGCCGGGGAGAACAAAAGGGCTTTCGCTTGCAAGCAGAGTGAGGAAGCAACAGCGCTCTTTTCAGAACAAAAGGGTTTTGTTGCTGCATGGAACGCCCAATTGGTTGCGGGCAAACGACTGTAAATGCGAGAAAATTTAAGGGAGGATTTTCCAGCATGAAAGCAGAATCGTCCGTTCACAATCTCACAGCTTTATAAGAATCCATGACATGTACCTTTGATGATCGGACAAAATGGGTTCAAACAAAATCGGCAGAGGAGAAACAGAGAAAGGAACAGATGCCTGGTGAAAACAAAGCCAAGGCCTCTAAATACGGACTAGCTGCTCGGCTGTTTTCCATTTGAAAAGTTCCAGCTTGCCGATGACCGTAGAAGACAATGAAAGTTCAGGGATTCAATCCCAACAGGCGTTGTGCATTTTTAAAATAAATATTTTCTTTTTCACGATCAGAGAGATGTGTTCGCTCAATGAATGCAAATTCATCACAGGAACGGCTCCAGGGACAATCGCTGGCGAACAAAACCTGTTCAGAACCATGTTTGGACACAAGGCGTTCGAATTGTTCCGGAGAACATAGGCGGGCGGACATCGCGGTGTCGATGAATAGCGGCAA
>ENA-ORMO01000201-ORMO01000201.1-human-gut-metagenome-genome-assembly--contig:-NODE-201-length-89089-cov-6.877227_pt1 | contig 89089 bp, 76 predicted proteins | sample MGYA00242106_ERZ509001 | MGnify/ENA primary metagenome ERZ509001 (study PRJEB26280, sample SAMEA2338736) | human gut metagenome | biome: human gut; feature: human-associated habitat; material: faeces...
CAAAACCGGCAGATAAAGTCAATAGTTTTTTTAAACTTTTTTATTTTTCATGAATGTTAGAATGTTTTATTACTTTGTAATATTTTTATCAGTTCAGTTCTGCAATCCGGCTTACTCCCACATAGATTTCCTGGATCTTATACCAGGTAGGGTAATCTGTTATCCCGGTCTGAGGAAGTCCGAATATATTCTGGATCTTTTTCACTGCCTCAGATGTCTTCTGTCCGTAGATTCCATCTGCGGCAATCCTGGGCACTGCCGGATAAGCTTCTGCAATCCCGTTGATCTGTTCCTGAAGCTGCCTTACCTTAATTCCTGTAGAACCGATATTCAGATCATATCCCGGCCAGGAAGACGGAACTCCGGATACCTCCTCCGCCACATTGATATACATATCATTTCCATAAAAATACCGCAGGATCTCAATTGGCGAAAATCCCTGGTCTCCCAGCGTTTTACTTCCCCACTGTGTCATCCAGCCTCTGTCCCGGCACTGGACCTGACGCCCATCACAATACTGAGTAAGAATCGGCTGCCGTACATCCGGTCTGGACAGATAATTTTCAAAAAGCTCATCTACAATGTTCGAAATACTGTCAAACACATTTCTTCCGTAAATCCATTTATGATCGTAGGCTGTAGATGAAGTAATCGTAAAATCATACCCTTTATTCCGGTACCATTCTGTATATACACGATTCAACGTAAAAGACATGATGGCAAGAACATTTGCCCGGATAGAATCTGCCGGCCAGGTGGCATAAATTTCACTGCTGGCTACATTTTTGATATAATCTTTGTACCGCACATAATAATTCTGAGCCGAAGAATCCCCCACAGGCCCATCATGAACTACGACATATTCCGGAATCACCACCTTACTTAAAACAATCTCTCCTGTTTCTTTTACTGTTTTGATCTCTGATTCCGTATTTTTAGGCGGGTATTCCCCAAAAAGTGTATGGGGACCAATTACAATACGATCAAACTCCTGTCTGGACTGAAATTTCAGATGCACCGGCTGCTGTGCCAGTACATCAGGCAAAACTTCAGTACCTGCAATTTCTTCCTGTTCAAATCCTTCTGCCTGGATCTGGAGCGTATATTCCGCATAAGGCTGCTGTTCTGATGGCTCCATACTGTATTCCAGAGGAGGGGTTTTCAGATCCAGAACCGGAGTCTGGCCGGAAGAGTCTGTCCTGACCTCCTCCAGAATACTGTCCGGCACTCCTGTATAAGAAATTCTCACCATTGCATTTTCCACCGGCCGGGTTCCGTCTTCCGTAAGAACTGTGACCTGCAGCCTTCCCTGATCTGTCTGTTCCTGCTGCATCCTGACTTTACGATTATTCCTGTATGGATATATCTGATCCATTCCATTTACCCCAAAACATTTTTACAGAATTGTATGCCAAAACTCCTTTTATTATACAAATCTCCGGCTGAAAACTCTGCTGAAAATCCTTCTGTCATTTTACTGAAAACTGGAACTGGAATTTCTGCCCGACGGGCGGATCATGGCCTCATTTTCATGAATTATGATCCCATCTCCTTCTCCTCCGTCTCCCACATCAATAAAATACAGTATATCTCCGCAGGGGCGTTCCTTCCCCCCATCAGTAAGCATATTCAGCACACGTCCTTTAAACACAAGCGTTGTAGAGCCTCCTCCATCCAGATGATAAGCATACTCGCATCCCAGATCTGTAAACACCTTCTGAAGTTCCTGGTATGTCATTCCCTGGGATCCGCCTGCCCCCTTTCCATCAACTGCTACCAGATAATAATCTCCCGGGCTCACCATTCCTACTGCTGTACGCTGATACCGCGCAGTCTGGCGGAACTGACCGGAAATTTCTGCTGCCTTTCCATTTTCCACCAAAGTAGGTCCAAAACAATATGTATCTCTGACTCCACGGTTCAGCATATCTTCGGTAGTCATCCCTGCCGCAGCGGTAAACATGCCTCCGTCCTGAGTAACACAGAAAATATTTCCATTGGAATAAACATCGTTATAAACTTTTCCATTTTTGATCATAGTCTTTCCCGGAGCCGGAATCCCACTTCCATAGGAAAAAGCACTTCCATTCACACCTATCACACCGTTATGATCAGCCAGTTCTTCAGAAACGGTACGTCTCGGATTCCCGTAGGTTCCTCCACAGAGAGCCGAACATAACTGCCGCGTACTGAAAGTCTCTACATGACAGACCCAGTACCTGGTATATCCGGTATCCTTTTTTTCTACAGAAACCTTTAAAGTACTGGTCTCATAATGATACTCGTCATTTCTGTAATCCCATTCCTCTGAAATCCTGCTGACGATCTTCTGATATTCTGAAAGTTTATCTGAATACTTCTCCGGAAGCTTCCACATTTCATTCTGGGCATCCTGGAATATTTTTGCATTTTTAACTGTATTCATGGCAACAGAATCTGCAGAAGGATCATAAAGTTTCCCCAGAAGAGACTCTATCGTTTTCATGCGGGCATCTGCCTGAGCTTTTTCTTCTGCCTCCTGCTGCGCCTGGAGTCTTTTCTCATATTCTTCCTGACGTCGTTTTTTCTCAGCATCTTCCCGCTTTCGTTTCTGCTCTTCCTCTTTTTTCTTTTCTTCTGCTTCCTGTTTTTTCTCTGCTTCCTGTTTTTCTCTTTCGATCTGCTGTTCTTCTTTTATACGCTGCTGTGTTTTTTCCTTTTTATAAACGTATAAAGCTCCGGTACTGCATAAGAGCACCAGAGCTGTCAGAAATACAGCCACACGGATACAATATGACTTTTTCACATTTCTCCCTCAGAATATTTTCAAGAAATCGTTATACATTACAAACACCATCAATGCCATCAGAAGCATCAGTCCGGCAAAATGGACCATGCCTTCCACTTCACGGTTCACAGGCTTTTTACGGACAGCTTCGATCAGCAAAAATACCAGACGTCCTCCATCAAGAGCCGGAAGAGGAAGAAGGTTCATTACACCCAGATTGGCAGAAAGAAGGACTGCCATGTTCAGCATGTTCATCCACAGCATCAGAGCGCCTTCCTCTTTGCTCTGCTCATAGGTAGTTCCAATAGCATCTACCACACCTACCGGACCGCTTAGATCCTGAACCCCAAGTCCGCCTGTAACAAGCTCCTTAAGACTCAAAAGAGTAGTACGGATCATATATTTCACATCCAGAGCCGCATATTTCAGAACCTGAAAACCATTCGTCTTTATATACCCCATATTATAAGAAAATCCAGGCTTTGGAGTCCGATATTCTTTCGGAGTCACTGTTGCATCATATTCCAGACCGTCACGATCATAGGTGATGTCCACCGGTTCGTTTCCCAAAGGGTTCTCTGCAATATAAGCCTCGTATGCCTCTCCATCCGGAACCGGAATGCCATTGATTGAAGTGATTACATCTCCGGCCTGTACTCCTGCCGCCTCTAAAGGCATTCCCTCGATCAGGGAATCCACCTCCATAGAGTCTGTCCCCACACGGTTGAATCCCAGAAGATACCTGACAGAAACATCCGGAGTATAGGTAACTGTCCGTTCCTCCCCATTCCGCTTTACTTTCATAGTTATAGGTTTTTCCTGTAATTCATTCAGAAAAGAATAAACATACAGATCACGGGCAACATCAATATGATATCCGTCGTATTCTGTAATAATATCTCCTTTCCGGAGGCCAGCCTCCGCTGCCGGGGATCCTCCTTCCACCTCCATAATCTCTGCCGGGTCATATCCCACAAACGCTGTGATAATCACAGAAAGAATAAAGGCCAGTATAAAATTAAATACCGGACCTGCCGCTACCACAGAGATACGCCCCCATACAGGCGCAGAATTAAAGGTTCCGGGAAGCTCTTCCCCGGTATCCTCTCCAAGCATAGCACAGGAGCCGCCAATTGGAAACAATTTTACCGAATATCTTGTTTCCCCCTTCTGGGTGCTGAACAGCCTTGGCCCCATACCCAGAGAAAACTCAGTTACCACGATCCCGTTTTTCTTCGCAAGGAGAAAATGTCCCAGCTCATGTATGATGATGATCGCACTGAATATGATCACAGCAATGAGAATCTTCAATTTACCACCTGCTTTCAATCCACTGATATGTCTCGTTTTCTACTGCAAGGATTTCATCCAGATCAGGGGATTCCTGCTTTTTATGTCTTTCCATAGACTGCCCGATAATATCATAAATATCCAGAAAACGTATCTCCTCATGAAGGAATTTCCGTACTGCAAGTTCATTTGCCGCATTGAACACAGTTGGCATGCTTCCTCCCTCTCTGGCTGCCTGTATCGCCATAGGAAGCCCCAGAAAAGTTTCCATATCCGGCTCCTCAAATGTAATCTGACCAAGCTTCGCAAAATCAAGACGATCTCCATCCAGATATCTTCTATGAGGATAATAAAGTGCATACTGAATAGGAAGACGCATATCCGGCGTACCAAGCTGCGCCATGATGCCTCCATCCTCAAACTCCACCATAGAATGGATCACGCTTTGAGGCTGGACTACCACCTGAATCTGATCCAGGTCTACATTAAAAAGCCATTTTGCCTCCATTACCTCCAGACCTTTATTGACCAGAGTTGCCGAATCTACTGTGATCTTCTGTCCCATCACCCAGTTTGGATGCTTCAGTGTATCCGCAAGGGTTACTTTTTCCAGATCTTCGCGTTTTCTCCCTCTGAAAGGTCCTCCTGAAGCTGTGATCAGAAGCTTATGAATCTCTTTTCTTGATTCTCCATTTAAAGCCTGAAAAACGGCACTGTGTTCACTGTCAACCGGTAATATCTTTACCCCGTATTTTTCTGCCATAGGCATAATCAGATGACCGGCTGTTACAAGCGTTTCTTTGTTTGCAAGCGCAATGTCCTTCCCTGAACGGATCGCCTGGATCGTAGGCCGTATTCCCAGCATACCCACAATAGCTGTAACCAGAATTTCCGTTTCCTCCATGGACGCCAGTTCCAAAAGTCCCTCCATCCCGGACACGATCTTAATGTCCATATCATGAAGTCTCACTTTCAGATCCTCTGCTGCCTTTTCGTCCCAAACAGCAACAAGTCTGGGTGAAAACTCTCTTGCCTGTTTCTCCAGCATTTTTATATTTCGTCCGGCACTGATACCCAGCACCTGAATATCGCCATTTGCACGGACTACATCCAGTGTCTGAGTTCCAATAGAACCTGTAGAACCCAAAATCGCAATTTTTTTCATATTACTTTAACTCCTTATATACTTCTTTTTTAGAAAATATATATCTGCTATAATCCCAGGATGATTTTTGACAGATAATAAATAACCGGAGCAGTAAAAATCACACTGTCAAAACGATCCAGGATACCTCCATGTCCCGGGATCAGTTTTCCATAGTCTTTAATCCCTTTATTTCTCTTAATGGCAGAAGCCGCCAGATCCCCTACCATAGAGATCAGTGCCCCCACTGCACAGATTACAGCATATTCCATAGCCGGAGCATGAGTCGCCGCCGCATAGATTGCGCCCAGTGCCGCTGCACCGGCAACACCTCCGACTGCACCTTCAACAGATTTTTTCGGACTTAATACAGGAGCCATCTTATGTTTTCCAATAAGCATTCCTACACAGTAAGCGCAGGTATCACATCCCCAGGAACAGAAGAAGATCAGCCATACAAGGATCTTTCCATTTTCCAGATTTCGGGTAAGAAGAATAAAGGAAAGCATTACTGCCACATACACCAGACCAAAAAAAGCCGACATAATTTCATCTGCCTGATATTTGGGATACAAAAACACATAAACAAACATCAGAAGTACCAGCGAAAGGATCACTGCCATCATTCCATATTTCTCAAAATCAAGAAAGACCATTCCATAGTACATGACTGCTCCCAGATATCCTGCAAGCTCCAAAAGATCTGTTCCCTTTTTATGAACCCCCATAGCACTGTACAGCTCACGCATTCCGATCAGAGAAACACACAGAAGTGTAAGCAGAAGCACATAATCTCCTGTCATGATCGTCAAAAAAGCAATGACGACCAGAAGAATCCCGCTTAACAATCTTGTTTTAAACATTGCTTATGCCTCCTTCACACCGCCGTATCTGCGGTCTCTTTCGTTATATTTCTCGATAGCCTCCATAAGCTCCGGTTTATGAAAATCCGGCCATGCAACATCGGTAAAATAGAATTCCGTATATGCAAGCTGCCACAAGAGATAATTGGATAATCTCTGTTCTCCGCTGGTACGTATCATAAGATCCGGATCCGGGATTCCTGCCGTATCCAGATAGCTTTCAAAAACCTTTTCGTCAATTTCTTCTGGAACAAGCTTTCCGTCCGCTGCATCCCTTGCAAGTCTGCGCACTCCCCGGACAATCTCATCCCGGCTTCCATAATTCAATGCGATCTGGAAATACAGTTCATCATAATCCTTTGAAAATTCTTCAAGTTCTATGACACTGTCCTGTATATCCTTATCAAAGGCGGAAATATCCCCAATGACTTTCACACGCATTTTGTTTTTTTCGGAAATCTTTTTACATTTTTTCAGATAGTTGCGGAACAGCTTCATCAGCCCATCCACTTCCTCTTTTGACCGCTTCCAGTTTTCTGTAGAAAAAGCATAAACAGTCAGATATTTCACCCCAAGGTCTTTGATATCTTCACAGATAGTTTCAAGATTTGCACAGCCTTTTACATGTCCATAGCTTCTTGGCATACCTTTTGCCTTTGCCCATCTTCCATTTCCATCCAGAATGATCGCAATATGATTTGGTATTTTCATTCCTGCTCCTCTCTGTATACAGATTTTTTCAAAATCTTATGTATCCTGATGTTATGGCAAGAAGGAGAGCTATTTTTTACAGCTCTCCTTCTCCTTTCCTACTGATTAAACAGTAAGGATCTCTTTTGATTTTTTGTCTACTGCTGCCTCAATATCCTTGATGTATTTGTCTGTCAGTTTCTGAACCTGATCTTCCAGATCTTTTACTTCATCCTCAGACACATCCTGTTTGGTAAGCTTCTTAAACGCATCATTTGCATCTCTGCGGACATTACGTACAGCAACCTTTGCTGCCTCGCCTTTTTTCTTTACATCTTTAACCAGTTCTTTACGACGTTCTTCTGTCAGTTCCGGAAGAACAAGGCGGATGATCTTTCCATCATTGCTTGGGTTCAGCCCCAGATCAGATACCAGGATTGCCTTTTCGATAGCCTTAATAAGACTGGATTCCCATGGCTGGATCTGGATCATACGTGCCTCCGGTACAGTAACGTTCGCTACCTGCTGCAGCGGTGTAGGGCTGCCATAATAATCTACGGTAATCTTATCAAGAATATGCGGATTTGCACGTCCTGCGCGGATAGTAGAAAGCTCCGCTTCAAATCCATTTAAAGTTTTTGTCATTTTGCTGTCATACTTCTGAACTCTTTCATCCATTTTTTATGATCTCCCTCTCCATGTTTTTATTGCAGCTCTGCTGCTTTTATATACGGCAGTTTAAACCGTCACTTTTGTTCCTGAGAACTTTCCATGAACTGCATTTACAATGCTGTTCTCTTCCTCAAGTCCGAAAACCAGCATCGGCATTTTCTGTTCCAGACACATAATAGATGCTGTAAGATCCATTGCAGCCAGTTTCTTGTCAACGACTTCCTCTATTGAGATTTCATCGTATTTTACTGCTGCCGGATTCAGTTTCGGATCACTGTCATAGATTCCATCCACAGCCTTCGCAAGAAGGATAGCTTCTGCCTCTATCTCTACTGCCCTCAGTACAGTCGCTGTATCTGTAGAAAAATACGGATGACCTGTACCACCGGCAAAAAACAGGATCTTGCCAGCTTTAAACGCCTCCTCTACAGCATCCTTGGAATAAAGTTTTGTAAATGCTCCACATACAAACGGGGTAAAGATCTCTGTTTCAAGTCCCAGATATCTGCAGATATCTGATACATAAATACAGTTCATCACTGTGGCAAGCATACCGATCTGATCCGCCTTATTACGGTTGATCGTCTCACTGGTACGTCCTCTCCAAAAATTGCCGCCCCCGATAACAATGCCTGTCTGGGTACCTTCTTCAGCAATGGTACGGATCTGTTTTGCCACTGCGATAACCGTTTCTTCATCAAATCCGGTCTTTTTTGCTCCCGCAAGAGCCTCTCCGCTTAATTTTAATAAAATACGCTTCATATACTTTATCCTTTCCCTTTCGTTCTTACATAAAAGAGATTTTACCAGATACCGGTAACGATCTCATTGCCGTTCTCATCTACTGTAGTGGATACCGTAAAATTAGGGTAATAATGATATCCTGTCCGTCCTGTATCCGGTTCCTCTTCATATTCATCATACTGCGGAGATCCGATCGCTCCGATCAGATTATCCATTGACTGGCCAATGTAGCCTGTTGCCGTATCTATCGTATCATCTGTAGGCTGTGTATTATCAGGATCATATCCATCGTCCGGCGCCTGTGTCGGTTCCGGGGCTGCGGTAGGATTTGGAGCTGAAGTAGGAGCCGGAGTCTCATTTTCGTCTTCATCGTCCGTATCATCTCCGTCTTCTGTCAGTCCCAATCGTCTCTTCACATCCTCAAGAGTAGAAACTTCTTTCTTTCCGGTAGCTGTCATATAAGTGGCATACGGAATGCCCTCTTCTCCGGACCCGCTCATACGCAGGGTGATCTGACGAATGGAGGACAGCGGAAGATCACGGAAAAAGCATTCATTTTTGTCTTCTTCCGTATAGGTAATGCGGATATCATAGGTAATTCCTGCAGAGGACGGCTTTTTATAGTAATAAACTGCCTCCTCTCCATTTTTCAGAGTAAACTGACCGTCAACCAGATCTTCGCCCCATTCATCATCGTCTCCATCATCCGATACATGCTGGCGGATATAAATAGCTCCCACCTCGGAACCGGTTCGATTGATAATGGTAACTTTGGATGCTGTAGAGGTTTTTTCACCCATGACATTTTCTTCTTCTACTACTTCCATATCTACAAGGTCTGCAGCCTGAGTCACTGCCGGTGTTGCTGTAGGCGTTACCTGGACCGGCTGCTGAACCTCTTCTTCCTTTGATTTCCCACATCCTGTGGCTGCTGCAAGTACAAGAAGTCCTACTGCTACAAGATATCTTTTTTTCATATAATAGCCTCCCATTCATAATAATGGAATATTTTAATCATAGTTTCATTACTTTAATTATACTTAGTATCTCTTTCTTGTCAACTAAATGTCCGATAAGTTCATACAATTTTAAGACTTTTTGTTAATATTCATTCCGTTCACAGAAACAGCTTTTCCCATGGGATCAGAAAAGGTTTTTTACCTTAAAATCTCTCTCAGCCTCCCGTCTCTGATCCTTTTTGGCAATATCCTGGCGCTTATCATAAAGCTTCTTTCCTCTCGCCATGCCGATTTCCACCTTAACAAGGCTGTCCTTAAAATAAACCTTCAGCGGAACGAGAGTCAGACCCTTTTCTTTCAGTTTTCCCTCGATCTTATTGATCTCGTATCTGTGAAGAAGAAGTTTTCTCACACGAAGAGGATCCTTGTTAAATATATTTCCTTTTTCGTATGGGCTGACATGCATCCCGTAAATATATACTTCTCCCCGCTCCACTCTGATAAAAGATTCCTTGATACTGCATTTTCCGCTGCGGAGCGATTTTACTTCTGTTCCTGCAAGCGCAATCCCGGCTTCGTAAGTATCTTCTATAAAATAATCATGAAATGCTTTTTTATTGTTTGCGATCAGCCTGATCCCCTGTTTTTTTGCCATTTTCTTTTCCTCCTTACTCTTCTGCAAGAGTAAAATCTACAGTTCGCTTCATAGCGTCTGCATCTGCCACACGAACACGAACCTTCTGTCCCAGATGATAATTCTTTTTCGTCAGCTGTCCCTTCAATTCATAGGCTTCCTGGTCAAATTCATAATAATCATCTCTGAGACTGGTTACATGGACCAGCCCCTCCACTGTATTGGAAAGCTCTACATACAGCCCATATCCTGTAACACCGGAAATGATCCCGTCAAATTCCTCTCCCAGATGATAAGACATATATTCTGCCTTTTTCAGTTTATCAGATTCTCTTTCCGCCTCCTGTGCCCGTCTTTCACAGACACTGGACTGACGGGCCACTTCCTCCAGGATTTCTCTGTAATGCTCAGTTTTCCCTTCTCTCTGGAGTCTCCCTCGAAGGTTGTCTCTGATGATCCTGTGGATCTGCAGATCCGGATATCTTCTGATCGGTGAAGTGAAATGACAGTAATATCTGGCCGCCAGCCCGAAATGTCCGCTGCATTCCGTTGTATATTTTGCCTGCTTCATCGTTCTCAGAGTCAGGCGGCTGATCATCGTCTCATTTGGCAGTCCATGTATACTTTCCAGAATTTCCTGAATTTCCTTAGGTGTGATTTCCTCCCGGGATTTCCGTACCTGGATTCCCTGATGATGAAGAAGCGTCAGAAGCTCTTCCACCTTTTCCGGATCCGGATTTTCATGAGTTCTGTATACAAAAGGGTAGTCCCCCTTGCAATACTCTCTGGCAACCGTCTCATTTGCCATAAGCATAAAATCTTCAATGATCTCCGTAGCGCAGTTTGTTTCATAAGGGCGCACATCAATAGCGCGGCCTGCACCGTTAAGGATGATCTTGCTTTCAGGAAATTCAAAATCAATAGACCCTCTGTGATGTCTCCTGCTGCGCAGCAGCTGAGACAGTTCTTTCATCAGAAAGAACATAGGTACAAATTCCTGGTATTCTCTGCTGACCTCTGTATCTCCATCCTCCAGAATACAGCGAACCTGTTCGTAGCTCATGCGTCTGTCCACCCGGATCACACTTTCTGTGATCTTATGGTCCACAATGTTTCCCTGCTCATCAATATCCATCAGGCAGCTGAGGGTAAGACGCTCCACCCCCTGGTTCAAAGAACAGATTCCGTTGGAAAGACGTTCCGGCAGCATAGGGATCACACGGTCTGCAAGATATACGCTGGTTCCTCTTTTTAATGCTTCTTTATCAAGCGCACTTCCGCCCTGAACGTAATTGCTTACATCTGCAATATGAACTCCGAGATGATAAATGTTTCCTTCTTTTGTAAGAGAAACTGCATCATCCAGATCCTTTGCATCTTCTCCGTCAATGGTAACCGTCATAAGATCAGTAAGATCCTCTCTTCCGTCCCAGTCTGCGCCCAGAACATGATCGGGAACACGCATTGCCTGATTCATCACACGGACCGGAAACTCCGACGGAATATTAAAACTCTTTACGATCGCCAGAATATCTGTTCCCGGTGCATGAATGTTTCCAAGGACTTCCGTGATCTTCCCTTCCGGCTTACGACGTTCTGATCCATAGTCTATGATCTGGGCAACTACCTTCTCCCCGTCACGGACACCATGGGAATTTCTGGCGGAAATATAAACATCCCTAGAAAGCTTCTGATTATCACAGACAACAAAACCATAGTCCCCTTCCCGCTGAAACGTTCCCACCACTTCCGCAGTGCCGCGCTCCAGGATCTTCAATATAGCTCCTTCTCTTCGTTTCCCGGGCTTCTGATCCTTTTTTAAGAAAACCTGTACCCTGTCCTGGTGGAGCGCAGTATTTACTGCATCTGCAGGAATAAAGATATCCTCTTCATCTTCACCGGTCTCCACAAATCCAAATCCTCTGGGGTTTCCAATAAAGATTCCTTCTTTTATAAGCCCCAGTTTCTCAAGACTTTTGATATTTTTTTTCTTTAATTTATGATCATCTTTCGAAAACTTTTTTTTCTTTTCCCAGACTTTTTTTCTGCTCACTTGAACTCCTTTATACTTTTTCTGTTGCTTCTGTCTCCGTTCACAATAACATTTTTCTCACAGATTAGGCAAAAAAACACTCTTGTGCATTTACAAGAGTGTCTCCGTTTTCTTCAAAATCCTTAGAAATTCATATTTAAAACAATGGCCAGAACAAAAAACAGAACAGCCATAATGGTTGTTGCTTTTACCAGACCACCTTCCATAGAACGTCCCTTGTTTTTACCCCAGTAAGTATCAGCGACACCTGCGATAGAACCAAGACCCTGCTGTTTGCCCTCCTGCAGAAGAACTACTATTGTAAGAGCAACGCAATCTATGGCAAAAATTACCGTAAGGATAATTCTTAAAATCTCCATTTTGGGTTACACCTCCTAATCAACTATTGCCTATTGTATCACATGGGTTCCCGGATTTCAACAGTTTTTCTCTAAAATCCTTGACAACCTTCCTCCTTTCGTAGATGATATATACGAAAGACTTTTTGTCTTTTTCAAACAATTGATTAAATTTTAAAAGGATGAGTGTAACCATGAAAACTTCAACAAACAAGATCCTGTCTTTTCTTTTATCTCTTGTGCTTTCCTTTGTTTTTGCCGCCTGCTGTCTGAAAGTCCCGGCACTTTCGGATGCTGTCAGTTCCAAAGGAAACATCAACCTTCTTACTTATGCCATGACAGTGATCCTATTCTGCCTGTCTTATCTTCTGATTTCTCTGCTGCTGGCTCATTTAAAAAAGCCCGCTGTTCTGGATAAACCTTATCCGGCCACGATCGCTGCTCTGATCCTGTCCGCAGTAAACATCCTTTTCCTTATCCGGATGTTCCAGCTGGAAACAGAAGTATATGGATCCGTATCTGTCCGTTATATCTGGCATATTATGCCTTTTTGGCTGGTGGCTGCAGTTCTGGCAGCAGAAGCTGTCTTTTTTTTCTCTTTTGTAAAAAAAAGCACGGTTTCTCTGAGGCCATCTGCAATGATGGCTTTTTATGGAATGCTGACACTTCTTATCGGCTATAATTTCTATACTCCTGAGGTTTTTCTCAGAAATGAGCCGGATCGCCTCCATATGGATGCTTATTTTAATTCCATATACAACGTTCTTCACGGAAGTCCTTATACCGAATATACCACCAGCATTTATGGTCATTACGGAATCATGTACAAACTTCCTATGAAACTTCTTGGAGGAGACCTTATCGACTTTATCCTTCTAAATGCTCTGATAGGAGCACTGAGCTTTCTGGCAGCGTTCCTTGCACTGCATTTTATTGTAAAAAACAACCTTTTGCGCATCATTGGCGCGGTGGCATTAAGTTTCCCTGTGCTTGCCATGAGAAGCGGTATCTACTGGCAGCTGTGGCCTCACAGAGTCCTGTTTATGTGTCTCATGCTCTGCTATATGGCATTCTGTGTCCGGTACAAAAAGCTGAACCGTTTCACCTGTATCCTTGGATATGGTATTGTTTTTCTCGGCATCCTCTGGAACACCGAAAGCGGACTTTTCTGCGGGGCAGCCTGGGCTGGATTCTGGATCCTGAAAAGCCTTTGCTGCAAAGAAAATAAAGTATCTTATGTGATCCGAACTGTTTTTTTCCAGATTTCAGGAATCATACTTAGTTTTCTTGGAGCCTGGGCTGCCGTGGAAATTTACAATCTGGCAAATGGCGGAACGATTATGGGAATCCGTGAATTTCTATTCCCTCTTCTTCAGTCCTCCTATATGGATGATCTTTTAAGAGTAGACCTTCCGGATTTTGCCAGTGCTTATATGGTGATCATTGCACTGCTGTTCCTTGCCTGCGCATGGGGGATCTCTCATATGTGGTTTCTTCGTGAAAAAAACAGCGTCGATCCCAACGAATGTCTTCCTGCATGTTTCGCCTTTGCAGCAGCTGTACTTTCTCTTGGTCAGATCACCTATTTTGTAAACAGAGCCGCTTATCACAATCTGGAGATCGCCCATATCCCCTGTATTCTTCTTCTGTGTCTTCTTGCAGAAGGAGGTATGAAAACATTTTGCAGTTTCCGTTTTAAAAATCTGAAACAGTTCAAAGGCATGGATATCTTCCGATGCTTCTTCACCGGAACAGCTCTTTTGATACTTATGACTGTATGTACTGGAAATGTAATCCAGTATGGACAGAATACAGCTCTTCGGGAAGAACTTCACAACAAACAGGAAATAAATGACTTTGCAGCTCACGTTGCAGCCAACATCCCGGAAAACACCTATGCATTTGGCATCGGTGTTCCCGAGATTTATTCTATCCTCCGATGGGATACCGGCTGCTACACTCTGGATCTTCCGGATCTGTCTTTGAGACCGGAGGCAGGAGATCATATCATGGATGATATTAAAGAAAAACAGATTCCTGCCTTTCTTGCCGGAGAAGGAACCATAAGCCGTATGGAAAAATACAGTTCAAAAGAAAAAAGTAAATGGCTTCTGGATACCTATCAGGTATCTCAGACCTTTGAATTTAAAGGTGCGATTCTGCAGTATTACACCCTGAAATAAACGGGTTCTCATATACAGCCAGCTCTCCCAGATTCTCGGCGATCCGGAGGAGCTGGTTATATTTTGCATTTCTGTCTGAACGGCAGGGCGCTCCTGTTTTGATCTGCCCTGCTCCTGCCGCTACTGCCAGATCTGCAATAAATGTATCTTCAGTCTCTCCGGAACGGTGGGAGATCACTGCATGATATCCGTTTTTCTGCGCCAGTTCTACAGCATCCAGAGCTTCCGTAACTGTGCCGATCTGATTGACCTTTATAAGAACAGCATTGGCCGCACCCAATTTGATTCCACAGGCAAGGCGCTTCTGATTGGTAACAAAAAGATCATCTCCGACCAGCTGGATCCTGTCTCCCAGACGTTGTGTCATTTTTTTCCACCCTTCCCAGTCATCTTCTTCCAATCCATCTTCGATGGAGATCACCGGAAATTCATCCAGAAGACTTTCATAGTACTGAATCATCTCTTCAGAATCTCTGAGTATTTCTTTACCTTTCATCCGGCTTTCTCCCGGAAAATAATAAACACCTTTTTCCTTATCATAAAGCTCACTGGCAGCTGCATCCATAGCGATCATCACATCTTTTCCAGGATAATATCCCGCACGTTCCGAAGCCTGGACCATCAAGGCTAATACATCCCTGGAATCCGCAAGATCCGGTGCAAATCCTCCTTCGTCTCCCACTGCAGTAGACAGATTTTTTTCTTTCAGGGTGATCTTCAGACGCTGATAAATTTCCACACACATCTGCAGACCCTGAGAAAAATTTTCTGCTCCACAGGGCATGATCATAAATTCCTGAAGATCTACTGTATTGTCTGCATGCTTCCCCCCATTCAGAATATTCATCATAGGAACCGGCATCTGCTTTGTATGGCAGCCTCCAATATATTGATAAAGAGGTATCCTAAGAGCTTTTGCCGCTGCCCTTGCCACAGCCATGGAAACACTGAGAATAGCATTGGCGCCTGCACTGCTCTTATTTTCTGTACCGTCTGCCTCAATAAGAAGCTGGTCTATATTCATCTGATCCAGTGCATTTTCTCCCAATATAGCCTCTGCAAGCTTTGTATTGACATTATTTACTGCTTTTTCCACACTAAGCCCCAAATATTTGTCTTTTTCTCCGTCTCGAAGTTCTACTGCCTCAAATCTCCCGGTAGATGCCCCGGAAGGTACTATAGCTCTGGCCGTATATCCATTGATTCCTACAATCCCTTCCCCTATGGTCACTTCTGCTTCTACAGTTGGATTTCCCCTGGAATCCAGTACTTGTCTTGCGTAAACTCTTCGTACAGGCAAATAACGCAGCATATTTGTTTACCTCCTAAGAATTAATAGCATCAGTGTACAAGGGGAAACACGCCTTTTGTACACCTGCGCTAACCTTAGCTTATCCCGTATTTCCTTTCCTATTCATAAAATGCGCTTATAATTTTCAGTTTATTTTGTGTTCTGAAACTATTTTTACTGTTTTAATAAAATTTATTTATATTTTTTCTTTTTTCTTCTTGACATATATGTATTTATCTGTTATATTAAATACATAAAACAAAAGGAACTTAGAAATAAACAAAAAGGAGTGAGACCACCGAAAACATAAGTGATCATTCAAAATTTACCAGAAGGAGGTACAGACCACCAGAAACAGTACAGAAACACCTAATATCATAAAAGAAAGGAAGTATGGACCACCGAGAACGTAAAATTTAAATTCATTTTTGTTTTATAAAAATAGATAAGGAGGACAAGTCCATTGGACAATGAACAGTAACAAGAGCCAGCAGAAAAAATAATCTGATGGCTCTTTTTTTACCTTTTTCACAATAAAAGACAGACCTTTTTTCGGTCTGTCCTTATCTCTTTTATCTGTTCAATATTTTCATACAATAGTCGTAGACTCGAAGAGAAGTTGCATCTGAATAATGCACTCCATCACAAAGCCCATCATGACCTTCTCTGCTGATCCACCCATATCTCTGAAGGAAAGAACAGGTATCAATATAAGTATATGTTCTCCTGGATCCGCTGCATAAAGTAGATTTCAGTGTATTATTTATATTCTTAACCTGATTTTCCGTTCTGCTGGTCCATCCTAAATAGCTGCGGATCATTGCACTGTTTACTGGATTTACTGACATATAATACATATCACAGTTCTTACGGTATTTTTTCAAATCCCTGGCAACTGCCTGCATATATTTGGTGTATCCGCTGTAATCACGCAGATCATTTGCTCCCAGATTGATCACAACAGCTATCCGGCTGTTTTTTGACTGTTTGCATACATTTGTTTTTAAAGTATTATAACCTGTCTTTTTAAACCAATCCAGTCCCTCTCCAATCTTATAAATGAATTTTACATTCGCCGGAGCCGAACTGCCAAGAGCACGGGCCATTCCCATTGTCCGGGAATCTCCTACAAAATATACAACATCATGGTTTTCCGGTTTCCGCACGCCGACAGGCGCTTTATCCATATGCTTCCCGAAAACAACCATATAATAATTTCCGGATTTGGACGGAATTCTGTCACCAGCCAGATATTCCGGCTTCGAAGTCTGTCCTTTGGTTCTTGACCATCCCAGACACATATTCCCGCTTCCCAGGTTTACAGATGGAAAAGTAGGATTCTTTCCGGAACCGGTAGGAACTACTTTCCAGAGTTTCCCATTATATGCCCTCAGATTCACTCCTGTGATCTTCTGTGTGATCGGATAAAATCTCATATTTCCGGTAACTTTTACCTTTGTACCGGCTTTTTTATAAGTTTTTCCTCTTACTGTAGTGGACCAGCCCAATCCTTTATTGGAAGTTCCATGGGGAACGGAAGGAAGCGTGACATATTGTCCCTTAATCGCCTGCTCCCTCATACTAAGGTATTCTTTTTTACCATTTTCTGTATAAAAACATATATTATAAAGCTTATAGCGGTAAAGACAGAACTTCGTATTCTTAGTTACCTTATAGTTAGCACCCGGATTATATTTATAAGTCTTATTTCCATTTTTCAGTACCCAATAGCATCTGTATCCTGACTGTGAATATTTCGGAAGCTTGATCCAGTCCCCTGCCTCTACGGTCTTAGCCCAGTTACGATAAGTCTGCGTAGATACCACTCCCTGAGCATTTGCAAACACTACCCTGCATTTGGACGCCGCAGACACTTCTCTGCTTCCTCCCCAAAATAAAAATGCGGATAAGACTATCAAAAAAAACGCGCCTTTCCATTTACCTGAAATTCGTTTCATCGTACAGCTCCTTATTTTTCTTTTATAAAAGGTCCTTGCTCAATACGTATATCTAAAATTACTATATCAGTTTTTTCAATAAAGTTCAATATAAACTTCATCTTTATTTCATATTTTTGTTATATTTTAAATTTTCCTTTACAAAGAATCTTTACTGTAAACAAAATGAACAGCGGCATCTTACCACTGAACAGGATTCCTTTTTTCCCTGGTTTTAATTCCTTCCGCTCTTACATATATTATAAAAAAACACCGGAGAAAGCCATGAAGTCATCTCGTAATTTTGTTTATTCCATCTTTACCCGCTATTCCCGCGGATGCAGAATCACTGCCATCCTTGCGGGAGCTTTTCTTCTGGGCTCCTGTACCGGAAGTCTTGTTACCTGGCTCAGCCGAAACTTTGAAAAATCTGCTTCCGTTCCCAGTATCTCAGAAAGCACAGCTGCTCCTGTCCTTTCCGCATCTTCTGACAGCTGGGGACTCAGCTTTCAGGAAAAAGGAAAACGGCCTGTCGGAAATGCTTCCATAGAAGAACTGAAAAAATATAATGCATATTTTGCCCAGGATACCTCTGAAAAAGTGCTTTATCTTACCTTTGATGCAGGATTCGAAAATGGAAACACGCCCGCTATACTGGATGCTCTGAAAAAACATAAGGCTCCTGCTGCTTTTTTTGTTGTAGGGAATTTTATTTCAGACCATCCGGATCTGATAAAAAGAATGGTTTCAGAAGGTCATACCGTAGGAAACCACACCATGACACATCCAGATATGTCCCGGATCTCAGACAGCAGCTCTTTTCAAAAAGAACTGCAGCAGGTAGAGGAACTATACAAAAATACAACCGGAAAAGAAATGAAAAAATATTATCGCCCGCCTCAGGGTATCTATAATATCCAAAATCTTTCTATGGCAAAAGATCTGGGATATTCCACATTTTTCTGGAGTCTTGCCTATGTGGACTGGCTCCAGGATCAGCAGCCCTCCAGTGAGGAAGCTTTTGACAAACTTCTGACACGAATACATCCCGGCGCCATTGTCCTGCTTCACAATACCTCTTCTACTAATGCAGCGATCCTGGATGAACTTCTTACAAAATGGGAAGAAATGGGATATCATTTTTCTTCCTTAGACAAACTGACCGGGATATGATCCCGGTCAGCACTCTATTTTTTTTCATTTGCATGAAGATCCTCTTTGATCTGACTGCTGGAAATTTCCGGTGTACGAGGAAGGTAAACAACTTCACATCCCTCTTCCTTCAGAAAATCAAATTTTCCTTCCCAGTCATCTCCCATCACAAAGGTATCTACATGATACTCTTTTACATCTGTACGCTTCTGTTCCCAGCTCTCTTCCGGAATCACCAGATCCACATAACGAATGGCTTCCAGAAGCTGTTTTCTTTTTTCATAAGAAAAATAACATTTTTTTCTCTTTTCATTCCAGTTAAACTCATCTGTAGACAAAGCCACAATCAGGTAATCCCCCTGCTGTTTTGCCCTGCGCAAAAGATTAATGTGTCCATAATGAAGAAGATCAAATGTTCCATATGTGATAACACGTTTCATTTTTTTCCTTTCTGCCGCTCAGCCATATTTCTTATTTTTTATCCAGCATTTTCATACCATACTGATAGATTTTCAAAGATGTAGCATTGGAATAATGAAGCCCATCCAATATTCCTCCATCGTAACGATTACTGATCCATCCTTTTCTTTCCAGATAACTGCAGCAGTTAATATAAGTAAATGTTTTTGACTTGCCTGTGCAAAGCCCTTTGTAAATCTTCTGGTTAAAATCATGTACCTTTTTTTCTGTTCTGTATGGATCACGATGAGTGAAATTTTTCATCATTGCACTGTTTACCGGATTTACTGACATATAGTACATTTTGCAGTTATAGGCTTTCAATTTTCTGGCATATTCCGGCATGACCCTGAGATAGGAATTGATATTATAAAGATCGTTTACACCTAAATTGATAATCACAGCCTTTTTCTCCTCTTTTGGTCTTTTTTGAACCTGAGAATGCAACTGTGTGAATGCAGTTTTTCTAAACCAGTCAAGCCCCTGGCTTCCTTTACAGATAAAGCTGACCTCTGGAGAAACATCTTTTTTTATAAGGCGTTCAATTCCCACCGTCCTGGAATCCCCCACCCAATATACTCTGTCATATCGGTGCGGCATATACAGGCTGGTCGGTTTCCGGTCATTTTCTTTTGGAAATACCACCATATAATATGTTCCTGTTTTTGAAGGGATCCTGTCTCCGGTCATATATTCCGGATCCGCAGTTCTCCCCTTTTCTTTTGACCATCCCAGGGCCATGTCTCCGTTCCTCAGACCTACTGCCGGAAATACCGGTGTATTCTGTGATGAGGTATAAATTCTGCGATATAATTTTCCATTTGAATATCTCAGTGTTACAGAAGATGTCTTTTCTACTGCAGCATAAAATTTCATATTTCCGGTTACAGTGATTTTTGTTCCAGGTTTCCGGATATCTCTTCCGTTTACTTTACTGGTCCAGCCGATCCCTTTATAGGTACTTCCACCTGGCACAGAAGGAAGAGTGACCGACTGCCCCTTATGCAGCATTTTTTTCTTTGATGTATATTCCCTCTTTCCATTACAGGTATAAAATTTAACCTGATATAATTTATATCTGTAAAGATAAAATTTTGTATTTTCTTTTACCCGAAAGCGATCCCCCGGATCATAGAATTTTTCTTTTTGTCCCGTTTTAAGGACCCAGTAGTACCGATATCCGGAAGCAGAAACTTCCGGAAGATTAATATACGTATTTTTTTCAGCTTTGCATGCCCATCTCCGGAATCTTTCTGAGGATACTTTTCCTTTTGAATCTGCAAAAGTAACTTTATACTTTGCCGGAGCAGCCTCTGCAGTTCTGCTCCCAAGCAGAAATACAGCCGCAAGAACCGTCAAGAAAATCAGAATTTTTTTCCCCATTGCCTCCTGTTTCATATTATCCCTCTTTCTTTTTCCCTTTTCTGATCAGAGATTTAACTAATCTCACGGTTAACCTGGGTACAAACATAATCGCCTTTCCAATACGGAAAGTCACAGTCCTTTTTACTGCTTTATTTTTTTCTTTTAATTTCTTATTTGTACGGCGAAGGGACTGTATCCTTTTTTCCAGAGTTTCTATTTTTGTATCTTTTCCGATTTTTGCATATAAAGTCATATATTTCAGCAATACTGCCTCTATTTCATCTGGATTCCGATTTTGATTTCCGTCTCCTTCTGAAGATATTTCTGTAAAAAAGCTGTCCCACTGTTCTCCAATATCTGTTTTTTCCAGGCCTTCCACCTGTTCCCGGCCTTTCAGACCAACCTCTTCTCCCAATTTCGGATCTTCAAGGAGTTTTATTACTTCCTTCGCAAGAAGATCAGGACGCTTTTGCGGTACAGAAATAATTCCTCTTCCGTCTCTTGTCAAAGTAAGCCATGGAAGATCATAAGTCACTACAGGAACTCCATGAGCCATTGCCTCACAAAATACCATGGAAAAGCCTTCATATTCGGATGTTCCCACAAAAACAGAAGCAGTACTGTAATATTTTTCTACTTCTGAGGTGAATCCGGTCAAAATAAGATTTTCCTGTATCCCCAGCTGTTCAATCAGGTCTTCCAGTTCTTTGCTGACATTTTCATTTCCCTGACCGATCATATATAATCTGGCATCCGGTATTTTTTTCACTACATGAGCCATCATATATGCTGCGTCAAAAGGCTGCTTTTCCGGCGAAATCCTGCCGGCCCATACAATTGTATTGGCTTTTCTTTCTGTGATCACAGTAGAATCCACAGTAAAAGAAATCGGATTGGATATACATTTTGAATAATCTGTAAAGCAGCTGACCAGCCTCTGATCTGCCTCTGATAGAGTTACAACACCATTACTGATATGGTAATCATAAATCAGTTCTGCAAACTTGTCACCCATAAAACGGTAAGGTGCACAGGTAAAACTATGACAGTGTACCACAAAAGCCGGATTAGACGGCTGCCCTTTTACACTGAGTATATCCCATAAAATACAGGGATCCACCCACATACCAGTCACTACAATATCGATCCCATGCTCCCGGATCACGCGTTCCCATGCCTGATATCGTCTGGAATACAGTCCTTCTGTCGTTTTTGTAACAGCAGGAATACAATCTCTTTTTACACGAGGATCCAAAGGATATTCCTTAATAGAATCCTTTTCTTCCTCCTCGTCTGTGATCAGGATCACCTTGTACAACGGATTTCCTGCTTCATCCTCCATTCCTGCCCAAATATTGCACAGCTCAGCCGCAACTCGCTGGGCTCCTCCATTTTTGATTGAACGGTAATACATGGCTACTGTTCTTGGATAACCTGAAATATGTTTTTTCTGTGTAAACAGATCCACCTGTGCAAGCTTCTCTGCAACACCAGCTGCTTTCTCCCAGTTCTGTTCTGCCAGCTTACTGATCACCTTATCTATTCCCCATACATCGATCAGATGATGAAAAGCTTCCGACAGATTTTCAATCTGAAGATTTCTGGCCCAGCGTCCTGTACAGTCTCCGAGAAAATGATCAGAGATCGTGTCAAGAACTGACTGATATTTTTCCAGTTCTCCCTGCTGTTCTATAAACTCCACCAAGGCTTCCCATACTTTTTTTTCCGTAAGAAGGATATCAAATTTAGCAGTTGATATATAATTGCTACCTGTAACTCCAAGCCCAAATTTATATCGGTACAGCTGATCTTCAATCCCTCTGTAGCTTCTGGAATTGTAAGCGATCAGAAAAAATGCGTACAGATCCTGCGCTTTTGGAAAAGAGCCATCTTTTACCTGCTGAAATGCCCTGCGGCATATCTCACCCTTGTAGATCTTATTCCAAAGACTGTATCCAAACATTTTCTCTGTCCAGCAGGACCAGATAAGATTTTCTTCATTAATCTCGCCTTCCATATATGGTTCCAGAAGTCTCTGGTTCATTTCAATACGTTCTTTAGGTACCCCGGCACAATTGATGATTTCTGTGCCAAACTGAACCATATCCGTATGATATTTTTCTATTGCTCTGCAGGCTTTTTCACAGGCCTGAGGATGCAGTTCATCATCCCCATCAACAAACATGATATATTTTCCACGGGATGCTGCCACCCCGTCTTTTCTTGCCTGAGAAGTGCTAAGATTTTCACTGTGATATATAGGAATGATCCTGGAATCTTTTGCTGCATAATCTTTCAATATTTCTACAGAAGAATCCCTGGAACAATCATCTACACAGATGATCTCAATATTATTTAAAGTTTGTCCACAGATACTATCCAGACAATTCGGTAAATATTTCGCCACATTACATACAGGAACAATCACGGAAACCAGAACCTCTCCATTATTTGAGGATCCTGTACCCCATTTAAACTTCATTCTTTTTCTTTCCTCCATACTCTCTCTATCTCGATCAATGCTTTATGATCTTCTTTAATTTTCTGGGCACAGCCAGAACAGACTGACCGGTTTTAAACGTAGTACTTGCTTTTACATCCTTCAGTTCCTGTTCTGCTTTTTTTGCCCTTTTCATCCAATAGGATTTTTCTTCTTTTAATCCCATGATCTCACGAAACATATATTCCTTTACATCATATCTGCATATGTCACAATATATTTCATACTTCTTTTCATTATAAGAATAACATTGTTCCTTCCGAAAATCTTCCAGACCAAATTCCTCAAAAACTTCCTTCTGAAGTTTTTCATATACCTCCGAAAATGCCTGTGCTGATTTCAGCGAACAGAGATTATAAATGCTTACTCCAAATACCAGATTCTTAAAACTGGTTTCTGTTTTTTCATACAAATCCCGTCTTACCAGATCATCCTTTAATTTTTTCAGCGCTTCATACCAGTTCCATGGAGATCTTGCATTATTTGCCTGAAGACTTTCTCCTGACTGCCTGTAATTTACAAACACCTGACGGACAGCAGTAATACGTTTTGCCAAAACCATTGCAAGAAAAACAAAATATACATCGTTGCTTCTGGGAAGATCCATAAAACGAATATTTTCCGTGTCGATCAGGCTTTTTTTGAACATTTTGCTCCAGGGACATCCAGATGTCACGTTAAAAATATACGGGAAAGTCTTTCCCTCAAAAGGCAATATTTCCGGAAGATACTCCTTTTGAAGGATATAGTCGATATCCTTATATTTTTTTGTTTTTTCATTATATAATCTTGCATCAAACAGACAGATATCTGCCTGGTCCTCTCTGATCTTTGTAAGAACCCGGGCAATCATTTCTTTTTCAAAAAAATCATCTGCATCCAAAAAAAGACAATATTCTCCTCTTGCCTCTTCCAGTCCAATATTTCGCATCACTCCGGCACGTCCGCAATGAGTCTTCTCAATCAGGCGGATTCTGTCATCCTCGGTCTGTATCCTTTTTATAATTTCTATCGTACCATCAGAAGATCCATCATCCACACATATGACCTCAAACTCACGAAAAGTCTGCTGCAAAAGACTGTGCAGACACTGTTCCACATATTTCTCCACATTAAATGTAGGAATGATCACAGAAACAACTGTATTTTGGTCCTTACACATGATTTCCTCCAATCCGAGCCTTTCCTGTCCATTATATTTTCAATCCGTATTGTATCATAGAATAAAATCCTTGGCAATTCATACTCTTCACTATATTACAATTTTGTTGCATTTCTCTCTTTCCATCTGAAAACTATTTACAAAGGATTAATTTTATGTTATAAGCACGTAATTATTATTCCATATGCGTCTTCTTATGGTAGGATTAACGTATATCTGGGAAGGGAGGTTACCCATGACTGATCACCGATTTAAATTTTCAATCATATCTGCTGTATATAACGCAGAAAAATACCTGGAAGATGCCATTCAGAGCATTCTCGCACAGGATATTGGTTTTCAGGAATCTGTAGAACTGATCCTGGTAGATGATGGTTCCCCGGATTCTTCCGGTTCCATATGTGATTTCTGGCAAAAAAAATATCCTGATAATATCAAAGTGATCCATAAAGAAAATGGCGGTGTATCTTCTGCCCGAAACGCAGGAATCGCTGTCGCGGAAGGCAGATATATCAATTTTATGGACTCTGATGACAAGTTATCCCCGGAGACATTATCCTCCGTCTATCGCTATTTCATCACCATAGACGATACAGTGGATCTTGTATCTGTTCCTATTTACTTTTTTGAAAAAAAAGAACAGCCACATCGATTAAATTATAAATTTGCATCCAACAAGAACCTTCTTGTGGATCTGAACCAAAAATATTCTTTTGTACAATTATCTGCTGCTTCTGCTTTTTTTAAAAGAGAAGTCTTAACTCCGGATTTTTTCAGTACCTCTCTGCGGTATGCCGAGGATGCCAGAGCCATTATGGGACTTTTTCTCAAAAATCCCCGGTATGGTATTGTTCCTCAGGCCCGTTATGACTATCGCTGCCGGGAAAGTATGAATTCTGCCCTAAACGGTTCGAAACTACATAAAGAATGGTATCTGGACTGTCTAAAGGAATATGTCCTCTGGTCTGCCCAGCAGGCTCTTGCTCTGTATGGCTCTGTGCCAAAATTCGTTCAGTTCCATATGATGTATGATCTGCAGAGCCGATTCCGTATGGAAGAATTCCCGGAACATGTCCTGACTCCGTCAGAAAAAGAAAGGTATATGGCACTCCTCAAGGAATGTCTGTCTTACATCAGCGATCCGGTCATTCTGGAACAAAAAAATCTTTCGAAAGAACAAAAGGATCTTGTCATCCGCACAAAATACGGCTCTGCTTCCGGAAAGCTTGAATATAAAGATGAAGATTATCATTACAGATATGGTGAGACCATCACTGCTCCCATGTCCTCTTATGTAGTAAAGCTTCAACAGCTTATTCCCCAGGATAATGGTCTTCTGCTTTGTGGCTCCGCAAAAGCAGGATCACATTTCCCGAAACCCGAGCAGTTTTTTGTACGTTTAACTACAAAAAAACAAACAATGGATTTCCCCTGCAGTTTTCATCAGGACGCTGATCATATATTCCGATATCACGGCAGTATTCTGGCTTGTTTTTACAATTTTCAGGTGTTGATCCCTTATGAGGTTCTGAAAAAAAATTCTTCATTGGAAATCTGTATGACCTGTAATTCACATACAATCAAATTCCGCAGCCTTGCAGCAGAAGCTTCCTTCCCTGTACCTCCAAAGGCTCAGAAAAAAAGCTGGCATTGTCATTCTCTGTTTTTTTCCAGAACCCGGGAAGAAATTTTGATTGAATCAGGAAATCTGGTAAAGCGCTGCCTGATTTCTTTTAAATCTCATTTTGGCAGATAAAAAATCCCCGGCCTTTCATTCCGAAAGAACCGGGGATAATTTTTATCTCTGGAACAGTTTGAATCCGCTGTTGCTTGGATAGCACTGTACATGCTGTCTTGTTCCGCACTGTTTCTTTGTATAATTATGACACTCTTTCAGCGTAAGCTTCTTGTCTTTATTGCTGTCTGCAGGAGCCTTGGAAAGTCTGGATCCGCCATAAGTAAATCCTACTCCCTTTACAAGTGCAGAACTGAAAAGACTGCTGGACTGGCTTGCCCATGAAAGCTCATTCTGAGAACATGCAGTCAGAACCTTAAATTTGCTGTTGGACATCGGACCAGCTTTTGCCACTTCTGATTCTGCACTGTTAAATGCTGCGATCACGCTGCTGTTAAACAGTTCTGCTCCGTCTTTTACCGCCTTTGCACCCAGAGCCTTATCGATCACTCTGCCGCTGTAGCAGCTGTCAAGCATAACCACGATGTTTCCAGGCACTTGTTTTAACCAGGATGCCAGTCTGTATGGTGAAATAGAACCATAATCAGTTGTAACCAATGATCCGTCGCTTGCACCATGTCCTGTATAATAGAAGAAGGATACGTCATTGCTGTCTGCTGATGCAAAAGTTCGGCTGATCTGGCTGCGTACACTGTATTCAGAAGCATCAATCAATGTATTGACTGTACTGTAGCCTGTTTTTTTCAGCATATCCCTCATTGCTCTTGCATCTTTTCCACATGCCCACAGGTCACTTGAATAGCCCGGGTAATCTGCTTCTCCGATAACAACTGCCCGATATACTACAGGATTAGTTACACGAAGAAGTCTTCCATATCCATTAAAGGTATATCTGTTGCCATTCATGGTTCTGGTACCGGTCGCTGCCCTTCCTAAAGAGTCAAAATAATATTTCTGTCCGCCAATAGTCGTCCAGCCGATAAACGCATAACCATATTTTGTATGGAAGTAATATCTGTATTTGCCAATCTTCTGGAAACCTGTATGGATTCTTCCGTAATCGTTCAGGTAATATCTTTTTCCGTTCAGTTTAAGCCATCCTTTTACTGCATGGCCATATTTGTCAAAATAGCAACGTTTTCCGCCAATGGTATTCCATCCGGTTACCGGTCTTCCATAGCTGTTCAGATAATAACGATATCCGTTATATTTGATCCATCCTTTTACTGCACGTCCATATTTGTCAAAATAACAGCTGACGCCATTGATCTGATGCCATCCGCCTTTTACCGGTTTTCCATTGCGGTAATAGTAGCGATGCCCGCCCTGAGTCACCCAGCCATTCCAGACTTTTGATTCTGTACGATTGTCTTGTTCCGCATGAACTGTTTTAGGTGATACTGCCGGAAGCATCATAAGAGCCATAAAAAGAACTGCAAGCATCACCCAGCTTCTTTTCTTATTCATAATTACCCTCCTTATCTATGTAGTTTTTATGTATTATATCAGAAAATTATATAAAAATAAAGGGGATTTTGTCATTTTGATTGTATAACTTATATAGTTTTTCTTTTTTTACATAACTCTACAACCCTATATATAACAAAAGTAACCAGAAAACAGCCTGCCAGGATCAAAAGGGGACGACTGTAACGATACAATCCTGTTTTTATCAGAATCCTGCTTCCGTTTCCTCCTGGTATCCTGATCTTATTTGCCGCGAGATCAATGATCCTGCCTATCATAATGTGGAAAATATAAACATAAAGGGACAGTTTCTGTCCAATAAATTCCAGCAGCGGATTTCCCATCTGAGGCCGGGTCACAGACAGAATACACAGACTTCCCAGCACCAGGTATGTTCCCATATAGAACTGCGCCACTCCAATATGGATTCTTTCCCATAAGGCAATACCAATTCCTAAGATAATCACCACATAAAAATAAACAAGCGGTATTTTGGAAAAGGTCTTTTTGATCTTTTCCACATTCAATTTGGCCAGCATACCAAAAAGGAAAAACGGAAGTGCGCGGAACAGATAGCAGTTAAACAGATACGCTCTGTTTCCTGTATCAAACAAAGGAATAGAACTTGGAATAGGCAAAATATATTTTAACTCTCCAAAAGCGATAAAACCTATCCATAAAAACACTGCCACGATCGTGATCCACGAAGAAACTTTCTTTTTATCAAACAAAAGCACAGTCAGATAACAGTACAGCAGTGCTCCCAAAAACCATAAATGCGAATACACAAACGGATCATTTGTCAGGAAAAATTTCGCAATCTTATCTTTTGTAAGCAGTGAAGCTGTATATTCCGCAATGTTCCAATCCGGATCCAGCATCTGATTCCAAATCACACAAAAAACAGCATAAACCAGTGCAGCAATCACAACCAGACGTAAAATATGACGGATCTTTCGCCATGTATTGGATCTTATCAGCCTGTTACTGCTGTCCGTACAAAAAAAACCTGATACAAAGAAAAAATAAGGAACAGCAAAGCTACATAAAGGTCTTATTATAAGTCCCAATGGATCAGGAAAGCCAAAGTGGAGCAGCACAACAGCCATGCATGCCAAACCTTTTACCGTATCCATCAGTCTGTAACGAACTTTTCCCATGATAAATATATTCCCTTCTCCTGTTTTTATTCTATTAATAAAATCTTTTTCCCCAGTTTCGATGCAGGCTTTTCAACCAGATGCCAGATCACTGCACCTACTGCTGCAGCAAATACCACAGAGACGGTCAGAGACACTCCTGCATGCCTCTTTAAAAAACCTGTATTTTTCCAGAAAGTCTTTTCCAGGATATAAAAAGAAATTTCCTGCATCACATAAATAGAGTAAGCATATTTCCCCAACCTGCATACAGACAGTTTGCTGATCAATCTGGAAAACAGTCCTTTTTCTGTCAGCATACAAAAAAAGAAAACAGAAAACAAGACTACTACCATAAACTGATTCTTTCCGACCTTTTTTCCAGCAAAAAAATCCAGCATCAAAAGGCAAAAGCTACCAGTTTCTATAAAGGTGATCAAAACTGTGACCACACTGGCATTCAGACGTTGTACATATAATACTGCCCATCTTTCTTTTACTGCATCGTAAAGATTACCCAGCAGATATCCCAGACCTACGCCTGCCGCTGCCCTTGCCATAGCAAGACTGAATACACCAAAGACCACTTTTCGCGCAAATCCTCCATCTGTGTACATAATATTCAGCACATAACCAAAATAAACGATCAGACAGATTATTAATTTCATCCCTGCTGAATTTTTCATAGCCTTATACATCAGAAAATAAAATAACTCTGCAAAGAAAAACGCAGATACATACCAGTTAAGACCTGTCCAGGCAGTAGTCAGCCCTGTAGACTGCAGAAAAAAAAGATTCAGAAAGCCTTCCTGCAAAGGAACATCCAGAAAGAACACAGAAAGAATGGTCGATACTGCAAATACCGGCCAAAGACGAATGAGCTTTTTCAGCACAAAATCCAGCGTTTTCTGTGCGGAATGCAGCGTAACAGATCTATACAGAAAATATCCCGACATGATAAAAAAACATTCTACTATATATTTCGCATATTTTGACTGCTGTGCAAGTTCCTGATAGACTGCAGTTTCCTCGGTAAACGGGATCATAAATGAATGGAGAAGATGGAAATATACGATACTTACGGCAAAAAAAATACGGATAAATTCTATATTTTGCAGTTTTGGTCTGTTCCTCATCTCTCCCATTGATGAAATCTTCCTCTCACTTCTTCAAATGTCCTGGGTTCTGCCGGATCGTCTATATGATCGCCAATATGCTTTTCCATCCAGACCATATTGTACCAGCGTCCAAATTTATATGCGCATTTATGAAATTCTGCTGCCTTTTTATATCCCATATGGAAATGAAATCTGACACTGTCCTTTGTCAGATATTCGTCTTCCACTTCCGGATAGGCTATACATGCATTGACACTAAGAATATTCTGCTCCTTCAGCACTTTTTCCAAAGCCTCATAAAGCAGTTTTCCTGTTCCCAGGTTCTTTTTATCTTTTTTCACATAAATGGAGGTTTCCACAGACCAGGCATAGGCTGCTCGAGGATGAAGAGGACCTGCATATACGTACCCTATGATCTCTCCATCTCTTACCGCCGCCAGATAAGGAAATTTTTCCATCGTATGGCGGATCCTTGCTTTGAATTCTTCTACAGAGGGAACTGTATATTCAAAAGTCACTGCTGTATCCCTGATATAAGGAGCATAAATATCCAGAAGCTCTTCTGCATCCTCCGGCGATACGATTCTGATCATTGTCTCGCTCATCCAATCACCTCATCATTAGTTTTATTCTGAATACCTCCATATTTTATCAAATGTACCGCCAGATGGCAATACAGCTGCTTTCCATTTTGACCACATCAAATGCTCATATCTGTCTATAATACTGCTATCAGCAATGTTCCAAATACAATGCCTGTCAGCCCACACACAGATTTTTTGGACAGTTTCTCGTGAAATACCAGCCATGAAAAGAAGATTGTGACCAAAATACTTAGCTTGTCGATCGGAACCACAACGCTGGCAGGCCCATCCTGAAGTGCTCTGTAATAACACAGCCAGGAGGCTCCTGTTGCAAAACCAGACAATATAATAAACCTCAGTTCTCTTCTGTCAGTTGTCCTGATCTGATTGGATTTTCCGGTAATAAATACCATAAGCCATGCCATCAGCAGCACAACTGTAGTACGGATAGCTGTACCCAGATTGGAGTCCACATCCTGGATTCCAATTTTTCCCAGAATAGCTGTAAGGCTGGCAAAAACCGCAGAAAGAACTGCATAGATCAGCCAGTCTTTCTGTTCCTTTTGATTTCTTTCTGTAGCTTTTCTGTCAATCATCAAAAGTGTACCGCCACCGATCAGAATAACAGCTGCTATTTTTCCCGCATTAATGCCTTCTCCCAGAAAAATCAGCGCAAGCAAAATAGTCAGAACTGTGCTGGATTTGTCAATTGGCACAACTTTATTGATATCTCCTTTCTGCAGGGCATGAAAATAGCAGATCCAGGAAGCCCCCGTTGCAAGTCCAGACAAAATTAGAAACAATAACGTTTTTCCACTAAGCCTGGTAATCCCTTCTCCGCTTCCGGTAATCAGAACCATCAGCCACGAAAATACCAGAACCACAACTGTTCGAATCACAGTTGCCACATCCGAATCCGTTTTTTTAATTCCACATTTTGCAAGAACTGCGGTAATACCTGAAAAAAAGGAAGAACCCACTGCATATAATATCCACATTTTCTATCCCTCCACGGTCAAACCCGACGTATGATAAAAAGTTTATATCAGATCATATCTTCAATCTTGTAAAGTATCAATTTGATTATACTTTGTATTCTGAAAAATATCCAGTATGACCACATAATTTATGTATTATTTCCCGACAACATTGTCTATCCATGTTTGTTTCAATCGTGTACACGCCAAAAGAACTTGTTTCTCATTTTTATTTTATATGCTATACTTAAAAAGGCATAAATTTCCTGCTTGTATCAATATTTTTACACACTCATATAATTTATGGATTTTATAAATCCAGTACAAAGAATATTATTTCTTCTGTACTGCTAAAATCATATGTATAAGGAGGTTCGACTTATGGAATATCGTAAATTTGAAAAACTTGGGATTTCTCCTTCACTTCTGGGATTTGGCTGTATGCGTTTCCCTTTGAACAAAGATGGCTCTATCTGTGAACCAGAAGCAGAAAAAATGCTTGACACTGCCATTGCTGCCGGGGTGACATACATAGATACCGCCTATCCTTACCACAATGGTGACAGTGAACCATTTCTCGGTCGTGTACTGAAAAAATATAATCGGGAAGATTTCTTTCTGGCTACCAAGCTTCCTGTCTGGAATGTAAAAACCCTGGATGACGCAAAACGGTTATTTCAGGAACAGCTCGATCGCCTTCAGGTAGACTATGTGGACTTTTATCTTCTCCACTGTTTAGATAAAGAAAGATGGCAGACAGTTCTGGAACTTGGGCTGATTCCTTATTTTGAAGAACTGAAAGCACAGGGAAAGATCCGCTATTTTGGCTTCTCTTTCCACGATGAGTACGAGGTATTTGAAACCATTGCCACCTACCGTTCCTGGGATTTTTGCCAGATCCAGTATAATTATGTAGACACAGACATCCAAGCAGGTGACAGAGGCTATGCGCTTACAGAAAAGCTTGGTATCCCTCTGGTCATTATGGAGCCTGTGAAAGGTGGTTCTCTGGCACAGCTTCCAGAAGATGTTACTGTACCTTTTACTAAAGCCCGCCCCAACAGCAGCATTTCCTCCTGGGCTCTTCGCTGGGTAGCCAGCAAATCAAATGTAAAGGTCGTTTTAAGCGGCATGTCCACTATGGAACAGGTAGAAGACAATCTTCATACATTCGAAAGCTTTGAACCACTCACAGAAGAAGAAACTACTATAGTCTCCCAGGTAGCAGACAACATAAAAAAACGTACCAAAAACGGATGCACCGGATGTGCTTACTGCATGCCCTGTCCGTTTGGGGTAGATATTCCCAAAAACTTCCGTATCTGGAATGATTTTTCCATGTATGGAAACGAAGAAAAAACAAGACAGGCATTTTTCCAGGATATGGATCCATCTTCCAGAGGCGATCAGTGCCAGAAATGCGGAAAATGCGAGACTGTGTGTCCCCAGTCTATTTCAATCCGGAATGATCTGGAAAACGCGATAAAAGAATTAAATACTTTAAAATAAATACTGCCCCTGCTCCTGCATTTCCAACTGCATCAGATTTCTGATTTCCCCATGATATACGGATCAGACTGAAAATACAATGGATAACAGGAGCAGGACTTATGCAGATTTATTTTAAAACATGAACCTTCTCTATTATAAAAAATTCCTGTCTTTTTCTCAATTTCCACAGGCTCCTTCCCCGAAAGCCATTCCTTTGCCACTTTTAACATTTCCTTAAATGCACGGTTTTCCTGAATCATTCTCTCACATTCCTTCATCATTTATATAATCATTATTTCATATCCTCTCGACATTTTCAACTTCTTCCTTTTCACTCCAGTGCATCAGAAAATGAAAACAGTATCAAAGCCAGAAGGATCTGATTGGTGTATCCGGATAATGCATTGGAAATAGTATAAAGCTTTCGGGATCCGTATAGATTTTAGTTTAGGCTTTGCTGATTTGCTTAATCACAAACTTTTGTAATTGTTATTTTCTTTCTACTGTTTCCTTAAATTCAATTTTTCATTTCTTTCCTCACGTGTATTTCTTTCACAATTTTATTATATGTTTTCTTATTCAGACGATAAAAATACAAAACTACGGCCGTTACAATCCAAAGTATTCCTGGAACAGTCGTAAATGAATGCTTGATAACAGCTAATACCGCCGGATTCTGCTGCTGATTTGCGACATATCCAAACATTCCCAGAACTCCTGCCAGAACAGAAGTTCCAATAGCCATACCTATTTTATTACCTAATGATATGAACGCATACTGAAATCCATCATTTCTGAGTCCTGTCTTCCATTCACCATATTCCACGCAATCCGGAATAATCGCATAAATTGCAGTATTAAATCCAGAGAAGAAAAATTGTGACAGGCAGGAAAATATATAAAATGGAACGGGGGATTCTCTAACTGTAAAGAAATACATACAAAACATGCTGATTCCAGTTAACAGTGCAAAAATAGATGCTGATCGTCCTTTATTGTTGGTAAGCCGAAATACAATAGGAAAGCAGGCTGCACCAATAATAGACGGAATAATGATAAACATGGAATATGTACTGAATAACGCTTTATTTCCTTCTACATATGTAAAATAATACAATGCATCTGCATTTCTTCCATAAAGAGTCAATCCAAATAAAAATTGTCCTGCAACTGCAATCATATATGGACGGTTTTTTACGACTGCTTCTAACTGTACCTTCAGAGAAATTTTCTCTTTTTCCGGCACTTCCACTACTTCTTTTGTTTTGGCAAAACAGAAAATATGACACGCAGCAAAAATACATCCATACAAAGCAGCAATCAATAAATATCCTCTCTTATCATTTCCATTACCAAGTCTCTCAATAAGCGGAACTGTCACAATATTGATAATACCAATTGCAATCATCGCACTAACGGAACGGAATGTATTTATTTTAGCTCTCTCTTCTATATTTTGTGTCATCGCCCCACATAATGTTCCGTATGGAATATTCACACAGGTATAACCTAATACAAGAATACAATACGTAATTGTCATGTAAACAATCTTAGATGTAGATGACCAGTCCGGATGAGCCCAAAATGTCATGAGCAATACAATAGCCGTCAACGGTGCCGCGATTAACAACCAGGGTCTGTACCTTCCCCATCTGGTATGCGTCTTATCACTTAATCCGCCAACGATGGGGTCATTGATAGCATCCCAAAATCTTGAGAAAAGCATCAGTCCTGCAACTGCTCCCATACTAATCCCAAAAACATCTGTATAGAAAATCATTAGAAAATTTCCTACAAACATCCAGCTAAAATTACACCCAACATCTCCCATTCCATATGCAATCTTACTTATCAATGGCACTTTTACATTTGTATCTTTCTGGTTCATTGTAATCCCCCTTATCATTATCCGCAGCATTCAGTTCCCCGGAATCTCTATTTTTCTTCTTTCTCTATTGTGCAATCCGAATAACGGCTTTTACAATATCTGCTTTATTATTTACGCTGTAATCCATCGCTTTCTGTGCCTCATCCAGTTCAAACACATCTGTTACGATTCCTTTCAGATTTACTTTTCCTGCAGCAACCGCATCAATCGCCATTGGATAAATGTGGCGATACCGAAATACCGTCTTAAATGTCAGCTCTTTATCCAATACAAGGCTCATAGGAAGTGTCATTTCACCGCTTTTGCTATATCCCACAAGAACGATATTGGAACCTTTCTTAGCCATATGAATTGCCTGTCTTGTTGTAATTTCCGTTCCTGCTGTTTCAATTACCAGATCCATGCCAGTTCCATTTGTCAACTCTTTTACTCTTTCCAGCACATCTTCCTTCGAGCCGTTGATGACTCCTGTGGCTCCTAATTCCAATGCCTTATTAAGTCGTTTTTCCATAATATCTACTACATACACTTCCGATACGCCCCTTGCTTTCAGCGCCATCATAGAAACCAGGCCAATACATCCGGCACCCATAACAACTGCCCTCTGTCCAAGATGTGCATCACCCTGAATAGCCGCATGGAATCCAACAGCTAAAGGCTCAATCAAAGCGCCTTCCAGTGTACTTACATTATCAGGTAATTTAAAACAAAGATCAGCTTCATGGGCAACATATTCCTGAAATACTCCATCTACCGGAGGTGTCGCAAAAAATACCACATCCGGACACAAATTATAACGTCCTGTTTTACAGAATTCACAATGACCACAGGTTTTTCCCGGCTCCAGAGCCACTCTGTCTCCAACCTTTAAATTCTTTACATTTTCACCAACTTCAACAACTGTTCCTCCTGGTTCATGTCCCAGCACAAATGGAGGCTCTACAACATAATCTCCAATTGCTCCTGTCTCATAGTAATGCAGATCGCTTCCACAAATTCCTACATATTCCAGCTTTACTAATACCTCGTTCTCTTTCACTTTAGGAATATCACGTTCTTCAAATCCCATCTTTCCAATTCCCAACATAACTGCAACTTTCATTTTTCCTTCCATTTTTTTATCCTCCTTTTAATTATTCTTTATTTAACACTTTATTAATTAGTTTTATTATGTTTTTTATTTTATATTTTTTCTTCGCTATTGTCAATATCATCACCATAATAAAACATCATTTCATCAATATATTCAAAAAAACATATTTCATTTTGATAAAATTGCACAAAAAAGGAGACTTCATTTCTGAAATCTCCTAAATAAACATTCTCTATGGCTTTATATATCTTTCACAAAATTTTCAATTACTTCCAATGCTGCTCCCAGTGCTGCTGCCTCAAGCTTATATCTACAGCTATCTACAAATCGCTCATCGTCTGTAAATGTATTCCGCCCCGATACTTTCCTCCATATATCTGGCATATAGGATTCTGCATAACTTCCTACATAACCTCCAAGAATAATATTACAGTCCAGAACCATATGGATATTATTTAATGCTACAGCCAGAAAGTTTGTATAAATATCCCATATTTCTTCCACTCTTTGATCTTTTTTTTCTAACAGTTCAAAGAATTTTTCCAGCTTTCCATCTGTCAGGTCTGACAAATTTAATGCACTGCAATAGGCATCCAGACAACCTCTTTTCCCGCAGTAGCATATCTTTCCATCCGGAACTAATGTCATATGTCCTACTTCTCCTGTACGGAAATGATCTCCCTGAACAAGTCTGTCACTGTCAAAAACAGCTCCTCCAACCGTATTGCTCAAAGAAAGATAAAAGAAGCGTTCCTTTTCCTCCAAACAGGTTCCTTCCGCATAAGCTCCTGCATTTGCATCGTTCAAAAAAATGCATGGATAATCAAAAAAACAACTCACAGAATCAAAAGACACCATTCTTACATCAAGAATATGAGAGTAGGTAATCAATTCCCTGTCCAGGTCCACGATTCCCGGAAAAGAAATACCAACGCCCAAAATCTTATTACGGTCAACATCGCTTTCGTCCAGAAATTTTTCCATCTCCTCATTGACTCTTTGATAGTACCCTTCTTCATGTATATATGGAAGAAAAATTCGCACATATTTTAAAATTTTACCTGTAAGATTTGTAAGTACAAAACTTACATGGTTTTTTGTAATATCCAGCCCAACCGCCTGCTTTACATTGACTGCCGCAGTTAACGCTTTTGCACGTCTCCCCCCGGTGGAATGCAATTCTCCGCTTTCCTCAATAACCCCCTTCTCAATCAGCTCCTTTGTAATCTGCGTTACTGTAGGAAGGCTCATTTTCATGTTATAAGAAATATCCGGATTAGAAACCGTTCCGTGTTTACAAATATACCGAAAAACACGGTTTCTATTATTTTTCTTTACTTCCATGTTTGTTGCCTGCTTTATTCCCATATCACACCACCCCATACTTTATTAAAGTGTTTTCTTTAGTATAGCATCTCCTTTTCTGAAAATCAACTTTTCCATTTTTTCCGCTAATCCGCATATAAAGAAATGACATTTTACCTATATTCCAGATAATCAATAAACCTCTTCATCGCAAGAGAAAACGTTTTCTTATCTCTCAACGCAAGTCCTATCTTTCGATATGCAGGAACAGCAAGTTCTTTTGCAACAATTTTATATGGAACACGTTTCAAAATCAATTCTGGGAGAATGGCAATGCCAAGTCCACTTTCTACCATGGACATAATGGCATAGTCATCCCATGTTGTAAAATGTATCCGTGGGGAAAGACCATTTTTCTCAAAGATTTCAGATACCTCTGCTTTTGCTCCCTTTTCAAGAAGCATAAATGGTTCATTGCATAAGCTTTTTGCAAAAAGATAACAGTACAATTTTGCCGCTATATCCAGATATTCTCTTCTTTTTTTCTCCTGCACCCGTTGACTATATAAAGAAATTTAGTTATAATTTTGTTATAAAGAAAAGGAGGTGCAGGATATGCCAACCATTCGTTCCAGTGCTGATCTACGGAACAGATACAATGAAATTTCCACATTTTGTCATAATTATTCCGAACCGGTATTCATCACCAAAAATGGGAAAGGTGATCTTGCAGTCATGAGCATCGAAGCCTATGAAAATCTGGTCGGTAAGTTTGAGTTATACGGGCTTATCCAGGAAGGTCTTACCGATATTGCAGAAGGTAAAACCCGCCCGTTTTCCGAAGCCATGTCTGATATACGGAGCCGCTGAAAAAGGTGAATTATCACATTCACATTACACAAACAGCGGAACGGGATATGATAAGTTTTGCCGATTCTATTGAATTTACACTCAAAAACCCAGAAGCCGCTGACCATCTGCTGGATACTGCAGAGGAAAAGATCAATGCCCTTTCCCAGTTTCCGCAGAAATTCCCATTGGTCGATGACCGCATCCTTTCTTCCTGGGGGATTCGTTTTACCATCGCGAATAACTATCTCGCTTTTTACCGCATTTCAGAAACAGAGAAACAGGTAACTGTTGTCCGTTTTTTGTATGCCAAAAGTAACTGGGCATCCATCCTGAAAACAGGATTCCCATTACAATAAGACAAAATAAAAATCTCTGTCGGTCATGACAGAGAGCCTTTAGATGAATACGAAAAAAGCCCTGAAATACTGGCTTTTCCGGGAATTTCTTCCCGTATTTCCAGTATTTCAGGGCTTTGCATAGATTTTTTGATAAAAATTTGCTTATTTGCCTGCCATCTGAGCTGCAACTTCTGCTGCAAAATCTTCTTCCTTCTTCTCGATTCCTTCTCCGGTCTCGAAACGAACAAAGCCTTTGATTGTGATCTTAGCGCCGTTCTCTTTTGCAACCTGCTCTACGTATTTAGCAACGGACTGTTTTCCATCCTCTGCTTTAACATAGGTCTGGTCAAGAAGGCAGATCTCTTTCAGTTCTTTCTTAATACGTCCTTCGATCATTCCTTTGATAACCTTCTCAGGTTTCTGGGACTCTTTCGGATCGTTCATGATCTGAGCCATAAGGATTTCTCTCTCATGTGCAAGGTAATCAGTGCTTACTTCGCTGTCGCTTGTGTACTGAGGTTTCAGAGCTGCAATCTGCATTGCAACGTTCTTAGCCATCTCTTTTACAGCATCGTTTACAACGTCTGTCTCAACGTCAACAAGAACGCCGATCTTTCCGCCCATATGTGTGTAGGAAGCAACAAAACCGTTCTCCTCTTTTACCTGAGCAAATCTTCTGATGTTCATATTCTCGCCGATTACTGCGATCTGAGCTGCAAGAGCTTCTTTTACAGTCTGCTCGCTGCTCAGTGCCCATGGCTCTGCAAGGAAAGCATCGATGTCTGCTGCTGTAGTTGTAAGTGCCTGTGCAGCAACGTCTGCAACGTAATTCTGGAATTTCTCATTCTTTGCTACGAAGTCAGTTTCTGCGTTAACCTCAACAACAACTGCGCTCTTAGCATCCTCTGCAACAACAGTCTTGCAAAGACCCTCTGCTGCTACACGGCTTGCTTTCTTCTGAGCAGTTGCAAGTCCTTTTTCACGAAGGAACTCTACTGCTTTATCCATATCGCCTTCTGTAGCTGTAAGAGCTTTCTTACAGTCCATCATTCCGGCGCCGGTCAGTTCTCTTAATTCTTTTACCTGTGCTGCTGTAATAGCCATCTCTATTTCCTCCTGAATAATTTAATATACTAAAATTACTCTTCTACTGTCTCAGCGAACTCCTCGGACTCAGCCTCGATCTCGCCGTCAGCCTCTGCTGTACCCTGGTTAGCCTCGATAACAGCGTCTGCCATCTTGGAAACGATCAGTTTTACAGCACGGATAGCGTCGTCGTTACCCGGGATTACATAATCAAGTTCTTCCGGATCGCAGTTTGTATCACAGATACCGATCAGCGGAATACCTAATGTATGAGCTTCCTGTACGCAGATTCTCTCTTTTTTCGGGTCAACGATGAAGATAGCGTCCGGAAGACGTTTCATCTCTTTGATACCGCCAAGGTTTTTCTGCAGTTTGGTAAGCTCTTTTCTTAACTCAATAACTTCTTTCTTAGGAAGCACGTCAAATGTTCCGTCAGCCTCCATAGCCTCGATCTCTTTCAGTCTTGCGATACGGCTCTGGATTGTCTTGAAGTTTGTAAGCATACCGCCAAGCCATCTCTCGTTTACATAGAACTGTCCGCAGCGCTCTGCCTCAACTTTGATAGCGTCCTGAGCCTGTTTCTTTGTTCCAACGAAAAGGATGTTTCCGCCGTTTGCTACGATGTCAGCGATTGCATTGTATGCATCGTCAACCATACCTACAGACTGCTGAAGGTCGATGATGTAGATACCATTTCTCTCTGTGTAGATGTACGGAGCCATTTTAGGGTTCCATCTTCTTGTCTGATGTCCGAAATGAACACCTGCTTCCAAAAGCTGTTTCATTGAAATAACGCTCATGTTTTTTCTCCTTTTTGGTTAATTTCTTCCGCGCAGATCATTTTCTATCAGGACCCGCCGTCACACCGTATGGGCACCATCCATCGGAATCTCCACGCGTGTTTATTTTGCAACTTCTGAATTATAGCATAAGAAAACCCTCCATGTAAAGAGGGTTTTCATTGTTTTTTCCTGTATTTTCACCGTATTTTCAACATTTTGAGGTTTTTTTATCTGAAGATCTGCCCGCTTCCTTTAATTTCCGGATTTCTTCCTCTGTAAGAGGACGGCATTCTCCCTTTTTCAGATCCTCCGGAAGCATAAGAGGTCCCATGGAAATCCGTTTCAGATAAATCACAGGTTTGCCTACCGCCTCCATCATCCTTTTTACCTGATGAAACTTTCCCTCGCTGATGGTAAGAAGAAGTTCTGTATACACCTCTGGAAGATTTTCCGGACGTACATGACGCAGGGATCCTGATCCTGAAACCTCTTCTTTTTCCAGGAGTTTCACCTTTGCCGGAAGGGTCTGGCGCTTTTCTCCGATATCAATGCCCTTCTCCAGTTTTTCTTTATCCTCTACTGTCACCTGACCTTCTGCTCTGACAAAATAGGTCTTTTCTACATGACGGGCAGGAGAAAGAAGTTCATGAGCCAGCGCCCCGTCATCTGTAATCAGAAGAAGTCCTTCTGTATCCTTATCCAGACGCCCTGCCGGAAACAGGCCTTTTCTGGTGGAGGGGACCAGTTCCATTACTGTTCTGTCCCGCTTATCCTCTGTTGCCGATACGTATCCCGCCGGCTTATGTAAAAGATAATACACATACTCCGGTTCTCTGGCAATTTCTTCTCCCTTAAAAAGAACCCTGTCCTGTGGTCCAACTTTCTGTTCCGGTTTTTTCACTGCCTGTCCGTTGATCTCCACCAGCCCCTTCTGGATATATTTTTTCACTTCACTTCTTGTACCTTTTCCTGCATCCGCAAGAAACTTGTCAAGCCGTACTGTTTTAGTCATCTGTGTTTTCTTCTCCTCCGGATTTTATAATAATAGATGTAGGACCGTCTGCACCGCCGATCACAGATACTTTTTCCTCCTCTGATTCTTTTCTTTTTTCCGTTTCATCTGCCGTTTCTTTTCCTTTTTGAACAAAATCAGGAAGTTTATCCTTTAATAGCTGTACATAAAACTCATATCCCTGTTCTGTCTGTAAGATCACGCTGATGTCCTCTTCACATTCCAGCCATGAATAAAATCCGCCGACAGGAACCGCAGCTTCTTTTAATTTCTGCAGTTCTTCCGTTTTTTCATATACTGCTGTTTTTTCTTTTTCCTTTCCATAATATTGGATCGTTGCTTTTTTTATGGAAACATCATCCAGAGTAACAGGATACCCGGTTTCTTTCAAAACGGACAGAGTATTTTTATATTCCGGCAGAACATTTATCGTACTGTATGCATACTCCTTTCGGTTCTCTTCTCCCGGAACCAGCGATCTGACATTTATCGCTCCCGGAAGGCTGTAGTTTAACTGGATACTGCAGCAGGGAACGCCTGTAAAACTCTCTGCCCCTGCATCCCCAATGTCTTTTTTCAAAGCCTCTAAAAGTTCTGTCCATTTTTCTTTCTGCTCCTGGAAGATCATATATCCCCGTCCATCGGCAGCATTAAAATACACTTCATCCAGATATTCCACGCCAAGATCCAGCATATCCATAACTGTATCCTTCAGATTTTCTTCCTCATGCAGACATTTGATCAGTTCCTGACATTCAGCTGCATTAATACGGTAATTACGATATATTTTCTTTCCGGATTTTAATTTATACATAACTCCGGTTTTAACTACTATATCACTGTTTCCGCTCTCTAAAACACGGTCTCCTTTTTCGTATTTCTTTCCTCTTTCTTTCTGTTTTTCAGCTATGCTGCAAAAAACATCATAAGTTTTATCGCCAATTTCTTTTTTACCGGGACGGCTGTACTCTCTCAGATCCCAGTCAGAAGAATCGCCTCCCACCCGATAGATTCCGTCCTCTATTTCTTTTACATATGTTCCCATATTGTTAGAAAACATATTCATATCCACACTGACTGCTGCCAGTTTTTCCTTCGGCGGCACATAAGAATCATAATGCAGCAGGTCTGTTTCATATACCATTGCACAGGCTGCAACAATCAGTCCTGCTGCCAGAAGCTGGATCTTCTTTTTGAAAAAACAATGGAAATCCATCTGGTATGCCGTTTCCATAAACCCATGTGAAAGCACTGTTCCAAGGATCAGACCAAAAATCCACCAGAATGTCTTCATACTGCTTATAGGAATCAGATAAAAAATATATCCGGCGCCCAGTCCGCAGGGAATCACTGCCAAAAGCTTTACGATTAAGGAAGCTGTCCTGTAAACCATAGGTGTTCCTGCGGACTCGGAAGGTCTCTTCAGATAAGCAAAATAAGATAATAATGCAAAAACAGCTGTCAATAAAAAGAGAACCAGGAACTCTCCCATGCCCTCTCCTTTTCCATAAGCTGCAGCAAACTGACCTGCAATCCCTGCCGGAGAAGCATATTCTCTCAGAAAACGGATCAGTCCATAAGACTGTCCCATATAATATGTTTCATAGAATCCGTATCTGTAGCCTTCCAAAAGCAGACTCAGTCCTGGTCCATAGCAGTAAAGCATCCCCAGACAAAAGATTCCCATAAGAAGATTTCCCGTAATACATAAAGTCAGTACCACGCTGAAGTAAATCATTAAATAAATGACCAGATGAAGGACAAGCAATGTCAATGCCGCCCCCATAAGCTTCAAACTGAAAAATCCTCTTGCAGCCCCGATACAGATTGCAAGAAATACCATGATCACATACGGCACCAGATAATACACAAGCCCTGTATAGATCCGATTCCAGAACATTCGCGAACGCTTTACCGGAAGACTGTGGTAAAAATCTGTCTGCCTTTTGGAATACAGATAGATAAAGCCATTGATCCCGTTTAAAACTGCTGCCAGTACATCTACGAGTCCTCCTGTAAGAAGAAAACCATCTTTCCACAGATTTTCATAAAGAAATTCCATCTGTTCCGGTGTATAACTGCTTCCTCTCCAGTTGCCTATCAGCATCAGACTGACCACAGGAAATGCCAGAAGAAATCCCAGGGTAAGAAATGCCGGAATCCATCCTTTTCCCTTAGATACTGTCTTTACATATTTAGAAGAACAGATTTTTGATTTCATATCCTGCCACCTCCGTTTCACTGATAAAAATTTCTTCAAGCGTAAGAGGAAGGATCTCACAGAACAAAGGATTTTTTGCCTGGATCCGTTCCATGATCGCAGATCTGGTTCCTCGGGCTGTGATCAGAAGCAAAGAGCCCTGATGTTCCATTTTCAGAATATTCAGCTCTTTTTGAAGCTGCCGCTCCTGTGCCTTATCGGAAAGCACGCATTGAATCTTATGGATATGGAATTTCATATCCTCCAGATCTCTGGACAGCAGAATCCCTCCTTTATAAAGAAGCCCCACATGATCGCAGATATCTTCCAGTTCCCGAAGATTATGAGATGCAATCACCGGGGTAAACTCCCTGCTCATAATCTCCGCAGCGAAAAGACTTTTCACTCCCTGGCGCATCACAGGATCCAATCCGTCAAATGTCTCATCACAAAGAAGATATTTTGTTCCTGCACTGACTCCCAGAAGTACGTTCAGCTGCTTTCTCATCCCTTTGGAAAAACTGCTGATCCTTTTCTTTTCATCCAGACCAAACTGATGCAGAAACTTAAAAAATCTCTGAACATCAAATCGTGGATAATAATACCTGTAAAAATTCGCCATATCACCCGGTGTATAATCAGACGGAAAATAACTGTCATCTGATATATAAAACAAAAATGATTTTGCCTTTTCGTCATCATATACCGGAATCCCGTCAATCCCGATTTCTCCCTCATCAGGCTTCATCACCCCTGCGATCATGCGCAAAAGAGTACTTTTGCCTGCGCCGTTGCTTCCTACCAGTCCAAAAACTTCCCTTTCACCAATTTCCAGAGAAACCTTATCTACGGCTTTCACAGCGCCAAACGCTTTAGTGCAGTCCTTAATCTCAATCATGATTCCCCTCCTCATAGCATTGGTCTACCACAGTTACCAGTTCCTCTCTGGAAATTCCTATCTCCTGACCTCTATGAACCGTCTGAATCAGTTCTTTGCGGTAATCCCCCCGTTTTTTTTCCTGTATGATCCTTGTATCTGCCACAAAATTCCCCTTCCCCTTTATGGAATAAATCAATCCTTCCTGTTCTAGTTCTGCATATGCACGCTGAATCGTATTTGGGTTAATAGAAAGATCCATAGCAAGCTGACGAACAGAGGGAAGGCGGCTCCCGGAGGGCAAAGCCTCCTGGTAGATCAATATACGAAAACGTTCTGTCACCTGCTCATAAATTGGTCTGCGATCCTGATGATCCAAAATAATGATGGTCTTCTCCTCCCTTCGGACTTTGATAAATCCATGTGTATTAACTGTATTAATACACTCATGTTATCATACCAGACATCTGTCTACAAGAAGAGTTTTCTTAAATCTTTATAAACTAAAAAGAACCCTTAAAACAAGCTTTTCTCATTGCCTGTTTTAAGGACTCTTTTTTATATCATTCTCGTTTTAGATGCATTTCTTTTTAAATGCCGGACTCCCACAGTAAATACCACCAAAAGTACTGCTTCCATTGTCAGAACAACCATCACATAGTTTTCTTCCGGTATACGAACAAGCAGTTCCGGCATTACAAGAGACCAGATATTTGCGCCCATGTGGAGCAGCACACTGGACCACAAACTTCCTGTAATCTCCAGAAAATATGCAAATACAATACCAAGGATTCCTGCATAAACTGCCTGTACCAGATTCATATGATATATTCCAAAAAAAAATCCGGAAATCACAGCTGCCGCTGCCATTTTCATATGATCCCGAAGACGCAGATAGATCAGCCAGCGAAATACCATCTCTTCTGCCACCGGCGCTATGATCCCCATCCAGAAGATCAGCATAAAAAAGCTTTTTCCACTCATGATCTGTTCCATATTTTCCTGATACGCCTGAACATTCAGGATATTCTGAAGCATAGCCACCAGAATATTAGCAAACACAGAACAGGCCGCCCCCAAAAGAAGCAGCAGCAAAACAGTCCCCGGCTCCAGCTTCCGTCCCGGTTTTTCCGGTATAAGACCGCCCATCACTCTTGCATTTCTGTCTTTTTTATAAAAGTATATGCACGGGATCATGGTGATCAACGCTGCTGCCCCTGTGAGAAATACTGTATAGGAAGCAAAATCTTCCACTGTACCGCCCATCCCATATAAGATCACAGCTAAGGCTGTATTGGCTATAATCTGGCTTATCAGAAAATGGATCCCGCAGGGATATGCTGCCCTCCACACCTGCCTCAAAAGACTCTGTTTATGCAGAGGGCTTAAGAGAAAAAATCAAGCACTTCCTGCGCAGAATCTGCAATTTTTAAGGGGTTTGCATTTTTCAGTTCTTCTTCTGAACCATATCCATAAGAGACTGCCAGACACTGAAGTCCAGCTTTACGTGCGCCAAAAACATCATGCTCCTTGTCTCCTACCATAACCACCTGATCCCGGTGATCTGCCATATGAAGCCTGTCAAGCGCTTCTTCGATCACATCAGCCTTGCTTGTCCGTCCTCCGTTCATCTCGCTTCCTACGATTTCATGAAAATATTTTGTAAGATCAAAATGATCCAGCACTTTTTTTACAAAACGCTCTGGTTTGGAAGAAGCCACTGCCAGGATATATCCTTTTCCTCTCAGCTTATCCAGCATATCCTCCACACCCGGATATACCTCATTCTCAAATATTCCGATATCTGTATATCGTTCTCTGTAATACTCAACCGCCTTGACCGCTGTTTCCTCATCCAGTCCTGCATATTTCATGAACTGCTGAAGCAGAGGCGGACCTACAAATACTTCAAGTTTTTTAAGATCCGGCTCCGGCTGCCCCAGTTTTTCCAATGCATACTGCACAGATTTGGTTATTCCCTCGCCTGATTCTGTCAGGGTTCCATCCAGATCAAATAAAATCACTTTATACATAAATTCCTCCAGTGTGTATGAATCAAAAATTTCTGCTTACCAGAAACAGTATATCATGATTTATTTTTTTCGTCTATGAGAATTCCATGTACATGATCTCCATAATCCAGGACTGCCAGCTCCGTAACTACTTTCTCCGCCAAAGGATCCTGTTGACCTTTTTGTACTGGAACAATACAATCTCCCTGCCATTCCCATCTGATATCTTTTCCATTTATTTTTAAATACAGGATCTGCACTTCCCGGTTTCCCCGAATCCTCAGACATGGATTTCTGTCTGTTTCGCCTTTCCAGCATAGCAGTTTTGGAGCCTCTTCTGACTTCCAGAACTTTGTTTTTTCTTTTTCGGTATTCTTTATTTCAGTTGGAAGAGCAGACGGTTCAGAAGATGTCGGAGAGGGAACTGCTGTAACCGCAGGCAAAGGTGATGGAGAGAGTTCCGGCGTCAAAGATGGCGAAGGTACCGCTGTAGGTATATTGTTTATGACAGTTTCCCAGGTGTTTTGCGCTTCTCCGCCAGACCAGAATGTTTCCTGAGAAATACCGGCATTTCCTGATGCTTCATTTTCCGGCGCATAAACGTTCCCTGTATTTTCCTGAACCGGATACGAGACTCCTCCTGTCTCTCCCCCCTCTTCCTCCTGTGGTTCCGCATCTTCCCAGATTTCTTCCTGCGGTTCCTCTTGAACTCCCGGATTTCCTGCCGCTTCATCCCAGTCCCAGGGAAGCTCTGTATTTTCTCCTGTTCCCATCTCTACCTGAAAGCCCCCAAGCTGCTGATCTGCTGACATAGCCGATATATTCCCGGAATACATCAGCAGCACGATCATAAGGATTGCATTCCCGAATTTTTTATTCATAATCTCCCTCCGTATATTTCTTTAAATACTGGTTCCATATCCTAAAATTCCGTCCTCTCTGTTTCAGCTTTTCCTTTTTTCTTTTTCTCTTGAATTTTTCATATAGATCCAGGCTCTCCTCTCCCCTTCCCTGTCTTGCCAGGAACAGACCATAAGCGGCATATTCCTCTTCCTTTGCACTTCTTTCTTTTGTAAGCTGTCTGTAATACCCTTCAGCCTTTACCGGATTTCCCTGAAGCTCGCTGTTTTCTGCCAGCAGATATAAAAGCCTGATCTGCTGATCCGGTCTGTCATATAGATATAGTAAACTCCGGCCATGTTCCTCCACATGACTGAATACTATTTCTCTGACATTTTTTCCTCCTGATTGAAAGTCCATTGTCCCATACAGGGAGATTACAGAAGAAACAGCTGTTTCAAAAGAAACCAATGGTTTCTGTACACCCATATAAATACGGAAGCAAAAAACAGCAGTCATGATCCCACACATGATCAAAGCAAGGCCACGCCATCGTTTCAAAGATAAAGGCTGAAGTTTTTTCAGTCCGTCTATGGCATTTTCTGCATTTTTCCATCTTTTTTCCGGTTGTGTACGGCAGCATTTCCAGATAAAAAATCCCAGATAGGGATATTGAAAAAAGCATTGAAAACGTCTTTTTCCGCAAAGGCTCACCAGTGTTTTTCCCAATGCGAAAATATCACTGGTCTCTTTTATGACCCCCTGATACTGTTCCGGCGCTGCATACCCCTTTGTTCCATAGCACAGGATTTTCTGCCTGTCATACCCCAGTACAGCACTTCCAAAATCAATCAGATACAAGGTTCCATTATCTGTCAGCATCAGATTTTCCGGCTTCAGATCTCCATAATAAACAGCCGGTTTTCTGGAATGAAGATAGGACAAGATATCCAGGATCCTTCGTCCCATGGAAATGATTTCTTCTGCCGAAAATATCCTTCCTTCTTCCAGATACTGTCTCAGGGATTTTCCCTGAATATATTCCATCACCAGGAAACATCTGTCTTTCTGCTCTGTATAATCGATCATCCGAGGCAGCGACGGATGATCCAGAAGGCGCAGGAACCCAGCCTCTTTTTTTCTTTCCAAAGGCAGTTCTTTTACTGCCCGGTAAATGCCCAGATCGATGTCCCTGGCAAGATACAGTGTTCCCTGTCCGCCTTTGCCGATCCGGTCTACAATACAGTATCGTCCTTTTAAAATGATTCCGATCAGTTCGATACGAATCGCTCCCCTCGTCTTTCTATATACAGAAAAGTCATGTCAGTCAACGTAAACACTCTCAGACGGATCCTGCATATTGGTTTCTTTTTCAAAAATGGAAAACTGCCGGAAGAACCCCGGCAAAAAGATAAGATTTCTGTTCCTTATTATAGCACAGATTGTTCTGAACAATTATAAACTTTTCATAAAAACAAAAAGACCCCTTATCTGACAGGAAATATTACTTCCTGTCAGATAAAGGATCCGGAGCATCCATACTCTGAAAAACAGATTTTCTGATATATTTTACATTCTGTCCGGAGCGGAGAATCCAAGAAGATCAATGCTGGTTTCCAGAATGCTTCTGGTTACGCTGAGAAGCTTCAGGAAAGATTCCTTCTGCGCCTGATCTTCCTCACTTAAAATCTTTGTTTCATGATAGAAGCTGTTAAATGCATTGGACACCTCATAAATGTAAGCGCAGATCTTATGAGGAGCTTTTTCTTCAAATGCGTTTTCCACAGTTGCCCCAAACTTCGTCAGTTCCAGCATAAGGTTCTTCTGGCTGTCATTTACTGCCGGAAGAAGCCGGATTCCCTCAAGGTTTCCGCCTTCTTCTGCATAACGGTTCAGGATAGACTTGATGCGGACAATCGTATAAAGGATATACGGACCTGTATTTCCCTCAAAAGAAGTAAACCGGTCGATATCAAACACATAATCCTTGGTAGCCTGATTGGAAAGGTCACCATATTTGATTGCGGAAAGACCTACGATCTCAGCGGTCTCTGCAGCGTCTTTGTCCTTCACGCTTCTGTTTTCCACGATTTTGCGGTACATTTCCTCATCAATATCCGCGATCAGGCGCTCCAGTCTCATGACGCCGCCTTCTCTTGTTTTAAATGGCTTGCCGTCTTTTCCGTTCATGGTACCGAAGCCCAGGAAGGAAAGTCTGGTATCTTCTTTTACAAGTCCGGTTTTTCTTGCGCAGCGGAATACCTGGATAAAATGAAGTTCCTGGCGTTTGTCTACCACATAAAGGATCTCGTCCGGCTCATAAAGCTTCATACGCTCTACAATGGTCGCAAGGTCTGTTGTGGTATAAAGAGAAGCGCCGTCGGATTTCAGAAGCATACACGGAGGAATCTCCTTGGTGTCTGTTTCCTCTTTTACGTCTACTACCAACGCGCCCTGATCTTCATAGGCAAAGCCCTGATCCTTCATAGCCTGCACCATATCCGGAATATAAGGCTGTGCATCTGATTCCTTTTTCCAGAGGTCAAAGGACACGTTCAGGTTGTCATAATTTCTCTTAAGGTCTGTTACGGAAACCTGCATGATATGGTTCCAGAGAGCCATGTATCCCGGCTTGCCCTGCTGAAGAAGATGCGTTGCCTCCAGCGCCTCGTTACGGTAATCCTCGTCCTCCTTGGATTTTCCGCTGGCACAGGGGTAGATTTCTTCCAGTTCACCAATGGTAAACGGAGCTTCCTCCGGGTACTCTCCCTGATAGCTGTCGTCAAAATATACCAGCTCCGGCTTGCGGTGCTTCAGCTCTGTAATGATCAGACCCATCTGAAGTCCCCAGTCTCCAAGATGAACGTCGCCGATCACCTTATGTCCCACAAAACGGCCGATCCTTTTGATGCTCTCTCCAATGATGGCAGAACGGAGATGGCCTACATGAAGGGGCTTCGCCACATTTGGTCCGCCGTAATCAATGATGATCGTCTTCGGTGTTTCCGCCTGTGTCACGGAGAATTTGGGATCCTCTGCCATTTTTTTCAGATAATCTGCAAGAAACTCTTCTTTTACTTTCAGATTGATAAAGCCCGGCTTTACCACTTCTGCCATAGAAAACACCTGGCTGTCCTTTAAATATTCCACTACATCATCTGCGATCATAAACGGAGCTTTTTTGTAAGCCTTGGCTCCTGCCATAGCTCCGTTGCACTGGAATTCACAGAGATCCGGTCTGTTTGATACCGTTACTTTTCCATACTCCGGATCATATCCGGCTTTTTCAAAAGCGGAGGAAAGCTCCTCTGCCATAATTTCCATCAGTTTCTTCATGTCTTATGACTCCTCGTACTTATTCTTTTTTATACAGTGACTTTTTTGGAACATGCCACTGCAAGGGCGCCATGGCCGATATGGCAGGCAACGCTTAAGGAAAGAGGATCCATATGGATCTCCAGCTCCGGGAACATCTCCTGAACCTCTTTTTTGAATTCCTCTGCCTCTTCCCGGTTTCCGGTATAAGCCATCTGCAGGCACATTTCTCCCTTTTTCGCATATTCTGCAAAGCGGGTATCCATATCTTCCTTCATAGCTTTGAGCATCACCCGTTTGGCCTGCTTCTTGCCTCTTACTTTAGAATAAGCGTCCAGCTTATCCCCCTGGATCTGAAGTACCGGCTTCAGATTCAGAACTGTGCCGATAGCTGCTGCCGCAGGAGTGATCCTGCCGCCTTTTTTCAGATATTTCAGAGTCTCTAAAGTAATGTAAATGCTGGATTCCAGTTTTTCCGCCTCCAGGATCTCACGGATCTCTGCGGCATTTTTTCCTGCCTTTACCAATGCAAGGGCATCCAGGACAGACTGTCTCTGTGTCACTGAGATCCTCTGGTTGTCAACTACCTGTACCTTTCCGTCGTAGTCTCTGGCAAGCCCCATGGCAGTTTCACAGGAAGCGCTGAGACCGCTGGACATGGGAATATGAACAATCTCGTCATACTCTTTCAGAAGGTTGTCCCACATTCCGCATACTTCTCCCGGGCTGGGCTGTGAAGTAGAAATCGTTTCATCCTTCTGCAGCCGCTCATAAAACTCTTCCTGAGAAAGAGTGATCCCTTCCAGATACATCACTTCATTAATATAAAAGGGCATGGGCAGGACAAAAACACCAAGACCGCGTCCCTCATCCTGCGTGATACCGCTGTTGCTGTCTGTGACAATTGCAATTTTCCTCATACTGCATTCTCCTTTTTCTTTTCTCCTGAAAAATACATGCTGTGTACAGTGTAACACATTTTCTGCCGTATCACAATAAAAAGAAAAAAAGCCCCAAGAGAAAAAAACAGGGATTTTATACAAAAAATAATATTTTCCGCCTGGACTGCTGTTTTTGGAAGCGCCAGGAACCATCGTAGATTTTCTGCTGCGGCAGAGAACCGGTCGGACCAGAACGCAAAATCCGACCATCTGGAAGGGATCCAGTCTCCCGGAATCCGGATGGTATTCCACAGGATCATCCCGCCCGTTCCGGCAAGAAGCAGCAATGCGCCTGTCCAGATCCAGTAATCCCACTGCCGGGAAGAATATTTCTTTTGCTCCTTCCGGGCAGTTTTCCATAAAAACCCTCCCGCTGCCGCCGGAAAAAGCAGCAGCGCCGTCAGAGCTGTCCCCCGTAAAAAACCACCTTCCACGGCTGTTCCGGAAAGTCCGTAACCCATAAGAAGCTGTTCCGGCGTCTTTCCCATTTCAGAATCTCTTTTTTTTACAAACACTCTGTTATATGTATCCGTCGAGTGTTCCGAAGAGATCAGAAACAACCTCTGTTTCCATGGAATCACCCTTCTCACCTGATATCCCTTTCCACGAAAGCGTAACCATCTGCCTTCCGCTTCTTCTGTCCCAAACAGCTTCACTGCAGAGACACGGTCAAGGACGCAGCCCTCTCTGTCCTGAAAAAGAAGTCCTCCCAGTCTCCAGTCATAAAGAGACGCATCGCCGGTAATTTCACCTGTCATTACCACAGTGCTTCTTCCATATTCCGGTTCTTCCAGTGTTTCCATTCCTCCTTCCCGAAAAAAACAGATTCCCATATCCTGTTCTGTTTTTTCCATGCTTTTCAGGATATCCTCCGCCTGATTTCCATCAGGGAAGAAATCGGATAAAAACACGGTCACAGAAGGTTCCGTCCGGATCTGGCAGTAACAAAACACAGCCGCGCCATAAAAAATCAACGCAAGAACTCCCGGCAGCAGACGTTTCCGCCAGTCCTTCAGAAACGCCCTGCTCTTCCCGCTCATGACTGCTGCAGCCTTACCCGGCTGCCATCCTGTATTTCTCTGTCTGCTTCTGTGATCACCTTCTGGCTGCTGGAAAGAGTTCCCTCCGCAAGCGCCGCCGTAGTCTGATTTTTTTCTTTTACCTGTACGGAAACCTTTCGTGCCACCTGCACCTCCCCCAGAATCGAATCCACGGTATCCACAACAAATACATACTCCTGACCTTCCTGCCCGTACAGGGCTGTAAGAGGCACGCAGCAGCTATAGGGTCCATTTGACTGTTCTACTGTAAATTCCACACTTTCCCCTACAGAAAGACCGCTTTCCGGCACTGCCACAGTCATAAGGAAGGTTCCCGGCTCCGCCTCATCCTCCTGAACCGCCTGTACTACGGCATTCTCCACCACTGTTTTACTGACGCCCTCCAGTTTCACAGCTGCTCCCACAGAAACATATTCCATATCCTCTCTGGTGATCCGTCCGGTCATACTCAGTTCTCCGGTAAGCTCATAAACCACTGCCGCAGCCTCCTGAGACGTCTGTCCTCCTGTCTGGGCAGAAACAGTTTTCATTACTCCTTCCGAAGGAGAAAACACCTCGCCTTTCTTGTCCAGAAGCGCATTCAGCTCTCCCAGCTCCTCATTGCGTCTTTCCAGCTGTGTCTGAAGCGTTTCCTCTGTACTGTCCTGAACCTGGGGGATCGCTGCATCCTGTTTTGCACGGTCTGCTTCCTTTACTTCCCGGTTTCGGTTCATGATTACCTGATTCAGAGCTTCCGTTTTTGCCCGTACGTCATCCATCAGAGCCTGCTCCTGCTGTCTGTCCGCCTCGGAATTTCCCTGTGTGCCGTCTGTAAGGTCGTTTCCCTGTCCGTCTGTGCCGTCTCCGAAATCCGCCTCTCCGTTTTCCAGTTCCTGCTGCCGGGCAGCTTCCTCCGCCGCCCGTCTGGCTCTGTATTCGTTTAATCTCTGCTGCGCAATATTCACTTCGTTCTGAGCATTGGAAATATTGATGTTTCCATTGTCCACGGCGGCATCCAGATCCTCCTGGGCTCTTTTTGTTTCATTTTGTTTTTTCTTGTCATTAATCTCCTTCTGACTCCGGATATCGCTGATCTTCAGCGAAAGCTCCTGGATCTCATCCTGTTTTTTCTGTATACTGTCCTGAATACTGCTTTCCAGAACCGTCAGGATCGCCTGCTCTTTTTTTATCGCCTCTCCCGGTTTCACATAAACCTGTGCGATCTTCAGACCTTCCGGAACAAAAACTGCAGTCTCTCTGGTACCCTCTATTTTTCCGGTTCCGGAAACATTGTGACTGATGATCTGATTCTGAGGTGCAGAGACATGAATCTTTGCCACGCTGACAGAATCTGCCGCTCTTGAAAAAAAAGTAAAGACCAGCATTGCTGCAAAAAATATTCCAAACCATTTCAGTATTTTTTTTCGTTTCATTTTTCCTACTCCTTCACTGCTGTTGATACAATTCCCTGTTCCAGATAATCCTGTCCCGCCAGAAATACCAGTACAGCCGGAAGAAGCGCCAGCATAGAAGCCGCAAATGCTCTGCCTGCCTGTTCTGTACCGATGTTGGGAAGGTACAGGGAAAGAGGCCATTTTTCTTTTGTTTTCAAAAAAGCCATCGGCTGTTCGATAAGATTCCAGTATTCCAGAAATCCAAGAACAAGCGCCGAGATCATTCCCGGAGATCCAAGAGGAATCCCGATGCTGAAAAAAATCTTCCATTCTCCCGCTCCGTCGATCCTTGCGGAATCCATCACCGCTTCCGGAAGCCCCTGAAAAAAACGATACATCAAAAATACCGGAAAGGTGGAAAAAACAGCAGGAAGGACGATTCCTGTCAGCGTATCCAGAAGTCCCGTCTGATCCAGTACCAGATAATTACTGAGCATCATTACCTGAAAAGGCATCATCATCAAAGCGATATATATGGTAAACAGAAGCTTTTTTCCCGGGAATCGGAATCTGGCAAAGCCCCATGCCGCAGGGGTTCCTACAAGGATCTGCCCGATAAGGGTCAGAGCTGTGATCTTTACAGAATTCCAGAACATGACAAAAAATTCCGGCGAATCCAGCAATAATTCCACATAGTGAGAAAACGTGGGATACAGAGGCATCAGTTTCCATGAGGCAAATCCTTCCCCGTTTCCCAGAACAGGAACAAGAAGCCGGGACAGCTCCATATTTCCCATCATAGATCCGCATACCAGAAACAAAACCGGAAATACTGCCGCCGCTGCCATAAGAAACACCAGCGCCGTCATAAATTTTTTCATCATATGTCATCGCTCCCTTCCCAGGCTTTTTGAAGAAGCAGGATCAGCAAAAGTATCACACTGCCTGTTGCCACTGCCGCCGCTGCCATTTTATCCAGAGACAGATCCCGGTACCAGTTATTAAAAAGATGCTGCAGAAGATACATGCTGTCCTGGGGATAGTCTCCTGCCACCAGCCAGGCTTCCCGGAATACCTTAAAACCGTTCAGTAAAGACAGTACCACAATGGTAAAAAGGGATGGCAGAAGATTTGGCAGGGTAATTTTAATAAAACACTTCCATTCTCCCGCTCCGTCTACTCTGGCTGCTTCATACAGGGCTGTGGGGATCGCTCCCAGTCCTGCCACCCACAAAACGATATCATATCCCAGATTTCTCCAGATATAACTGACTACCAGCACAAAAAAAGAAGCGTCTGTGTTCATCCAGTCCGGCCCCTGAAAAGCCATCAGGTCCAGAAAATGATTCAAAAGCCCCTGACTGTGAAAAAGAACTTTCCACAAAAGCACCACGGATGCCACCGGAATCGCCATGGGAAGAAGAAACATACTTTTCAGAATATGCATACTTTTTTTTCTTCTGGTAAGCAGCACCGCGATCAAAAGAGACAACGCCACCAGCGCCGGGATACAGGTGCAGAAAAATTTCAGCGTATTGGCAGCCGCCAGACGGAACGCCTGGTTTTCAAAAACTGTCCGGTAATTTTTCAGCCCGGTAAACTCGCCGCTGACCGCGCTGAAAAAGGATCTGCGGATCACATCCCCATAAGGGATCACCCAGAACAGCCCCACGCCCAGAAAGCTGGGCAGCAGAAATAAAAAGCCTGTATATTCTCTTTTCTTTGTTTTTTTATGTATGGTCACAGTTCACACTCTCCTGTTATTTTAAAATCAGTGTATCAGCCCAGTCTTAAAAAAATCTCTAAAACAAATTAGAGATTTTTTACAGAAAGCTTTTTTAAAATATGATATGATAGCATAAAAATGCAGTGGGATTTCTGCAGGGAAAGAGAAAAATAATACGAGGTATCCATATGAATATTTTAATGATTGAAGATGACAAAGAATTATGTGCAGCAGTCTCTTTTCGACTGGAACAGGAGGGATTTTCTGTGACTGCCTGTCACGACGGAGAAGAAGGCCTTTATTATATGCAGGAATCTCCCTTTGATCTGGTGATCCTGGACCGTATGCTTCCCCATATGAATGGAATAGAGGTATTAAAGGAAGCCCGGACCCGTCAGATCAGGACGCCGGTGCTGATGCTTACCGCTCTGGGCGAGCTTGACGACCGGCTGACGGGACTGAACGGAGGCGCTGATGATTATATGGTCAAGCCCTTTGCTTTTGAGGAGCTGCTGGCAAGGATCCGGTGCCTGCTGCGGCGTCCGGCGGTTTATCAGGATTCCGTGAAATCCCTTTCTCTGGGCGACGTTTCTTTTGTCCCGGAAACAAGAACCCTGTCCAGTCACGAAAAAACATGTACCCTGTCCAGCCGGGAAGGAGAGCTTATGGAGGTATTCCTTCGGAATCCCGGTCAGACTCTTCCCAGACGGCTTCTGCTTTCCCGGGTATGGGGACTGGAGGCAGATGTGGAAGACGGAAATCTGGACAATTACATTCATTTTCTCCGGCGCAGGCTAAAAACTGTAGAAAGCACACTGCAGATCCGAACCGTCCGCGGAGTTGGATACCAGCTTGAGGTCTTTCAGTAAATCAAATGACAAAAAGGAATCGCAGAACTTCTGTCCGCGATTCCTTTTTTTTACTTACTCAGCCAGATAAAGATTTACCTGCTGGATGGCTCCCTTAGCAGCCTCCTCAAGGCTGATCTCCCCATTCAGGTATCTGGTTCCGTTTTCTGCTATGGCATTCAGGATGATCTCATTTCCCCTGGAAGGTGTGGTAAGCGTTTTTCCAAGCTCCTGAATTTCCTTTGTGGTCTCTTCGTCAGCCCGGACAATATCCATTTCCACATACTCACCGGTACTCGCATTGCCGCTTCCTGAAGTACCCAGGCATCCCTGGTCGTCTCCTGCCGCCCAGTATTCTTCGCTGTCATAGACGGCTTCGTTTACAGGAAATCCGCTGTTTCTTCCAATCCCCTGTCCTTCCTTTGTAAACAGAAATTCCACCAGTTTTTCAGCAGCCTCCTTCTGTTCTGCTTTGGCGCTGATTCCCACTGTCTGAACCGGAATAAAACAGTTCTGCGCCTGTCCGTTCCATAAGCTGTGGGTGATTTCTCCCATTTTCTGCTCCAGACTGTACATATTTGCAAGATCCTCCGGGGAAGCCAGCCTGCCTGCAGCCATCTTCACATATCCTCCCAGGAGAGACATTACAGAGCCGCTGACATTACTCAAAAGGGGAAGTTCGCTGAGGCTGTAAACATATCCTCCTGCCGTTTCTTTAATATAATCCATACTTTCTTTTCCTGCGGCATAGATCCGTCCTGCCTGCTCCAGATATTCCTGCACTGCCGCTTCATCAAGAGAGCCGTCCTCCTTCTGCCATGCAGGGGCATTTACATCTGCAAAGGCTCTTAAAAATCCTTCCGGCCCTACTCCCATAAGAGAAACAGGCATGTTCATTTCTGTGTATTCATCCTGGTAGCTTTCCAGAATATCCGCCATGGAAACAATGTCCCCGGCTTTTTCCACATCCTCTTTGTTTCCCTGGATCATGGGAATACTGAATCTTAAAGGCATTACATACTGGCTTCCGTCTTCCTCCCTGTATGGTTCCCTGATATTATCCAGAATTCCCTCTTCCTTTTCTGCCTGGTCCAGAATACTGCTGATATCTGCAAGCATTCCCTTTTCTATATAAGTATCCTCCGGAATGCCGTCCAGAATCATAACGTCCGGTCCGTTTCCTGCCATGATCTCTGTGTTCAGGTTTTTCAGGGCGTCTGTGGTTGTCATTCCATCTTCTCCTGTCATGCCAACTTCCAGACTCAGGTAAATATCAGGATATTTTTTCTGGAAAACGGCCGCCACCTGACGAATATAGGAATTGTCCAAAAGGGAATATACAGTCAGTTCCGTATCAGGCTCTGCCGGTGTATCCGGGGAGTAAGTATATTTCAGAACCCTTCCCATATGCCCCATATCTGCAGCGCCATCCTGAACTGCCACATAGAAGTTCCCGTCCTGATCCCGGTTCATGGCTACAAGAGAAATATCCGGGGAAGAAAGACTGTTCAGATTTCCGTCAATCACCTCTTCCACTACGCTTCCCTTAAAGGAATAACGGTAAACACCTCCGTCCTCTGCATAAAAAAGACTGTCCTCCTCATCGCCTTTTGAAAATACAAGAGGATAAGAAGAGGTGCTGGTAAGCTCAAGGTTACTTTCATCTTCTGTAAGCTGCTCTGTCAGGGCCGCCGCATCCTCCAGAGGCTCTCCTGTTTCCAGATCATAATAATGAATTGTGGAATTGGTGACAGCCACCAGATAATTCCCTATTGGAGCAAAACAGGAAACAACGCTTCCTTCCTCATATTTTCTGATCACGCTTCCGTCAAGAGGGTTGATCTCCACAATGGCAGTTGCAAAATCATTGATAATAAGATTTCCCTTATCGGTAAAACGGGCTTCCGAAACATAGCCGCTTGCAAGGATCTGAGAAAGCTCCAGTTCCTTTACGCTTCCGTCCGGCGCCAGGTAATAATACTTATGCTCCTCTGTTTCTCCTGAAGCGTCATACGCGGATACAAAAATCTCGCTCTTTGCCCCCAGCTTCGGATAAGAAAGACCATATTTTGATGTATCTACCTTCAAAGCCTCTGAAAGGTTCACAGCCTCCTTCCAGGACTTTCCTCCGTCAGAGGAATCAGAATAAAAAACTCCATCTCCTTTATAATAGCAGATTCTTAAGGTTCCATCCTCCAGAAGAGTCATGTCCTGAATGTCTCCACAGTCCTCTGGAAGCACTACGTCTTCCTCCAGATAACGGCCCATTGTTTTTTCTTCTTTTTGTGTATCCTCTGTGTCTGTATTTTCTTTTTTTGTATTATCTGCCTTTTCCGTATTTCCGCATCCGGCAAGTCCCGGCGTCAAGGCAAGAACCATGGCGGCTGTAAGCGCCGTCCCCTGTTTCCATCTATGATGTCTGGCCATAATTACATTTCCTCCATTTATCTTTATTTTCTCACAGGATAACAGCCCATTCTCAAAAGAACCTCTAAAAATCATTCTGACAGATATAAATTTTCATTTGGATTTTTAGAGGCTCTTTCCAGAAAATTATGATATGATATTATTAACTTTCCATAAAGGAGGATTTTATGTTTCGCAGGCTTCACATACATATGACTCTTTTTTCCACCCTTATCACAGGAATCATACTGTCTCTTATGGCGGCTGCCTGTCTTCTGATCACCGAAAGCAATATACGTCAGAACCATTATACCATATTCACCAACAATGCCTATTCCTGTATTTCTTATCTGGAAAGCCAGAACGTACTGTCTCACCGCTGGATACAGCAGGCACAGAATAATTATCATATACAGATGCAGATTCTTGACGGACAGCATCCTCTGTTTTTTGACCGGCTTCACGAAAACACTGACCTTCAGAATGTATTTTCTCTGGCAAAAGAAGAATCAAAGGAAAACCACGGACTGGATCTGACTTCCTCCGGAAACGCCCAGGCTCTTTCCAAGGTGGCTATGTTCCAGATTCCCGGCTATTACGCCTGCACCGCCCGTATTCCCAAAAAACAGGGCTCTCTTCATGCTGTTTTCCTTTATTCCCAAAAGGAGCAGTCCTCTCAAATCCTGAGAATGCGTCTTCTTTTTCTCTGTGCTGTCCTGTCGGCAATTTTTGCCCTTGCTGTATTTTCCTGGTTTTTTACTCAAAAAATGATTCTGCCTCTGGAAAAAAGCCGGAAGGAACAGAATGCATTTATTGCCGCGGCATCCCATGAGCTGCGTTCGCCTCTCGCAGTGATCCAGAGCAGCCTGTCTGCCATCCCACATGCGCCAAAGGAACGGGCAGACCAGTTTATCTCCATCAGTCTGGATGAATGCCGGCGTATGTCCCGACTGATCCAGGATATGCTTTCTCTTTCCAGATCGGATAATCACACTTGGGTGCTGAACGCCGCGCCCTGCGAGGTGGATACGCTTCTTCTGGAAACCTTTGAAAAATATCAGCAGCCTGCCCGTGAAAAATGCAAAAAACTTCGGATCGATCTCCCGGAGGATCCTCTTCCACTCTGCATCTGTGATCTGGAAAAGATCAGTCAGATCCTGACCATCCTGATCGACAATGCATTAAGCTATGTACCGGAAGGAGGAATCATCTGTCTTCAGGCAAAAAAAGAACCGGGAGCCATTGCCATTTCTGTTTCTGACAACGGTCCCGGTATTCCCGATTCCGAAAAGGATTCTGTTTTTCAGCGTTTTTACCGCTCAGATGCCTCTCGAAATGACAAACAGCATTTCGGTCTTGGCCTTTGTATTGCAAAAGAAATCGCTCTTCTGCATCAGGGCAGTCTGAAGGTTCTGGATACTCCCGGCGGAGGAGCTACTTTTGTCCTGAAGCTTCCCCTGTCAAAAAACTGAATGGGATTTTTCCATGCTGTTTTTTATTCGCTTCTCAGTGCATCAATAGGATTCAGGTTGGCTGCTTTCACCGAAGGCAGCAGCCCGAAAATCACGCCGATCACAGTCGAAAACAGCACGGATCCAATAATCGCCGGAACGCTGATCGCCGTAGGCGCGCCGGAAACCTGCGATACCACTCTGGATAAAATGATGCCCAGCACTACTCCGATGATTCCGCCGATACTTGTCAGCATAGAGGCTTCTGTAAGGAACTGATAGAGGATCACCTTTTTTCTGGCGCCGATGGCTTTTTTCAGTCCGATCTCGCTGGTTCTCTCCGTTACCGATACCAGCATGATGTTCATAACGCCGATACCTCCTACAAGAAGGGAAATGCTGGCAATCCACAACAGCTGCTGATTGGTGCTTTCGCTGAGATTCTGCAGGTTTTTCACACGTTCCATTACGTCGTCTGCTTTATATTTGAATTTGGAATCCTCGCTGATACCCTGATTCAGAATCTTGGCGGCGCTGTTTCCTGCAGAACTCATATTGTCTGTGGAGTCCGCTTTGATCACTACATTCTCCGGTTCATCAAACTGAAATGCAATGGGCCAGCACCTGTTTGGTATCATCACCGTACCGATCACTGTCTGGTAATATTCATAGTATTCATTGATACTGCTGATATTTGGCTGATAGCTGTCGCCCTGCTGAACGACTCCTACCACTACAAAAGGATCGTCACCAATCTCTATGGTCTTTCCCAGCGGATCTTCCCCGGAAAACAGATTCTCTGCCGCATTGTTGTCGATCAGCGCTACCTTGTTCAGATTTTCATAATCTTTCTGAATAAATCCACGTCCTGACTGTACCATATAACCACAGGTATCCAGGTAATTTTTATCAATACCGTAAACGGTTCCTCCCTGGAGCGATGTGTTCTGATAGTACACATTGCTGTATGTATTAGTATAGAAAAAGGTAGCGTTTTCTACATGATCCATCTCTCTTACCTCTTCCTTCTGTTCATTGGAAAGAAGAGGCGGATTTCCACTGTTGCTCATTCCAAACATTGGATCATAACCACTGTCACCATCATAAAGACTGATGGTGACTGTATTATTTCCTGCTCCGATCAGATCCTCTTTGATCTGCTCGCTGGTTCCTTTGATGGTAGATACGATAGCAATGATCGAGGCGATTCCGATAATGATACCCAGCATGGTCAGAAAGGAGCGCATTTTATGCGACCAGATTCCCTGAATGGATATTCTTATATTTTCAAGCATAAACTCCCACCTTTCTAGTATCCATATAATTCTTCAAGAGTACCTTCCTTTGTCCTGATTCCCTCTTTTATGGATTTTCCATAAGGAAAGGCAATCTTATCCTCACGGGTGATCCCAGCTTTGACCAGAACAGAGGATCCTCCATTTACATTGCCGCCTATTGTAAGAAACTGCTTTTTCAGGACTCCATTTTCATCCATATAAACATAGTATTTACCATTTTCTGACCGTACAAAGGCCTTGTCCAGAACGATCACTCCTGAATTTTCACTGGTTCTCTTAAGGGTAATACTAAGCCAGTCATCCTCGGATACTTCCACATCCTTATCCAAAATCGTTGCACTGTAAGTATAATAGGAAACATTTGGATTTCCATTTCCCATAAAACTGTTTGATGAACCCGGGTAAGAAGAAACATCCACCACTTCAGCTTCAAAAGTACCACTGGAACCGGAACAGTTCAGGATTGTTCCTTCCTCTACCTGATCCAACATCAGTTCACTTACCGTACCTTTTACATAATAGCCATCCTTACTCTTTACTGTCATAAAAGAATTTCCCTCAGAAATACCTGTAAGAGGATCGCCCACTTTTGCAACCACACCGTCGATCTTGCTGTAGATCACTTCTTTGCTTACTTTTTTCTCCAGTTTTGTGATCGCGATCTCACTTTCCCGGATATCAAGCTTCAGACTTTCAATCTTATTTTTCTGATTGGCAATGGCCTCGTCTCTGCTGATCGTTGTACCTGGATCCCCTCCGTCGACGCCTCCGTCATCGGGAATCTCCGGGTCTTCATCATAACGTGAAGCTCCCTCTAAAGTATATTCCATCTCTGCAGTCTCTTCCACCATGTTCTCCAGAAGACTTCCATCGATCAGGTAATATCCGGTACAGGACAGCTTTCGGTCAGAAAAGTCTGCAATGGTATCATTCTGATGAAATTCCAGCTGATACCAATAACCGTTTACTCCAGGCTCTTTTGTTCCGTCAGCTCGGAAACCTGCCATCTTATTTAGAAATGCACCTGTAGCAATGACTTTTCCCTTTGCGGAACTGCACAAAAATATAAATGGATCCTCTTCTGTTCCGGTTCCTGCAAAGGGAACGGTTTCTCCGTCCAGTTTCTGATAAAATTCCGGTTCTCCATCTGTGATATCGGTTTCTGCATCATTTGGTTCCGGATCTATGATCTCTATATTATCAGAAACGTCATCTGAAAATTCTTCATCCGGGGTTTCAGGTGGGGTAATCGAAGGAGTAACCGAAGGCGTAACTGAAGGATCTGCCGGTGGTGTTTCCTGACTTCCGCTTCCATCTCCAAAGTCGATCAGTACATCATCTCCTGAACCACTCTGGTCTTCAGGCGATATCTGTCCGCTCCCTGCAGATGTACCATCCTGCGGTTCTGAGGTTCCGGAAGAAAAGTCCCCCTCTGAGCTCTGTCCGGAGGAAGTCTCTTCTTCTGTAAACAGTTCATCTTGTACAGACAACACCTCTGCAGACGCCAGGATCGGATATACTGCCGCTGCCAGATAACTGCCTTTTACATTACTGTACACAGAAGCCATTTCATCATCTGTAGATAAAACACTGCTTTCGATTCCATCATCTCCCGGGAGCCCCGGCAGTTCAGAGTCTTCTTCCACGATAGGACCTCCATTTTGAAGACTGTGAAGCCTGTTTATTGCTTTCTCAAGATCCTGCTCCTGTTTTTGCTTTTTCAGCTTTGCAATGTTCAGTTCCATCTGCACCAGAGTCATATCAAAGGATACCAGTTTATCTCCTTTTTGTACGGCATCTCCTTTTTGTACAAAAAGATCCTGAACGATCATATCCTTGTCTACAGTCACATTCTGAGTAACATTTGTCACGATATTTCCATCTAAGGTTGTATCATCCATATAATAATCAGAAGCAATGCTGTCAACACTGACTACTGTGACCGTTTCTTTATTATTTTTCTTAAAATAAACTGCCGCTCCTGCCACGCTTCCTGCTGCCAGTACTGTAACCAGTACTCCTATGATTATCTTTTTGGCATTTTTCATGGTTTCACCTCTTTTTCCTGAAGCACCCCATCACGGATTGTTACCACACGTTTGGCATGAGCCGCGATATCCGGATCATGAGTGATCATCAGGACCGTCACACCTTCGTCATTCAGCTTCTGAAAAAGCTCCATGACCTGTGCGCCTGATTTACTGTCCAAAGCTCCGGTAGGCTCATCTGCAAGAAGAAGCTTCGGATTGTTTACAATTGCCCTGGCAATCGCCACACGCTGCATCTGACCACCGGAAAGCTGATTTGGTCTGAAATCCACCCGGTCGGAAAGCCCCACTCGATCCAGCGCCTTTATGGCTCTGGCTCTTCTTTCTTTTTTCGGGACTTTTGCATAGTTTAAAGGCATTTCCACATTTGCCAGTGCTGTCTGCCTGGGCAGAAGATGGAAACTCTGAAATACAAATCCGATCTTTGTAAGACGTATATCCGACATGGTATTCTCAGAACAGGAACGTATATCCTGTCCATCCAGGATAAAATCTCCCTTCGTTGCCTGATCCAGACATCCGATAATGTTCATAAGAGTGGTCTTTCCGGAACCGGAAGGTCCCATGATCGCCACATACTCTCCTTCTTCCATTGAAAAGTTTACATCCTTCAGAACCGGGACATTCATCTTTCCCTGCTGATAGTCCTTATAAATTCCCTTCAATTCAAGAATCATTCTATTTCCTCCATGTCTCCCTCTGCAGGTGTCAGAAACTCGTCTTCCGGAATTGCCTCATCCTGGAATTCGTCCATCATAACAGCATCTGCAGCTGCTCCGCTTATATCCTCCGGCACTATATCAGCCTCGTCGATCATAGTTCCGTCTTCAACAGCCTCATCATAGACCATTCCATCTTCCGGCATTCCTTCATCATCTATCGGAAACTCCTCTTCCAGAAGTTCCTGATCTGCTCCTTCTGCAGGATCCATATCTACCGTTCCCGGATCTGCTATGATCTCGCTGCTTACGGTAGTCTTCATTCCTTCTGTCAGAAGTTCCGAAGGATATGCAATACAGTCTTTTTTTGTCAGACCGTCTGCAATCTCATATTCCCCAAGATTTTCATCATATTGCCCAAGGACCACACTTCTCTTTTCCAGACGTTTATTTTCATCCGCAGCCCAGACATAAGGAGAGTTTGTATCAGCATCCATAATATAGAATTCACTGAGCCAGATTCCTTCTTTCTTTTCTTCCTGCCCTTCATCCATTTCAATATATACATGCTGTCCAAGCATCAGACCGTCTGACTGTTCCAGTTCCACATAAAACGGGTATGTAGTAGAGGAAGTCTGGGAATCACCGCTGGCATCCATCATTCCAAAGGAATACATACTGTCACTTTGAGAGTTCGCACTTTCCCTGTCTACAGAGCCCATGGTACCTCTCCATATCTGATCTTCATCTACACGGGAGCGAACGATCACCGGCTGCCCTTCAATGATACTGTTTGCATTCATCTCATTGACAGTTCCTTTGATGCGATACGCGCCTGTACTGAGGATTGTAATAAACGCATTTTTCCCGCTGCCGGAACTGCTGTCATCAGAATAGCTGAAGTCATCTCCCATATCCAGTCCGTCACCACTCTCATCATCTGTTACAAGTTTGGATGTATCAATTTTCTGGATCACGCCGTCTATGCTGCTCCTTACCTCGGTATTTCCCATGGTATTTTCAAGCTTTGTAATCTCCGCCTGCTTGCTCTTCTGACTGTACTCATTTTTTTTCAGGTTCATCTTGTTTGTTTCAATTTCTATGGTGTAAGAAAGCTGCTCGTCCTTCCCTGCCTGCTTCTTTTCTTTTTCCAGAGTCGCAATCTGACTCTGAAGGCTGGACGCTTCATTTCTCAGACGGTCAAACTCCAGCTTTGCTTCATCCAGATCTTCCTGAATACTGCTCAGGTCATACTGGAACAGCAGCTGTCCCTGCTTCACCTCTTCCCCGGTCTTCACTTTTACTTCTTTTACTCTGCGCCCGCTTTCCAGTTCTACTTCAACGGTTTCCTGAGGCTCCACTACACCTGCATAACGGTTGGATACACCAGCTACCGTTCCCATGATCTCATTGATCTCTGTAACATATGCCGTTTCACCGCTTTCTTCTTCATGTCCGAAAACTCCCATTTTCCAACAGACACCGCCTGCAGCTCCACCAATGATCAAGATCCCCAAAAGGATCAAAATTCGTTTTTTCATGATAATATGCCTGCCTCTCTGTAAATATAGGACTATTTGATCTTTTTTATCATAGCAGATTATACTTCAAAAGAAAAGTCCTGTGGAAAATCACCTGGCTTTTCACAATTTTTTCACAGTAAAATACTATCAGATATCCCTTTCTGCCCCGTATTTTTGACTTTTCTCACATATTCTGGTAAAATGAGAAAGAATATTTTGGAAAGGAAAGAAACTTATGAAGATCGTAAAAGGTCTGGCCCCACTTCTTCTGCTTATCTTTGCCGTATCTATGATCATCGGCTGTTCCCACTCAGAAAAAGCAGATGTCGAGGGAGTCATCACAAATGAACTGGATCTCCTGAAGAATCTGGATTCTGATACTGTTCAGAAATACATCTCCTATAAAGAGCTGTTTCCGGATGCCACAGAAAAAACTGAACTTTCCAGAGAAGTGGAAGAAGTTTTTTCTCTCTTTTTTCAGGATTTCGACTACAGAATCCTGCGAATCAAGGTCGACAAGGACAAAAAAGAAGCATCTGCCAGTCTGAAGCTTACTACTATTGACGCAAAGGCTCTTGCAAAGGATTACACAATTTCCCATTTAGAGGATGCGATCCTGAACGCAGCAGACTCTGCTTCTCCAAATACAGAAGAACAATCAGACTCAATGGAGGATCGTTATCTGATCCTGAATGAGCTGCTGAAAGATCATACATACAAAACTGTAGAAACCGACTGTACTCTTACTCTGCAGAATAACGGTACAGACAATGAGGATTGGGAGATCAGACGCTCCCATGATCTGGAAAACAGTCTTGTCGGCGGTCTTATCACTTATCTCAGCGACAGTGATCTCCTGACACCGGAGGAAACGCTGACCGTCTATTTAAATACCCTAAAAACAATGGATCAGGATCAGATGAGTAATTATCTTGGACTGGAAAGTCTGTTAACTACCTCTGATACAGCAAAAAATTCCATAGCATCCGCTCTCGTAGAACAAATGCACAAAAATTTCGACTTTAAAATCACCGACTCCGATGTAGAAAGCTACCATGCAGTCATCCAGACAGAGATCACGACCTTTGACAGTGATGCGATCCTGAAAGCTTATCAGAAAGAACTGGATGAATATCTTGCCTCTCCGGAAGCTGTCATCGACGGTGCCCAGAAGCGCTATAACCATTCTCTGGAACTGCTTCTGCGCAATATAGAAAAAAATACCGGGACGCTTACCCATCCGGCTGTTTTTGTACTGACTAACGACGGAGTTTCCTGGAAACTTCAGGATGACGGTCATTCCATTGGAGCAGGAATATTCGGTAACCTCAGTGTTACTCCTGTTGCAGAAGAATCCGCAGAAGAATCATGATTCAGGTTTTTCCGTCCTTCATAAAAATCCCCTTTCCTCAGGAATACAATTTCCTGTGAAAGGGGATTTTTTTATCATTTTATTCTTCTGTTTCTTCTTCTGTAAGTTCCAGTCCCAGTTCTTCCAGCTGTACACTGCTTGCCTGGCTCGGAGACTGTGTCATCAGACAGGATGCATCCTTTACCTTCGGGAAAGCAATGACATCACGGATACTGTCAACCTTTGCCATAAGCATCACCAGACGGTCAAGACCGTATGCCAGTCCTGCATGAGGCGGTACTCCGTATTTAAACGCATTCAGAAGGAAGCCGAACTGCTCATAAGCAGATTCCTCAGTGAATCCAAGCATCTGGAACATTTTTTCCTGGATGTCGTTCTGATGGATTCTGACACTTCCTCCGCCAATCTCATTTCCGTTCAGAACAATATCGTACGCTTTTGCACGAACTTTACCCGGATCTGTATCCAGAAGAGGAAGATCCTCTTCCATAGGCATGGTAAACGGATGATGCATTGCGGTAAAGCGGTTTTCTTCCTCATTCCACTCAAGAAGCGGGAATTCTGTTACCCATACAAAGCGGTATTCATTTTTGTCCAGAAGTTCCATCTGTTTGGCAAGTTCTACACGGAGAGCGCCCAGAACATCATAAACCACCTTATTCTTATCAGCTGCAAAAAGAAGCAGGTCTCCCGGCTTACCTTCCATAGCCTGTACAAGAGCATCCATTTCCTCATCTTTCATAAATTTTGCAAAAGAAGATTTTCTTGTTCCGTCTTCTGCAATGGCAATATATGCAAGACCTTTTGCCCCATAACCTTTTGCAAATTCTACCAGCTTATCGATCTTCTTTCTCGGCATAGAACCCTGTCCCTCTGCATTAATACCACGGACAGTTCCGCCTGCCTCAAGAGCGCCCTTAAACACTGCAAACTCGCAGTCCTTTACAACCTCGCTGACGTCATGGAGCTCCATTCCAAAACGCATATCCGGCTTGTCAGAACCAAAACGGTCCATAGCCTCCTGCCATGTGATACGCTGGATCGGAAGCTGTACGTCCAAACCAAGTACTTCTTTAAATACATAGGCAAGATATCTTTCATTTACATCAATGACGTCATCCACGTCCACAAAGGACAGCTCCATATCGATCTGTGTAAACTCCGGCTGACGGTCTGCACGAAGATCCTCATCACGGAAGCAGCGTGCGATCTGGATATAACGATCATAGCCGGAGCACATAAGAAGCTGTTTATAAAGCTGAGGCGACTGTGGAAGTCCATAGAAGCTTCCCGGATGTACTCTGGAAGGAACCAGATAATCTCTTGCGCCCTCCGGTGTTGTCTTTCCAAGGATCGGAGTCTCAACCTCAAGGAAGCCTTCCTCTGCAAAGAACTTTCTTGTAAGCATGGCAACCTTGCTTTTCAGCATCAGGTTTCTCTGAAGATCCGGTCTTCTCAGATCCAGATAACGATATTTCAGACGGATCTCGTCTTTTGTCTTGCTGTTTTCTTCAATGGGGAACGGCGGAACCTCTGATTCAGCCAGAACACGAAGCTCATTTGCACGAAGCTCGATCTCGCCGGTGACAAGATTTTCGTTTACTGCGCCGCCTCTCTTTTCCACGATACCGGTAACTGCGATCACAAATTCACTTCTCAGCTTTCCGGCTTTCTCAAAACCTTCTTCATCAATGCTTCCGTTTTCAAAAATCACCTGCATGATACCGGAACGGTCTCTTAAATCTACAAACACGATACCGCCTTTGTTTCTGGCTTTCTGAACCCATCCCATCAGCGTTACCTTATTTCCTGTCATCTCATTTGTCACTTCCGCACAGCGGCAGGTTCTGTGCAGTCCCTTCATACTTTCTGCCATGGTATTTACTCCTTTTTATAGTTTATCCCGGAAAAACTCAACAAACTCGGTATATCCCTCGCCCATCATCTGTTCTTTCTGGAATTTCTTATTTTTCTTCATAATAGAAAGATTTACCTGAACTCCATTTCTTCTTTCTTCTTCCGCCTGTTTCAGAATGGTAAGAAGTTTGTCTGCAGGCATATTCTTTTCGATCAGATATGCTTTTTTGGCATTGCTTCCCGGAACTTCATATCCTCTTTCCAGAAGCAGCATGACAATACGTTCAAAACCAATGGAAAATCCGCAGGCAGAAGTATTCTGGCCTGTAAATTTCCCGATCATCTCGTCATAACGTCCGCCGCCGCCTACGCTTCCTCCAAACTCATCCATTGCGATCTCGAAGATCGGGCCTGTATAATAGGACATGCCGCGAACCAGTGTCGGATCAAAGGAGATCTTAAAGTCTGCGCTCTTTACGGCATCCACAGAAGAAATGATGGTTTCCAGATCCTCTGCCACCTTCGGATCAAGAACGTCCTTCAGTTTTTCTTTACAGTAACGGACGCCCTCAATATCTGATGTGATCTCACGGAACATGCCAAGATAAGTATCAATGCTTTCCTTTGCAAATCCTTCTTTTTCCAATTCTGCTGCCACACCTTCCAGACCGATCTTATCCATCTTATCCAGAATGATAAATACAGTATCAAAGCTTTCTGTGGGGAAACCGCTGTACTGAGCCATTGCCTTCAGAATCTTTCTGTCATTGATACGGATAGTAAAGTTGTGGAAATCCAGCTTGCCCAGAAGAGTGGTTGTCGCCAGTACCAGTTCAATCTCTGCAAGATAGGTAGGTTCTCCCAGAATATCAATATCGCACTGCATAAACTGACGGAAACGGCCTCTCTGAGGACGATCTGCCCTCCATACATTTCCCATCTGCAAAGCCTTAAAAGGAGCCGGAAGCTCGTTTGCATTGTTTGAATAATATCTGGAAAGAGGAACTGTCAGATCATAGCGGAGACCGGAATCTACCAGATCCGCTTCCTCCTGTGCACTTTCCAGTTTCAGTTTTTCTCCTCTTTTGAGGATCTTAAAAATCAGCTTTTCGTTTTCTCCGCCCTGCTTGCTGCTGAGGTTTTCAATATGCTCCACACAGGGAGTTTCAATAGAAGAAAATCCGAACTTTCCGTAAGTTTCACGGATCATGTTCATCACATAATTACGGATTTCCATTTCTTTTGGTAAAATGTCTTTCATACCGGTTACCGGTTTTTTCTTTAATGCCATGTCTGCCTCCTGTTTATTTTTTATGTATCACTCTTTGAAATGCAAGAAAAACTTCCATATCAAAGTTTTTGATCTCGTCGATCATAAGCTCCACCACTGTAGCCACATCAAAAGCCGTACGATAAGGTCTGTCTGAGCTCAGCGCCGCAAATACATCACATACTCTTAAGATTCTTCCCCCAATGGGGATCTGATCTCCTGCCAGATTATGCGGATATCCTGTTCCATCATAATTTTCATGATGATACAGAATACTTTCCAGAACAAAATCCGAATATCCCTGTCCTTTCAGCTCCTCGTATCCCAGTGTGGAGTGCATACGGACGTATTTCAGCTCCTCGATCAAAAGAGGATCTTTCTCACGTCCATTGATATATTCTGTCAGCCTCAGCTTTCCGATATCATGAAGCATACCGGCAATTGCCAGTTCATAACAGACTGTTTCTTCCAGCCCCATCTCCGAAGCCACTTCATAAGCAAGATTGCTGACCACGATCCCGTGATCCAGCTCGGCCGACAGATCAAAGTCCAGTATCCTGTCTGATGTTTTCAGCACTTCTGCCGCACTCAACCTGTACACCTCCTACTATAACCATTTCTGGATTCCTGCCCGTTTTCTTTCGATCATTTCATCAATGCGGGCAATATAATTGGATACATCCTTAACATTTTCTACACGTTCGATCCTTTTTCCATGGTCAAAAACCAGTTTGGAGGATCCGCCTGCTCCAAGTGCAATGATCGGCTGTTTTTCTTCCATAATCAGTATATTGTAAATCCCCGCTTTGTCAACCTCTGCATAACCTACATTTTCAAAATTACCCTTCATATTTTTCTGGCGATACAGATAATAAGGACTCATCCCCATTTCATAAGCTGTTTTCATGGTCAAATCCATGATCTCCTGATTATTCTCAAAAGTCATTTCCTGATACTGATCCTTAAACATGTTCAGTCTGGCCGCACGCTTAACTGCAAGAGAATGTACAGTCAGGCTGTCCGGCGCCAGTGCTCTTACTTCCTCTAAAGTATGAGCCACTTTTTCTTTATCCTCACCGGGAAGTCCTACGATCAGGTCCATATTGATGTTGTCAAAGCCACACTCTCTGGCAAGAGCAAAAGCATTTTTTGTCTCTTCCACAGTATGACGTCTTCCAATGATATCCAGGGTTTCCTGATTCATAGTCTGAGGATTTACCGAAATCCTGGTCACCGGATATTTCCGGATCATTTGAAGCTTTTCCTTTGTAATACTGTCCGGACGTCCGGCCTCTATGGTAAATTCCGCCAGATCCGTGCAGTCGAAATGTTCCGTCAGGGCATCCAGAAGCCGTTTCAGCTGCTCCGGTTCCAGCGTAGTAGGCGTACCGCCCCCGATATAGACCGTATCCAGCTTTCTTCCTTTTTCTTTCATGATCCGGGACACTGCCTCAATTTCCTTACACAGCGCATCCAGATAAAGATCCACCTTATTTTTCCACTGCTTCAGAGGATATGAACTGAAGGAACAGTAAAGACAGATACTTGGACAAAAGGGTATGCCCACATAAAGACTGTATCCGTTTTCGTAATCAATATCCTTTAACAATTCTCTTTCTCTGTTTGCAATGGCAATGGCAAGCGCTGTCTTTTCCGGGCTGACCAGATAGCGTTCTCTCATTTCCTGTGCAGCCTCGGAATTTTTCATTCCGGATTCAATCATTGCCATGGCAAGCTTTGCCGGACGAATCCCTGTAAGGTTTCCCCAGGGAAGCGTCCTTTCCGTCAGCTTTACCAGAAGCCGATAAAGTACCTGTTTAATGATATCCTTCTGTTCTTTTCGAAGTTCATGGACCTTTTCCTTATCAGCAGTTTCTTCTTTACAGGAAAGAAGGGCATCCGAAGACTGCCCCTTTATCATCTCTCCACTTGTTACACCTGTGTGTTCCTCACTGCAGTAATGGATCAGGAAACTCTGTCCCTGTACTTCCACCCGAAATGCAAGATCCGCCTGTGTTTCCTCCTCTTCTTTTTCATAAGAAACACTGATCTCCGCCTCTGGATAAAAAGCCCGGATCAATTCATAAATATCATGTTCAAAGTCTCTGTTTTCAAACAGAATTCTGATCTTATACAAATGGATTATACCTCTTTTCATAACCAATGGTCGTGGACATATCATGTCCCGGAAAAACTTCTGTCTGTTCAGGAAGATTGTCTGTCAGTCTGTGAAGGCTCTGAACGATCTGGGCTGTACTTCCGCCCGGGAAGTCCGTTCTTCCTACAGAACCATAAAACAGCGTATCTCCGCTGAAAAGAATTCCTTCTTCTTCCAGGTAATAACAGCAGCTTCCCTCCGTATGTCCCGGGGTATGGAGCATCTGGACAGAAAATCCTGCCGCCTCAAAAACCTGAAGATCGGTAAGAAGCACATCTGCTTTCAGAGAACAGACTCTGCTTCCATATCCGGAAAGATTTACCGAAGGATCCAGAAGTGTCCCTGCTTCTTTTTCACAGGCATAAACCGGAATCCCAAATTCTTTTCTCAGTTCTTCTGCTGCCAGGATATGATCGTAATGACCATGAGTCAGAAGGATTGCTTTTGGTTCTGCCTGCATTTCCTTTATTTTTGAGGAGATAACCTCCGGATGATCTGCAGGATCAATGATCAAAAGTTCTCCTGTTTCTTTATTTTTCAGTAAATAGCAATTGGTAGATACAGAACCAAGAATACATTTCTGAAGATCTGCATTTTTCATATTGTCTCTCTCTTTCTAAAAAAGTATTACCTGCTGCATCAGCCTGTGGTACGCTCTACGTCCAGAACGCTTTCCACCTGGCGGATCTTCTCGATCAGGGATGCAAGTTCTTCCTTGCTGGCAATCTCAAAGCTGACTGAAAGAGTTGCCTTATCCTGTTTATTGGTACGGCAGTTCATATTTTTCATATCGATCTTGCGCTCTGTAAAAAGCTTGGAAAGATCTACAATCAGCCCGGTACGGTTATTTGCAAAAATACGAAGCTCTGCCATATATTTTTCTGAAGTTTTTGTATCAGCCTGCCATTCAGCCTCGATCAGCCTGGTACGGTCCGCCTCCGACATATTCAGTACATTGACACAGTCTGTGCGGTGGATAGTGATTCCTCTGCCTCTTGTAACAAAACCCACGATCTCATCTCCCGGAATCGGACTGCAACATTTTGAAAATCTTACCGCCACATCATGGATACCACGTACAACGATGCCTCCCTTGGATTTTACAAGATGAAGTTTCTCCTGCGCCTCAGAAGCAGCGTCAAGAACATCCTGGTCTGTGATCTTTTTGGTATGTTCTTTTTCATAAGCTTCCATCAGCTTATTAAATACCTGGCCTTCTTTCAGACCTCCATGTCCGATGGCAGCCAGAACTGAATCCCAGTCACGGAATCCATATTTACGCATAACCGCTTCCAGATACTGGCTCTTCGTATAAGAGCTGATCTTATATCCCTTGGTCTTTGCATACTGTGCAAGCATTTCTTTCCCCTTCAGGATATTATCTTCTTTCAGTTCTTTTTTAAACCACTGATTGATCTTGTTTTTTGCCTGTGTGCTTTTTACAAGCTTCAGCCAGTCACGGCTGGGACCCTGGGAATTCTGAGAAGTAATGATCTCAATGCGGTCTCCGTTCTGAATCTCATATTCAATAGGAACCAGTTTTCCATTTACTCTGGCTCCTACCATACGGTTTCCTACAGCGCTGTGAACACAGTAAGCAAAATCAATAGGAGTAGAACCTGCCGGAAGAGTTTTAACATCTCCTAAAGGAGTAAAGCAGTAAACACTGTCTGCAAAAAGATCCAGGTCATTTTTCAGAAGGCTCATAAACTCTCTGTTGTCAGACATATCTCTCTGCCATTCCAGGATCTGACGAAGCCAGTTCAGTTTTTCTTCCTCACTTTTGCCTACCGGAGCTTTCCCGTCTGAGGACTCCTTATATTTCCAGTGTGCAGCAATACCATATTCTGCAGTTTTATGCATTTCATAGGTACGGATCTGTATCTCAAAGGGCTGTCCGCTGGGTCCAATCAGTGTTGTATGAAGGGACTGATACATATTGGGCTTCGGCATGGCGATATAGTCTTTAAATCTGCCTGGAATAGGCTTGTACATTTCATGGATCACGCCAAGAGCCGCATAACAGTCCTTTACGTTGTCTACCAGAATACGCACTGCAAAAAGATCATAAATCTGATCGATGGTCTTATTCTGGTTTACCATTTTTTTATAAATACTGAAGAAATGCTTGATCCGACCATCTACCTGCGCCTGGATCCCTGCATCCTCCATATGCTGCTTCACCTGCCTGACAATACCGTTGACAAAGTCCTGTCTCTCACTCTTTCTTAAAGAAACTTTATCAACCAGATCATAATAAACATCCGGTTTCAGGTATTTCAGAGAGAGATCATCCAGCTCCACCTTGATCTTGGAAATACCAAGACGCATGGCAATAGGAGCATAGATATCCATTGTCTCTCTTGCTTTTTCCTGCTGTTTTTCCGGCCGCATATACTGCAGTGTACGCATATTGTGGAGACGGTCTGCCAGTTTAATCAGAATAACACGGATATCCTTTGCCATGGCAAGGAACATCTTTCGCAGGTTTTCTGCCTGAAGTTCCACCTTATCTTTAGAATAATTCAGCTGTCCCAGCTTAGTGACTCCGTCTACCAGAAGCGCTACTTCTGACCCGAATTCCTTTTCTACTTCTTCATATGTCATCCAGGTATCTTCAACAGAATCGTGAAGAAGCCCGGCAACTATCGTCTCTTTGTCAAGTTCCAGATCTGCCAGGATGATCCCCACACAAAGCGGATGAATGATATAGGGTTCTCCTGATTTTCTTTTCTGATCCTTGTGAGCTTCTTTTGCAACCTCATATGCTTTCTGTATCATGGTAATATCCGTAGACGGATGATATTTTTTCACACTGGTGATCAATTCCTGATACAGAACATCCGGACTGGTAAAATCACTCATGGATTTCACGGCTGCATCTGCTTTTTTTACAGTTTCCCGTTTTTCCTCATCTGTTAGTCCGGCTTGTTTATTAAGCTTTGTATTTTTATCTTTTTCTGTCATTCTCTCCCACCTGCCTGATATTCAATCTGTCTGTGGTCAGTTACTACTGCTGCAAACAAAAACCTCGTTTTTACTGCACTTGTTATTTTCCTTCATAGCGGATTACGGAAGCCACGTCATATCCCGCCAGTTTTTCACGACCCTTAAGTCCGGCCAGTTCCATCAGAAATACAATTTTAACCACTTCACCGCCAAGCTCTTCGATCAATTTTACTGCTGCTTCCACCGTACCGCCTGTGGCGATCAGGTCATCGATCACAGCCACTTTCTGACCTGGCTTAATAGAATCTTTATGCATTTCAATGGTGGCGCTGCCGTACTCCAGATCATAGCTTCTGGAAACCGTCTCACAGGGAAGCTTGCCTTTTTTCCTCACCGGCACAAATGGTTTATGAAGATTGTAGGCAATCGGTACGCCAAACATAAATCCTCTGGATTCTGTTCCAACGATCACATCTACATCCGTATCTTTCAGACAGTCCTGCATAAGATCAATAGCCAGTGTCAGCCCGTCTGCATCCTGCAAAATGCTTGTCACGTCCCGGAAAATAATTCCTGGTTCCGGAAAATCCGGAATACTTCTTACATAATCCTCAATTTTCTTCATAGTCCCGTACCTCCGCCTGTTATATTAAAATTGCGGCAAAAAGCCGTTTTTATCATAAATAATCTCAATAAGTATATCACTTTTTTTTAATGGAATCAATCCAAAACCCGACAACTCTCGCCAAATCCCGGCTTTTTTCATTACTGTGAACCATTACACCTTTCCCTTGTTTACATATAATTCCGGATCACTGTCTGAAGAGTTTCCTTTCCCTGGTAAACATTGATCTCCGGATAATAGGTTACAGAAATGGTCTCCTTCTGCTGCACATAAGTCTGAAATTCCAACGCCTGTCCAAAATAAACAGCTTCCACTGAAATCCCTGAATCATCCATAAGCTTCATTTTTGCCACATTCTGATTTTTTCCCAAAATCCTCAGGTTTAAAACACGGAGGTTCTTCTGGGCAAAAAGAGGTTTGGTATTTCTCTTCCCAAAAGGTTCCAGAACAGAAAGCTGTTCTGTCAGCGCTCTGGAAAGATAAGAGATCGGCATGGGAACATCAATGGTGATCTTCGGAGTCAGTTCTGCCTGTGTAAGCGTACACAACTCATTCAGTCTCTTTCGGAAAGGCTCTACGTTTTCTTCTTTCAGTGAAAGCCCCGCCGCCATGGGATGGCCTCCGAACTGTTCCAGAAGGTCACTGCATTTTACCAGTTCTTCATACATGGAATAAGCTTCTATAGATCGTCCGCTTCCTTTCACCCCATTCTCTGCTTTTGTCAGTACAAATGCCGGTTTATAATATTTTTCTCTCAGTCGTCCTGCAATAATCCCGGCCAGACTTTCATGGCATTCCGGAAGATATACCACAAGAACTCTGTCCTTTGAAAGCTCTGACTGTTCAATAAGTTCAATGGCCTTCTCTTTTCCTTCTTCCGTCATTGCCTTCCTGCTTTGGTTCAATGCCACCAGGTCTCCGGCTTCCTTCGCCGCACGGTCCCAGTTTTGAGAACAAAGAAGAGACAATGCTCTGGATGCAGTATCCAGTCTTCCACTGGCATTGATACAGGGACCTAACACAAATCCTACATGATATGCGGTGATCCTTTCTCCTTCCAGACCATTTGCTTCGATCAACGCACGAAATCCCTGATTTTTTGTATGGGGAAGCCGTTTCAGGCCTTCCTTGACAATGATCCTGTTTTCTCCCTGCAGATCCATAACATCTCCTACGGTAGCCACTGCCGCAGCCTCAGAAAACTCCAGTATCTCTTCCCTGTCTATCCCGTATATTTCATAAAGAGACCAGATCAGTTTCCATGCTACTACTGCCCCACAGATATTTTTGTTTGGATAGGCACATTCCGGCTGCTTTGGATTGATCACAGCATCTGCCTCTGGAATGATCCACACTCTCCCCTGTTCCGTATCCTGATAAGGAATCTCATGATGATCTGTTACGATCACTGTCATTCCGCCCTTTTTTGCCTGGGCAATCTCCTTGGAAGCCGCAATCCCGTTGTCGCAGGTGACAATCGTATCAATTCCATCTTCTGCCGCCTTTTCAATCAGCTGACTGTGCAGACCATATCCGTCTCTGATCCTGTCCGGAATATAAGTATCCACATTTGCTCCAAGGCGTTTCAGTCCGATAAGCAGAATATATGTAGCTGTTACACCGTCAATATCATAATCACCGATAATGCGGATCTTCGCACCGGAATCAATTTTAACAGACAGGATTTCTGCCGCTTTTTTCATATCCTTCAAAAGCCAGGGGGACGGAAGCTCCTCAAGTGTTCCGTATAGATAGGAGCGAATGTCCTCCATTCCTTCTACGTCCCGATTTCGGATCAGTCTTGCAATAACCGGGTCTATTCCAAATTCTTTCCCGATTTTTTGAAAATCAGCTTTTTTCGCCATTACTACCCATTTTTCCATCTTTTTCTCCTGTTAAAAATATGCCCCGGGACAACTATACTGCCCCGGGACTATTTTTTTCATCCTGATTTATTCAGTTTTGTCATTACCGGAAACAGAATTTTTCTCTGCTTCCTGCGCAGCCAGACGCTCTGCTACTCTTTTACGGTTCTTCTTTTTGGGCTGTTTCTGTCCATTTCCCTGATTCTGAACAGGAACTGTTCCCTGAACACTCTCTCCGCTCTTCTGATCTGATGTCTGCTGTACGAAAGCAGTCTGTACTTTATTTTTTCCAAATCCCTGCTTCATTACCAGCCACAGAGCCCCCGTGATACATACAGAAGAATATGCACCGCAGATAATACCTGCCATTAACGGAAGTGCAAACTCACGGATAGAAGATACTCCCATTGCAAAAAGTACAGCAACCATCACAAACGTAGTCAGAGAAGTATAAATACTTCTGGTAAGGGTCTGTGTAATACTGTCATTTACGATCTCTGTAAGATCTGCACGAGCGCCTCTCTTTTTCATATTTTCACGGATACGGTCAAAAATAACAATTGTTGCATTGATACTGTAACCTACAATGGTCAGCATACATGCGATAAATGTATTTCCCACTGAGATTCTTGCCAGTGCATAAAAAGCAAACACCACAAGAACATCGTGAACAAGCGCCAGAACCGCGCTGCCGGCAAAGCGGATATCTTTAAACCGGAACCAGATATATGCAAGCATACAAAGAGTTGCCACAACTACTGCAACAAATGCATCCTGTCTCATTTCTGAGCTGACTGTAGATGAAATACTTTCTGATGCGATCAGGGATCTGTCCACATCAAATTTTTCTACCATTGCATCATTCAGTGCTTCTCTTTCTTCCTGGGAAAGAGCACGTGTTTTAATGATTACCTGATTTGTTCCTACAACTTTCGTAGGCTGTACATTTTTGTCTCCGGTAACATCTTCTACTACCGGTGTTACCTCAGAATCAATGGTCTTAATGTCCATATCTTCCTTAAAGGTAACTGTAGTTGCTGTTCCGCCGGAAAACTCCAGACTGTAGTTCAGGCTGCTTCCATCTGTTTTCTGATGGATCATCATAGATACCGGTCCCACAAGAATCAGGATCAGAGAAATAATAAAAAATACATTTTTCCTTCCAACAAAATTGAAAGATTTTCTCTGTTTTGCTTTTCCATAAAACTTTGCATCCTGGAATCCTACAGCATAAAGAGCATTCATGATCAGTCTGGAAATCACCAGCGCTGTAAACATAGAAACCACAATACCAAGAGCCAGTGTGTATGCAAATCCCTTAACTGTACCTGATCCAAGCCACATCAAAACCACAGATGCGATCAGCGTTGTGATATTTCCATCAATGATCGCAGAAAATGCTTTGGAAAATCCGGAACGGATAGCAGACCTTACAGAACTTCCTTCCGCAATCTCTTCCTGTATACGTGCATAAATGATAACATTGGCATCTACTGCCATACCAATACCCAGTATGATACCTGCAATACCCGGAAGGGTCAGCGTAATATCAAATGCATTCAGGGTGATCAGTTCAATAGCTGTATAAAGGATCAGGGCAAAAGCCGCAACGATACCCGGGATCCTGTAAACAAGGATCATAAATAAAATAACAATGACAAGTCCGATGGCACCTGCCGTAACGCTTGTTGTAATCGCTTCTTCTCCAAGCTGGGCAGCAACCACACTGGAACGAAGTTCTTCCAGTTCAAGGCTCAGAGAACCAATGCGGATGTAAGATGCCAGATTCTGCGCTTCTTCCACATCTGCCATGCCGTTAATCTCTGCCTGACCGCCTGTTATCGCTTCCTCTACGGTAGGAGCGCTTAACACTTCATTATCATAGATAATCGCAATCTGTTTTCCTACATTTGCCTCTGTAGCTTCTGCAAATTTTTTCTTACCTTCATCTGTAAGTTTCAGGCTGACTGCATATTCTCTGCTGCTTCCGTCCTGTTTCTGATAAGCGCCTCCCTGGGCGTCTGCCACATCCGTGCCTTCCAGTACAACAGATCCTGCCTCTCTGATCTCATCAAGGCTTCTTGCAAGCTCATATTTTGTTTCACCTGCAACAAAGTTTGCATTTCCTTCTTTATCGGTTTCTTCGATAAAACAAAGTGAACCTGGTTTACCCAGCTCATTCAGAATCTTATCTGCATCGGTCACACCCGGAATCTCTACTGTGATACGGTTGTCACCTTCCTGATAAGCCTGTGCTTCTGTACTGTACTGCTCCACACGCTTCTGCATTTTGTATACAGTATCAGACATATCTTCTTTGCTTGGATCCTTGTCTTTTGCCTCATAAGTGATACTTACTCCACCTGACAGATCAAGACCGGTATTGATATTCTTTGCCGCTCCGGTTCCTGTCGGGCCAAAGCCTACACCGGCTGTATAGCACAGGAACGCTGTCAGGATCACAGTAAGAACCAGTACAATGACTCCTCTTTTTTTCTTCATTGTTTTTCCCTTCTTTTTTAAGTCCCCATGATATCATAAATTATCCTGCGGACTGATTTATTTAGTGTAATGTATCACTCACATTTCGCATTATGACGATGAAAGTGAATGATCCGGTACACTAATCCGCAAGAGCGGCTTTGATCATGATCGCACACTCCACTCGTTTTCGCTGAAGTTCACATCCGATCTCATAATTTCCTTTTACATCATTCTGGAAATGATATGCATTTGCTGCACATCCTCCACTGCAGTAGAATCTTGCAAAGCAGTCCTTGCATGCTTCTTTTGTATAAACATTGCAGTTTTTAAATTCATCCCGAACCTGCGGACGGGTAATCCCTTCATCTACATTTCCCATCAGGAACTGCTCTTCACCCACAAACTGATGACATGGATAAAGATCTCCCCATGGAGTCACTGCAAGATACTCGGTCCCTGAACCACAGCCAGAAAGACGTTTATACACACAGGGGCCTCCTGTAAGGTCGATCATAAAATGGAAGAAATTAAATCCTCTTCCTTCTTTTTCTCTTTTGATCATTTCCTTCGCAAGAATATCATATTCCTCAAGGATCTGAGGGATATCCTCTTTTCGGATCGCATAATCCTCTTCCTCCGGCGCTACAACCGGTTCAACAGAAACCTGTTTGAAGCCCATGTCTGCCAGATGAAGGACATCCCTGGAAAAATCAAGGTTATGATGAGTAAATGTACCTCTTACATAATACTTGTCCTGATTTCTGGATTCCGCAAACTTCTGGAATTTCGGCATGATCAGGTCATAGCTTCCCGCACCTTTGCGGAAAGGTCTCATATGATCATGGACTTCTTTACGTCCATCTACACTGAGGACTACATTTGCCATTTCGCGGTTACAAAACTCCATTACTTCATCATCAAGAAGGACGCCGTTGGTCGTAAGAGTAAAGCGGAAATTTTTATTGTGAATTTTTTCCTGCTCACGGCCATATTTTACCAGGTCTTTCACTACCTGCCAGTTCATCAGCGGTTCCCCGCCAAAGAAATCCACTTCCAGATTTCTTCTGGAACCGGAATTTGCAATCAGGAAATCCAGAGCTTTCTTTCCTGTCTCAAAGGACATCAGCGCCCTTCTTCCATGGTATTCTCCCTCTTCCGCAAAACAATAGCGGCAGGCAAGATTACAGTCATGAGCAATATGAAGACAAAGGGCTTTTACTACGGGTTTACTGTTTTTCGTAAACTCATCAATGGCACCTTCATAAATATCTTTTGTAAAAAGCATACCTTCTTCCTGAAGTTTCAGGCATTCAGAAACAGAAGTTTTTATATCCTCTTCTTTATATCTGTCCTTTAATTTTGCAACGATCTCTTCTTGTGAGACGCCTTCTTCTATGTACGGCAAAACCTCATAAGTCACAAGGTCTACCATATGGATACATCCACTGTTAATGTCCAGAACAATGTTATAACCATTATTCTGATATCTGTGTATCAGACTCATTTTTGAAAATCCTTTCCTGTAAATTCACCTTTGCAATACATAGGATCCCATATCAGCATTTCATCCAAATGTATGACAAAGAAAGAAGCAGCGGCTTTCACCCCGCTGCTTAAATGCCTTCCCAAAACTCTGTCTTATTTGTGCTCGCAGCTCTGATTTCCTACTGTACAGGAAGTTTTGCATGCTGACTGACAGGAAGTCTGGCACTCACCGCATCCACCTTTTTTTACTGTGTTCTGCAGATTCTTTGTATTTAATGTTTTGATATGCTCCATTGTATATCCTCCTTTATGTATATAAAATTATCTGGGCATAGTATAGCATAAAATCCCGTCAAATAAAAGACTTTTTTTCCTTATGCAAACATACCGCCCAGAGCGCCGCCTCCCAGACACATACAGAACGTGGTGATCAGATGCTGAAAAGACATATCCCATCGTTTCTCCACCGCAAAAGATACTATAATAAGCAGGACAAAATAAGCCAGCCCTGTCAGTATTCCCCAAAAGTACTTATTCTTCCGCATTCTTTTTCCAGACATAAATCCTCCGGCAAAACAGGACAGAACATACACTGCCACAATCCCGGCTGATACAGGAACTGTTCCCAGGTCAAATTGGAATACTAAAAAAGCCAAAACAAGAAGACAGATTCCTGTAAGTCCATATGCCCAGAAAAGCGATCTTAAAACAGCTTTGATCTTCATAGAAAAACCCTCCCCTATAACATATATATGGGGAGGATTTTTTCATATTACTATGATTTTATTTTTTTCTGCGTTTCAGATAAATGATAACACCTACGATCACCACTGCTGCAACACCAAGAATCACAAATGGAAGAATCAAAGTATTGTCTCCTGTATTGACAGCAGAAGTAGGATCACTGTCCGCTTCCTTACTTTCATTTTCTGAAATATTCTCTTTGTCTTTTACCGGAGAAACATTCTGTACTGTCTCATCTTCTTTCTCAGGAGCTGCAGTTACCGGTACCAGCGTATTGTCAGAAGGAACTTCTGGTGCAGGAGTCACAGCCTCACCAGCAGATCCAGCATCAGTATCTCCATAGCCATCTTCCTGGATTTCCTCTCCTACCAGAGGTCTGCTTCCGGCAATCCCAAAAGGACTGAAAGAATGTGTACTGAAGATCATTGTACTTCCATCTACACTTGGCACAATCGTCTCCATTGCACCGCTGTCCAAAAGATGCTCAATGGTATATGTATATCCTGCTTTTACCGGAACTGTCACACTGATATATTCCCCATCCGGGATCTCATATTCCGTATTATTCTTCAGATCCCAAAGTTCAAACTCATATGATTTAAATACATTCGCTTCTGTTTCATTTGTAAACTGATAGTCCTCACCGCTGGTTGCACGGAACTGTACATACCAGGGAAGATTGATTCCTGACACAGAAATTCCATTACAGGAATGATTTGCTTCTGCTGCCGCCTGCTCTTCTTCCTCAGAAAGATCATCTTCCGCTTCTGTAGGACGTAAGTCTTCCGCTTCTTCGTTCCTGTCAAATATATTGTCACTGTCAGCTTCCGGGGTCACAGTCGGAATCGGCGCTTCTTCTCCCGGTGTTACAGTTGGTTCCGGCGCCTCTTCTCCCGGGGTCACAGTTGGAGCCGGTGTTCCTTCTTCTCCCGGCGTTACAGTTGGTTCTGGTGTCTCTTCTTCTCCCGGGGTCACAGTTGGAGCCGGTGTTTCTTCTTCCGGCGTTACTGTTGGTTCTGATGTCTCTTCTTCTCCCGGGGTTACAGTTGGAACCGGTGTTTCTTCTTCCGGCGTTACTGTTGGTTCTGGTGTCTCTTCTTCTCCTGGAGTCACAGTTGGAACCGGAATCTCCTCTTCCGTATCTGATGAATCCTGGGAATCCTCATAATTTTCATCACTGCTTTCTTCTCCGTCGGAAGTATCGTCCGCTATCTCTGAATCTGATTCATCATACCCTTCTTCAGATTCCTGCTGTTCTGTATCCTGTTCTTCTTCCCATTCTTCTTCACTGTTGTCTTCATTTTCCATACTGCTGACTACAACAGTAACACTGCTGTAAATTCCATCGGATTCCCCATCCCATCCGTCAATTCTGGAAAGGTCTGCTGAATCATAAGGACGGAATACCACATCATAAGATTCAATCCGCTGTGACGGAACATTTGATCCATCTACCCAGGATAACGTTCCATATTCACTGGATGGAAGGGCAATATCTGATAATGGAACCGGATTTTCTATTGTCACATTATCCGGAATCAGACTACTTACCTGAATCTCTGTCTTTCCTCCATATACCATAGTCGGCTGTATCTGTCCTGCTACTAATACTGCTGTAAGTGCTGCTGCAGCTAAAAACTGTACATTTCTTTTATTGATATTACTCTTCTTCATCATTACACCTCATCTATATATAAACATCAAACAATCGTCAACATTTTTATCATCATATAATATTCAGATCAAATAGCTACTACTTCATCTGACTTTTTAATCTTAACATCTTATCGTTATAAAACCGACAAAATATGTCGGCAAATGCATTCTTCGCCTTTTAATATATCAAAGTTTTACCTTTTTGTAAATATTTTGTAATAAATATTTTTCTTTATTTCACGTGAATTATATCATAAATCTGGTTATTTCGACACCCCTAATTTGTATTTTTTAAATCATCTGTACAAACAAAGTGAACCGTAACCAAACAAAAGGCCGGGATTCATTTTACTGATCCGGCCCATACTGTTTCAATCCATCATCAGTGAAAACTGACTGATGATCCTGGATACTTCTCCCATTACTTCCTGGATTCCCTTTTGGGTTTCCCGCCAGTTCTCACGACTGATCCCATCAGGAAAAGACGGGCATACCAGAAATTCTGTTTCCGGATATGCTCTCTGATAATACATCAGTACTCTTCTGGCATGGTAAGATTTGCAGCAAAGAATCGCTTTCTTTACAGAAATCCCTGCTCCATCTGTTACTTTGCGGGAATACAGAGCATTTTCCCAGGTAAATGTGGCATTCTCTTCCTTTAGGATGGCTTTTTCCCTGACTCCATTCTGTACAAGAACATCTTTTAGAAATTCCCACTCTGTCTGATAATCTTTGGCATAGACCTCTTCTTTTAATAATACACCAGAAAATTTTCCAGCTGTAATACTGTATTTCCCGCTTGGAAGAATATATGGTGCAAATCCTTTTTTATATAAATGTGCTGCATTTTCCGCCATATGCGGATATCCATTACCTGGTATAAAAATAATATCTGCATTTTCCGGCTGATCATTTACAAAAATAAACTCTTCTGTTTTTTGCAGAAACTCTTCATAACTGGTCATATCCTGTCTCCCTCTGTTTTTTATCTTGTTACAATTATAGTACTATATCCGGCATCACGCAATCTTTGTTCCATATCAACTGCATTTCCTATCTGCTGGAACGCACCTGTCTGCACCTTATAAAAATCATTTTCCTGAAGGATATACGAAGGAAATCCCTGATCCGTGAGCTGATACAGCATTCTGTCTGCATTTTCTCTTTTGCGGAATACACCTGTCTGTACTCGATAATATAACGGATCTTCTACAGTTTCTCCTGTAAGAGTTCCCAAAATTGCCCCGGCAATGCCCTCTGCCATCTCATCAAATTTTTCATCAAAAAGAGTATTATCTTCATCCGAATTTAAAAATCCAGCCTCAACCAACAGCGCAGGCATCTTTGTTCTCCTCAGTACCACAAGTCCAGGACGTTCCTTCACACCAATCTCTCGAAAACCTATTTCCCCCATGGCTCCCAGAATGTTTTCTGCCATTTCATATTTTATACCGCTTTTATCGTATACAAGGACTTCCACCCCTTGATACATATTTGCCTCAGGACTACTGTTTCTGTGAAAAGAAATAAAATAGTCCGCACCCGATTCATTAGCAATCCTTGCTTTTTCAAAGGGTGTCTGATATATGTCTGTTACTCGTGTGTAGACTATGTTGATCCCATTTCTTTCCAGTATTTCTCCTACAGAAAGGGTAAGTCTAAGTGTATCATCTTTTTCCTGCCGCCCCTGATAAACAGCTCCCGGATCTCCTCCTCCATGTGAAGGCGCTACTTTGCGAAAGTACCTGTACTGTCGGGCTGACAAAAATTGTAATAAATCTCCAGACAGTGATCTTCACGCACCTCAATCCGGTCGATCAGATCCATGAGCACATGTTTGAAAATATAGTTTCTTCTTTTATGATCCGAGAAACTTTTATTTCCAGAGTTTTTATGCTCTTTTTCATAAAGTTTTTCCATGTTTTTGAATCCCTCTGCCTGTTTTAAATATAACTGTTCTTTTTTTAAATAATCTTCTGAATAAAGAAGAAATTCCTCTCGAGTCAAAAGCCCTTCCCTGTAATCCTCATAGGACTGCTTCTTTAATTTCCGTACTTTCATCAATGAAGTCTCATTTTTAGACAACTCCCGGAGCATTTTGTTTTTTTCTTCTTTGTTTTTCTGTTCACGTACTTTTTCCAAAATACTGTTCAAATCGCATTTTGAGGACAAAAAATTTTGAAGATCATCTCTGACCAGGCTTTCCAGCAACTCTGCCGGAAGCGTATGAGGAGAACAAAATTTTTTTCCTTTTCTTTTATAAGTTCCACAGTAATAGCAGGAAGTTACGCTTCCATCTGAGCGTTTCCATCGATTCTGTACCATTGTATTTTTACATTTTTCACAAAAAAGCATCCCTGAGAAAATACTTTTCTCATATTTCTCAGCTGCTGACCTGCCATTTTGCAGAAGCAGTTTTTGTGTCCTTTCCCATATCTCTTTACTGATCACTGCTTCATGTGTATCCGGTACTATGATCCAGTCCTTTCGATTTATCGTGTGCTGTCTGCTTCTCATATTCTGCACTTTCTTTCCCTGAACCATGGCTCCTGTATAAACTTCATTTTTCAACATGCAGTGAACCGTTGCATATGTCCATCCTGAAGAAATTTCTGTTCTAATACCGTTCCTGTAATTTTGTCCACACTGTCTTTTATATTCGGAAGGACAAAGTATTCCTTCTTTATTTAAAAGCTCTGCAATTTCCTGTTTGCTTTTTCCATTAAGAAATAACGCAAAGACCTTACATACAATAGACGCAGCATATTCGTCAATAAGCAGATGATTTTTATTACAGGGATCTTTTCGATATCCATAACATGCAAAAGCGCCAATAAACTCTCCTGCTCGTTGTTTTGCCCTCATAGTTGCCTGTATCTTTCTGGAAATATCTCTTGCATACTGTTCATTAAATATGTTCTTTATAGGCAGAAGCATATCATATGACTGACGAAGGCTGTCGATCCCATCTGAAACGGAAACAAAACGGACTCCCTGTTCCGGAAAGACCCGTTCCAGATAATGTCCCGAATCAATATAGTCTCTTCCAAATCTGGAAAGATCCTTGACCACTACACAGTTCACCAATCCGGCCTGTATATCTTCCAGCATTCTCCTAAAGCCTGGTCTTTCAAAATTAGTTCCCGTATATCCGTCATCCACATACAGATCATAAAAGCTGATATCTGACTGATCCTTCAGATATCCTGTCAAAATCTTTTTCTGATTGACCACACTGTCACTTTCTTCCTTATCCCCATCCTCTCTGGATAAACGAATATAAAGCGCTGCAGAATATTCCGGTATACTGTTTAAATTCCTGTATGAACCTAAACACGCTTGTTGAACTATAGTTTCTTCTCTTCTCCTTTCTGGTTCTTCAGAAATATTCCCCAAGTATATCCGACTTTTTCCGGTCATTGTTTTTCCTCCTGCACAGCATAGCAGCGACGATCAGCTGACTTTTTTTCCATACCTTCCTTGCCGCACCTGCATTGTCGGCTTAAAGCATCAAACTCTCCCCAAACAATCTCTTCATACTGACTGGCTGCACAGGTCAATATTTTCTCCAGCGAATCTTTATTTCCATAAATCCTTTTCACTTTCCAGGAAACAGCATCTCTTTTATTCAAATTCGGCACTCTCCGCTTTGACCTTTTGTACAGATTATAACAATCGCCTGTCCTATATACCTTTTTTCCGCAAAATATTATCGCCATGTCCTGCGTCAAGTATAACTTTATATGCCAAAGGTAATTCCCCCTGATCTTCCTTTTATGACCAGTATATGCAATTTTTTTCCCTATGCCATTTAATCCTCTTCTTCACATAAACTAAAAATCCCGGTTTCCCTGTTATAATGATAAATATGGAACGTCAATACGTCCTCCTCGGGTGTAGTTTCTTTTATCGTATCAGCCAATACATGACGCAGATCTTCCGGATCCACAGTTTCCTCATTATGTATCATCACCTCATGTATACTGGTAAAAACAAGATACAGATTCCCCTGCATCAGATCTGCCAGTCGGCTGGCCACCCCAGGCAGGAATACTGCCACTGCTCCATTTGTCCTCTTTACTGTGCTGAGACAATTACCCACTGCACCTCTTCGAATGGGATAATCCGACAAAAGGTTCATAAAATTTTCTCCCTCGTAGTGAGTATCGAACAGCATTTTTTCCCAACAGTAAATTCTAGGCGGGGAAATAAAATATGTATTCAAAAGAGCTGCCTCAAAAACTTCATCTCTATCCATATCCCATTTTTCCAGCATATGCTGTTTCACCTTCATACTGCTGGTATATCCTTCTATTTCTCCCATGCGAACATAAAGAACCATTGCAATATCTCCAATGGTACGATATACAGAATCCGTCAGATCAGCTTCATATTTATCTTTGTTAATGAGACGGATAAAAAGATAATTTTTTATTTTATCATAATCACTTATCATTTTGGCCTTTTCAATAATATCAGTCCTTGATATACCCTGCAGTCTCTTCACCACATCTTTTACGATCATGTCCATTCCCAATCCTCGTCTGTATTCCTCATACAGATCACCAACATACAGGGCACAGACTTCTGTCACCCCATTGGACTCGAACTGTTTCACAAATAACCGATCCCCGGCAGTCGGCGGATATTCTTCCTTGCTCTTATAAAAAATCCTATCCTCTCCATAACCGGTTGCATCAATCAGTTTCTGCCTAAAAGTTTCCACAAAACTTTCATACCTGTTATCCATTGATATTCCTCATCTTTCCTGCGAATGCGGGCGACATGCCCATGATATTAATAGATATCGCTGCAACATCCTTAAACAGATGTTTTCCTGCGACTTTAGAATTCAGAAGAGAAAATATTTCCCTCAGAGCTGCTCTATGATCAGTATAAAACAAGAAACTACTGAATGTAAAGAATTTTTCATCGACAAATTCTCCCTCCAATAGTTTCTGTTACTGTTCAGAGGTATGCATAAGCCATTGTAAAAAATGACGAAATTTATTTTT